>OKAA01000290.1_pt1 | contig 15719 bp, 8 predicted proteins | sample 1611051 | NCBI WGS metagenome assembly OKAA01 (sample SAMN04436707, study PRJEB24849) | human gut metagenome | biome: human gut; feature: NICU; material: stool | host: Homo sapiens | place: USA: Saint Louis, MO | collected 2010-09-04
ATAACTTTAACAGGTGTGATTATGTTTTGTGTGCAATGTGAACAAACCATCCGTAACCCCGCAGGCAATGGCTGCTCTTACGCACAGGGTATGTGCGGCAAAACCGCAGAAACATCTGACCTGCAGGACCTGCTGATTGCCGCCCTGCAAGGCCTTTCCGCATGGGCGTTTAAAGCCCGCGAATATGGCATCATCGACCACTACGTCGACAGCTTCGCCCCGCGCGCCTTCTTCTCCACGCTGACCAACGTTAACTTCGACTCTCCGCGCATTGTTGGCTATGCCCGCGAAGCCATTGCCCTGCGTGAAGCGCTGAAGGCGCAGTGCCTGAAGGCGGATGCTAACGCCCGCGTGGAAAACCCGATGTCTGACCTTCAGCTGGTGAGCGACGATCTCGGCGATCTGCAGCGTCAGGCGGCCGAATTCACCCCAAATAAAGACAAAGCAGCGATTGGCGACAACATTCTCGGCCTGCGCCTGCTGTGCCTGTACGGCCTGAAAGGCGCTGCGGCCTATATGGAACACGCGCACGTGCTCGGTCAGTACGATAACGACATCTACGCCCAGTACCATAAAATCATGGCGTGGCTGGGCACCTGGCCTGCCGATATGAACGCGCTGCTGGAATGCTCAATGGAAATCGGCCAGATGAACTTCCGCGTGATGAGCATTCTGGACGCGGGTGAAACCGGCACCTACGGCCACCCGACGCCGACGCAGGTCAACGTCAAAGCGACCGAAGGCAAATGCATCCTGATCTCCGGCCATGACCTGAAAGATCTCTACAACCTGCTGAAGCAGACCGAAGGCACCGGCGTTAACGTTTATACCCACGGCGAAATGCTGCCCGCGCACGGCTACCCGGAACTGCGTAAGTTCAAACATCTGGTGGGTAACTACGGCAGCGGCTGGCAGAACCAGCAGGTGGAGTTTGCCCGCTTCCCTGGCCCAATCGTCATGACCTCTAACTGCATCATCGACCCGACCGTCGGCGCGTATGACGACCGTATCTGGACCCGCAGCATCGTCGGCTGGCCGGGCGTGAGCCACCTTGAAGGCGACGATTTCGGTCCGGTTATCGCTCAGGCGCAGCAGATGGCGGGCTTCCCGTACAGCGAAATCCCGCACCTCATCACCGTCGGTTTTGGCCGTGAAACCCTGCTGGGCGCGGCGGATTCCCTGATTGACCTCGTCAGCCGTGAAAAACTGCGTCACATCTTCCTGATCGGCGGCTGTGACGGCGCGCGCGGGGAACGTAACTACTTCACCGATTTCGCCACCCGCGTACCGGAAGACTGCCTGATCCTGACCCTGGCCTGCGGTAAGTACCGTTTCAACAAGCTGGACTTCGGCAACATCGAAGGTCTGCCGCGCCTGGTGGATGCGGGTCAGTGTAACGATGCGTATTCAGCCATCATTCTGGCGGTCACGCTGGCAGAGAAACTGGGCTGCGGCGTGAACGATCTGCCGCTGTCGCTGGTGCTCTCCTGGTTCGAGCAGAAAGCGATCGTTATCCTGTTGACCCTGCTCTCGCTCGGCGTGACCAACATCGTCACCGGGCCGACCGCGCCAGGCTTCCTGACGCCGGACCTGCTGGCCATCCTGAACGAGAAATTTGGTCTGCGTTCCGTGACCAACGTTGAAGATGATATGAAGCAACTGCTGAGCGCGTAAGGAGTAACTCATGACCATGCCAACCTCACAATGTCCGTGGCGGATGCAGGTTCATCACATCCATCAGGAGACGCCGGATGTGTGGACGCTGTCGCTGCTGTGCCATGACTACTACCCGTACCGCGCGGGCCAGTATGCGCTGGTGAGCGTGCGTAATTCTGCGGATACCCTGCGCGCCTACACCCTCTCCTCCACGCCGGGCGTGAGCGAATACATTACGCTCACCGTTCGTCGTATTGATGACGGCGCAGGATCCGAGTGGCTGACCCGGGACGTGAAGCGCGGGGATTACATCTGGTTGTCTGACGCGCAGGGCGAGTTTACCTGTGACGACAAGACGGAAGATAAATTCCTGCTGCTGGCGGCGGGCTGTGGCGTGACGCCGATTATGTCGATGCGTCGCTGGCTGGCGAAATACCGACCTCAGGCCGACGTGCAGGTGATTTTCAGCGTGCGTTCCCCGGAAGATGTGATTTTTGCCGAAGAATGGCGCAACTATCCGGTGACGCTGGTCGCGGAAAACAATGCCACGCATGGCTTTGTCGCGGGGCGCCTGAGCCGCGAGCTGCTGCAAAGCGTGCCGGATATTGCGAACCGCACCGTGATGACCTGCGGCCCGGCGCCGTACATGGAGATCGTGGAGAAAGAAGTGAAAGCGCTCGGCGTGACCCGCTTCTTCAAAGAGCAGTTCTTCACGCCTGTAGCGGAAGCGGCGACCAGCGGGATGAAGTTCACGAAGCTGCAACCTGCGCAGACCTTCTTTGGGCGCGTGGGCACCACGCTGCTTGAAGCGCTGGAAAGCAACAACGTACCGGTGGCGGCGGCCTGTCGCGCCGGGGTGTGCGGTTGCTGTAAGACCAAAGTGGTTTCCGGTGAGTACACGGTCACCAGCACCATGACGCTAACCGACGCAGAAATTGCAGAGGGCTATGTGCTGGCATGTTCGTGCCATCCGCAAGGCGATCTTGTGCTCGCATAATCTTTCGCGGTTCACCTGTAGGCCCGGTAAGCATCAACGCCACCGGGCTTTTTTGTCTGTGCAGGCCAGCGCATTTGCCTTTGGAACTCCTGTAGGCCCGGTAAGCGTCAGCGCCACCGGGCTTTTTGCCCGTGCAGGCCAGCGCATTTGCCTTTGGAACCCCTGTAGGCCCGGTAAGCGTCAGCGCCACCGGGCTTTTTGCCGGGTGGCACTACGTTTACCCGGCCTACATTGTGCCTACGGCCTGTACGGCAGTGAACCGTGACTAAAGGCATGAGCAAATCAGGCAAGATTTCTAAGCTGCCTGCACGGCAGTGAACTCCTTCTTGCGCACTTCGCCTTCAAAGCTCAGTTTCTAAGCTGCCTGCACGGCAGTGAACAGAGCAGTGGCGTGCACGAATCATCGACCACTTTTCTAAGCTGCCTGCACGGCAGTGAACGTCGGCGGTGGCGCTTCTCTGTTTGCGGTTCCTTTCTAAGCTGCCTGCACGGCAGTGAACGTTTGTGCCGTGACTATGCTCGAAAATAAAAGATTTCTAAGCTGCCTGCACGGCAGTGAACTTCCATCAGTTAATCATCTCAATAGTTTGTGAGTTTCTAAGCTGCCTGCACGGCAGTGAACTGAAACAATCTACACCTATCCCTTTGTCTGATAAACCAATACCTCAAAAACTTCCTCCAGACCCTTTTTTATTCCCCTTCAGCCCAACCATATAAAATCAACAACTTATGCATCATCAGGAAAAAAGGGTCTGCAAACCCGCTTCCGCCCGCCCCAACCTCAGCCCGCTGGCGGCGCGTCGCGCAGAAAAACCACCTGTACTTAAAGAGTACTGAGCAGGCAATACAGCGACTTTCTTCTAAGCTTGTAAGCGATATCACAAAAAGGAGACGGACAACCATGAAACAAACCGTGGCTGCATACATAGCGAAAACCCTTGAGCAGGCTGGCGTAAAGCGTATCTGGGGCGTCACTGGCGACTCTCTGAACGGACTCAGCGATAGCCTTAACAAGATGAAGACCATTGAGTGGATGCCCACCCGCCATGAAGAGGTCGCCGCCTTTGCCGCCGGTGCCGAAGCGCAGCTTACGGGTGAACTCGCCGTCTGTGCGGGTTCCTGCGGACCGGGAAACCTGCACCTCATCAACGGTCTGTTCGACTGTCACCGCAACCATGTTCCGGTGCTGGCGATTGCGGCTCACATTCCGTCATCTGAAATCGGTAGCGGCTATTTTCAGGAGACGCATCCGCAGGAGCTGTTCCGTGAATGCAGCCACTATTGCGAGCTGGTCTCATCGCCGGAGCAGATCCCACAGGTGCTGGCGATAGCCATGCGTAAGGCGATCCTGAATCGCGGGGTTTCGGTGGTTGTGCTGCCGGGGGACGTGGCGCTGAAGGCCGCACCTGAAACCGCCACCACCCACTGGTACTCTGCGCCCCAGCCAACCATTACCCCTGCCGAAGAAGAGCTGAAAAAGCTGGCACAGCTGCTGCGATACTCCAGCAATATCGCCCTGATGTGCGGCAGCGGCTGCGCCGGCGCGCATAAAGAGCTGGTGGAATTTGCCGGCAAGCTGAAGGCGCCTATTGTGCATGCCCTGCGCGGGAAAGAGCACGTTGAATACGATAATCCGTACGATGTCGGCATGACCGGGCTGATCGGTTTTTCCAGCGGCTTCCACACCATGATGAACGCCGACACGCTGATACTGCTCGGCACCCAGTTCCCGTACCGCGCGTTCTACCCGACGGATGCCAAAATTATCCAGATCGACATTAATCCCGGCAGCATCGGCGCGCACAGCAAGGTGGATATGGCGCTTATCGGCGATATCAAATCCACTCTCGCCGCCCTGCTGCCGCTGCTGGAAGAAAAAACGGACCGCAAATTCCTCGATAAAGCCCTGAGCGACTATCGCGATGCGCGCAAGGGACTGGACGATCTCGCCAAACCGAGCGAAAAAGCGATCCACCCGCAGTATCTGGCGCAGCAGATCAGCCACTTCGCCGACGACGATGCCATCTTCACCTGCGACGTAGGAACGCCCACCGTCTGGGCCGCGCGCTATCTGAAAATGAACGGCAAACGTCGCCTGCTTGGGTCGTTCAACCATGGCTCAATGGCCAACGCCATGCCGCAGGCGCTGGGCGCAAAGGCGACGGCACCGGAACGTCAGGTGGTGGCGATGTGCGGCGACGGCGGGTTCAGCATGCTGATGGGGGATTTCCTGTCGGTGGCGCAGATGAAGCTTCCGCTGAAAATCGTGGTCTTTAACAACAGCGTGCTGGGCTTCGTGGCGATGGAGATGAAGGCCGGAGGCTACCTCACGGACGGCACCGAACTGCACGACACCAACTTCGCCCGCATCGCCGAAGCCTGCGGTATCACCGGTATTCGGGTGGAGAAAGCCTCAGAGGTGGACGACGCCCTGCAACGCGCCTTCGCCATCGACGGCCCGGTGCTGGTGGATGTGGTGGTCGCGAAAGAAGAGCTGGCGATCCCGCCTCAAATCAAGCTGGAACAGGCCAAAGGTTTTAGCCTCTACATGCTGCGCGCCATCATCAGCGGGCGCGGTGACGAAGTGATCGAACTGGCAAAAACCAACTGGCTCAGGTAAAACATTTCACAAGACCTCTTAAATTAAAGGGATGTGAAATGATTGATTTACGTAGTGATACCGTTACCCGTCCGGGCCGCGCCATGCTCGAAGAGATGATGGCCGCCCCGGTCGGGGACGACGTCTACGGCGATGACCCGACGGTCAACGAACTCCAGCGCTATGCGGCAGAGCTGAGCGGTAAAGAGGCTGCCCTGTTCCTGCCCACCGGCACGCAGGCTAACCTGGTGGCGCTGCTCAGCCACTGCGAGCGCGGCGAAGAGTATATCGTCGGCCAGGGGGCGCATAACTACCTGTACGAAGCTGGCGGTGCGGCGGTGCTTGGCAGCATCCAGCCGCAGCCGATTGACGCCGCGCCGGACGGTACGCTGCCGCTGGACAAGGTCGCGGCGAAAATCAAAGCCGATGATATTCACTTCGCCCGCACTAAACTGCTGAGCCTCGAAAACACCCATAACGGTAAAGTCCTGCCGCGCGAATACCTGAAAGCGGCATGGGACTTTACCCGTGAGCGCAAGCTCGGCCTGCACGTTGACGGCGCACGTATCTTCAACGCCGTGGTGGAGTACGGCTGCGAGCTGAAAGAGATCACCCAATATTGCGACTCGTTCACCATTTGCCTCTCTAAAGGGCTGGGTACGCCGGTAGGTTCCCTGCTGGTTGGCAGCGCGGACTACATCAGGCGCGCCAACCGCTGGCGCAAAATGACCGGCGGCGGGATGCGTCAGGCGGGTATTCTGGCGGCTGCCGGACTGTACGCCCTGAAAAATAACGTGTCACGCCTGAAAGACGATCACGACAATGCGGCGTGGATGGCAGCCCAGCTACGTGAAATCGGCGCTGATGTCATGCGTCACGACACCAACATGCTGTTTGTCCGCGTCGGCGATGAGCATGCTGCCGCGCTGGGCGACTTTATGAAAGCCCGTGGCGTGCTGATTAACGCCTCCCCGGTCGTGCGTCTGGTGATGCATCTTGACGTTAACCGCGAGCAGTTGACTGAGGTGGTGGAACACTGGCAGGCATTTTTACAGCGTTAAGGAGCATACCGTGCCGCAACGTATTCTGGTGCTCGGCGCCAGCGGGTATATCGGTCAGCATCTGACCACTGCGTTAAGCCAGCAGGGGCACCAGGTGCTGGCAGCGGCACGCAACACGGAACGCCTGCAAAAGCTACATTTGCCTGGCGTGACGTGTCACAACGTTGACCTTAACTGGCCGAAAGCGCTTCCTGCGCTGCTGGAAGGGGTCGATACGCTTTACTACCTTGTCCACAGCATGGGCGAAGGCGGCGATTTTATCGCCCACGAGCGTCAGGTGGCGATGAACGTCCGCGATGCCCTGCTGCAAACCCCGGTTAAGCAGGTGATTTTTTTAAGCTCGCTCCAGGCGCCTGAACACGAGCAGTCCGACCATCTGCGCGCCCGCCAGCTGACGGCGGACACGCTTCGCGGGGCGAATATACCTGTCACCGAACTGCGTGCCGGGATCATCGTTGGCGCGGGTTCCGCCGCATTCGAAGTGATGCGCGATATGGTCTACAACCTGCCTGTGCTGACGCCGCCGCGCTGGGTACGCTCACGCACCACGCCCATTGCGCTGGAGAATTTACTCCACTATCTGGTGGCATTGCTGGATCACCCGGCGGAGCAGCATCGCGTGCTGGAGGCGGCAGGCCCGGAAGTGCTGAGCTATCAGGCGCAGTTCGAACATTTTATGCGGGTGAGCGGCCGCCGCCGCTGGCTGATCCCCATCCCCTTCCCGACCCGCTGGATATCGGTGTGGTTTTTGAATGTGATTACCTCCGTGCCGCCGACGACCGCCAAAGCGCTGATCCAGGGGCTGAAGCACGATCTGCTGGCGGACGATCGCGCGCTGCGCGCCTTAATCCCTCAGGAATTGATCCGCTTTGACGACGCGGTGCGCAATACGCTGAAAGAGGAAGAGAAGCTGGTGAACTCCAGCGACTGGGGCTACGACGCGCATGCGTTTGCCCGCTGGCGGCCCGAGTACGGCTATTATCCGAAACAGGCGGGCTGTACGGTAAAAACCTCTGCCAGCCTGGCAGCGCTGTGGGAAGTGGTGAACCAGATCGGCGGCAAAGAGCGCTATTTTTTCGGCAATGTTCTCTGGCAAACGCGTGGCGCGCTGGATCTGCTGGTCGGTCACCGGCTGGCAAAAGGCCGCCCTGCCCATCCCTGGCTGAAGGTGGGCGATACCGTCGACAGCTGGAAGGTGATTATCGTTGAGTCGGAAAAACAGCTGGCGCTGCTGTTTGGCATGAAGGCGCCGGGGCTGGGGCGGCTCTGCTTCACCCTGAAGGACAACGGCGACCATCGTGAACTGGACGTTCGGGCATGGTGGCATCCGCACGGAATGCCGGGGCTGTTTTACTGGTTGCTGATGATCCCGGCACACCTGTTTATCTTTCGCGGAATGGCGAAACGGATAGCGCAACTGGCAGAACAAAAGCAGGAAGGTAACTAAATAAAACGCTTTTTCTTTCACCTTTCCCATTGCAACACATCGTAATTCACGAAAGAATGCGCACGAAATTCTTTTCAACACAGTGGATTGATATGAAGGTACTGGTTACCGGGGCGACCAGCGGCTTAGGCCGAAATGCGGTCGAGTTTCTGCGCAACAAAGGCATCAGCGTGAGGGCCACCGGTCGCAATGAGGCGATGGGTAAGCTCCTGCAAAAAATGGGCGCTGAATTTGTCCATGCCGATCTGACGGAGCTGGTCTCCTCTCAGGCCAAGGTGATGCTCGCCGGTATCGATACGCTGTGGCACTGCTCCAGTTTTACCTCTCCGTGGGGTACCCAGGAAGCCTTTGATCTCGCTAACGTGCGCGCCACGCGTCGTCTGGGCGAATGGGCCGTCGCCTGGGGCGTGCGTAACTTTATTCATATCTCCTCCCCGTCACTCTATTTCGACTATCACCACCATCGTGACGTGCAGGAAGATTTCCGCCCTGCTCGCTTTGCCTGCGAGTTTGCCCGCAGCAAGGCGGCCAGCGAAGAGGTCATCGACCTGCTGGCACAGTCAAACCCGCACACCCGCTTTACGGTCCTGCGTCCGCAGAGCCTGTTCGGGCCGCACGACAAAGTCTTTATCCCGCGACTGGCCCAGATGATGCATCACTACGGCAGCGTGCTGTTACCGCGCGGCGGCGATGCGCTGGTGGACATGACCTATTACGAAAATGCCGTTCACGCCATGTGGCTGGCGAGCCAGCCGGAATGCGATAAGCTGGTGTCGGGGCGCGCTTATAACATCACCAACGGCGAGCCCTGTACCCTGCGCAGCATTGTGCAAAGGCTGATTGACGAGTTAAAAATCGACTGCCGGATCCGTTCCGTTCCCTACCCGATGCTGGACATGATTGCCCGCAGCATGGAGCGTTTTGGCAGTAAATCGGCGAAAGAGCCTGCGCTGACGCATTACGGTGTGTCGAAGCTCAACTTTGATTTTACGCTGGATATTTCGCGGGCGGAGAACGAGCTGGGGTATAAACCGATTGTATCGCTGGATGAAGGGATAGTGCGTACGGCGGCGTGGTTACGGGATCACGGGAAGTTGCACCGGTAAGCGTTCCAGCCTCATGTAGGCCGGGTAAGCGCAGCGCCACCCGGCAAAAAACAGAGAGTGCGGACTGATGCCCTCACCCCGGCCCTCTCCCACAGGGAGAGGGTGCAGACACTAAAACGGCAACCCGAGGGTTGCCGTTTGCTTTTACAGAGCCGTCCAGGCTTCAGCCCATGCCAGACCTGCGCCTGGTTCATAGTACGTTGGAGAGTTGTTACACCAGCCGCTGTACGGGAACGGTTTGCACTGGAACAGTTTACCGTGGTTGTTCACGATATCACCGGCGTTGTACTTGCTGTTCGCGCTCCATGCCGGGTAAGACGTATCTTCTCCGGATGGCGTTGCCGCTTTCGCTTTCACGTTCAGCAGGTAAGACGTGGTGCTGCTCAGCTCGCCATCGCTGACGGTCAGGCTCACTTCATACTGCTGCGCCGTCGCAGACTCTGGCGCGGTGAAGGTCACAACCGCTTTGTCCTGACCGGAAACAGTCTGACCATCCTGGGAACGCCAGGTATAGGTCAGCTTGTTGCCATCTGGATCGGTAGAGCCTTCCGCGCTCAGAGAAACCTGCGCACCCGCTTCAACTGCGCCGATCGGACCGGCAATCTGCGCAACCGGCGCGTGGTTCACCACAACAGGCTCGACCGGGGTTTCATCCGGCGTTGGTGTTGGTGTTGGCGCTGGCGTTTCATCGCCAGATGGCGTTGGTGTTGGCGTTACCGGGGTTTCGTCCGGGGTAACGGAAGAACCATCATCGTTAACGATTTTCACGTTAAAGAACTTCTGCACGCACTTGCTATAGTCGCCTTCTTTAAAGGCGCTGAACGGAGTCTGGTAGCCCACCAGCTGGCAAGAGTAGGTTTTGCCGTCCGGGGTATCCGCGCTCCATCCCCAGTCCTGTTCCCAGTAAATCTTCAGGGCGCCTGCGCCACCTTCGTCGAACTGCTTCATGTTGGCGCAACCCAACACCTCGTTCGCCGGAACAGGCACTTTCAGGTAGTTTGCGAACTCTTTGTAGTACTTGATACGGTTCTGAGACTGCGCAATTTCAGTCGGGCCGCCGCACTCAACGCCGCCGTTGATGATCTGGGTGGTCACACCAAAGCCCGGAACCAGACCGTTGGCTTTATCGTGGTCGTTCGGCTGCCATGTACCGTCGATCACCTGCAACATGCTTGGTTTTGGCGGCTGCGGATAGGCGAAGAAGAAGATCGCACTCGCCAGGTTCAGCCAGGTGTCCGCCACCAGCTCAGGTTTGTCGAGCAGCGTACGCACGTCGCCGTACATCGCTTCAGAGAATGGACCGTAGTTATAGTTGTAGGACAACTGTTTCGCCCCACGACCGAAGTAGCTCAGGAAATCGCCGTCTTTATCTTTACCGCAAGGCCAGGTCTGCCCCTGCCAGACGTCCGGGTTACATTCGCCGTTATAGCCGCCCTTCTGCCCTTCGCTCCAGCCCATTTCACGTACGTGGACCAGCGCCTGACGCCATTCGGCTTCCGGACGCCAGCTTTCGTGGCCGCCCGTTTCCTGGGCAAAGTGGGCAAACATGGTGGCCAGCTCTTTGCGGCAGATGGCGTCGCTGTCACGACCGTCATTGTAGGTCTTACACAGCGCCGGGAATTTGCCCACGGCTTTCAGGAAGTTGCTGTAGGTATAGGCCTGCGCACGCAGCGGGAAGAGATATTCCCAGTCGCTGGCTTTCACGATCCCTTCAACGCGTTTAACGTTGTCCGGGTTCGCCGCCCGGCCTGGCTCAATCAGTTCGACCTGCGCGTTATCCAGCGTCTGGATGGTCTCTTTCACCGAAGCCATCAGCGGGAAGTCCGTCAGTTCCTTCTCTTTCTTCGCCAGATCGCTGGCTTTGATGGTGTACGGCTCACTGCTGGTCTCCTTCAGATTCGCAGCCTGGGCCATGAATGGCGCCACGCAGGCTCCCGCAATGAGTACACTCAGTAACGTCCTTTTGTTCATTTCAGTTTTCCTGTTTATTTCAAATTAAATGTTAATATCCCGGCTTAGGTATTACTCCGTTAATACATAAACCACATTCAGCTGTTTTCACTTTTCGAAGAACACCTTCAGGAATTCTTCAAAAATAAAAAACGTTAATAACGTGCTGCTAATTTCAGTTGCTGATATTTGGCCCAGACCTTATGGGCATATTTCATCCTCTGCGGATAATTTTCTTTTTTCAGTCCGGCGTTATATGCGCCAACGGCTTCCCAGTTATAGCCATACACCCTGATCATCCCGGAGAGGATAGAAGCCCCGACCATGATCGAAGTACACGGCTCCGTGATTAATCGGTATTCGTCGATGCCTCTGCTTTCCAGCGCGGAAAAATGCGAACTGTTGATTTGCATCAGCCCGACATCCCGCGTGCCATCGCGGTTTTGCCCAACCGCATACGGATTCATACCGGATTCCACATTCGCTATCGCGTACAGTAAATAAGGATCGACATGATAATAATGCGCCGCTTTATCCCAACAATTTGCCAGTGCGCTTTGGCTTATTATCAATAACAACAAAATCAACTTTTTCATTTTTACCTGCTGACAGTTTCGGTTATTTCTCCTTACCAACATCCTGTAAAATGAATTTTGAATGACTCCCCCTCTGAAGGGGGAGTCATTAATGGGCTAGATTATTTGCAATCTGTTGATGCGCCTTCTTTTACCCATACGTCGCTGTTGGCTGGGTTATCACCACGGGTCCACCATTTCGCACGGTAAACGTTACCTTCATAGGTGGTGGTGTCGCCGCCGTTGTACACCAGGTCAGAACGCCAGTTCATCTTCACGTTGCTCACCAGCTCCCATGCATCCACACCGAAGCCAGGCTGATTGCCCTGAGTCCAGTACTTCGCTTTCCACACCAGATGGTCGAAGCTTACGGTATCGCCACCGTTGTAGATTTTGCTGGATTCCCACGCCGCGTATTTGCTGGCGTTAGCATCCACAGGGGCATCGCAGCTTCCTTTGTCAGACGGAGGAGTCACATCATCAGCCGGAGGGGTAACGTCATCCGCCGGGTTAGTGTCTTCGTCAGCAGGTACCGGTGCAGGCGCCGCTTTCGGATTCACGGTAACCTGGACGTTAGACTGCACGCTGGTCTTACCGTCGCTCACCACCACGCTCAGGGTGTAGGTAGACGTTGAGCTCACTTCCGGCGCCGTGATATTCACGTTCGCGGAGTCAGTTCCGGTGGCGTGCATATCTGCTGGTACGCTCCAGGCGTAGGTCAGCGCATCACCGTCTGGGTCCGCGGCCTGGGCATGCAGCGCATAGGTTTCACCAGATTCAAGCGTGATCGCTTCCATTGGGTTTAAAACCGGTGCCTGGTTAGCTTTCGGCGCCTTGTTCACCACCTGGACATCAATCGCGTTGCTCAGACCTTTTGCATCGGTCACCGTCAGGCGGAACGTCATGGTCTGGTCGGTGGTCGCTGCCGCAACGTTGAAGGTCGCTTTCGCTTTGGTGCTGTTGTTGATGGTGACAGACGGACCAGAGACCTGAGTCCATTTGTAGGTAATCGCATCGCCATCAGGATCGCTGGAAGCAGAGCCATCGAGCGTGACGGTTGCCGGGCCAGACACGTTCTGATCGGCAGAGGACGCGATTGGCGCGTGGTTGGTGACCACCGGATCAACCGGAGTCGAGTCGCTGCCCAGCAGGCTTTCGTTCATCGCATTCAGAATGTCGCCGGTATCAGAGTCGATAGACCACGCGAACAGACCGCCCAGTTTATTGGCCAGAACATACTTGCCTTTCGCCGTGGTTGAACGCGCATCTTCGTACGAGATCAGGTCGCCGGTGGATTTGTTGAAGACGTAAGGGGCTTCAGCGGTCGTGTCGTAGCCGTATTCCCAGCCTGGTTTGCCTTTGTATTCGTTCACGATCTGACGATAGTCAACCACGCCCGGTTCCCAGGTGCCTTTCACCATGCCGGTTGCCGTACCGGTGAATGGATTGTCACCGGTGTAGCCATGCACGCCGGTCCAGCCGCGGCCATACATGCCCGCACCCACCACGATCTTGCCTGGCTGTACGCCCTGCGCAAGCAGCGCGTTAACGCCGTTTTCAGTGGTGTAATCAGTGTCCGGACGCCATGCTGGCGCACGCAGCGCAGCCTGGTGGCCGAGAACGGTGTTGCTCCAGCCGCCGTAGAAGTCGTAGCTCATCAGGAAGATGTGGTCGAGATACTGCTGAGCCGTGGTGTAATCCACGTCTTCGATCTTATCGCGGCCTGCACCGATGGCGCTGGTCAGTTCATAGGTACGGCCCGTCTGTGCAGACAGCTCATTCAGCATGGTGCGCAGGTCGTGCATCAGTGCGGTATAGGTCGCTTTATCCTGCTGCGGGTTGCCGATGGTTTCGGTTACACCGCCACCGCCCGGGAATTCCCAGTCGATATCCACACCGTCAAAGAATTTCCACGTCTGGAGGAAATCTTTCACAGAAGAGACGAAGCGTGCGCGGATAGCCGGGTCGCCCATGTGGAAGAACGGATCGGAAAGCGTCCAGCCGCCGATAGATGGCAGCACTTTCAGGCCTGGATGTGCTTTTTTCAGCGCCATCAGCTGGCCAAAGTTACCTTTGTACGGGTCATCCCAGTTGGAGACGCCAGCCTGTGGTTTTTGCAGCGCAGCCCATGGGTCGTGGATCGCCACGGTAAAGTCAGGACGGCCCTTACAGTCGTTCTGAAGCACGCGGAAGCTGTTACCGCCTTCAATGGTTTTCAGGCCGTCGTTGATGCCGTCACCGCCACAGATTGGAATGAAGCCGTACAGAATGTGGTTGAGGTTTGCCGCAGGGATCTTATCAACCGGGAAGTTACGGTCGTAAACGCCCCATTCCGGGAAGTAGGCCGCAACCACTTTATCGGTATGCTTCGCGAACGCTTTGTTGTTCTCCTGGAGAGACGTATTCAGCGGCAGCAGGTGGCTACCGTCGGTGTCAGCCACAATAATCAGCTTACTGGCGCTTTTCGCACAGCCGCTGGCGTTACAGACTTCAACCTGTTCCTGATAACGCCCGCCTTTTTTCACTTTAAACGTTGCAGAGCCCGTCGCACCGGCTGCGCCGGTCCATACGGTCTGTCCGTCCAGCAGAACTTTCGCAGAAGTTGGCGCATCACCACTCCAGACGTTCCACTCAACTTTTACATCCACGCCATCGTTATGCACTTTGACAAGATTGTTATAATCCTGAGCAGCCTGATCGACTTCCACCAGGGCAAATTTGTCATTGCCATAGCCGATCGTCGGTGCACCTGGCGCTGCTGCAAATGCGGAGCTGGTTGCCGCCGCAATAAAGAGCGCCAGATATTTTGGCTTCATAAATTTCATTTTTATTTCCTGATAAATTTATTTATAACGTAGTAACCCATGTCTTCCGTGAGATCATGGATGCGTTTCGCGTAATGCGTATTTAACCAACGTGAGTGCCGTGAACAAAAAATTGTTGCTGCGTTGTATTCCTCCATTAAAAGATACAAGCCAAATCCCGTGTAGCTTATATCTCTTACGATACACTGAGCGTAAAGGATCGTCCTTTCCTTCCTCCATCAAAAAGATTTATAAAAAATCTTGACCTGTATATTTAAAATGTGAAAGCAATTTGCTGACTAATAAACACCCCTATTCCAGCAAAGGCGAGATAAGGACCAAAAGAAATAGTGAGGTTATTTTTATTTAAATTATTTACGGCGAAATAACCGACAATACCGCTTAACGCTGCCGCCAGTTCAATGGAGGGCAACGCCTGCCAGCCGCACCAGGCCCCCAGCGCCGCCAGTAGCTTAAAATCCCCGTAACCCAGACCTTCTCGTCCGGCGATCAGTCGAAAAGCCCAGTAGAGCAGCCAGAGCGACAGATAGCCCGCCACCGCACCGAACAGCGCATCGCGTAGCGGCAACGTGTGGTCAAACGCATGGAGCACTAACCCCGCCCACAGCAGCGGCTGGGTCAGGCAGTCCGGAAGCAGCTGGTGCTGCCAGTCGATCATGGCCAGCGGCAGTAAAAAAGCCGCCAGTAACCACATAGAGAACAGCGCCTGAACGTCCGGCATGCACCAGGCGGTGATGCCAAAAAACAAGGCGGAGATCAGTTCGACCAGAAAGAGTCGCAGCGGGATCGCGCTGCCGCACTGGTGGCAGCGCCCCCGTAATAAAAGCCAGCTGAGCAGCGGGATGTTTTCCCACGCCGCAAGCGTGTGCTGGCACACTGGACAGTGCGAGGCCGGAAAGAGCAGATTGCCATTCCCCTCCTCATCCATCACCATCCCCGGTACGCGCTCGGCGACAACGCCAAGAAAACTGCCCACAATGCCACCCAGGATCGCACTCATTATCGGGAACCCTACCGGGCAGGCGTCCCGTATCAGCGCGAAGGTATTCATGCGTTTTTTGACCAGGTGAGCTGCACCTGCGCTTTCACGTCGCTGAGGTGGTCAACCGGCGTGAGGTTTATTTTTTGCAGTCTCACGCCGGAGGTCTGATTAATTTCGCGCAGCCAGCTTTTTAATTCATACACATTCACCCGATTCACCACGAACGATAAAGTTTGCCCCTCCTGGCGCACATCCGTCAGTGAAAGGTTAATTTCATGGGCGCTGTTCTCGACCACCGTACGCGGATTATCCGTTTTGACTAACTGGACCTGAAGATGATTTTTATCAATTTCACTGCGCATCCAGTTAAGCGTCTCTTTTTGTCTTTTAAGCGTCGATTTACTATTTTGAATCATATTATCCAAGGGGATCACTCCTGTGTAATACACCGCTGCCCCCACAATGGCAACGGCACATATTTTTAAAATAATTTTTTCCCGGGCGCTGTAATTCTGATAGCG
>OKAA01000313.1_pt1 | contig 14918 bp, 17 predicted proteins | sample 1611051 | NCBI WGS metagenome assembly OKAA01 (sample SAMN04436707, study PRJEB24849) | human gut metagenome | biome: human gut; feature: NICU; material: stool | host: Homo sapiens | place: USA: Saint Louis, MO | collected 2010-09-04
TATCACCACCAGTTTTGCCATTCACAGTGACAAATCTCGAATCATCTCCGGCGGCGACCGTTCCCGCCGCTGATCCAACGTCCCTGGTAGCGCTGTTTCCTAAACCGAGGTTTGTGCGAGCGCCTGATTCGGTTGTCGATCCGGTACCGCCCTGGTTAACAGGTACGGCCCCGCCGCTCTTAGTCGCCATATTGTCAGACAGATATTTCCATGACGGGCCGGTGAAGGTAGTGCCGTCTGGCAGCTTCACTGTGATGTTTCCGGCGGCGCTGTATACTTGCTGCCAGTTCTGTTTGTCGTAATTCAGTCCACGCAGCGCTTCAGCACTTTGTGCCACCAGTGCGGCAGTAACCATGTTAAGCGCCACACGAGGAACCGCTGACCAGGCCGCGCCGGATTGTGTTGGCCCGGTAAAGTTGCTGACCAGCGTCAGTTGCGCATTACTCTCAACCGATTTTACGGGCAATGTATACGGTACACCGCCCACAGTAGAGACAATAAAGTCACCTGCGGCGAGTTCGGTTGCGAATGAGGTTCCGGCACCGCCAACAACAGCGGACCCATTTGTCAGGTTGATAGTTCCTGCAGACATATGCGCTCCTTTCGGGCAATAAAAAACCCCGCCGGAGCGGGGTTTATTCAAAAATGTTTGAGTTATTGGCAGGTGGTACTACTGAACGTGTTTGCGCTGACCCATGACCAGTTAAAGGGGTAACCGGCGCGGTACTGGGTCTGGTTACTTTGCTTGCGCACTCCGTAAATCTGGACGATGTTTTCCTGTCCTCCGATCAGAGCCGTTCCGGTACATATGGGTTGCTGCTTCTGAAGAACGCCAGCGCAACCGGAGAGCAATACAGCCACCGCCAGGCAAAGAATCATGTTTTTCATCGTGGTTATATCCCAGGGTATTAACGAAGCTAAACAATAACAAGATGAATCAAAGGGATATAATTGATTTTGTAGATCAATAACACATAATTGATCGCCGAAAACGATCAATCGTAGTTGACGCAGTTGATGGCCATAATCACGTTTCTCAGATTCGAATACGCGACGTTCTGAAGGCTTCCGCTGGGCGTTGTTTGTGGTCTGGCGAATATTCGCGTATTGCCTCCCTCAAGTTTCGCCATGCTCTTGTATATCGCCGAGTAGGGCTGCGGCTGGCCGCCAGCCGATATAACTCCAGTAATCAAACCAAGCATGGCAGGCATACAGGCCCATTTCCCCGCCAGCGTGGTATTGATGTTATAGCCTGAACTTGCATCTATCCCGGCAGTACCGAGGGTTACCACATCACTGAGTGTCCGCGTTTCGTTTGTCAAAATAAGCGTCCCTGACGCATCCCAGACGGCCAGCCCGTAGTCTGGCTTTGTCTGTGGGAAAATAGAGAAAAAATAAACGTACGCTGTGCCTGTTGCATTTGGTCTGAGGAAATCAATAGTGATGGTGTTCCCGCTTATCGTCTGGGTGATTTCCACCTCAACCGTGCAATGAACAAAGGTGACAACGGGCTGACCTGAGGGAAATGTGTGCGTCACTTTGGCATTGAAACCCGATGTCCCCTGAAGTTCTGCTGTCTTCCGTGCCTGCAACGAAATAGGCGAACTGTTAGCGGTGACCCATACTTCTCCGGCCGTCGTCGTCAGTAAAACGCCATACTGCGCCATTTATGCCCTCTCTATCTGGAAAATGAGATACGCCGCGGCCGCAGGCTCAGTCCCTGCGGAGTAGTCGGTATCGCCCACTGCCGATACCGTTGCGGTGCCACCTGAAATAGTGATCTTCCTCCGGCTCGTTCCCCACCGATCACCGCTCATGATCTGAAAGTAAGAAAGCTTGCACCCCGGTGGAAGCACGACTGAGTAAGAGCCTGTTTTCTGGTTCTGAGCCAACTGAAGATATCCACTTACACTGACTGGCTTAATCCCATAGTTGTTCACCCTGCCTGAGGCGTCCCAGGTTTCAACACCGTACTGAGCCATAGCTGTTCATCCTAAAAAGGGCCCCACCTTAGGCCCATGTTTACCATGTTCCCGTGATTCTCCCGATCTGCACTCTCAACACATTGTTGGCGTCACGCACACTGATTGTCTGGTTTGTCTGTTTCATGGCTCCCTCTCCAACTGTCGAACCGTAGTTCTCGAATGTTCCTGATTTATCCAGCCTCCATCCGACAGACCCAGCAACGTAGTTATTGGACTGGATGAAGTCGCCGATTTTGGCATTGGTGATCGTGCCATCCTGAATAAATGCGGAGCTCATAAAGACCTGACCATTGATGACAGCGAATGGAGAGTACTGGGTATCACCGCTGCCACTCATCAGCACAAACTGGTTAGCGTTGAAACCAACCCGGGTGACTACCGGCTTCCCCGCCTCTGCAAGCACTGCAATAGACATCCCGGCGTTGTACATCACCCCGTTTATTCTCACACCTGTTTTGAGGGTGTAGATTGCCGAAGCACCGGAGGCATCTACGACGGCTGTAAGCTTGTCTTCCAAGGAAGCGGTGACGTCCTCTATCTGCGCCTGTACCTGCGTCGAAAGTTCGGCCATTGCCTTATCAACTTCAGCAATCGTCGTTTTAACAACCAGAATATCGGCACGCACTTCCCCGTATTGTGCCCACTGGTGCTCAACTGTTCCGTGGTTCGCCAGGGCGTTCTGTAGTATTCCCTCAATGTTTGTATCTATGTCACCAGTGAGGCGCTCCCCATCAGCAGAGGTAAGAAAATCGTTAGCGATATCACCCAGATAATCATCGGCGTTATCGTTAGACATCCCCCGGATCCAGTCGGTATACCCGGACTCGTTACCCGTTCTGTCGACCAGCTGCGCGCGGTACCAGAATTCCTGCCCTGCTTTAAGGCCGAGCTGGGTGTATTCCGCAGATGGATAAGGCACGTCTGAAAGCAAGAGTGGATCTGAAAAGTCACTGTTGGCGGTGTACTGAATTTCCGTTTTTAGCGTATCGCCGGTGTTTGCCGGGAAACCCCAGTTCAGACGAATACCCCAGTTGATGGCCGTAGCCATAAAGCCCACTGGCTTGGGCGGATTGCCCACTTTGCCGGTCAACATCTTCTCTTTTGAATATCCCCACCCGGAAGAAATTTCAGCGGCATTGATTGCACGCACGCGCACCAGGTAGCGCCCGGCATAAATCCCGGGGACGTCGAATGACGAGGTGGAGCTGCGCGGCACGTTTACCCAGTTCCCGTCGTTGCGGCGCCATTGCGCTTCATAGGCGATAGCGTTCTGCGCCTGGTCCCAGCTCACGCGCATCGTTTCGACGCTGATATTTTGCTGCACCACAGAAAACGAGCTGATCACGATGTTCGCAGGCGGCGACTGGTTGCCCGGCGGGATCACGCTCACCGGCCGCTGGTCAATGATGGCTCCAGTATCGATTCGGGCATATTTATCCGGATCGTGCCATGCACCGGTAATGGTGAAAGTGCCATCATCGTTATCAGTGACGCTCACAACACGGTACTGCTGTGCGTACAGTTCGTTTGACTCAACCACCCAGACAGCTTCGGCCTGAGGCGTCTCACTGTATGCGGTGGTGACTGTGACCGATTCCCCGTTAACCGCCTGAATGGTCCTGCTCTGTGACGCTCCGGAGGGAAGGTTGAGGATAAGGCGATCACCTGCTGCTGCATCAGCTACACGGTCAAGTTTGATAACGCGACCATTAACGGCGCTGATGCGGCCGCCCATAACCTTTCCGGAAAGCAGCTCGTCTGCCACGGCGATGATGTAGCCCGGCTGCGGAATGTTTCCGTCCAGCCCGACATCGAACGAAACAACGCGATCCTTGTTGTTGGTGAGAATACCCCAGCGCCCCTTTCGGTTCGCTTCTGACTGTCTGGTACAGCCGATGGCTGTCATTTCCAGCTGATTGAAGCCATACCGCGCCACCAGCGCCTGCTCGAATACGGGTTCCATCGCGTCAGCATAGGCGTTACCGGGATCGGACCATGAAACCAGCGCTGTAGTGTAGCGGGTTTTCGTGGTGCTGCTTGAATAGGTGAAGCGACCGCCAACAACGTTAGCGCGCGTATAGCTGTAATCCACATCACGGGGCATATCGGCCAGAGCAACGATCTGATCGCCACCCCAGTACGTCATGCCACGGAATATGGCCGCAAAATCACGCAGGACTGTATAAGCGTCGTTTCGGTCCTGGATGTACACGTTGCAGGTATAGCGTGGTTCTGTTCCATCGCCACCCTTACCGTCCGGCACCATCTGATCGCAATACTGGGCGACCTGATAAAGCGTCCATTTATCGATGTTAGCAGCAGTCAAACGGTGACCGAGGCCGAACCGGTCAGAAACAACCAGATCGTAAAATATCCACGCAGGGTTATCCGTCCATGCCCACTTAAACGCCCCGGTCCATGTCCCGCTGTAAGAGCGGGTTTCCGGGTCGTAAGTATCAGGAACCCGAATAACGCGGCCACGAGGCTCACAGGAGATCTGAGGTATAGAACCATTAAACTGGCTGGAGTCGAATTCAATGTACAGCAGCGCGGTGTTCGGATATCGCAATTTCGCATCAATCACCTCAGTGAAGCTCTGTAGCGTCATCGTGTCGCCGATTTTCGCGCTGTTGGCGTCAGAGGTAATCTTACGCAGACGTATTGTCCAGGTGCTGCCAGCCTGCGGTAAATCGATACGGTGGCTGCGCTCATAACCTGAGGTCGTTTTCCCGGTCACACTGGTATTGAGGACTGTCTGCCATGTCCCGCCGTCCGTCTGCAAGTCAATCGCATAATTAACCGAGTAACCAACCAGATCGCCATCGTCCTCCTGCTTGAAAAGCGAGGGCCATTTCAGACGCAGGCGAACTGCTGAAAGCTGCGTATTGGTAAAGGTGCGCGTCCATGCTGTAGCGCTTGATACCTCAGTTCCTACGCTGATTTCGTTTTCGGTACCGGGAATACCCTGAATATATTTTTGCGCCTGCGTTCCCGCGCGAAACTCCCACGTCACGCCGCTAAAGTTTTGGGAACCGTCAGCATTCTCCAGCGCCGTTCCGTCCAGGTAGATATCTTTGCCGGTTAGCTGCCCTGCAAACTCACCTTCGCCAAGCGCAACGAGGATTTTTGCCTTCGCTACAGATTGCAGATCATCAGGCTGTTCGGTAGGGGTTCGTGAACTGGAGCTGCCGCCCTTGCGGCCCTTTAACACTTTATCTGTAGCCATATTGCGCCCATAAAAAAAGCCACCCGAAGGTGGCCAGAAAAAAGGTTAGTTATCTACTGCTGATCTTCGACATAAATTCCGGCAGAAATAACCGCTCCGCCGATTCGCCGTCGGCCATAAAGAAGTGGTACCGGGTAACCTTGCGCTGCGGTGTTTGTTACACCACCGAATGCGTAGGAAGCACGGTTATCTGCACTTTGTTTGCTGGCTATGCCTGATGGCTGAGGAGAAAGCATCTGTACAACTCCGCCTAGCATCATTGCAGCACCAAATTTATATAAAAATGGTGAGGCTGCAGCCCATGGAGTGAAGCTAAGCACAGCACCAGCGGCCACCAACACAGCACCTAAAACTGTTTGCAGCACACCAGCTTTTTTCCCCCCAATGATTACAGGTACAATTCTGATCACTTCACCTGTAACGGGGAAGCCAAGGTCATCTACTCCTATGTTTTTCTTCCCTTTGAAAACGGCAAAGGTTAGACCACGACTTTTACTACTAATCATATAACTTTCAAAGCCCGGAATAGTTTTAGCGAGGGCCGTTCCAGCTTCAGATACTTTATTGATAAGGCGGTGGTGGGTCTTTCCAAAAATTTTACCCGGCTCGCCACTTAGCTCAATTCGCGTCATTACCTCTTGCATCGTACCCTCTATTCTTTAAATGCTTATTAATCCGCTTTATTCGCTCGAATCATAATATTACATTCTTTATTATTTAACTCTCCAGATTGACCGATATTTCGCTGTATTAAACAGTCATTAGCAAGCTTTTTAACCGCTAGCTTTGCATATACATCACCGTTTTCTGAAACTAATCCGGTGATAAACTCATTGTCAGATCTATTATGCTTCTGTTGCGCTTCCATCATCGCAATCATAAATGCGTAATGGTTAACGTAAGTGACTGCAACTGAATTAGATTTAATTTCTGAGTGGCGATCAAGGTAATCATTTACAGTTCCTGCAAATAAATTCAGGGATGTTGATAATAATATTATGCTCAAGGCAAGTTTCATGGTTTCGCTCCTTTGTTTTGGGCAAAGGTTAGCACAGGTCCTTATGGCGAAGTACCTTCATCGTTCTCTCTTGCCAGTAGCCTCCATACGGTACGCGTTGGCTCAAGTGTCCGTAAAGGTGGTGCAGCAGCATATTGCCCTCCAGCAGTATACCAGCGTGGTTCCACTTATTAGCCTGTACCTGCATGATCACCATATCGCCAGGTTTCGGCGGCCCGTCGAATTCACGGAATCCGCACTCGTACCAGCAATCCTGATAGAAGTTGTCCGGATAGTCTTTTTCCCACCAGGGATAATCAACCCGGTAATCGTGGAGTTCGATACCATGAGTTTGCCGGAAATAGCTCATTACCAGCCCCCAGCAGTCAAAGTGACCAAGCACAAAAGGACGCTCCAGCAACGGCAGCTCTCCGCGCGGCTGGATGGTGCGTAAATCCCCCTCCGGCCAGCTCACGATATGCCAGGGTAAAAGCGTTGCGTCGCATTGCGCTTTATCCAGTTCGCTCGGTTGCGTCGTGGCATCAGGGTGACTGTGAGCTATGGCGATCACCGTTCCCCAGTCCTCAGCAGCTGCGTAATCCTCTGGCGAGAGGTGGAAATGTTCCGTCGGCTCTGCAGCTAGGTTACGACAAGGGAAATATCGTTCAACACGGCTTTTCTGCACCACCACGCCACAGCACTCGCGAGGATATTCTGCTGCAGCATGCGCCATAATTGCATCAATGGTTTTCTGACGCATATTAACTCCTGATCAAAGACGTGCCCGGGAAACCACCATGCGAAAGTTCGTTATTTTCGCCGAATCGGAGTTTGCAGGCCGTCAGCGTGCCGTTGCATTCGTCCAGAGACGGGTCGCTCACAGGGTTGTTGTTTTTATCGAAATAGCGGGTTCCGGCATAGTCGCAGCCATCGCCGGTGCGGTACTTATTACGAATGCACCATGTACACAGGGAATGAAGCTGCCGCGTCGGGATCATTTGTCCCTGAAGATCCATGGGACTGGACAGTACAAACTCGATGGTTTCGCCAGCAAGCTCGGTCGTTTTCCCGTCGATATACCAGACCTGAAGTTTCTCCTGAGTCGGATCTGCTGTAGGGTTACCGCCTGCGAAGTTTTTAGCATCGAGATATTTTGCCTTTGTGTCGTGAATAGTGACCTTAGCCTGTAGCAAATCGTCGTACGCAAGACACAGGGCAGAAATAGAGCTTTCGATGTTCGCGACCGTCAGTGATGGCGTCGCATTGCTGCCACTGGTCGATTTCTCCAGCCCTTCCAACTGATACGGCCAGGCGGAATATTCATTACCCTGCCACCAGATTGGTTTCGCCGGGAGCTTGGCCTCATCCCCGCCAGCGGCGACTATTTCTGCTTCGGTGTGGGGAATGTTGTAATTGTGAAACCGGAGAACGTCCGTCAGTCCAAAAGAAGAACCGTCCACCTCAATCAGACGAACGTCGTTTCCTGATTCCAGCTTCTGATAGTCCGCGTTTAAGCTCATGGTTTAAATGCCTGGATGAATGTTGCCGTCAGAGACCAGTTGCCTCCCCCCATTGGGGAGGGCTTGTACTGTTTGCATCGATAGAGACCCAAGTCCTCAAGCGGCGGCTTCCATGCAAATGCTTTTGTTCCCTCATGGCGATCAAGAAAGTCTTTGATCGACTTGATATAGGGTTCCAGACCTACAAAGGTCAGATCCCAGCTTTGTGAGCGAGGGTTGAGTCCGTCACCGGATGTCTGGGTGTAACCATCTCCGAACTGCGCTTCACGCGTACGCATGGTGACGTCCTGAGAAGGATTCACCCTAGGGCTCCAGTTGAAAGTTTCCAGCGCCATTACCGCCTCCCGTTTGTACTGTTCCAGATTGCCCCTCCGGGACGAAGATCAGCCTGTATCAGCTTTCGGTATTCATCTCTGACAAAATTGCCTACGCTTTTACCGAATTTTTCCAGCCCGCCAGATGATTGTGATGCCGTACTGCCATCGCCATTGATAGTGATGAATACCTGAGGAGCAGCACCTTCAGAGGCACCGCCTGACACTGCGCGAACCCCAAGTGAACCATCAGTTGCCCGGGTCAATGGCATGATCGCTTCTGGTCCCGCCTCACCCATTACTCCGGCACCTTTCGCGAATGCGAAAAAGGTAGGGTTATCGACAACCTGGCCGCTATAGGCACTTAAGTCTGAGGAGGAATAAACGCCGCCTTTAGCATTGAACTGGAAATTGCTTCCATAATCGGCAATCGCTGTCCCTGAGCTGCCTGCCGTACTTCCACCAACACCGCCAAGTACACTCGAACCGACACCCATAATCGAACTCAGGATTGTATTTGTTACGAGCGCCTGCGCTGCCATATCGACGAGGTTTTGGATTATCGACTGAGTAAGCGTGGAGAAGAGGTTGATCATGCCCTCTTTAAAGGTCTGCGTATTAGTCAGCAGCCCCGTCAGGACATTAGTGGTTCGCTCCCGGGTAGCCTCAACCAGTCCGATCGCCAGATCATTGAATTCACTCTGTGAGCGATATAATTCCAGCGCGGTCTGATACTGTGCATCAGCAGAATCTTTACTGCTCTTCTGCATCAGCATTTCGTATTGCTGCTTACTCAGCACACCATTGCGATAATAGGTCTCTACCAGACTTTGCTGCTGTAAGAGTTGGTTCCTTTGCTGGGCAAGCGGATCAACGTCCCCGGCAAGCTCAACCCGTGGTGCTGATAGAGTATTAGCCTGGGCCTGTAGGATTTGTCGGGATGTCTCCTGTGACAGTGTGACACGCGCAGCCATGTACTCTTTTTCAGTAAGCAAACGTGCATCAAGGAGAGACTTGAGCTCCTGGCTCGCTTCCTTCTCTTTATTGATGGCCGATCGTGCCGGGGAATACTGCTCAGCAAGTTCGTTACGTTGCTTCTGATAATTTTCAGCATTCATTAACAGCGCACGCTGTAGATCCTGCTGGCTTGCTCCATTTTTACGCGCCGCAGCGAGCAGCTTTTCCTGACTGGCTTTCTCCTGAAGATCAATTTTTCCAAGGCTGGTTGCATGAGCTTCTTCGATCTCCCTGCGCAACTGAAGATACTGATTGACCGTTTCCTTCCTGGCCTTTTGAGTATCTTCACCGGTCCAGGGTGTGGTAACACCCTCTCCGGCTTTAGCTGTCTGAGCTGTGATATTTTTGATGTCATTCGCGAGCGATTTTGCTTGATCGGCGATCCCTGTCTGGACCAAAAATCGCGCCTTGCTGACATTCTCAAGGTTAGACTGTGTTGTCTCTAACCCTTTATTAACGGCTTCAAGGTCAGCTTCTGCCCGTTTCTTACTGTCCTCTACCCCTTTTTTCTGTCGGAATGGGTCAAATCCACCGAGGCTATCTAGTCTGCTGTCTGCGTCCTGAATTTCCTTGATGAGCTGGTTACGCTGAGTTACCTGATTTTCATACTGGTCTTGCAGGTCAATCTGCTTAACGGCCAGCTGTTTATCAGACATCTGCATCAGCGCAGCAGTGGTTTCAATGACAGCATCCTTGAGGTTAATTGCTGACTGTCGGGCATCCTTCGCCTGCTGATGAAAATACAGAAGTGCGGAGCCTGCCAGCATCGCAGCCCCAAAAGGTCCACCGACAAGCGCCAGGGCCCCGCGAGCGAGCCCCACAGCTACCGAGGCAGCACGAGCGGTCAGAGATACCTGGCGATTAGCTGCTGCCAACTGCATTTTTGCACGAGTGGCCAGATTAGTTTGCTCGGTTTCTTCACGGATAAGTCGGTTAAACTCTCCCTGGTAATTTACGTTCAAACCATGCTGCCTGGCCGTTTTTTCCAACTGACGGTAATAACCAAATTCCGCATCATTTCGCTTTAGCGTGGCAGAAGTAGCTTCCAGCGTTTTACGTGCGCCATCAGCCTGAGCCGCTGCTGCTGCTTTAACGGCTGCCTGATTCTGCTGCCATGCGCTTATGTTTTCGCGAAGACCAGCTGTCAGTTTGGTCGAAAGAACCGGGATCAGTGTGTATAAGGCCACACTTGCAACCGCGTTGAAATTATCGGTAAGCAGGTTGATACCATCAGTTACTGACTGAATGCCTGAACGAAGCGGTCCGGTACTACTTTGACCAATTTTAATGATCATGCCTTCAAAAGCACTGGTCAGCCCCATGATGTCGCCATTCAGGTTATTAACACGAATAGCGGCCTGCTCATGCGCAGTCTGTGTTCCAGTTAGGGCAAGGGTTAATGCGTTAAGTTTGCTGCGGTTGTCCACCAGCACTGATGCCGCGTTGATATTCTCAACACCGAACAGTTTTACAGCCTGAGCCGTAGAAAGGTTTTTCTTTGAGAGATTATCCAGAGCACCACTGAGCCCCACAACCGATGGTTTGAGCGTTTTGTCTGTACCTTTCTCAAGGGCAAGAATAACGTTTCTCAGCGCGGTTCCTGCTTCACCGCCTTTGATTTCACGCTCAGCCAGAACCTGAATCGCTGCGTTAAGCGTTTCAAATCCAACTCCTGCCTGTGCAGCGGCCACCCCACCATTTTTAATAGCCGCAGCTGTATCTGCGATTTCCGATGCCCCGAACTTGGCACCGGCAGCCAGCACGTTAATATAACGATCCGCTTCCTGAGCCCCGGCCCCGAACTGGTTAAGGGAAAGAGCCAGAGTGCGGGTTGCATCTGGCAAAGTTGAGCCTGCGGCCTGAGCAAGCGTTAGTGCGCTCTTTGTTGCCTCAGTAAGTCCGTCTGCGGTCTGAAGAAGTTCAGGTTTAGCGGACGCCATCAACTTCAGGGCTTCCACCGCCTGGCTCGCACTGTACTCAGTGCTACGCCCCATCTCCTGGGCAGCTTCATCAAGCGATTTTAACTGGGCACCTGTAGCGCCGGTAATAGCCGAAAGGTCGGATAAAGCCTGTCCGTATTCACGCGTGGTAGTAATGATGGCGCCAAGTGATAAACCGGCACCGGCAAGTCCCGCCAGGCGACCAGCAACACCCGCGATGGTTTTCCCCATCCGGGAATAGGCTTCATCTGTCTTTTTAGCATCTTCCTGTGCGTTACGGTTGAAACGCTTTGATGAGTTCTCAGCATCACCGTATGCACCCATCAGCTGAGATTTAAAGTTGGCTGCGTTGAGATGCAGCCCGACGGCAAGGGAAGCAACGTCAGCCATTACATTAACGCTCTCATTACTGCCGCACACTGATCGTCAACATTACTGACTACAGCAGGAGGCGGGGTTTCAGGAGTCGGAGAAATTTCTTCACCGGGTCGGCTTATGGCACCAGTACGCAGAAAATACGCACGCCAGTGAAAAAGGGTTTCTGCCGGAAGTGAAGCAATCTTTGAAGGGTCAGGCTCGCCCCAGCGGTCAGCCAGCCAGAAAATCAGCTCAAGCCAGGGCGAGCTCGTTAGTTTTTTTCCGCGTCTTCAAGCTTGCCCAGCGCATGTTTTTTTACTGTGGCGATTGCATCAAGGAGCGCCACGTTGTCATGAGTCTGAAGAAGCTCGGCTGCGGTAGGTTTGTCTTCAGCTGCGATTAGGCTGCCATCGGGATGGACAAGACAATCGACGATCAACTGCACACTGATCTCTGAAGCTTTACGTGCATCTTCTGCAATCTGACTGTCTCGCAGCGCTTCTTCATGATCGATGAGTTCTCCCGCGGTCATGCGGCGTAGATAAACGGTGGTGCCAAAAATTTCGGCGGTAACAACGGCGCTTTTAGGCTTCAGAAGTGCGGATTTAAGTGCAGAAACATCGATGGTAGACATAGTTTTTCCTGAGAATTAGATAATAAAAGGCCACCAGGAGGTGGCCAGTTAGTAATGCCCTGATCAGCTGCCGGCAGCCGTACCCCAGGTAATATTGTTCTGTTTTCCCTGAACAGTGATTTGAATAACTTCACTGGCCGGGGCGGTAATTTCATTCATCTGCCAGCCAGAAAGGGCCAGAATCATGTTCGCCGTTCGACCATTTGGCAGCTCAACGTAAAACTGTACGGTTTCCCGGTTCTCTGCTGCGTTGAGGAAATCAGCAAAGTCCTGGTTGGCTGGATCGTCAATAAAGCCCAGCGATTTTTCAGGGCCTTCAGGCAGGTCAGAGATAAACTGTTTACTGGTATCGATCAGCGTAGTGCAGTCTACAAAGCTGCCCGTCTGTCCTGTAGCGCCCAGCGCTTTACAGTTAATGAGTGGTTTCATTGTTGCTACGTCGCTGCCCGCAGCACCCCACATAACGACGGTGCCAGCAGGCAGCATCGCGTACTCTGGCGAAGTTTTATCAGCCATAATTTCTCTCTCTTTGAAGGTGGCAGCGAGCGCTACCGGTGGTTTTCAATTCGGTCGCGTATTTCTATCGCAAGGATGCGCAGAACTTTCGCTTTCTGATAATCTAGCGCCGGACGAATGAAGGGACTTGCGACTTGCTTTACGGTTCCCATCTCCTGAGCCAACGCTTTGATGAAGTGTTTTTTACTCGGGCCAACGCGAAGATAAACAACTGCATTGCCCTTTGCTTTCGAAGAGGATGAGCGGATTTTAATTGAATCGCGCATGTGCTCATCTTTCGCTGATTCGTCGTAACCAGCATGCGCTTTCATATCCTCCAGAACGGGCTCAAGTGCAGCTTTCCCGGCCTCCCGTAGAACCTGCGTACCAACCTTTTCACCAAGGGAAAGTAATTGGCGTTCGAGTTCCTGAAGCCCTTTAACTTCCATGCGAATCATGATGATTCCTCATAAAAATAAAGCACGAAATCTCGGGTAAGCCTGTACTGAACCTGATTGCTGGTAAGGGTTGTTTTATCCTGAAGTATATTCCCACGCTGAATGTACTGAACGGGATAACCTTCAAGCTCTCCGTGGACAATACTTTTCCATTGAGACCAGATAGCCTTATCCAGTTTCACCAGCCCGGTATAATCATCCACTTTGTACATTGAGATTTGAAAACGACCAGCAATAAGCCCTGTTCGTACCATTCCCGTTTCAACTTCCGGGTCTGATATCCGCTGGAATGTAATACCGTTTTGCTCGCTGTCTGGTAGAAGAAGAGGATAAACAGTCATCCCGGAAAGACGCTCAAGCGAGATTTTAATTGCCTGTTCTATCATGTCGTATATCCCGTTCAGCCGTTATTACACATCGATCAGACTTGCTACGATCAACGGCGCGAACTGTATAGACATCATCATTCCACGCTATTTTCCAGTCAGTCTGGACGTCTGAACGCACCCTGATAGTGAATAACCAGGTTTCAACAACCTGTTGTTGATCCAGTGTGCGAATTTTTCTGTTAGAAACATTCTCAGCCCTGGCCCAAACAGTATCGACCACGACTGGGCCACCTGGAAGCGGCTCTCCCAGTGGACCTCGCTGAATTTCGAGTTTTTGTAATACGATGCGTTTATCAAGCTCGCCAGCACGCAATGAACTCATAGGCCATATATCCTGTAAGGCTGAAGAAGAGCCTCCACAGCTAATGGAACCTGAGACACGGTTTCACCTATAACTACCGATTCCCTGTTTGCATACCAGTGACCGATAAGCAGTAGCATGGCTGCCTTAACATCATCATTGAGCAGTATCGGGTCCGGGTCGTCAGCGTAGCCAGGGCTACTTTCCGTTTCATAGAGCGTTCTGCGTGTCCATGTCTGGACGTAACGCGCCGCCGCACCGGTGTATAAAGTCAGCAGGGCGTCATCACCGGTAAAGTCGCTATCAATGCGGCAGTGCTGTTTCACCACATCAAGATCGACCATTATTTTTTCGCCTTCTTGTCCGCTTTCACTTCCGGCTGTTCCTGCTCTGCAGGATTTTCTGATTCATCGAGCATCGCATAGCCTTTTTTGATGAGCTCGCGACCGTGCTGTTCCAGAGTTTCCAGCGGAAGCCCATCAGTAACGACGGTACCGCCGAAATAAATCGGTTTGAGTGCGATCAGTTTCATTTTCCCACCTGTGAAAGCGGCCCGCAGGCCGCCGTTAAGGATTACGCGCCGCCACCTGCTGCAGGCGCAGTGAAGGAGCCGTAGATGAACGCTTCAGGGCGTTTCACCGCCAGGGCCAGACGCTCTTCGCAGCGAATCGAGATCATGTTTTTCTCAAAGTCGTCGGCGTTCTCAGTGGAGATCACCACGTTGGCGTCTTCACGGTCAAACAGCTGTGCCGCAGCGTTGAATGCACCGGTCAGGAACTTGCCCTGGAATGCTGCGGCTTCGGTTGCTACCACCGGCAGGCCCCAAAGGGTAGGACCAGTCAGGGCCGCTGGGTTCGCCAGGATATAGCGGCCCAGCGTGTCTTTGGTGAGTTCAATCTTCGCCCAGTCGATGAAGTGCAGGACGTGGCCGGAAGCCGGGAAGCGTGCCAGCTGAGCCTGCAGCATTGCGAGGCGCAGATCGTCGATGCCGTTCTGTTGTTCTACGGCGAACGCAGCATCGTACGCCGAGGCCTGCGGCACGATGCCTTTCAGGTGCGCACCGGTACCGTCGCCAAAGAGAATTTCCTGTTCTTCCACATACTTCAGTCCGTAACGCATCTCGGCGTCGATAGTGGACTGCAGCTGCGCGAAGTCATCCAGAATCTGTTTGGACGCCTTGAACATGTGCGCGATGGTGGTGACCGGCGTGATCTGCGTGGCGAACTGGATATCGCTGTACGGCTTGGCGGTGCCTTCCGGCACAACTTTCGCCGCATTGGTGAAG
>OKAA01000342.1_pt1 | contig 14174 bp, 10 predicted proteins | sample 1611051 | NCBI WGS metagenome assembly OKAA01 (sample SAMN04436707, study PRJEB24849) | human gut metagenome | biome: human gut; feature: NICU; material: stool | host: Homo sapiens | place: USA: Saint Louis, MO | collected 2010-09-04
TGGGGGTAATGGACGGCATGGCGGCAGGGCGTCTGCTGCTTAACAGCCTGGTGGTGTTTGCCCCGCAGCGGGCGTTTGACGAGCGGTCCGACATCTTTTACTACCGCGTCATCCAGAGCGTGAGCAAAGGGCTGGCCTCGCACGAGGTGCGTCTGCGCTACTGTGCGCTGGAGGAGAACGACAGCGATGCCCAGCTGTTTCTGGCCCGCATGAACGAAACGGACACCCAGGCGGCAATCCTCCTCGGTATCGACGATCCGCATATCCACGATCTGGCGGTGGACGTGGGGAAACCCTGCATGCTGATTAACTGCCGGGACCGCCACATGCGCCTGCCCGCCGTCGCGCCGGATCATCGCGCGATTGGCGAGCGGGCGGCGGAGTACCTGTTCGAGATGGGGCACCGGGAGGTGATGAACGTGCTGTGCCTGCGTCGCTACACCATGGAGCTGCGCCTGTCCGGGATCCGCGACGCGTGGCACGGTCATAACCTCAGGTTCAGCGACAGGCGCGACCTGCTGATGGTGTCCAGCTTCAGCGCCAGAGAGACGGAGCAGCTGGTAAGCGAGTGGCTTCACCAGCAGAAAGGGAAAGACCTGCCAACGGCGTTCCTGGTTGGCGGCGATTTTATGGCGGCGGGGACCATCAGCGCGCTGCAAAAACACGGTCTGCGCGTGCCGCAGGATGTCTCGGTGATGAGCATCGACGGCTTTAATCTCGCGGCGATTCAGGATGTGCCCTTAACCGCGGTACATGTTCCGCGTGATGAGCTGGGAACGGAAGCGGTGCATATGCTCCAGCAGCGGCTGATGCGCCCGGATGCGCCGGTGGGAACGTTGCTGCTAAACGGCACGCTGACCGTACGGGAGTCGGTACGGCGGATACGTCAGGGGAAACGACGCACCGCCGTGGAGCGGGAAGGGCTGTACGACAGTTAAGCCATGCCCAGCGCCCGCCTGCCGTGGATGTTGAGATCGTTCACGGTAAAGCGGTCCTGCCAGCTTTTCTCATAATCCTCGCGCGGGAAATCACCCGGTGACGCGCCGGTTTCCAGCGCTTCCTTGACCTTTTTCGCATAGGCGAGATTCTTCTCGCACATCGGCGCGGCAGGAATATACATCACGTTACCCCAGCCCTGCTGATTTTCCACCGGCGCGACGGAGTGGATCACATCGCAGTGCCACCACACGGAGTCACCGGCTTCCAGCGCCGGAATGCTGGTTAACGCTTCGATCAGCAGCGGGTGCCACTTCTCAGAAATCGGCAGCACGCGCCCCGGCGCCACGCCGCACAGCTCGTCTTCCGGCACGTCGTCCAGCAGCGGACGCAGCAGAATATAGGCCATTGCCTCCGGGATCGGCACCACGTGCAGCAAGCCCTGTCCGGGGATCATGTCCGACAGCGCCGTCCAGCCCTGGAAGGTGCGGAACACCGAGCATTTGGTGGTGTTATCCACGGTGTACTCTTCCACCTCGGTACGGTGCGCAGCGTTCCACGGATCGTATTTCTCAACGTTGCCGTCAAATACGCGGGCAAAGACCTGCTGATAAGCGGGCAGCAGCCAGCGCTCCAGCGCGCCGGAATCGGTGTGTGCGCCAAGTCCTTTCGAGGTTGTTCCTGGCGGGCGGCGGCGGATGCGGTCCGGGTAAATCACGCTCACGTCCGGGTCAAACCACTGCTTGCCGTTGCTCTCAAATGTCCATAAACGGTTCAGGAACGACTGTACCTGCGCCATCTCTTCACTCTGGCGCGCCTGCATTTGCGCCTGAGACCAGTAGATCGGGTAAATCTCCGGACGAGAGGCCGTTAAGGTGCCGAAGAAGTTATCGCCGGGTCCTTTGTACACCTCGTCAAACTTATTCAGATCGAGGTAGTCGAGCATCGACTGATCCCACGCCAACGCCTGCTCGCGCGGGAAGTGGCCTTTGATCACCGCGCAGCCGCGACGTTTAACCGCTTCGCGCTGTGTGTCGGTAATCGTGCCGTTTTTCACGTCGGCAAAGGGGATCACTGGCCAGACGGTTTCGCCTTTGTTTTTGAGGGCGTTGATTTCCGCCACGCGGGTGGCGATTTTATCGCTGAGCCGGTCGAACACCGCCTGCACATCGCCGATCTGCGCGCGTAATTCACGTTTCATCTGACGGATTGCCGCTTTATGGTCCGCTGGCAACGTTTCGCTGGTAAAGGTCATAACTGCCTCGCATCTTTCATTCGAAAGTAAAAGTGTCTACAAGTGATACTTTAAGTTAAAAAAAAGTTAATGCAAGTTTAAAACCTTGACGGGTGCCACAGGATGGGAAAAGAGTGAGGGGGCCGGAGCGAGGCTCCGGCAGGTAGGGGGATCAGGCGTCGAACGGGGAGTGCGCGTCGAGCACGGCCTGAATCACGTTCAGCGCGCCCTGATGGTTGTTATCGTCGGTAGTGTAACGGCTGACCGCTTTAATGCTGTCCGCCGCGTTGCCCATCGCAAAGGAGTATTTCACCAGCTTCAGCATTTCCGCATCGTTGCCGCTGTCGCCAATGCCGACGCACTCCTGCGGGGAGGTTTTCCAGCGTTTCAGCAGGCGGCTGATGCCGTTGGCTTTGTGCAGGCCGGGGATAATCAAATCGACAAAACCGAAGCCGCTGGTGACCGGCTTCATGATGCCGTCCAGGGAGACATGCAGTTTATCAACCAGATTCGGGATATCGCTGTCCGGCAGGTTCAGGGAGAATTTAAACAGCACGTCGTCAATGTCGCGGTAATCGCTGATGCGCTTTAAGCGGTGGTAGTGCTTTGACATCAGCGCCACGAACGCGTCCGGGGCTTTATCGCTGACGTACGCGCTCTCCAGCCCGCAGGCCACAAAGTTCAGCCCTTTGTCTTTCAGCAACTCGCCAATGACGATCTGCGACTCATGACGCGTCAGTTCGCCGTGGAAAATCTGTTCGCCGTGATCGAAGACCAGCGCGCCGTTTTCCGCGACGAAGGAGATCTGATCTTTCAGCTCCGGGAAAAAGGAGATGAGCTGGTAATACTGGTTGCCGCTGGCGACAACAAATTCGATGTTACGGGCTTTAAGCTGCTCAAACTGTGCCTGGAAGCGGTCACGATCGTACTGCTTGGCATCATCAAGGAAAGTTCCGTCCATATCGGTGACGATAACTTTTACGGTCATACTGTGCTCCTGGGTCACTACGTTTTGAAACATTCTAATAACAAGGTGACGGGGAGCACAAATTTAATTTCGAATGAAAGTCAGAAAGCCGGGTGGCGGCTTCGCCTTACCCGGCCTACGGGGGAACAATGTAGGCCCGGTAAGCGCAGCGCCACCGGGCGTTTTTTTACAGCGTATGCTCAGTACGGGCGATAATATCGTCCTGCGCATCCGGCGACAGGGCGGTGAAGAACGCCGAGTAACCCGCCACGCGCACCACCAGGTCACGATACTGATCCGGGTGTTTCTTCGCTTCCAGCAGCGTTTCGCGGGAGACGATGTTGTACTGAATATGCCAGCCTTTATGCACCTCGAAGAAGGTGCGCAGCAGCACCATCAGCTTCTGGCGATCGCTGTCGTTTTCCAGCGTCGACGGGTTCAGCTTCTGGTTTAGCAGCACGCCGCCGAGAATCGCATCCGTCGGCAGTTTACCCACGGAGCCAATCACCGCCGTCGGGCCGAGGTGGTCGGTACCGGAGGCCGGGCTTGCCCCTTCCGCCAGCGGGGTGTGGGCTTTACGGCCGTCCGGCGTTGCCATGGTTGCTGCGCCAAACGGCACGTTTGCGGAGATAGACGACGTGCCCGCGTAGTAGTTACCTCCAATCGGGCCGCGGCCGTAGCGTGGGTTATGGTACTGCTTCAGCTCTTCAATGTAGGTCTGATAAGCACGGGTCAGCAGCAGATCCACGCTGTCGTCGTCGTTGCCGTACTTCGGCGCGCCGTTGATCAGGCGCTGGCGCAGCTGCTCGTGGGTCAGCCCCTCGAAGTCATCCGCCAGCGCCGCCGCCAGCTGTTGCTGACCGATAACGCCCTGGTCAAACACCAGCTTCTTCACCGCCGCCAGGCTGTTGCCAAGGTTGGCGATCCCCACCTGTAGGCCGGAAACCCAGTCATACTTCGCGCCGCCCTGCTTAATGCTTTTCGCGCGTTCAATGCAGTCGTCCACCAGCGCCGAGCAGAGAATATCGTGGACGTTCTCTTCCAGCATGGTGTCCACCACGTACTCGATCTCAATGGATTTGCGGGTGTAGTAGCGGATCTGGCTATCCCACGCCGCCATGACCTCATCGAAATTGCCGAAGTTACCGGCAGAAAGCGCTTTTTCCTGCGGCAGGAATACCTGGCCGCTGGTGGCGTCGCGACCGCCTTCCAGCGCCGCCAGCATCACGCGGGCGAAGTTGATGAAGCTCATGCCGGTGCAGCGATAGCCCCACTTGCCGCCGACGGCGGTTTCGATGCAGCCAATCGCCGCATAGTCATAGGCATCGTCCCGTTCCACGCCGAGCTTGATAAATTCCGGGATGACGATTTCATCGTTGTTAAACGCCGGCATCCCGAAGCCGCAGCGGATCACCTGCACGCAGGCGTCGAGGAAGTCGTTGCTCATGCCCGCGTGGTAGCGCACGCTCAGGTTTGGCTGGGTGGAGCGCAGGCGACCGCAGGACTCCAGAATCGCGTAAGAGAGCGGGTTGACCGCGTCCATCGGCTCACCGTTGACCAGCTTCTGGCCGCCGATGGTGACGTTCTGATACAGCGGGCTGCCCGCAGAGGCTTTGGAGTGCGAGCCGGAGCGGATTTTGTTCACTTCCAGCAGCTTCAGCCAGCAGCTGTGCAGCAGCTCAATGGCGTGCTCGCGATCCAGGCTCTGGTCCAGCTCCACGTCGCGGCGGTAGTACGGGTAAAGGTACTGGTCCATACGGGCAAAGGAGACGGAGTGACCGTTGGACTCAATTTGCAGGATCAGCTGAATGAAGTAGCACAGCTGTAGCGCCTGCCAGAAGGTTTTTGGCGGTTGGTGGGCGATGATGTCGCAGTTTTCCGCCATGGCCAGCAGCTCGTCGCGGCGGCTGTCGCGGGTTTCGCTGGCGGCCATTTCACGCGCCAGGTCGGCGAAGCGTTTGATGTGCAGGCTTACGGCTTCCAGCACGATATCAATGGCTTTCAGGAACTGATCGCCGTGCAGATCGTCCAGCACCGTGAGGTTGATGCGCGAGCGGCGCTCGGCCACTTTCGCGCGCAGGCCGTCGAGCCCTTTTTCCAGCACCAGCGGGAAATTCACCGCCAGGTGTGCGTCACCGGAGGTCATGTTGCCTTCCGCTTTGATGATGCCGGTTTCCAGCAGGCCTTTCTGCTCGTCGGTAAACATACCGTAGCAGCGATCCTGCACCGTCTGGCCGCGCCACCACGGGCAGATCGCATGCAGCACGCGCTTGTTCTCTTCGCTGACCGCGAAGCCCGCACCCGGACGGTCCGCCAGATCGTCAATCTCTTTCTCAATCCACGAGACGGTGTATTCCGGGAAGATCGGTGCGGCGCGCACTTCGCTGGCCTGGTTACCGATAATCAGCTCGTCATGCTTGATCCAGATAGTACGTTTTGCCAGGTGGTGGGCGAGGGCCAGGGCGCGACGGACCGGGATCGGCTTGTCCATGTGCTGCTGATACATTTCGGTGTAATGCTGCGCGCGCTCGGTACAGACCGGCGGCTTAACGATATGCACCAGCGCCGTTTTGTGCGCCTTGATGCGCTCGCTGAGGGTGTTGAGATTCAGGGTGGTCATAAGTTTATCCTCGTAAGGTCGCTGTTAACCCTTTCTGGCAGGCATACTGCTGCGCGAAGTCCAGCAGGGCAGGGTTATCCAGCGGTTTGTCAGGGGCAGAGTAGGGTTGGCCGAGCAGGGTGTATTTGTTCATGCCCAGCGTGTGATACGGCAGAAAATGAATATCGTGGACGCCGAGTTCATCGGCAGCGAAGTTGGTAATGGCGGTGATGGAGGCTTCATCCGCGTTGAAGCCCTGGATCAGCGGCACGCGGATGGTGATTTTTTTCCCGGCAGCGGCGAGGCGTTTCAGGTTGTCCAGGATCCGTCTGGCTGAGCCATCGGTCCACTGTTTAAATACGTCACTGTCCACATGTTTCAGGTCCGCCAGGAATAGATCGACATACGGCAGTGACGGCTCGATATAATGCCAGGGCACGTGAAGGCAGGTTTCAACGGCGGTATGAATGCCTTGTTCATGGCTGGCTTTAAACAGGGCATGTGCCAGTGCCGGGTTCATGAACGGCTCGCCGCCGGAGAGGGTGATTCCGCCGCCGCTGCGGTCGTAGAAGGGCTTGTCGCGCAGCACGGTGGCCATAATCTCCTCCACCTGCTTCTCTTCACCGCAGACGGTAAGCGCCTGCGTTGGGCAGCTGTCGGTAAGGGCAGTGAGCGTCTCGTCGTTAAGCTTCTCACGATGAATGACCAGCCCGTTCAGCGCGCGTTCAACACACCCCGGCGCTGCCTGCTGACACAGGTCACAGCCGTCCAGGCACAGACGGGCATCAAACAGGACGTCCCGCGTGCGGGAGCGGCTTTCCGGGTTCTGACACCAGCGGCAGCCCAGCGAGCAGCCTTTCAGGAATACCACGGTTCGAATACCGGGGCCGTCGTGGGTGGAGTAACGCTGTATATTGAAGATCATTTTCTTGCCCTCGAATTACATATGAAGATTAAATTACTTTCGAATGAAAGGTATCTTGATATGGGTCAATTCCTGAGCAGGTTTTGCTGTGATAGGGTAAGTGCAGGCTAATTTTGAGGGTGACATCATGGAACTTTATCTCGACACATCTGACGTTGCGGCAGTCAAAAAGCTGGCGCGTAGCTTTCCGCTGGCGGGCGTGACCACTAACCCAAGCATTGTGGCGGCGGGTAAAACGCCTCTGGAAGAGCTGCTGCCCGCGCTGCACGACGCGCTGGGCGGCAAGGGCCGGCTGTTCGCTCAGGTGATGGCGAAGACCGCCGAAGGGATGGTGGAAGACGCACGTAAGCTGCGCGCGATAATCAATGACCTGGTGGTGAAAGTGCCCGTGACCGCTGAAGGGCTGGCGGCGATCAAAATGCTGAAAGCAGAAGGGATCCCGACGCTGGGTACGGCGGTGTATGGCGCAGCACAGGGGATGCTCTCCGCACTGGCGGGGGCTGAGTATGTGGCCCCTTATGTAAATCGCGTGGACGCACAGGGCGGGGACGGGATCCAGACCGTGGTGGAATTACAGCAGTTGCTGACGCTGCATGCGCCGCAGTCAAAAGTGCTGGCCGCGAGCTTTAAAACCCCGCGTCAGGCGCTGGACTGCCTGCTGGCAGGCTGCGAGTCCATCACGCTGCCGCTGGACGTGGCGCAGCAGTTTATTACCTCTCCGGCGGTAGACGCAGCGATTGTGAAGTTTGAGCAGGACTGGCAGGGGGCGTTTGGACGGACGTCCATCTGACGCGGCTGCCGGGTGGCGCTGACGCTTACCCGGCCTACGTTCGAGCCGTTGTAGGTCGGGTAAGGCGAAGCCGCCACCCGACTTTTTACTGACTACACACCTCACACCCGGGATTACGCATCAGATTCATCTCGCGAAACTGGCAGGTCATCGCGTCATACATCACGATTTTACCCGCTGCGGGCGTGCCGTAGTGCGCCAGCACTTTGATCGCCTCCATCGCCTGCAAGGAACCGATCACGCCAACCAGCGGCGCCATCACGCCCGCCTCGACGCAGGTCAGCGCATTCTCGCCAAACAGACGGCTCAGGCAGCGGTAGCAGGGCTCTCCTTCAGCGTAGGTAAAAACGCTGATTTGCCCCTCCATGCGGATGGCCGCGCCGGAAATCAGCGGCGTTTTACGGGCAAAGCAGCCCGCATTGAGCTGGTTGCGAATGCCGACGTTATCGGTGCAGTCCAGCACCAGGTCATGCCGTGCAATCTGCGCAAACAGCGCGTCGTCATCCAGCATCGCGTCAATCAGGGTGAACTGAACGTTGGGGTTAATGCGCGCCAGCGCTGTGCGTGCTGATTCCACTTTAGGCTGACCGACCGTCGCGTCGCTGTGCAGCGTCTGGCGTTGCAGGTTGGACACCGACACGGTGTCGAAATCCAGCAGCGTCATGCTGCCGACGCCCGCCGCAGCCAGGTATTGCGCCGCCGCGCAGCCCAGCCCGCCCAGGCCAACAACCAGCACGCTGGCCGCCTTGAGCGCCTCCTGACCCTCGAAATCAAACCCGCGCAGCACGATCTGGCGGTTGTAGCGCATCATCTCCGGGTCGCTCAGTTCCACCGTCATGTCAGCCTCCGAACAGGTGGTTAAAGCGCTCGACCTCAACCCATTCGCCGGCTTCCACGTTGCCGCGCTCGCGCTCCAGCACGATGAAGCAGTTGCCCAGACTGAAGGAGCTGAAAATGTGCGAGCCCTGATGTCCGGTGGTGCTCACTTCGAGCTCGCCGTCCGCACCGCGGGTCAGAATGCCGCGCTGGAAATCGAGACGGCCCGGCGATTTTTTCAGCCGCGTCGCGGCACGCACGCGCACGCGTTCCGGCAGCGGGCTGGCCTTGTTGCCGGAAAGCTTCGCCAGCAGCGGGATCACCAGCTGGTAGAAGGTCAGCGCGGCAGAGACCGGGTTACCCGGCAGGCCACAGAACCAGCTGTGCGGAAGTTTGCCAAACGCGAACGGTTTGCCCGGTTTAATCGCCAGCTTCCAGAAGGCGATTTCACCCAGCTCTTCAAGCAGGGTTTTGGTGTAATCCGCTTCGCCAACCGAAACGCCGCCGGAGCTGATCACCACGTCGGCAGAGGCGTCAGCGTCGATAAACGCCGCGCGCAGTTTCTGCGGATCGTCAGGAATGATACCGAGGTTAATCACCTCGCAGCCCAGCTGCTCAAGCATCAGGTGTACCGCCAGACGGTTGGTGTCGTAAATCTGCCCCTCGTTCAGCGGCTGACCCGGAAGCTGTAGCTCGTCTCCCGTGGAGAATACCGCCACGCGCACTTTGCGGACCACGTCAATCTCCGCGATGCCAAGTGATGCCAGCACCGGCAGTTCGGCGACCGTCAGTTTTTGCCCGGCGGCAAAGACCGTTGCGCCCAGGGTAATGCCTTCCCCGATATGGCGGATATTCTGTCCCGCTTTGACGCTGGCGGTAAAGCGCACGCCGTCGTCCGTTTGTTCGGTCTCTTCCTGCATCACCACGGCTTCACAGCCCTTTGGCACCGGTGCGCCGGTCATAATGCGCACGCAGGTGCCCGCTGGCCACTCACCGTTGAACGGCTGCCCGGCAAACGCTTTACCTGCTACCGGCAGCGGCTGACCCGTTTGCAGATCCGCCAGACGTACGGCATAGCCGTCCATCGCCGCGTTATCGAACCCCGGCACGTTCAGCGGCGAGACGATATCGCGCGCGGCAATACGGCCAAAACAGCGCACAAGCGGCAGCGTCTCAACGTCGTGCAGTGGAGTAATGCGGTCAAGCATCTGCGAGAGTGCCGTCTCAAGCGGCATCAGTCCGGCGGTAAAATCCATGGTGGGCTCCTGCGGAGTAACAACGAAAGCGCTCATTATGGCAGAAAAGTGCGGCTAACTGTATGACCCGATGGGTGTACGCTTTACATCACAGTTGCGTCTTTCTATATTCAAAAATCATCTGAAGATTCGTCGACGATAATGATATTTATAGAAAAAGCAGCCAGCCAGGCTGATGGGTGATGCGAAATGAGTAAAGCGGTTATCGCAATTCATGGCGGTGCCGGGGCAATCACCCGTGCACAGCTCAGTCCCGAGCAGGAGAAGCGTTATATTGATGCGCTGAACGCCATTGTGGAAACAGGCCAGCGCATGCTGGAAGCGGGCGACAGCGCGCTGGACGTGGTGACCGAAGCGGTACGTTTGCTGGAGGAGTGTCCGCTGTTCAATGCCGGTATTGGCTCGGTCTTTACGCGCGATGAAACGCACGAGCTGGATGCCTGCGTGATGGACGGCATCACCCTGAAAGCGGGCGCGGTAGCGGGCGTTAGCCGTCTGCGTAATCCGGTGCTGGCCGCGCGTCTGGTGATGGAACAAAGCCCGCATGTGCTGCTGGCCGGGGCGGGGGCGGAAAAATTTGCCGTCGAGCACGGGATGGACACGGTCTCGCCCGATCTTTTTTCCACCGAGGAGCGTTACCGGCAACTGCTCGAGGCCCGTACAGCGGGGATGACGCAGCTGGACCATGCCGCGCCGCTCGATGAACGCAGCAAAATGGGCACGGTAGGCGCGGTGGCGCTGGATAAAGCCGGTAACCTCGCCGCCGCGACGTCGACAGGCGGCATGACCAACAAGCTTCCCGGTCGCGTCGGCGACAGCCCGCTGCCGGGGGCCGGGTGTTACGCCAATAACGCCACGGCGGCGGTGTCATGCACCGGCACCGGCGAAGTGTTTATCCGCGCGCTGGCGGCCTACGACATTACCGCGCTAATGGATTACGGCGGATTAAGCCTGAGTGAGGCCTGCGAGCGGGTAGTGATGGAGAAACTGCCGGCGCTGGGCGGGATTGGCGGCTTAATTGCGGTGGATCGGGAGGGCAACGTGGCTCTGCCGTTCAACAGTGAAGGGATGTACCGGGCGTGGGGGTATGCCGGCGATGCGCCCAGCACAGGCATTTATCGTGAATAAGGGGGCATTGCGTGCCGCACCGTGAAGAGCTGGACAACTGCGAAGTGCTGGCTGTCCACCAACTGAATATTGCGTTTCAGGAAGAGCGGCAGTTCATCCCCGCAGTACAGAATTTATCGTTTTCGCTCAGGCGCGGCGAGACGCTGGCGATTGTTGGCGAGTCCGGTTCCGGTAAATCCGTTACCGCGCTGGCGCTGATGCGTCTGCTTGAGCAGACGGGCGGGCAGGTCACCAGCGAGCGGATGCTGTTGCGCCGTCGCAACCGTCAGGTTATCGATCTCAACGAGCTGAGCGCGTCCCAGATGCAGGGGGTGCGCGGAGCTGATATCGCGATGATTTTTCAGGAGCCGATGACCTCCCTCAACCCGGTTTTTCCGGTGGGCGAGCAGATTGCCGAATCTATCCGCCTGCATCAGGGACTGAGCGGTGATGAGGCGCTCAATGAAGCAAAACGGATGCTGGAGCTGGTACGTATCCCTGAGGCTCACGCGATTTTGTCCCGCTATCCGCATCAGCTTTCCGGCGGCATGCGCCAGCGGGTGATGATTGCGATGGCGCTGTCGTGCCGTCCGGCGGTGCTCATTGCGGACGAACCCACCACGGCGCTGGATGTCACTATTCAGGCCCAGATCCTGCAACTGATTAAGGTGTTGCAGCAGGAGATGGAGATGGGGGTGATTTTCATCACCCACGATATGGGGGTGGTGGCGGATATTGCCGATCGGGTGCTGGTTATGCATCAGGGCAATGCCGTGGAAACCGGCACGGTGGAGCAGGTCTTTCATGCGCCGGTGCATCCTTATACCAAAGCGCTGCTGGCGGCGGTCCCGCGTCTGGGGGCCATGAATGGCAGTGATTTTCCGCGCCGTTTTCCGCTGATCTCACAGACCGAACAGGGCCAGCAGGAAGACGAAACCGAGCAGGATACGGTGGTTCCCGGCAGGCCAATCCTCGAAGTGCGTGACCTGGTGACCCGTTTCCCGCTGCGTAGCGGGATACTTAATCGCGTAAAGCGCGAAGTGCATGCGGTTGAAAACGTCAGTTTTGATCTCTGGCCGGGCGAAACGCTGGCGCTGGTGGGGGAGTCCGGCTGCGGTAAATCCACCACCGGGCGGGCGCTGCTCAGGCTGGTGGCGTCGCAGGAGGGGAGCATTACCTTCAACGGTGAGCGCATCGACACGCTCCCTAACAGTAAATTGCAGGCGGTGCGCCGGGATATTCAGTTTATATTCCAGGATCCTTATGCGTCGCTCGATCCGCGCCATACGGTGGGGTACTCGATTATGGAGCCGTTGCGGGTGCATAACCTGCTCGACGGTGAAGCCGCGCAGCGCCGCGTCGCGTGGCTGCTGGAGCGCGTGGGCCTGAAGCCGGAGCATGCCTGGCGCTATCCGCACGAATTTTCTGGCGGTCAGCGACAGCGTATCTGCATTGCCCGGGCATTGGCCCTCAATCCGAAAGTGGTGATTGCGGATGAGTCCGTGTCAGCGCTGGATGTTTCTATCCGCGCGCAAATCATCAATCTCCTGCTCGATTTACAGCGGGATTTGGGCATTGCGTTTCTGTTTATCTCCCACGATATGGCGGTGGTGGAGCGGATCAGCCATCGCGTGGCGGTGATGTACATGGGGCAAATTGTTGAAATCGGCCCCCGTCGGGCGGTGTTTGAAAACCCACAGCACCCGTACACCCGCAAGCTGATGGCCGCCGTACCGGTTGCCGATCCTGAGCATCGTCACGCCCAGCGCGTGCTGTTGCAGGACGAAATGCCGAGCAATATTCGTAAACGGGGCGAAACCCTGGAGCGCGTGGCGCTGCGTGAGGTGGGTCCCGGTCATTTTGTCGCACCACCGCGTCAGGGCAATGCATTCTCGCGGTTATAACTTACAACAGGCAGGAGAACACAATGGTTCCTTTTGTTGCTCGTAAATGGCTGCTGGCCGCGAGCGTGACGGCTGCGCTGGCCGCCGCCCCCGCGTTCGCAGCGAAAGACGTGGTGGTGGCTGTGGGGTCTAACTTCACGACGCTGGACCCGTATGACGCTAACGACACCCTTTCTCAGGCGGTGGCAAAATCCTTCTACCAGGGGCTGTTCGGCCTGGACCGCGAGATGAAGCTGAAAAACGTGCTGGCGGAAGGCTATACCGTGTCGGACGACGGGCTGGTCTATACCGTTAAGCTCCGTACCGGCGTGAAGTTCCAGGATGGCACCGACTTCAACGCCGAGGCGGTTAAGGTCAACCTGGATCGTGCCAGCAATCCGGAAAACGGTCTTAAGCGCTACAACCTGTATAAAAATATTGCCCAAACCGAGGTGGTTGATCCGGCAACGGTGAAGATCACCCTCAAAGAGCCGTTCTCGGCGTTTATCAATATCCTGGCGCATCCCGCGACGGCGATGATTTCGCCCGCCGCCCTGAAAAAATACGGCAAAGAGATTGGCTTCCACCCGGTGGGGACCGGACCGTACGAACTGCTTACCTGGAACCAGACCGATTTTGTGAAGGTAAAAAAATTCGCCGGATACTGGCAGCAGGGGCTGCCGAAGCTGGATACCATCACCTGGCGGCCGGTAGTGGACAACAACACCCGCGCCGCAATGCTGCAAACCGGCGAAGCGCAGTTTGCCTTCCCCATCCCGTACGAACAGGCGGCGCTGCTGGCGAAAAACAGCAAGCTGGAACTGGTGGCCAGCCCGTCGATCATGCAGCGCTACATCAGCATGAACGTTACGCAGAAACCGTTTGATAACCCGAAGGTGCGTGAAGCCATCAACTACGCCATTAACCGCCAGGCGCTGGTGAAGGTGGCCTTTGCCGGCTACGCCACCCCGGCGACGGGCGTGATGCCGCCAACCATTGAGTACGCGCAAAGCTATCAGCCGTGGCCGTATGATCCGGCGAAAGCGCGGGAACTGCTGAAAGAGGCGGGCTATCCGAACGGCTTTAGCACGACGCTGTGGTCGTCGCATAACCACAGTACCGCGCAGAAGGTGCTGCAATTTACCCAGCAGCAGCTGGCGCAGGTGGGCATTAAAGCCCGAGTCACGGCGATGGATGCCGGACAGCGGGCGGCGGAAGTGGAAGGCAAAGGACAGAAAGAGAGCGGCGTGCGGATGTTCTACACCGGCTGGACGGCTTCAACCGGAGAAGCGGACTGGTCCCTGTCGCCGCTGTTTGCTTCCCAGAACTGGCCGCCAACGCTGTTCAATACCGCGTTCTACAGTAATCCGCAGGTAGATAAAGATCTGGCCGATGCCCTGAAAACCACCAAACCGGAAGAGAAAGCACGCCTGTACAAAGAGGCGCAGGACATTATCTGGAAAGAGTCGCCGTGGGTGCCGCTGGTGGTGGAAAAACTGGTCTCAGCCCACAACAAAGCGCTGACCGGTTTTTACATCATGCCGGATACGGGCTTTAGCTTTGATGACGCGGATTTAAAATAAAACTCATGCTGAATTATGTGTGTAAACGCCTGCTGGGGCTTATCCCGACGCTGCTGATTGTGGCCGTGCTGGTGTTTT
>OKAA01000382.1_pt1 | contig 13284 bp, 9 predicted proteins | sample 1611051 | NCBI WGS metagenome assembly OKAA01 (sample SAMN04436707, study PRJEB24849) | human gut metagenome | biome: human gut; feature: NICU; material: stool | host: Homo sapiens | place: USA: Saint Louis, MO | collected 2010-09-04
TTGAGCGCCCTTGAAGTCGTTGGTGCCGAGCACGAAAGAGCCGTCCTTGATCTTGGCCGGATCGCCCCAGTACTGGCCGTCGACGATAACCTGCATGCTCTTCTTGACGAATTCGGGCTTGAGGTTGGCGTCAGGGGCTTCGTCCACGAGAATCTGCGCGGCGTCATCCGGGTTGGCGTACGCGTACTCGTAACCCTTTTGAGTGGCCTGAGTGAACTTCTTGACCAGGTCGGGATTGTTCTTGATGGTCTTGTCGTTGGTGATGATGCCGATGGTGTCGGCGTTGCCGGGCACGCCATAGTCAGGCTCGGTGAAGCAGTTGAGCTTCGGGCCGTACATGTCGGCTTGCACGCCTTCCCACGTGGCGTAGAAGCCGCCGAAATCGGCCTTGCCGGATTCCATGGTCTGGAAGGTGGAGGTGCCGACGGTCACCTTGTCGAATTCGCCCTTGCCGCCATCGGTTTGGATCATGCGGCGCACCACGGCATCGGACTCGTTGGAGCCGAAGGTGGCGAAGGTCTTGCCATCCAAATCCTTAGGGGACTTGATGGCGGTGTTGGACGCCAGTGCGCACCAAATGGCGCTCGGCTTCTGCTGCACCTGCAGCACCTGCTTGATGTGAGCGCCCTTCAGCGTGTAGATGCCCACGTTGGTCAGGTTGGACAGGGCGAAGTCGGCCACACCGTTGTTCACGGCCTGTTCGGCACCGGCCTGGGCCACGGCCACGATATCCACGTCAAGGCCGGCATCCTTGAAGTAGCCCTTGTTCTTGGCCACGTACACGCCGATGTGGTTGGTATCGGGTGCCCAGGAAAGCATGAAAGTGACCTTCTTGAGGTCGGAGGTGTTGGAGTTGGAGGAGTCGGCGGTGTTGGTCTGGCCACATGCGGCGAAACCGAAAGTCATAGCAAGGGCGCCCACGAGGGCAGCGGCCTTGGATACAAGGCTTTTCTTCATAATGATGGTTCCCTAATTCGTTGTCTCTCTATCGTTCTCTGGGATTGCTTCGAACGGAAGTCGGCAGAAAACGATATGGAGGGCCTTGATTTCCGTTCGACCAGCGCCCCCGACATTCCCTATGAAAGCTCGGGAAAGCCGGTTTGCCACACGCTGGTAAAGCTGTTCCATTATAGAGACAGGGTTGGAGACCTCATGAGAAGCCGCCTCGTTCAGTCGGTCCTGGCTGCCGGCTTGTGCCTTTGACGGTAAAAAAAGAACTACTGGTCCGCGTCGGGGTCTTCGTCGTCGCCGGCCGGGCCGAGCAGGATGCGCTCGCTGGCGTTTACCGCCAGCATCAGTACGCATGTCATCAGGATAATGACGATGGTGGCGGAGAAGATCAGCGGCGTGCGGAATGAACTGTAGGCAGCCTGCAGCCAGATGCCGAGGCCCTTGCGTGCGCCAAGGTATTCAGCGGTGGATGCCGTGGCGAAGATGTATGCGGCAGATACTCGGATACCGCCATAGATCTGACGTGCGGCAACGCGCAGCTTCACGTGCCAGAGCGTCCAGACCGGGGTCGCGCCGCAGGTCAATGCGACGTCGGAATAGAACTGGGGCACTGCTTCTAGTCCGCGCACAGTCTGCACGGCGATGGGGAAGAGGCCGAATACCGCCACGATTACGATTTTGCCGGAAATCTCAAAACCGAACCAAATCAGGAACAACGGGGCGATGGAAATCAGCGGCATGGTTTGTGCGGCGGCAAGCAGCGGATAGAACGCCGCGTTGAACGTGTGCGAGCAGTACAGTGCAATGCCGATCATAATGCCGAAGAACACGGCAAACAGGAAGCCAGCCACGCCCTCATAGCCGGTGATTGCCGCGGCCGGGCCGAGCGTGTTCCATGTTTCGATGGTGGCGGCGAAAATCTCGCTTGGTGCGGAGATCATCGTGGGGGAGACATGTCCTAGATCCACCCACGTTTCCCAGACTGCCAGCAATACGATGACGGCGATGACGGTGGGCATGCGGCGCTTGAGGCGCTTGGCGATGGACATGGGATGTCACCTTGCTTTCCGCGCCAGTCCGGTTTGCTGGTGGCGCTTGCGGCCGGGGCGTGGAACAGTAAGGTGAGGAGCCTGCGCACCTGCCGGTCGTGTGATGGATTGTGTTATATGCCGTCCATCAGTATAGGCGAAGGCGAACGACAGGGCGCACAAAAAACCTCCCTCGTCAGAGGGAGGTGAGAGAGCTACTCCAGTCCGATGGACTTCATGTGGTGGAGCTTCAGGGAATCCACCTTGAGACTACCGGACTCGGCGACGAGCTTGATGGCGCGCGGGCCTTCGGAGGCGTAGGAGTAGGAGCTCAGCACTTGGTGGCCACCGTTGACGTAGACCTCCACGGAGCCGCGATCCACGAACACGCGCAGGTCCAGCTTGCCGGAGGCCAGTTCGGCGTCGGTCAGTGGGGCGGCGCGGTAGCCGCGATCGCCGTTGGTCATGGCCTGACGATCCACCACCACGCGGCCGATCTGGTCGTCATAAGCCACGTAGGTGTAGGCACCGTCCTCAGTGGCGTGAATCTTCAGACCCGCACGCTCGGCAGTGGAGGCAGCCAAGTCGATGGTCATTTCGATTTCCACGGCCTCGGCGTCGTCGGCGATGACCTGCTCGCCATCCATGTCGAGTGTGATCGAACCATGGTCGAGGGTATCCTCGCGCAGGCCTTCCATTTCGGCGACCGGCGCGGTGACCACGTCGCCGTCATCGCCAAGGGTGATCTCGCGCGGCAGGGTGAGCTGGCCACACCAGCCGTCATCCTCCATGGGAATCGGCTGCACGAACGGGCTCATCCAGCCATAGACGATCTGACGGCCGTCCACATTGAAGGACTGCGGGGCATAGTAGTTGTGGCCGCAATCCCACAGGCGGAACTCGGTTTCCGGCTTGAATTCGCCGCCCGGCTCCCACGTGCCGATCATGTAGCCGGCGTTGTTGACGTTGCGGTTCATGAAGCCGCTGGGCTTGGACCCCATGGCGGAGAAGCCAATGACCCACTTCTCGTTGCCGTCCTTGTCTTTGATGGGGAAGAAGTCGGGGCATTCGAGCATGAACACATCCGGATCCGGGTGCTGGAAGAGCACGCGCTCGTATTCCCAGCGGACCATGTCCTTGGAGGAGAACAGCCACATCTGGCCGCGCTTGTCCGCAGAGGAGACACCGAAGGTCATGTACCAGGTGTCGCCGGTCTTCCAGACCTTCGGGTCGCGGTAGTGATGGTCGACCTTGTCGGTCGGGCAGTCGATGATCATGCCCTGCTTGGTGGCGGAGGTGAGCTCGTCATTGTCCGGCAGCGCGGTCATCTGCACCTGCCAGTCGCCGCCGGTGTTGTCGTGGCCGTTGGCCCAACGGTGGCCGGTGTAGTAGAAGCGAAGGTCGCCGTTGTCGTCGATGACGGCGGAACCGGAGAACACGCCGTCCTTCTCCTGCTCTAGGGACGGTGCGAACATGATGGGCTCGCGCTTCCAGTTGAGCATGTCGGTGGAGGAGACGTGGCCCCAGTGCATCGGACCCCACTGGGTGCCGTAGGGGTGCAGCTGGTAGAACACGTGCCAGCGGCCCTTGTAGAAGCACAGGCCGTTCGGGTCGTTGATCCAGCCACCGTTGGAGGCGATGTGATACTTCGGGTACCAGCGGTTGTTGCGCTTGGCGGCCATCTCAGCCACGCCGGCTTCGGCTTTTGCCAGTTCAGCAGCGTGGTCGCGGATGGGGGTGAGAACAGGGGTTTCGGGAGTGAAGTCAGTCATGGTGTGTCCTTTCAGGCCTTGGCAGCTTCCATCTGGCGCAGCTGCTTGTCGGTGTAGAACGGGTCGCCGCCGACTTCCTGATCATCGTGCTTGATGACGAAGAAGCCGTAGATCAGCGCGCACAGCACGATGCCGGAGATGACCCAGAAGGTCACGCGGGAGCCCATGTCGTTGTTCGGCAGGATGCCGGCCATGTAGTCGTGGAAGGCGCCCAGTGGGGTGGAGAAGATGATCTGGCCCACCTGGGAGGCGATCTGGAAGCCGACCATGTACAGCGTGGCGGAGAGCTTGGTGTCGAAGTGCAGGGTGAAGTAGCGGAACGCCGGCAGACAGAACAGCGGCACTTCGATGGAGTGGAACAGCTTGACGATGGAGACGGTGACCGGGTCGTGGAACACGCCGCACAGGCCGATGCGCAGGAACATCACGGTGGCGCCGAGCAGCAGGGAGTTGCGCACGCCGATCTTCTTCATGATGATCGGTACAACGCCCATCATCGCGGACTCGAGGAAGACCTGGAAGCCGTTGAGGGTGCCGTAGGTGGCGTTGCCGATGGCCTCAGTGGGGAACAGACCGGCGTAGTAGACCGGGAACCACTGCTGGTCGAACACGGTGTAGAAGGTGTTGGTCAGGAGCATGAAGACGATGAGCACCCACAGGGTCGGCATCTTGAGCACGCCGACCATCTCCTTGAAGGAGGGGTTGGTCTTCTCGGCGTTCGGATCGGCTGCCTTCTTGAGCTCTTCCTTCTGCTCGGCCGGAACCCAGAACAGGTAGATGAGCAGCATGCCGACGCCGCAGGCGGTGCCGATCCAGAAGTTGATCATCGGGCTGATGTTGAACAGGAAGCCGGCGCACAGGGCCACGATGGCGTAGCCGAAGGAACCCCAGGCACGGGACTGGCCGTATTCGAAGTTGAACTTACGGGAGTAGCGTTCGGTGACAGCCTCGAACAGGGAGCAGGCTGCCATGAAGCCGGCGGACAGGACGATGGAGCCAATCAGTGCACCAGCCCAGCGGGTGGTGCCTCCGGCGTTGATCATCGGGGCGTAGACGAACTGGACAAAGGGGCCCACGCATGCGGAGATCACGGAGACCACGATGATGAGCTTGCGCTTGATGCCGAGCTGATCCTGGATGATGCCGTAGCAGAACATGATAATCATGGTCATTGCGGAGTTGATGGAGTAGATGGTGCCGACTTCGGTGCCGCTCAGGCCCAAGGATTCAAGCCAGATACGGAAGAAGGACCACCAGATGCCCCAGGAGCAGAAGAACATGAAGATGCCGAAAGAGCTCTGCAGATAGGAAGGATTCTTCCATGCAGATTTGGTTGCACTTGCCATAATCATCCTTTGATTACTACTTGGTTGGTTATTGGTTATGTAGCGCTTCTGCTCGGGCGGCCGTGCCTTTGTAGAAGTTGTTGTGTAGCAATTATTATGCGACGTCAATCGATTTACGTCAATCGATTGACGTCATCGGCGTGTCGTACCTGTTCGACACGCAAAAAGGCCTCCGCGCTGAGCGGAGGCCTTGAGAAATCGCGTGGGACTCGGTTACTTCGCCGAGGCCTTTTCGATCAGCGTGCAGTGGATCTTCGCCGGAATCGGCGCGTCGATCGGCGGCAGGGGAGCGGTGGTCGCTGGCCATGAGGCGTCGTCCATCGAGCGTCCTTCGATAATCGACACCAGCTTGGCCACGGCCCAGTAGCCCATCTCGAAATGCGGCAGTTCCACAGTGGTGAGCATCGGTTCCAGCGTTTCGGCGAACACGCGATGGTTATCCACGCCGACCACGGAGATGTCCTTGCCGACCGTGAGTCCTCGGCGTGCGGCGCATTCGTACACATACCAGGCGCGGGCATCGTTGAAGCAGAAGAATCCGTCCGGATGCTCGGCGTCGAACAAATCGCTGACTGCGGTCAGTGCCGGCCCGTTGTTGAGCACATTGACGGCCAGATGATCGTCATAGTCGAGGCCGGCGTCCCTGAGCGCCGCCTGATAGCCTTTCAAACGATCGTCCTGCGCAATCATCGGCTCCAAGCAACCCACATAGGCGATACGTGCGCATCCGGCCTTAACCAATCTGGTGGTGGCGTCGTAGCCGATTTGGAACTCGTCCGGTTCCACGCTCGGGATTTTGCCAAGCGAGTCGGTGGCATCCACCAACACCAGTGGTGTCTTGGCCAGCGAAGAAGGCACATGGGTGATGCGGTTCGACATCTTGGCGTACAGAAAGCCGTCGGTGCCGTATCGCTTGAGTGCGGCGATTTCCTCGCTCTCGCTGTTCTCGCCGTCGGTGCTCACGGTGATGAGCATATAGCCGAACTGGCTTGCGGCGGTCTGCGCGCCCAGAATCATACCGCCGGCGTACGGGGTGGTGGCCACCTCCTCACTGATGAAACCGAGGATGTGCGTCTTGCCTGTACGCAGCGAACTGGCCAGCGGATTCGACCGGTAGCCGAGCTTGGTGGCGATGGCGCGCACATTGTCCGCAATTTTGGACTTTACGCGCCCCTCGTCGCGTCCGTTGAGCACCAGCGACACCGTGGAGACGGAAACCCCCGCCTTGTTCGCGATTTCCTTCATCGTAACCATGCGTCAAACGATACACCCTAATTGACGGACTGTCAGGAAAGTATCAGTTTTCTCCACCGACTCCGCCGAGGTTGTGCACCGCACCGATGAATAATGGTATGCCGTCCGGGGTGACGTACGAATACAGAAATGGGCGATCCACCGTGAACTCGACGTTGTCCACCGGCGCGCTAACGGATTCCACGCCGACCTTGGTGAAGGACATGGCCTTGGCTCCGACTTCGTTCACCTCGATGCGCGTGCCTTGCAGAATCGAGCCGATATACAGATTCTCGCCGTGCGAACCGGTGTCGATCATCTTGGTGAAGTCGGCGTCGCCTGCACTGAACGCATCGGTCACCCCCAGTTTTTCGAATGCCTTGATGGTGGCTTCCGAGTCGAACATGCTGTCGATGGTGAATCGCGGTAGCGTGACGTTCACCATGACCGAGTTGACGGAGACGCCCCAGCCGGACATGCTGTCTGTAATGCAATCTCTTGCGCCCTCGCCAAGGGAAGCCGTCGAGCATGTACCGAACGCCCAACTGAGCTTCTCGGCATCGCCGGCCAACTCGTCGAAATGCCCTTCGGCCGGCAGCACGATGGCCAGATTGCCGCCGTTGTCGAACGGAATCTCCACCCGCTGCCAAGTGTTGTACTCATCATGTCCGTAAGCCATTTGGCTGAAGGTCCGGTGCATCATCGGCACCTGAGCATCTCCGGCTTCGCCGTGGAAGGTGCCGTTACCGGTGGACCGCTCTTCGAACGGATCCTTCCAGCGGCCATCCGCATAGACGGTGTTGATGATGGACAGGACTTCACGGTCACGCAGCGTGATCTTCGGCTTGAGCGAACCATTCGTATGCTTGGCGATCCAATCGGACATCTTTGCGGCGGCCTGATCGTCGAACGGTAACGTGGTGACTTCTGCCTCGAACATCTTCTTGACAGTGGATTGGTAATCGCTGGCAAGAGAGTAGCCGTCATCAATCCACAGCGAGTCCGCGGCGCTCATCTCGGATTTCGCCCCCGAATATTGCCCGTTGATCGAACTCAGCAGCGATTGGTAGTCGCTATCGGTCAGCGAACCGGAGCCCAGCAGTTCGTTCAGTTGCGAGCGGGTCGTGCCATTGGCGCCCTGCGCGGCGATGGCCAACGCCATCCACATCGAAGCAGGGGAGTAGTTCACATTGCCGGTGCCTCGGTCTCCGGCTTCCATCGCCAGGAATTCCGGTGCGGTGCGGTAGGCGAAGGTTGCGGTGCTGTTGACTACCGGCTGCGTGGCAGGCGTGGCCTTCGGCTTGAACATATTGCGAACCAATGCGCTGCCATCGCCGGCCGTCCACCATACGCCGCCGGCGACGGCAAGGACGAGCACTACTGTCACGATGGCGGCGATACAAGCGTTACGGCGTTTGCGTTGTCCGCGCAACCGGTACTGTTCCATCAGTTGCTCGCTCATGGTCGGCCCCTTTGCTTGGATCGGCTCGTGCATCATTGCACGAAGCCCCTGATTTCAGTATATTTTGGTCTCTCTTATTTTGTGCGACGAGCCACAATCCACCGCACGGCCCACACCACGCCGAATCCGAGGAAGCTCGCCACGGCGAACACGATGACGAAATGCAAGACCTGATCCATCGAGACCCAGGAGAGGTATCGGTCGCCGATCAGCGTGCAGGTACTTCCTACCGGGCACGTGTCTTCATACACCGTGATGAGCACCATGAGCATCGGCGCAGGTACCAGTGTGCACACCAACGGGAACAGCAGGCTTTTCCACGGATACGTCAGTGAGGCCGGGCGTAGCGCGTAGATGCCGTTGATGACCAGCAAGGCGGGCGGAATCACAAAATTGATTAGCAGTGCGGCGGCCATCGCAGCCATGCCGCCCCGTAAGGTCAGCGCCAATAGCAAGCCGTACATGATTGCCGTCGCCAGCCAGCAGCCGAAGCGAATCGTATCCTGACGAATCCATGTGAGCAGTCGTCCGCTCGCCGTCTGCGGATTCGGATCCACAAACAATTCGCGCAGACCGTAGCATCCGATTGCATAGCAGATGAACGCAACGGCCGTATAACAGATCAACAGCATGGCCGAGCCGATCAACGAATGAACCAATAACTGATGGCCGCTTTCAGTGTGCATTAGCTTCCACCACTGAGCCCAGGAACGGTATGGGAACCCCGGCCGTAAGCGAAGATTGGTACAGCCGAATGCCAGCGGTCCGATGATTGCGCTCGCCAACGGGAAAGACAGACTGCCGGATCGTATCGAACCGAGTATCAGGTTGGTGATTCCCAACACCAATGGCCAGTGCAGCACCATACCGGGGAACCATACGAACAGGTTTTTGGCAGCCCTGTCAAGGACCTCGTCGGGCATGAGATACATTGATGAGCTCCACTGCAGCAGCAACAACACCGCTATCAGTACAACCATGCCAATCCAATGCGCGCGGTTCCATGTGAACAGTGTTTGCGTCCCGCGCTCGGCGGCGGCATTGCGCATATCGCTCCTGTTGAGCTTGCTGAGTGCTTGTGCACGGTTCATTGCCGTCCTCCTTTACCGCCTTGTCAAGGATTGATGATGATTCCATCGTAAATCACGCAGGAAATGTGGAATGATAGTTGTCATAGTGACCATGACATGTCAGGACGGAGCAGTTTGGCGTCGGGCACACTGAAGGGGTGAATGTAATGGAAGAAGCGCGCAACCGCAACATACGCATCGGCATTGTGGACAATGACCCATATGCGCTGAAAGTGTTCGGCGCGCTAATCGAACGTATGTCCAGCGATTTTGCCGTGATATGGACCTGCGATTTGGGTGCCGTGGCCATCAGCCGATGCCTGAGCCCCACCAAGCGGCCTGACGTGCTGGTTACGGATATGTCTATGGGCGACGTGCCCGGTACCGAAGTCTGCCGAGCGATTCGTGCCAAAACACCCGAGGTTGGGCTGGTGGGTGTCACCTCATACGCGCTCGCGTCATTTCACGACGAGGCGGCTCGCTGCGGGGCACAGGCCTTGGTTGGTAAAACCGATTTGAACGGCATTGCGCTCGCTATTCGCAATGCAGCCCAAGGATTGCCAACCAATGAGCTGGTACTGGGAGATGAGGAGAGCGGTAATTCGCTGTCCTTCATGGATGCCGCAACCGCCTACGCGGTGCTCGAAGATACGTCATACGCGCACCGTGGCGCGCTTTCCGGCAAAGAACGCAACACCCTGCGCATGTATGCGGACGGGTCAACCACCAAGGAAATCGCCGAGCGATTGGGCATCAGCGTGGCCACTGTGGCGACTTTTGAACGCCGCGCACTCGCCAAACTCGGCGCTCGCAGTCGCGCCCATGCCATATCAATCTGCGTGAAACGGCATGAGATTTAAGAGCTGGCAAGGGCTGCATGTGCAACGGCATGGATGGTAGGAAAGGAACTGCTATGAAAGCGTTACGACACCGATTGGCCGAGCTGGATAGCGGTGTTCGCAATGCATGGCTGTTGATTGCCATACTGGTTGTTGCCTTGATATGCACGATGGAAACCATGGCGGGCTTGGCCGCTGACAATGTCTCGGCGGCGGACTGCCTTGCGGAGTTCATATTCGTTGCCATTGTGGGGTGGATGGCGTTTCGTCCGGTCACCGGATGCGTGGCGGTAGCGGTGGCTTGGATAGTGTTGTGCATGAGTCCGATCTGGATGCCGTCGGGTGCAATGCTCGCCATGTTATTGGCGGTGGGTATTGCCGGATACACCGATAAGCGATTGGCGCTGGCGGTTGCCGGCATTGCCGTTGTGGTGTGGATGTTGTCGCGTGGTGGCGTGGCCATTCCTTGGCTTGATGGCGGCTCAGACACGATGAGTGGATCTGCGGATGGCGCGGCGAGTAGTAGTGCCCTAGACGGTAGTGTTGCTGACGGTGGCGCTGCTGATGGTGGCTCTTCATCCAGTGGGTCTGACAGCGCAGGGCAGTCGGGAAGCGACTTCACCGGAAGCGCCTATGAATCGAGCGGTTCTTCTGCCGAGCATCGCACTGGGCAAGTGATTCTTGGTGCGATTGCCCTCTATGGTGTGATACCAGTGGCCGTGCTGTTTATTGGCTTCATGCTTGGCGGTATGGCAGCGCGATGGAATCACGAACGCAGCTTGGCACAAGCTGAGTTGGCTCACCGCCGTCAGCAGGAACGCACGGCTCAGGACATTCACGATTACGTATCCAATGATTTGGCATACCTGATTTTGCGATTCGACAAAAATATCGCCGATGGCAAGACCCCTTCTGAAGAAGAATTACGCGAACTGCGTAGCGTGGCTATGGGCGCATTGGATCGCACGCATCAGGTCATTGATGTTATTGAAGGCAGGGGAGAAGCGGCGCACAGTGTAGTGACTCCGTATGATTCGACCGTTGATGCCGCTTCTGGCATTGCATGTGACATCACAGGCGCTGATTGTCCGCTAGCCGAGCAAATTCGTGATGGTGCGAGCAATGGTGACCGCCGATTATCAGAGCTTGGCTTTGAAGGTCAGACGATTATTTCCGGTGCTCATGGCGCAGCCGGTCGGAGTGACCTGATCGCCGGGCTGTTGGAGGAACTGTACGGCAATATCGCCAAACATGCCGACCCGGAAGCGGGCTATGTAATGACGATTGGCATCGGACTGGACACCGTCCGCATCGCCTGCATCGACACGGCCTGCACGTCATCGGATTCGGATGCGGATGGCAGTGCGGACCTATCCACCGGCACCGGCCTCAACCGTTACCGACAATTACTAGAACAACAAAACGGCGCCCTGCATATCACCACGCAAGACGCCGAATGGACATTATCAGCAGTTATTCCACTGTGAGGAAACCATCACCCAACCGACTTCTGCGCAGTCTCCGCGCCAAAGAAGCCGACAATCAACATCGATGCAATAGCAATCGCGCTAATGGCCACAAAGATGGACGTAACACCAAGCGAGGTGAGCATCCAACCCACCACCATAGGCATCAACACATTGAGCAGCTTGGCCACGGCGTTCGCGAAACCGACGCAACGGAAGCGAACCTTGGTGGCGAACAGTTCCGGAGCGTACACAGCCACCACGGAAGCCATAAGCACGTACAGGCACATCATGAGCAGGAAGCCAACGATAATTGCGCTCACGGTAGAGGTCTGGAAGGCATACATCAAACCGAACACGCCAGTGAACAGGAAGGCCGGCACAATCGTGCGCTTGCGGCCGATGCGGTCGATAAGCAGAGAGCCAATCAGGCAGCCGACCGGGGCGCCGAGCATCATCGCCGTGGAGGTGAGCAGCGAGCTGGACAGGTTAATACCACGCTTGACCAGAATCGTCGGAACCCAAGAAGTGAAGGCGTAGGAGCACACGTTCGTGGCGGCCACAGCAACCACAGCCACAAGCAGGCAGATGCCGAGCGAACGGCCGCCGGCGTTGCGGGTGTCGCTGGTGTCGGCCTTGGCGGCTGCGTCGATCGGTTCGGAGCCGTTGGCCTCAAGCTGCTTGACGATGGCGTCGGCCTCATCGTAACGGCCGTGCACGGCGAGCCAACGCGGGGATTCGGGGATGTCGCGGCGCAGCCACCAGATGATGGCGGCCCCCAGACCGATGGCCACGAAAAGCGGACGCCAGGACCAGCGGGGGATGATCCATGCACACAGCAGCATAGCGATCGGCACACCGCAGTTGGCCACGAGCGAGACAATCGCGCACCAGTGGCCACGGCGGTTCATCGGTGCGAACTCGTTGACCATGGCGAAGCCGGTGACGATTTCAGCGCCGAGGCCCAGGCCGGCACCCAGACGGCACAGGGACAGCACGGCCATGTTCGGGGCGAATGCGCCGAGGAAGGTGAAGCCGCCAAACAGCAGCAGGTTGATTTGGTAAGCCACGCGGCGGCCCTCCAGGTCACCGACGAAGCCGGCCAGCAGCGAACCGACCAGCAGACCCAGGAAGCCTGCGGACATAAAGGTGGAATTTTGCGCAACGGTGGACCAGTGGGTAGCCAACGCGCTGGAGGCAACGGCGCTGCCAATATATACGTCGATGCTGTCCATCAGCATGCCAGCGGCGACCAGCGTCACGATGCGATGGAACATCGGGGTTTCATGTGCGCGATCCATGCGCGAGATAATATCCTGAACCTTGGCTTGATCCATCACGGTGGTACGTGCTTGTGCGTTTTCCATAGCCGGGGGATTGCCGGAAATCTGCTGTTCAGCAGCAGTCATATTTGAGCCCTCTTCTTGCAAACCTGCCCGCGTGCAACTGCTCAATGGTGTTGCGGCGAGCGAACTCTTGATTGGACTGCGTGTTCCGTTCGCCCTCCCATTGTGTGGGATGAACGACGTTTGCGGTCCAAGTCTTGAATTCCACGTAGCGAGCCAATCGTTGTGAGATAGCTCACTGCATGGGGCTTAACTATAGGTTCGATTTTGTGGCACGCCGCGTTGCGGTCACATTGTGAACGATAACAGAGGTTGTAACGCTCCTACATATGCCCCACTTACGCTTTTACCCCGTCGAAAGAAGGCAGAACCGCGATTCCCATGGGGCGGTAAAACACTCATGGGGTGGTATTCGGCCCATGGGGCGGTTAGCGGATTATGCCTTTCCGCAGAATAGAGCCGTTTTCGCCTACCGCCCCATGAGATATTTACCACCCCATGGGTGAGCTACCGCCCCATGAAACGTGTAATAACAAAGCATGCCCTTGCTGGTGGAAGCAATGCTTTGCTACTTCGCCTGCTTGTCGGCGAGGATCTCATCCACCAGCTTGGGCTTTTCGGTCAGCTGGCCGGTGAAGCCGGGGCGGATATCCATGTGCAGCACCAGAGAAGTGCGGTAGCCCTGCTCGGCGAGCTTCTTGGCGGCCTCACCGGCCACCTTGAGCACGTCGTCCAGATTGCCTTCCACGTTGGTGAACAGGGCGTTGGTTT
>OKAA01000390.1_pt1 | contig 13054 bp, 9 predicted proteins | sample 1611051 | NCBI WGS metagenome assembly OKAA01 (sample SAMN04436707, study PRJEB24849) | human gut metagenome | biome: human gut; feature: NICU; material: stool | host: Homo sapiens | place: USA: Saint Louis, MO | collected 2010-09-04
CGCGTGGCACGTTCCGACCACGTGACGAAAACGTGCAGTGGCCGCACCTCGTGCTGATCGTCGACGATGCGAACATGCCGTCACAAACGCGCCTCGGGTCACTCGAAGGATGTCTGGGCGTCACCGTTATCAAGGTTCTCGAAAAGTGGGGACCGCTCGTCTCACGCAGCACGATGCGCCTGCTGATTCACCCGTACGAACACAAGGATCCTGCCGATCGGCGAGTCATGGAAGTCGTGCTGATGGATCAGCGCCCCATCGTCGCCCAACCCGATGAGATGAGCATCGAGCAGGCTGAAGCACTGAGCCGACGCACCGCATTCTGGAGCGAAGGCGAGAAACGTTCCGCCGACAAACCTGCCGGCCGCTCAGACCCCGCACGTTCGGAAGACCTGATGACGCTGCTGCACCTGCCGGATGTGCGCGACTTCGATCCAGATAAGGAATGGAAGTACCGCACCGGGCGCGACTTGCTGCGTGTTCCGTTCGGTGTGACGCCCGAGGGGATCCCCGTCCTGCTGGACATCAAGGAATCAGCTCAGCAAGGTATGGGCCCGCATGGCCTGCTGATCGGTGCGACTGGTTCAGGTAAGTCTGAGGTACTCAGGACTCTGGTGCTGGCAATGGCGCTGACCCACTCCCCCGAGCAGCTCAACTTCGTGCTGGTTGACTTCAAGGGTGGCGCGACGTTCTGGGGAATGGGCAAGCTGCCGCACGTATCGGCCGTCATTTCCAACCTTGAGTCGGAACTGTTCCTGGTTGACCGTATGCAGGAGGCCCTGCGCGGCGAAATGGTGCGACGCCAGGAGCTGCTGCGAAAGGCCGGCAACTACGCCAACGTCACGGATTACGAGGCAGATCGGCGCGCCGGGAAACACGAGTATCCGCCGATGCCGGCACTGTTCATCATCCTCGACGAGTTTTCCGAACTGTTGTCGGCCAAGCCTGACTTCATTGATCTGTTCGTACAAATCGGTCGTCTGGGGCGATCCATGTCGATCCACTTGCTGCTGGCCTCTCAGCGCCTGGAAGAAGGCCGTCTGCGCGGGCTGGATTCGCACCTGTCCTATCGCATGGGCTTGCGTACATTCTCCGGTCAGGAGTCACGTTCCGTGCTGGGTGTGACGGATGCGTATGAGCTGCCATCGATTCCAGGTGTCGGATATCTGAAGACCGGTACTGATCAGATGGTGCGTTTCCGCGCCTCGTATGTTGCCGCTCCCCCGCCGGCACGTTCCCACGCTCCACGCTCAGGCGAGCAGGCCGGCTCCCCCGAGTCGGCGCTCACGATCCTCCCGTTCACCTCCACTCCTCAGCTTTCGCTTGACGAGGATAACTCTGACCAGGATTCTGATCGCGAGCAGGAAGAAGCTCGCCAGGAATATGTCGCCCCTGAGGACCGTCAGTGGGCGGATATGACACAGATGGATATTGCGGTTGCCAAGATGGTGGGTCACGGACCTGAAGCTCACCAGGTGTGGCTGCCGCCCCTGGATATTCCGGATACGTTGGACGCCCTCATGCCGGATCTGGATGCTGATCCGCGCCTGGGATTGGTTTCACAATCGTGGCGTGCGAAAGGCCGTCTGCGTGTCCCGATGGGCACCACTGACGTTCCGCTGGAACAGCGCCGTGAGACACTGGAATATGACCTGTCCGGCGCGGGTGGTCACATGGCCATTGTGGGTGGTCCACTGTCAGGTAAGTCCACCGCGCTGCGCACACTGGTCATGGCACTGTCGTTGACGCACACACCGCAGGAAGTCCAGTTCTACATCATTGATCTGGGCGGCGGCACCTTCTCAGCCTTTGCGGACGCACCCCACATCGCTGGCGTGGCGACGCGTGATACCCCCGACGTCCTCAACCGTATGCTTGCCGAGATCGAGTCCATCATCGTCGACCGTGAACGCTATTTCCGCGCGAATCGAATCGACTCCATCTCCACGTACCGGCAGGGACGCGCTGAGGGGCGTTTCGACGACGGATACGGTGATGTGTTCCTGGTCGTTGACGGGTGGGCGATCCTGCGCAGCGACTTCGAGGATCTCGATATGCGAATCCAGGCGATGTTGCCGCGAGCTCTGTCGTTCGGCGTCCACCTGATAGTCGCGACATCACGCTGGATGGATATGCGTCAGCAGGTGCGTGACGTCATGGGATCAAAGCTGGAGCTGCGGCTGGGCGACGTCACCGATTCTGAAGTCAACCGCAAGGTTGCGGCTACGGTGCCGGAGGGTCGTCCTGGGCGCGGCTTGGAAATGGGCGGCCACCACGTCCTCGTCGCATTGCCGAGGGCGGACGGTGACCACGACGTATCGTCCATGTCAGCCGGCATTACCGCAACGCTTGAGCGCATCGCAAAGGCTGCTCCCGCACCGGGTCCGAAACTGCGCCTGTTGCCCGAACGCATCACGGTGGAGGAAGTCCAGCAACTGGAGGGCGCGCAGGACCGCGAGGGATTGCTGCTCGGCGTGGAAGAATCCCGACTGGGCCCATGGGTCTTCGATCCTGCCCACGAATCGCACCTGTACCTGTATGGCGATTCCAAGTCCGGCAAGACCACATTCCTGCGCACTGTCGCTCGTGAAATCATGCGCACGAGTACACCGAAACAGGCCCAGATCTTCCTGGTTGACTACCGCCGCACCCTGCTCGGGGAGGTTCCCGAGGAGTACCTTGCGGGTTACATGACCACGCGTGATGATGCGACAGCGACGATCAATGATCTGGCTGAGTATCTGCGCACCCGACTGCCCAGTGACTCTGTGACAACTGAGCAGCTCCGTAACCGCTCCTGGTGGCAGGGCGCCGAGGCGTGGCTGCTGGTCGATGACTACGATCTGGTTGCCACACAGTCAGGTAACCCGCTGATCGCCCTCCAGCCGTTACTTGCTCAGGCTGTGGATGTGGGTCTTCACGTCATCGTGAGCAGACGAATGGGCGGTGCTTCGCGCGCTGCCTTCGAACCTGTCCTTCAGGCACTGTCTGAACTCGGTACCACTGGTTTGATGCTGTCCGGCAGCCCTGATGAGGGCGCGGTCATTGGCCGCATCAAGCCGAAGCGCCTGGTAGCCGGTCGTGCCCAGATCGTGTCACGCGACGCGGGACTCGTGATGGGTCAATTGGCGTGGACGGATCCGATCGCGTGACCTGGGTCTGCTGCGCCGACCCGATTGCAGCACCGGCCCGGTTGCAGGTGCGCGACTGGGTTCTAGCCAGATGATCTGAGCGTGACGCAAAAACGCGGGGTGTCGACTGCTGCCCGGCTGGTCAGCCCTGCGGCGGGGCGTAACGCATCGCCGGTGTTTCAACGACGCGGAACTCCACGCTGAGACCCTCCCCCAGGTCGATGCGATCGCGGTCGAATAGGACTACTGGATCCCACGTGGCGACACGGCTGACTTGCCCGTTTTCGTGTACGACTGTCGTGCCGTTAGCAGATCCCAGATCCATCACGGCCCACCGTTCAGGGCCTTGCGGCATGACGATGCAGTGTGACCGAGATATTTCCCCCTGCGGGCTGGGCACGCGAAGTGTTGTGGCAGGTGGGCGCCCTGTAATGACGCGCGAGTTCGGATCTCGACCAATGACCACATCCCGGGTGAGTTCAACAGGCGCTCCACCGGCATAGACGAGGTAGGCGCTGATTCGCGTGTGCGGTGTCTCAGGTGGGAGTGGAGACGGCGGAGGACCCGGGTATCCGTTCGGGGCCGCAGAATCATAGGGGCGTCCCTGAAAGGGACTGTCAGCAAATTGGGTGCCGCTGCTCGCACTGTCGGGGCTCTGCGACCTGGCTGATGGTTGAGCGGTGGGTGCCGCAGGCCGCGCAGCATAACGCACGGTGTGAGGTGCCTGGGGGCCCTGGCCCGAATCCTGTGAGTCCTGCGAGCCGCGACGTAGCTGGTTTTGTTCGCGTTGACGGCGCATCTGTTCGAGCATTTCAGGCGTCATCGTTTTTTCGAGCGATTCAGGGTTGAATCCTTCGGGAACGTCACTCGGAGCGGGTCCAGACGGCGTTGCCGGCTTGGCAGGGCCGTCAGGCACGTCACTGGCAGCAGACGCAGCAGGGGTGACTGGTGCAGCAACCCCGGCAGGTCCGACAGGCGGTGCCGGGTCACCTGGAGGTGTGGAATCGGCCAGCGGTGCTGGCTCAGTTGAAGGTGTCGGCTCAGCATCCACGCTGCTCGCGGTATTTTCACCATCGACGAGAGGTTTCTCGTTCGGCTCAGGTGACACGTCATGAGGTGACGCGTCGCGCTCTGAGGCATCGTCACGATCTACTGCATCGAGAGGCGAGGACACCGGATCGAAGTAACCGATGCGCACTCGGCGAGCCTGAGCCGCGCCTGTGACAAGCGGCAGCCACGGATCACGGCGCTGCCCATCAGCGATGCCATCTGCCTGGTCCGTGTCATTGCTGTCAGCATCAGGCTGATCCAGTTCGCCAGAGCCGAACTCGATCTCGATGGCGTCCCAGTGTGAAGAATCGGCCTGCACACCTTCGGACGTGATGCGCGAGGAGCGAACCTGCGGTTGGCCTGCTGCTTCAGAATCCGTCACCGGGCTCGCGCTCCAGATCCGAATCGAACATTCGGGATACGCATAGAGCTGCACCTGGTCCCCGCGAGTATCAGCGACAAAAACGCGTCCGCCTTGTGCACGAATCGATTCGAGCAGCTCGCCGGGGTCCCCCTCGTTCATGACACACGTCAGTGCGGCGTTCAGGCATTCAGAGGACACCAATGCCGTGCCGAACGGGCCGTTGACGGCGACAAACCCATGCCCTTGGGTGGATACGCGTCCAAGCTGCCACATCAGATGGTTTCCTCCGCGGACGAAGGAACCTCGTCGCCCGCTTGTTCGGCCGCATCACTGCCTGGCTGACGGCGAATCGTCTGCGTGGAGGAAGGACGCGCAATGCCGACGGTACGTTCAAACGGATTGACGGAATCGTCAGCTGGCCACGGCGGATTCACGGATTCGACGAAAATCGTCACAACCGTCGCGTTGTCGCGTGTCTGCCGCTCCAGCGCCGCATCCACCAGCGCATTTGCCGCGCGTTGAGCATCATCTGACTGAGTAACGATGCGAACCATCTCCGCGTCGTCAATCGCCGAGTGCACTCCATCTGAGCAGATCACCACCCTGTCCCCAGGCGCGATCGTCGTCACGGTGAAGTCCGCCTGGGGCAGGCCCGGCATTCCGCCACCCAGGGCGCGTGTGATGATATTGGCTGCGGGGAGTTCGTCTGGTGACCATTGAGCGTCACGCGCTTCCTGCCGGGCCGAATGGTCTTTCGTCATGGCCCGGATCTGCCCATCGTTTATAAGGTACGTACGCGAATCGCCTACATTGAAGACAAGCCATTGAGGCCGCTCCTCGTGACTGGCGATGAGAACCCCCGTCAGGGTCGTGCCCGGCGCACCGGCCAGCACAATATTCGCCAGGTCTTTGTCCTCGTCGGACATGGACGAGGGGGAAGCCAGGGCCATCACTGCCTGCGCGGCGACGGAAATGGCATGATCAAGGTCGTTCACATCGGCTTCGCGGCCATTGAGAGCATCGCCGGACAGTGCGCCAGTGAAAGCCTGGATCGCCACTTCGGAGGCACGTCCGCCACCTGCATGTCCACCCATACCGTCTGCTACTGCGTAGAGAGGGGGCTGTGCTGCCCAATGGTCCTCATTGTCGGGGCGCGGACCCTGATCGGTTGCTGCTCCCCACCGCGTGCGTACAACGCTACCGAGACGAGATAGGTCCATGGCATACCTCTTCCTGTCGGATGTTCACTCCGAGTTTTTCACGTCCGGGCTCAAATTCATAGAGTTTGTGTGCCAGGAAGATCGATTGCCGCATCGACTGCGCCTCAGCTGCGTCCCTGGCTGCTCTTAGAATGGCTGCTGACGTGGAGTGCCGGTCCGAGGCGAACGCGCGCGGGCAACAAGCACGACGACCACAATTATGACGACAAAGACGACTGCACCTACTGCAATCCAGATGCCAAGCGGTATGCCATTGGACTGGCCGACCCCGTCTGATGGTGCGGACTGAGGCAGTTGGCTGGCGTCAGACTGGCTGGCACCTGACTGCCCCGATTGGGTAAAGCGCGGTGAGGTGCCGGGCTGCCATTGATCGCCGTATTCGGGACGTGCAAAAGCGTCGTCTGCGCGCCCGCGATACACGTAGTCCTTGTCTCCGACATCTATCGTGAAGAAGGGGTCAATGAGGCCGTCGCGGTAATCGGCTCGCAGCTGATCATCAGGGCCGTGATCTGATTTGTGCAGCAGGGGGTTTTCGTCCTTGAAACGGGTTGGATCGGCGTTGAGGAACTCATGCAGCTGCGGAACTCCAAAACCGATCTGCTCATCCCAGTCTTCACGACCTGTTGACCACGAAAAAGCGTTGAGCACTTCGTACGGCGTCACCTCGGGCCACTTCTGCATACCCAATGCCAGCATGCCGGCAGCCATTGGAGCTGAAAACGAGGTTCCCCATGCATCAGGTGTAATGACCGTGAGGTTGCCGTCAGGGTCCGGGTCGCGAAGCGTGATCTGTTCACCGGGAAGGACCACGTCCAACCCCTCGCCGTGGGACGAAAACGTTGAGCGGTTGCCTTCAAAGTCAGATGAGCCCACAGCCAGGACACCGTTATCTGCGGCGATGTTGATAGGGAAATCCTCTTTATTGCCGGCAGCTGCCACCAGCAACACCTCGTGCAGCTCGGCGCGCATCGAGACATATTGGAGCAGCGAAGCGCTGCCACCGATCGTGATCACCACGATATCGGCGCCCGCATTGATGGCGGCATTGATTGCACTGACCACGTCGTCCTGGGCAGCGCACTGCGTGGACAGGCCGTCACTGGACTTATTGAACGTCGACGTCACCGCAAAGTTCACGATTGTCGCACCGGGTGCCACGCCGTAATCCGGCGAGGCGACTACTGACGTGACGGCGGTTGCGTGTGACACTTCAATAGGTTCGAATGCGGCGTCAGAGCACATTGCCTCGTGAGCGGCGATGTCGGCACCGGCCAGTTCCGGCACTCCCGTATCGGCCAGTCCGTCCACGATTCCGATCGTGATGCCGGACCCATCCAGCCCCTGCGAGCGCGCCTCGTCCAACCCCAGATAGTCCTCGTAGGCCTGGTCGCGAATTGTGTCATCGCCGTGGGCGGGGACGCCCACCATGCACAGCAGAGCGATGAGCACTGCTGACAGGCAGAGGCTGAGACTTCTGAGGGGGCGAGTTGATCGAATCGGGAAACTACTCACCAACGATCCTCGATTTCGCTTTCACTGGCATGTAGATCCTCCGCTGAACCTGCTCCTGACTGCTCTGATTCGTATGGTTCTGAAGCTGCGTCGTCTTCCAAACGGAATACATCGTATCCCACGAGCGCGGATTTTCTCTCGCTGTTGTCAGAGCCGGCACCGGTACCGCCCATGGGTGCCATAAAGCCTCGTCCCATTCCGCCTCGACCTGCGGCAGCCGCAGCTGAAGAGTTGGCCGCACCACCTGCACCCCGAGCTCCAAAGCCTGTCGCGCCCCGGGCAGCCATTCCTCCGGCGCCACCTGTTGTGCCTTGCGCGGACATTCCTGCTGCACTTCCTCCAGCACCACCTGTTGTGCCTTGCGCGGACATTCCTGCTGCACTTCCTCCAGCACCACCCGAGGTGGACGATGACACGATTCCGCTGGCGGGAACTCCCCGCGAAAATGCGGCCGCTGCGTTCGGTCCGGCCAATGACAGTCCTGACAGACCTGATCCGCCGGCCCGGGCAGCCAAAGTGGCAGCTCCTGCTCCCAGCAGACCTCCTGCCATGACAGCCGTCGAGCCGCCTACTCCCAGACGACTTCCCTCCGCAGCGATTCCCTGATCGAGGAATGCACCGATACCCTTAGGGCGCGTTCCCTCCGGCAGATATCCCTTCAGGGGGCCGTCAGGTCTGATCGCACCATCAGGGGAGGAGCCTGACAGCGTTGCCTCATTGCGAGTTCCGCTTTCAAATGCCGTGGCACCTGAGTTGACGTCTCCGATGGACGCGCTCGACTCGCCTCGCATGTTCGACATCCACGAACCCAGTCCGTGACGTGTCTCAGATCCGGAGATCAACGGTATTCCTGCGCTTTGCCCGCGTCCACGAGAGCCAGTTCCATTTGGGTAGTCGTAATTCGCGTAGCCGACGCCCGATCCTGACCGTGAAGAATTATTCCCTGTGGAGGAGCCTCCTGACCTGTTCACTTGCTGGCCGCTGGAGATCACTTTCATACCTGTTCGAGATGCCGCGCGCAGGCCCGCATTCATTTTCGAAAGGATCTGGGCGGCTTCCGAATCGAGCTGGCTGATATCTTCAGGACGCTTGGGGCCTGCGCGGTGATACTCCGCGACAACCATCTCACCCTCACGTGCCGCCTGTCGGATAGCAACCTGCGCCTGAGAATAAGCCTTCGAATACGTCCTGACCGCGGCCGAGTAATCCTCCACTTTACTCTGGCACCGCGATAGCCAACTCACAATGGCGTCATTGGTTTCGCCAGAAATATTCGTCCTGGCCTTATACGTGCTAATGATCTCGTTGCACTCATCGAGTTTTTCTGAAATCTTCTCGATCGAGTCCGGCGTCTCCGCGCCTCGCACCGGAAGCTGCTGCACCGCTTCCAGTCGTTGGACGATTTCTCCAGCCATGATTCACCTATTCACTCCAGTAGTTCAACATGTGGAATCTCTCAGGGGCTTACTCGGGGTCTTCGGACTCCGAATTCCTGCGCTCGTTTCCATCTTCGGATTCCGAGTTCGTACGCTCGGTCGCGCCTTCTGAGCCCTGCTCACTCGTATCTGCCTCTTCGCCGCTTTGCTCGCGAAGGCGTTCCTGCTCCTGCGGGCGCTCGGCATTTCGGGCAGATTCTGCTTCCTTGACCTTCAACTCTGCTTCAGAGTCCGTATCGGAGCGTATGAATGCATTGATCGCATCGTCAACACCACCGGAGAAGGCAGTCAAGTCTGAATGAAGCAGATCGATGAGGACCTCCAGTTCATTCAAATTTTCAACGAGACGCTCACGGAACATCACCGCTCCGCTTTCAACTCCCCACTTCGCGCTGGTCTCACCCCTGGCAATGCTGCCAGTGGAAGTCTTCGCCGCTGTAACGTGAGTCAACCCGTCGTGGCGCAGCTTATTCAGCTCCGTCCGCGCAGCATCAACATCTACTTCCCAGCCTCCAGACACTGTTTCTCCTCTACACCTGTCGTGGTCGAACGATCGTTGTGTCCATGTCGTGAATCAGATCGAAATAGTGAACCGGCGAAAGGGACGCTGCCGCGAGAAACCGCCTGCAGCGTCCCTTTCGACAAGCACAAGGCTCAGACTACTGGAACAGTCCTGCGTTGTGGTGGTCAGTTGAGTTGTAATCCTGGTTAGCCTGCTCGACGAGAACGCTGATGCGAGCCAGGACGTCACGCATACCGGTCATGCCCTCGGTCCACTTTGCCTTGGCAACCTGGTAGGCCTGCTGTGCATCGCCTTCCCAGTTGGTCTGCAGCTGCTGGAGCTCAGAATCCATCTGATCCAAGGTGTTTTGAATGCCGGTAGCACCAGTGTTGATATCTGCTGAGGCGGTTGACAGAGCCCCGTAGTTTACTTTCAGATCCATTTCAGCTTAGTCCTCTCACATTCCAAGACGGCCGGCGACGGAGTTCATCGCAGCCTGGTGGTCGGCATCGGTCGTGTCGTAAGCCTGCTGCGATGAACGCAGGTTGGCTTCGAATTCGTTCAACGCACTGGTGATCTTGCGTGCATCCTCATCCCACTGAACCATCAGCTGCTGGAAAGCGGTAGATGCGTTGCCGACCCACTGTGAGCCGATGCTTGAAAGGTTGGAGCGCAAGGTGCTCAGGCGGCCCTCAAGATCCTGACGTGTAGAAGAAACAGTTTGAGCGCCTTTGAGGATTGCACCCTCTGCGGCGGAAACCTGTCCAGCCATGTTTTATCCTCCATAATCGGTAGGCTGCCGAGCACTCACTTCGAACACTCGGAAGATGACACACTTACTGAAACATACCCGCCCCCCGTTTGGCAATAGTCTGAAGTAAACTGTAAACGTTTCGTCACCGACGTGTTACTTGAAAGAATCGGCAAAAAAATCGAGATTTTTGCCCGTTTACGCTCGAAAGAAACGGTAGTTAACGCTGGTCGTCCGCGGATTCGCAGTATGCGGGGTGTTCACCCATCGAACCGTCAGCATGCCCTTCACGGTTTCCCTCTTTCATACTTATTGTTTGTTGATGTTCCAATAAATGAAATACCGTTTAGTCTTAGATGGGGCCCGAATTCCACGGGCGACGCATCCGAGAGGACCGTTCATGCCACAGAGCGTCAAATCACGCACCGGAACACTCATGCCAATCTCCGTCATGTGCGCTGGTCAAAAGCTCGATATGTCCGTACCGTCATCGTTGATCGTGGCGGAGCTGCTGCCGGGCATGGTTGAAGCACTTGGCCGCCTCGATCCGGAAACGGCAACTCAGGGATACCGACTCCTGACTCCGTCAGGGCGCGTACTCGACCATTCTCAAACCCTGCGCGCCCAACACGTCACTCCCGGCACACTTCTGACCCTTGAGTCCGAGGGTGGCAGCACAGTAGACCAGCGCTATGACGATCTGGTTGAAGCTATCGGCACATCCGTCAACAAACATCAGGACGCATGGACCAAAGGCGACAGTGCACAGCTGTCATCACACTGCGGAGTCATCCTGATCCTGACTGCAGCGGTGCTGCTCGCAATTCGCGGTGGACACTCGATGGCCACCGCCATCATCGCAGCTGTCGGAGCCGCCCTCGTGTGCGCCACTGCAGCGATCGTGGCACGAGGAAGCAGCACTGCAGGAGCCGTTTCGCTCAGCTTGACCGTTCCCGTTCTTCTTGGGGTCGCAGGATTTGCCCTCATCACTGATGGGAACCTGGCGCACTGTTTCATGGCCATCGGCGTCGGCATCATGTTCGGCTCCCTTGCCACGATGGTGCTTCCCCCGGGGTTACGCATCATTGCCGGCGGCCCATTGCTCGCAGGGTTTTCCTATATGGTCGTCGGCGCACTGACTGCCTACGCCACAGTTTCGCTGCAACGGTCAGCGACGGTGGTGGTGGCCCTCCTGACGCTGGTCGTGCTGTCGACTCCGTGGATCGGGCTGGCACAGATGCCCTCGCGGATTCCCGCTCTTAACATCCAATCAACAGAGTCATTCTCAGGTGCAGCAGTCGATGAACAGGTAGTGACCGGACAGGCGCTGGCTTTATCAGTGAAGATCGCATCGTTCATGGTGATCATTACCTGCGTTCCGATGGTGGTTGCGACCGTCGAGGGTGTCCTGCTCATGGCATGCGTGGGGGCGGCATTCATGCTGGGGACGCGGTCGCTTCACGGCCGAATTGACGTCTTTATCGGGGTTGTCGCCGGCATGTTGATCACGCTCGCCACCGGGATCCTGGCAACTCTGGCGGTATCGTGGCTGCTTCCCTGGACGGTAGGCCTGACGGTCCTGGTCGCGATCCTGATCCTGGCGGCCAACGTCGTTAATTCGCGGCTGCGCCCGTGGCTCACTCGCCTGGCAGATGGAGCCAACGTCATCGCTCTGATCGCGATCATTCCGTTGACGTGCCTGGTGTGGGGGATCATTTAATGGCTTCCAATAAAGATATTCTCAATGCGCAACGGTTTAATCGCCGCCGACTCGTCACGGCGTTCATCTCCGGCACGCCTGGAGGCCGGGAACTGGAATCCAAATCGTTCGTGCCGCCCCTGATCGGCGGGATCGTCATTTCACTGCTGATGCTCGGCATTGCCTTCGCGATGGGAAAGTTCTCCCCCACCCTGCCAGATAACTGGCAGAACAACACGCTGATTATCGTCAAGGGAACAGGTGCGCGCTACTACTCCGTTCAAGGAGTGCTGCACCCGATCTACAATGTCACCTCAGCGCGTATGCGCACCCCGGCTGGCTCCCTGCAGACCGTTTCCGTGGGAGAAAAAGTGATCGCGGGTATTCCTCGCGGCGATGCGATCGGAGAACCTGAAGCACCCGATAATGTCCCCGCTCCCGCCGACCTGAAAGCAACCGAGTGGAACGCATGCGTCATGGAAAACGCCTCGACCCACACATGGGTGTCAATCCGACCCGACGGCCTCGAACCCGTGACGACAACGCTGGTCAAACAGGGCGACACCCTCTACGTCATTGCAGAGAATGTGCGTCACCGCATCGAACCCGAACATCTCGAAGTCCTTAAGAACACCCTCAACATCAACGATTCACCTGTCTTTGACGTGCCGGCTGACTGGCTCAATCTCTTCAATAACGGCACACCATTCACCCCCATCAGTCTCGACAACAGCGGTACGCCCGTCAGCGGGATGCCCTCGTCCGTCCACGATGCCGTCGTCGGCACGATCATCAACGTCAAATTTCCCGAGGGAGACCACCACTACCTCGTCATAGGCGATGGTCAGCTGGTCCAGCTCTCCGACGTGTCGTATGCAATGTACCAGGCCTCTTCCACCGGCAACCCGTACACAATTGACCCACCGACAGTGTCCGTCGGTGAAATAGCCAATATTCATGTCGTCACTGAAGGCGGTCCTGTTCCTGCGGACTGGCCTGACACCCTCGGCACGATTACCAATGAGCAGGCTCGGCCGTGTGCTCACCTCGACGTCAGTGACATCGAGAAAGGAAGCGTCCTGTCAGCCATACCCGCTGATTCACCAGATCTGGCATCCGCACAGTCGGGTATGGGCACGTCCGCCTCCCCCGCGGCCTCGAATTCTCCTCACCCGCCGGCCGTGGGGTCAACATCCGTTCTGGGCGGAAGCGGTGTTCTGGCACGTTCCACTTCCGGCGGCTCCCTGGGTGCCGTCATGCTGATCTCTGATACAGGTCTGTCGCACGGTCTGGGCCTGAACTACTCCGAAGCCATGCAGCGATTGGGGTATGACGAAAATTCCATTACGCCGATTCCCGGGCCGTGGATCGCGCTGATCCCTGAAGGCA
>OKAA01000397.1_pt1 | contig 12890 bp, 15 predicted proteins | sample 1611051 | NCBI WGS metagenome assembly OKAA01 (sample SAMN04436707, study PRJEB24849) | human gut metagenome | biome: human gut; feature: NICU; material: stool | host: Homo sapiens | place: USA: Saint Louis, MO | collected 2010-09-04
AAAGAAGCGCTCTTTTCTACATTAGGACGTACTGCCGCGCGTGCGCTGGAATCCGATAAATATGATACCTGTTTTTAGATAGTGAGCCCGTCTCAACCTGGGTGATGTAAAGAGTTAAACGATCGTTAACCTTGATTTTTTCCTGCAAATTTTCATACACGGTAAACAGATCGCGGAAAGGGTATGCAATGAATATAAGAAAAATAAAGATAATGACTCCAGCTCGCCAGTTAAAAACCCGAACGTCGCGCATATTCTATTCCTGCCCTTATCCATAACTGATCGACTGGGTCATCACCGTAATTATTATTGTTCTGGAATTTCGCAAATTCGGCAGGATCGCTTGTCCCGGCGAGAATCTGTGCAGTACCTGCCCCCCGGAGCAGAATTCCCTCAGGAATGCCTGCTGCCGCACCAACGGCACCGTAATGAAAATTGCCAAAATTAGCATACTCTGCACGGCCTTGTTTGTAATCCCAGGGACCATGGTTTCTGACCATTTGATAAAACCATATGTAGGTCATTAATGAGGGGCCACCATGAAATCGCGCTATTACCATGTGGCTAACCACGTCCACGCCAGGTGGTGCAAAGGATGCAATATTATAGGGTGTTGAATAGGAAGGAGTGCGCATATTTAACGCTCAGCCCAACAGTCTGCAAACTGTATATTACCATCGCAATATGTCCATGTTATTTTATCATAGCGTAGCTCCACGACTTCAAGATGATTATTTTTTTCTTTCATCGGGTCTTTAATGTCATGCATCAATGGCGTGACGGAAACGACGCGAATATTATCGAGACGCATATTGTAATATTCTACTTCCTGCCCGGCGTCATTAATGCGATACCACCTGAACTCAGCCGTTTTAAGGGTTTGGCCAGTCGCAACGGCTTTCATCAGGTAAGGGGAGGAGGAATCGATTTCTTTTTGAAACACGACTGGGGCATGGTTACGTTTACTGGTAATTTTCCCGGTCAATGGATCGGTTGGGAGGCGAAGATTGTGTGTAAAGCCAGTGACTTCAATGCTTCCCTCGCGGTAACGAACATCCACCGAGCCTGTAATTTTTGCGCCACCATCGTCAGTTAAGAAAAGGTAAACAGGAATTGCCATAGTCTGTTAATCATCCATGTAATTTAACGCGGGAATATTCCCGGTGCTAAATAATAACCATGCTAACTACATGGTCAATTTGCATAGTGTTTCCGGTTGTTACTTATCCAAACCAGGCAGACTGGATGGTTTGATTAATCAAAGCCAACCAGTCCCTGCTTTACCTTCCGCTGATTTTGATGCGCTCAAACACTTGAGGCAGCAAGGTTAATGCTATTGCTTTGATTCAAAGTCACCCTGCTGGCGCGCCACCAGCGTCAGGATGGAGTAGAGCGCCACGGCCTGCTGGTGCTGGTTGAAGATCTCCACCGCCCATTCCACCACGCCGGTGGGTTTTTCCTCGGCAGTGCGCTGTTTCTTGAGCGTTTTACGTTTACAGGTCAGGCGCACCTGAATGGTATCACCCGGCTTGACCGGCTCGATAAAGCGCAGGTTTTCCATGCCGTAGTTGGCAATAACCGGCCCAACCCCGGCATCGACAAACAGCCCCGCCGCGGCGGAAATCAGGAAATAACCGTGTACCACGCGCTCGCCAAAAATCGACTCCGCCGCGCCAATTTTGTCCATATGGGCGTAGAAATGATCCCCGCTCAGGCAGGCAAAATTCACGATATCCGCTTCCGTCAGGGTACGACGCGGGGTCAGCAGGCTGTCGCCCGGCTGTAACTCCTCGAAGTATTTACGGAACGGATGAACGCGATCTTCCTGCACCTCCGCGCCACGGACCCACTGTTTACCGATCGCGGCGAGCATGGACGGGCTGCCCTGAATGGCCGTGCGCTGAAGATAGTGCTTCACCGCGCGCAGGCCGCCCAGCTCTTCGCCGCCGCCCGCACGTCCCGGACCACCGTGCACCAGCTGCGGCAGCGGTGAACCGTGGCCGGTAGATTCTTTCGAGGATTCCTGGTTGAGGATCTGAATACGTCCGTGAGCGCGCGCTGCTCCGGCAATAAACTGCCGCGCCACGCGGGGATCTGCCGTAACCAGCGTTCCCGCCAGGCTGCCGCCGCCCGCCCGCGCCAGCTGCATGGCGTGTTCGGTGTTACGGTACGGCATCAGGGTTGCGACGGGGCCAAAGGCTTCGGTGGCGTGAACGGCCGGGGTTTCGTCCGGCTGCGGGCAGAACAGCAGGGTGGGCGGGAAGAATGCGCCAGCCGCCTGCAAATCAGCTTTACCACCCAGACGGATCTGGCAGCCCGCGGCAAGCAGATGATCGACTTTTTCCTGCACGTCAGCACGTTGCTCACCGTTGACGAGGGCCCCCATCTTCACCCCGTCCTGGGCCGGATCGCCGACGACCACTTTCTCCAGCCGCGCAATCAGCGCCTGGCTGACGGCGTCAACCTGCGCTTCCGGCACGATGATGCGGCGGATGGCGGTACATTTTTGCCCGGCTTTGGCGGTCATCTCGCGCACCACTTCGCGGATAAACAGCGCAAACTCCGGGTGTTCCGGCGTCACGTCCTCACCCAGCACGCAGCAGTTAAGGGAATCCGCTTCCATGGTAAACGGAATGGAATGCGCGACGATATTTGGGTGGACGCGCAGGCTCTGCCCGGTGCTGGCCGACCCGGTAAACGTCACCACGTCCTGGCTGTCGAGGTGGTTCAGCAGATCGCCCGCGCCACCGCAGATCAGGCTGATGGCGCCGTCCGGCACCAGTCCGCTCTCGACGATCGCTTTCACCATCGCCTGAGTCACCTGCGCGGTGGCGGTGGCGGGCTTGATGATGGCGGGCATCCCGGCAAGCCAGGTGGGCGCGAGCTTTTCCAGCATCCCCCAGCACGGGAAGTTGAACGCGTTGATATGCACCGCCACGCCGGATTTCGACGTTAACACGTGACGTGCCGCAAAGCCGCCTTCCTTCGACAGCGGGATCAGTTCATCCTCCGGCCACAGGGTATCGTCCGGCAGCTCACGGCTGCCGAGGCTTGCGTAGGTGAAGAGGGTGCCGATACCGCCTTCAATATCCACCCAGCTGTCGGCCTTCGTCGCGCCGGTCTGGGCTGACAGGGCATAAAACCGATCCTTCTGGCTCAGCAGATGTTTGGCCACCGCCTTCAGCATGGCGGCGCGCTCGATAAAGCTCATTGCGCGGAGCGCTTCTCCGCCGTGTTCAATGGCGTAACGGCGCGCGGCCGCCATATCCAGCCCTTCGCTGGTCACTTCATATAGCGTTCCCCCGCTGATGGCGTGGGTGATGGTGCGCTCGCGGCCCCGGCCCGATTGCCAGGTGCCGGACAAGAAGCTGGCTAACTGCTGCATTTCTTCTCTCCAGATGTTTCGTAATTTCACTATCAATAGTTTGATCGTGAATCATAAAAATCAAGCTGAGTTTTAATGAATTGTTAACGTTGTGATCTGTATTGCTTAGCCTGACAACCCGAAAGCCTTGTGTCATCGGCCTTTCATGAAAAGGCTTGCGAGCGTCGTCACAAAATAAACAAACGCTTCTTGGGGTTATATTTAACCTTTGTGTAACTTTTAAGAAACCAAATGATTCACCATTTTGCTGTTTGTGGTGATTTAACGAATCACAAAGGTGGTTATGTGACGCAAGAACAACGCTTTGAGCAACGCATCGCACAGGAGACGGCCATCGAGCCGCAGGACTGGATGCCGGATGCCTACCGCAAGACGCTGATCCGCCAGATTGGACAGCACGCCCACTCTGAGATTGTCGGCATGCTGCCGGAAGGGAACTGGATCACCCGCGCGCCGACGCTGCGCCGGAAAGCCATTCTGCTGGCGAAGGTGCAGGACGAAGCCGGACACGGCCTGTACCTCTACAGCGCGGCGGAAACGCTGGGCTGCGCCCGGGAGGACATCTATCAAAAGATGCTCGACGGCAAGATGAAATACTCCTCCATCTTCAACTATCCGACCCTGAGCTGGGCCGATATCGGGGTCATTGGCTGGCTGGTGGACGGGGCGGCCATTGTGAATCAGGTGGCGCTGTGCCGTACCTCTTACGGCCCGTATGCCCGGGCGATGGTGAAAATCTGTAAAGAAGAGAGCTTCCACCAGCGTCAGGGTTTTGAGGCCTGCATGGCGCTGGCGCAGGGCAGCGAAGCCCAGCGGCAGATGTTGCAGGATGCCATCAACCGTTTCTGGTGGCCCGCGCTGATGATGTTCGGACCCAACGACGACAACTCCCCAAACAGCGCCCGCAGTCTGGCCTGGAAGATCAAACGCTTTGGCAACGATGAGCTTCGCCAGCGCTTCGTGGACAACACGGTGCCTCAGGTGGAGATGCTCGGTATGACCGTGCCGGACCCCGACCTGCGTTTCGATGAAGAGAGCGGCCACTATCGCTTCGGCGAAATCGACTGGCAGGAATTTGACGAGGTGATCAACGGGCGCGGGATCTGCAACCACGAACGTCTGGCCGCAAAACGTAAAGCCTGGGACGACGGCGCATGGGTGCGTGAAGCCGCTCTGGCCCACGCGGAAAAACAACGCGCCCGCCAGGCCGCATAAGAGGAATCAACCATGAGCAATGTTTACTGGCCGTTATACGAAGTTTTTGTCCGTTCGAAGCAGGGGCTGTCGCACCGGCATGTGGGCAGCCTTCACGCTGCCGACGACCGCATGGCGCTGGAAAACGCGCGCGATGCCTATACCCGCCGCAGCGAAGGCTGTTCCATCTGGGTGGTGAAGGCGAGTGAAATCGTCGCTTCCCAGCCGGAAGAGAGCGGGGAGTTTTTCGATCCGGCGGAAAGCAAGGTCTACCGCCATCCGACGTTTTACACCATCCCTGATGGCATCGAGCATATGTGAGGTTGGGGATGAACAACGTATCTGCTTATGCCCTGCGTCTGGGCGACAACGGTCTGGTGCTCTCACAGCGTCTGGGCGCCTGGTGCGGCCACGCGCCGGAGCTGGAAATTGACCTGGCGCTCGCCAATATCGGCCTTGATCTGCTCGGGCAGGCGCGCAATTTCCTGAGCTACGCCGCTGAACGGGAGGGTAAGGGCGATGAAGACACCCTGGCCTATGGCCGCGATGAGCGTCAGTTCCGCAATCTGCTGCTGGTGGAACAACCAAACGGCAGCTTCGCTGACACCATTGCCCGTCAGTATCTGATGGATGCGTGGAACGTGGCGCTCTACGAGCGGCTGATCCACAGCAGCGACAGTCAGCTTGCCACCATCGCGGCAAAAGCCATTAAGGAGGCACGCTATCACCTGCGCTTTAGCCGCGGCTGGCTGGTGCGGCTGGGGGACGGAACAGCAACCTCCGCACAAAAAATGCAGCAGGCGGTGGATAGCCTGTGGCGCTTTACGGCTGAACTGTTCGACGCCGACGACGTCGAGCTGGCGCTAATTGATGACGGCGTGGCGGTTGATCCGCGCGACCTGCGGGACCCGTGGGAGCGCGAAGTGTTTGCTGGCCTGGCGGAAGCCACCCTCCGCGTGCCCGAAGAGGTGGCGTATCGCACGGGCGGCAAGAAGGGGCTACATACCGAACACCTCGGACCGATGCTGGCAGAGATGCAGTATCTCCAGCGCGTTTACCCCGGCCAGCAGTGGTAAAGGAGGACGCCATGCAACGCCTCGCCGACATCGCGCCTGCACAAATCCCGCAGATTTGGGCGCTGTTAAGCCAGATCCCCGACCCGGAAGTGCCGGTGCTGACCATCACCGACTTAGGCATGGTGCGCAGCGTGAAGGCGCAGGGGGAAGGCTGGGTCATCGGCTTCACGCCAACCTATTCGGGCTGTCCGGCAACGGAGCATCTGCTGGGGGCGATCCGCGAAACCCTGACCGGAAACGGCTTTAGCCCGGTACATATTGTGCTGCAACTGGAGCCCGCGTGGACCACCGACTGGATGACCGACGATGCCCGCAGGCGCCTGCGTGAATATGGCATCAGCCCGCCTGTCGGCCATAGCTGCCATGCCCACGTTCCCGCGGAGGTGAGCTGCCCGCGCTGCGCCAGCACCGACACCTCGCTTATCAGTGAATTTGGCTCGACGGCCTGCAAAGCGCTCTACCGCTGCAATTCCTGCCGTGAGCCCTTCGACTATTTCAAATGTATTTGAGGCTGCCATGACAACGTTTCATTCATTAACAGTGGCAAAAGTGGAACCCGAAACCCGCGACGCGGTGACCATTACCTTCGCGGTGCCGCAGGCGTTACAGGAGGCGTACCGCTTCCGTCCCGGTCAGCATCTGACCCTGAAAGCCAGTCCTGGCGGGGAGGAACTGCGCCGCTGCTACTCCATCTGCCGGAGCACCGCGTGCGGTGAGATCAGCGTGGCGGTCAAAGCCATCGAGGGCGGACGTTTTTCCCGCTATGCCCGGGACGAGATCAAACCGGGCATGGCGCTGGAGGTGATGGTGCCGCAGGGGCATTTTGGCTACCAGCCGCAGGCCGAACGCGAAGGCCATTATCTGGCGATTGCCGCCGGGTCCGGGATCACCCCGATGCTGGCCATTATGTCCGCTACGCTGGCCACTGAAGCCCACAGCCACTTCACCCTGATTTACGGCAACCGCAGCAGCCAGAGCATGATGTTCCGCCGGGCGCTGGCGGACCTGAAAGATAAATACCCGCAGCGTTTGCAGCTGATCGCCATCTTCAGCCAGGAGACGCTCGACAGCGATCTGCTCCATGGCCGCATTGACGGGGAAAAGCTCCAGGCGCTGGCAAAAACGCTGGTGAACTTCCGCCAGTACGATGAAGCCTTCATCTGCGGCCCGTCGGCGATGATGGACGAGGCTGAGGCGGCACTAAAAGCGCTGGGTATGCCGGAAAAAGCGATCCATCTTGAGCGCTTTAACACGCCGGGTACCCCCGTTAAACGGACAGCCAGCGTGCAGGCTGACGGGCAGAAGGTCACCGTCCGCCAGGACGGGCGCGACCGTGAAATCACCCTGACGGCGGACGACGAAAGCATTCTTGACGCGGCCATGCGTCAGGGGGCGGATCTGCCTTACGCCTGCAAGGGCGGCGTATGCGCCACCTGCAAATGCAAAGTGCTGCGCGGCAAGGTGGACATGGCGACCAACTACAGCCTGGAGCCGGACGAGCTGGCCGCAGGCTATGTGCTGAGCTGTCAGGCGCTGCCGTTAACCGCCGACGTTATCGTCGATTTTGATGCGAAGGGGATGGCATGAGCGAACTGATTGTCACCCGTCATGGCCGCGTGTTGCAGCTGACGCTTAACCGTCCAGCGGCGCGCAACGCGCTCAACAATGCGCTGCTCCTGCAAATCGCGGAGCAGCTTGAGGCCGCCGCCGCGGATGCTGAGATCGCCGTCTGCGTGATTTACGGCAACGAACGCTGCTTTGCCGCCGGGGCCGATCTCAACGAAATGGCGGAGAAAGACCTGCCCGCCACCCTGAACGATATCCGCCCGCAGCTGTGGGCGCGGATCAACGCCTTCACCAAACCGCTGATTGCCGCCGTGAACGGCTTCGCGCTGGGGGCAGGCTGTGAGCTGGCGCTGCTCTGCGATGTCGTGATTGCCGGTGATAACGCCCGTTTTGGCCTGCCGGAAATCACCCTCGGGATCATGCCGGGCGCAGGCGGCACCCAGCGGCTGATCCGCAGCGTGGGTAAATCGCTGGCCAGCAAAATGGTGCTGACGGGCGAAAGCATCACGGCGGCTCAGGCGCTCAGCGCCGGGCTGGTCAGCGACGTCTACCCGGCCTCGCTGACGCTGGAGTACGCCCTGAAGCAGGCGGCGCTGATGGCGCGCCACTCGCCGCTGGCGCTACAGGCGGCGAAGCAGGCGCTTCGCCAGTCGCAGGAAGTCCCGCTTCAGGCCGGGCTGGCGCAGGAGCGTCAGCTGTTTGCGCTGCTCGCGGCCACCGACGATCGCCGGGAAGGTATCAACGCCTTTTTACAAAAACGCACCCCAGACTTTAAAGGACGCTAATTGTGGAATCTATTCTGAGCCATGTTGAGCAGGGCGTAATGACCATTACGCTGAACCGCCCGGAGCGCCTGAACAGCTTTAACGACGTCATGCACCAGCAGCTTTCCGAATGCCTGAAGCAGGCCGAGCGCGATGACGCTATCCGCTGCCTGCTGATCACCGGGGCAGGACGCGGTTTCTGCGCCGGGCAGGATCTTAACGACCGTAACGTGGACCCGAACGGCCCCGCGCCGGATCTGGGCATGTCCGTTGAGACTTTTTACAACCCGCTGGTGCGCCGCCTGGCAAAATTGCCGAAGCCGGTGATTTGCGCGGTTAACGGCGTGGCGGCGGGGGCGGGTGCCACGCTGGCCCTCGGCTGTGACATGGTGATTGCGGCGCGCTCCGCCAGTTTTGTGATGGCCTTCAGCAAGCTCGGCCTCGTCCCGGACTGCGGCGGCACCTGGCTGCTGCCGCGCGTGGCCGGACGCGCCCGCGCCATGGGGCTGGCATTGCTGGGCGATAAGCTCAGCGCCGAGCAGGCACAGGCCTGGGGAATGATCTGGCAGGTGGTGGACGACGAGCAGCTTTCCGCCACCGCACAGCAGATGGCGCTGCATTTTGCCTCGCAGCCGACCTTTGGCCTGGGCTTGATCAAGCAGGCGATCAACGCCGCCGAAACCAATACCCTCGACGCCCAGCTTGATCTGGAGCGCGACTATCAACGTCTTGCCGGACGCAGCGACGACTACCGGGAAGGCGTCAGCGCGTTCCTGGCAAAACGCGCGCCGAACTTTACGGGGAAATAAGATGGTGAATATCCATACGGTCGCCGTCATTGGCAGCGGCACCATGGGCGCCGGAATTGCCGAAGTGGCAGCCAGCCACGGTCATCCGGTTCTGGTGTACGACATTGACGCAGCGGCGATTTCCCGCGCCGTCGACGGCATTCGCCAGCGGCTCTCCTCACGCGTTGCGCGTGGAAAACTCTCTGCCGACGCCGGGGAACAGATCCTCGCCCGCCTGACGCCGGTGACGACTATCAGTGCTCTGGCGAAAGCCGATCTGGTGATCGAGGCGGCCTCCGAGCGGCTTGAGGTAAAAAAAGCGCTGTTTACCCAGCTGGCAGAGGTCTGCCCGCCGCAGACGCTGCTTGCCAGCAATACCTCGTCCATTTCCGTTACCGCGATTGCGGCGGAGATAAACCACCCTGAACGCGTCGCCGGGCTGCACTTCTTCAATCCTGCCCCGGTGATGAAGCTGGTGGAAGTGGTCAGCGGACTGGCGACCTCTCCCGAAGTGGCCGATGCACTGTGCGAGCTGGCGCTGAGCTGGGGAAAGCAGCCGGTACGCTGCCAGTCCACGCCGGGGTTTATCGTCAACCGCGTGGCGCGCCCGTTCTACTCGGAAGCCTGGCGCGCGCTGGAGGAGCAGGTGGCAACGCCCGAGGTGATCGACGCCGCCCTGCGAGACGGCGGGGGCTTCCCGATGGGGCCGCTTGAGCTGACGGACATGATTGGTCAGGACGTCAACTTTGCCGTGACCTGCTCCGTGTTTAACGCCTTCTGGCAGGAGCGTCGTTTTCTGCCGTCGCTGGTGCAGCAGGAGCTGGTGCTGGCCGGGCGTCTGGGTAAGAAAAGCGGGCAGGGCGTTTACCGCTGGCTGGAGGAGAAACCCGCCGTCAGCTGGCTCGCCCCGGTCAGCGACAGCTTCAGCCCGATGCGCGTTCAGCGAAGAAGTGACGGTGTCACGGAAATCGACGATCTGTTGCTGATCGAAACGCAGGGTGAAACCGCGCAATCGCTGGCGTTGCGCCACGGCTGCCCGGTGGTGGTGGTCGACCGCATTGAGCGGGATGTGGCCGTGATAGCCGCCGCGCCTGGCAACCCGCACGCCGCCACGCAGAAAGCCATTTACTGGTTGCAGCACCAGGAGAAACGGGTGGTACAGATTGCCGATTACCCCGGCCTGCTGGTCTGGCGCACGGTAGCGATGATTGCCAACGAAGCGCTGGACGCCCTGCAAAAAGGGGTCGCCAGCGAGCAAGACATCGATACCGCCATGCGCTTAGGGGTCAACTATCCCTGCGGGCCCATCGCCTGGGGCGAACGCCTTGGCTGGCAGCGTCTGTTAACGCTGCTGGAAAACCTGCAACGTCACTACGGCGAGGAACGCTATCGCCCCTGTTCACTGCTGCGCCAGCGTGCGCTTCTGGAGAGTAGCTATGAGTCATAACGCCTGGCATAACGCCCGCGCGATGTACGAACGGGACGCCTGCGCGCAGGCGATGGGGATGGACATTATCGACATGGGCGAGGGCTACGCGGTGGTGACCATGACCATCACCCCGCAGATGCTCAACGGGCATAAAACCTGCCACGGCGGACAGCTGTTCTCGCTGGCCGATACCGCCTTTGCCTACGCCTGCAACAGTCAGGGACTGGCGGCGGTGGCCTCAGGCTGCGCCATCGATTTTCTGCGTCCGGGCTTTGCCGGAGATAAGCTCACCGCCACCGCGCGGGTGAAGCATCAGGGCAAACTGACCGGCGTCTACGACATCGAAATTCAGAACCAACAACAGAAAACCGTCGCGCTTTTTCGCGGAAAATCTCACCGCACCGGCGGCAGTGTGACAGGAGAGGCCTGATGCGTGACGCATTTATTTGTGAGGGGGTGCGTACCCCGGTTGGTCGCTACGGCGGAGGATTATCCAGCGTGCGTGCCGATAACTTAGGGGCCGTGCCGCTGCGTGCGCTGTTGGCGCGTTACCCGCAGCTCGATCTGGAGCGCATAGATGACGTGATCTTCGGCTGCGCGAATCAGGCCGGGGAGGATAACCGCAACGTGGCGCGCATGTCGGCGCTGCTGGCCGGGCTGCCGCAGACGGTATCCGGCACCACCATTAACCGCCTGTGCGGCTCCGGTCTGGATGCCATTGGCTTTGCGGCGCGCGCCATCAGAGCCGGGGATGGCGATCTGCTGATCGCCGGTGGCGTCGAATCCATGTCCCGTGCGCCATTCGTGATGGGCAAAGCCACGGCGGCGTTTCAGCGTCAGGCGGAGATCTTCGACACCACCATCGGCTGGCGATTTGTGAATCCGCTCATGCATCAGCAATACGGAACTGACAGCATGCCGGAAACGGCAGAGAATGTAGCGGAATTGTTAAATATAAGCCGTGCTGATCAGGACGCATTTGCCCTGCGCAGCCAGCAGCGCACCGCGCGGGCGCAGCAGAATGGCGTTCTGGCGCAGGAGATTATCCCGGTACAGGTGGCGGGGAAAAAAGGTGCGGTAACGGAAGTGAGCGTGGACGAGCATCCGCGCGCCGAAACCACCCTGGAACAGCTTGCCGCGCTGAAAGCCCCGTTCCGTAAGAACGGTGTGGTGACGGCGGGGAACGCCTCTGGCGTCAACGACGGGGCGGCGGCGCTGATTATCGCCAGCGAGCCGATGGCGCTTGCCCAGGGGTTAACCCCGCGCACCCGCATTGTGGCCATGGCGACAGCGGGCGTCGAGCCGCGCCTGATGGGATTAGGCCCGGTGCCCGCCACCCGCAAGGTGCTGGAGCGTGCCGGACTCAGTATCACCGATATGGACGTCATTGAGCTTAATGAAGCCTTCGCCGCACAGGCGCTGGGCGTGCTGCGTCAGCTGGGCTTGCCGGATGACGCGGAGCATGTCAACCCGAACGGCGGGGCGATCGCGTTAGGTCATCCGCTGGGAATGAGCGGTGCCAGACTGGCGCTGGCCGCAAGCAATGAATTGCACCGACGCGGCGGGCGCTACGCGCTGTGTACGATGTGCATCGGTGTGGGTCAGGGCATTGCCATGATCCTTGAGCGTGTTTGAGCGAACAATAATGTGAGTACCCTGCGATGATAAATACAACAAAGCTTGATCCGATCGAAACCGCGTCCATTGATGAATTACAGGCGTTGCAGACCGCGCGCCTGAAGTGGACGCTGAACCACGCCTACAACAACGTTCCGATGTACAAACGCAAGTTTGATGCCGCGGGCGTTCACCCTGACGATTTCAACGAGCTGGCGGACCTGCAAAAATTCCCGTGCACCACCAAGCAGGATCTGCGCGACAACTACCCGTTTGATACCTTCGCGGTGCCGATGGAGCAGGTTGTGCGCATCCACGCTTCGTCGGGCACCACCGGAAAGCCGACCGTGGTGGGGTATACCCAGAATGATATCGACAACTGGGCCAATATCGTCGCCCGTTCCCTGCGCGCCGCCGGGGGCAGCGCGAAGGATAAAATTCACAGCCTTTTGTGGCTCTTCACCAAAGTCCACCATTCCTGCTGGAATTTCATAAATTTCCTTGTCAATTGCCTTTCTGTATTGTTTTATCAATATGATTTCATCATCTTCAGTTAAAGCAACTATGCCAACAGCAGGCTGTCTTTCAACAATTTCTCTTTTTGTGTATTTTTGACCTTCCATCTCAACAGTATCCACTCTAAGCTGTAAGACTTTGCCGTCAAAAATCTTTGTGGATTTCATTGTTCTCTCTTCATTATTTGAATTTGCCATTTAATCACCAATCATTTCCTTTGCAGTTTCTATTGCAACTTCACTTACATTCATTCCACCAATTAATCTTGCAACTTCTTCCACTCTCTCATCATAATTTAATTTATCAATTGTAGAAATTGTGCTGTTATTTACAACATCTTTCTTTATTGCAAAATGCGTGTCTGCCAATGCAACGATTTGTGGCAAGTGAGAAATTACTATAACTTGTCTATCTCCTGCAAGTTCTTTTATCTTGTTGCCAACAATTTGTGCAGTCTTTCCACTTATTCCAGTGTCTATTTCATCAAAAACAAGAGTAGGAATGTTGTCTTTTTCAGCAATAATACTCTTAAATCCAAGCATAATTCTACTCATT
>OKAA01000399.1_pt1 | contig 12860 bp, 12 predicted proteins | sample 1611051 | NCBI WGS metagenome assembly OKAA01 (sample SAMN04436707, study PRJEB24849) | human gut metagenome | biome: human gut; feature: NICU; material: stool | host: Homo sapiens | place: USA: Saint Louis, MO | collected 2010-09-04
ATATGAAATAATAAAAATATATCTATAATTCCTGAGAGTTATAACGATGTGAATTTAATTTATCCAAAAAATGGAAAATCCATGACTTTTAGTCATAATACCCCATAAATATGTGACAAAAAATACATTTTATGCATATAAGTTGACAATGCGATTGTAAAAGCATACGATGAAATTGGTTTAAGGAACGGTTTAGACCAAGAGATTGATCAACTGTCGTTTAACAAGGTGATTTTAAGGAGATGGTACGATGATAGACATCAAAGATCGCGTTAAAAATGCGGCCCTCCAAGGCAAAATTGTCACAGCTTATGAAGCAGCTCAAATGATTAACCACAATGATAAAGTTGGTATTTCCGGCTTTACTCCATCTGGTTATGCAAAAGCTGTACCATTGGCTTTGGCTGAAAGAATGGAAAAAGAACCATTCAAAATTGATTTATGGACAGGTGCTTCCGTAGGTGATGAAGCCGACGGTGCATTAACACGTGCACATGGTATTAACCGTCGTTTCCCTTATCAAACAAATGGGGATACACGCAAAGCTTTAAACAGCGGCGACATCAAATACGTTGATATGCACTTAAGTACAATGGCGCAAAATGTACGCTATGGTTTCTTTGGTGATTTAGACGTAGCTATCGTAGAAGTTTGTCAAATCAATGAAGATGGCTCTTTAGTACCTACAACATCTGTTGGTAACTCTCCAACATTTGTTAGCCAAGCTAAAAAAGTTATCGTAGAAGTAAACGTATCTCAACCATTATCTTTGGTTGGTATGCATGATATCTACGAACCACTTGATCCACCATATCGCAAACCAATTCCATTGGAACATGCTGGTGATCGTATTGGTACTGATGCAATTCCTTGTGACCCAGACAAAATCATTGCAGTAGTTCCTTGTGATGTTCCTGATACTACAAGACCTTTGGCACCTATCGATGATGATGCAAAAGCAATGAGTCAACACCTTATCAAATTCTTTGAACAAGAAATCGCAGAAGGTCGTTTACCTGAAAACTTGCTTCCATTGCAATCTGGCGTAGGTTCTGTAGCAAATGCAGTAATCAGCGGATTGGCTCAAGGCCCATTCAAAGATTTGTCCATTTATACAGAAGTAATCCAAGATGGTATGTTTGACTTAATCGATGCAGGTAAAGTAACTGTATGTTCCGGTACTGCATTAAGTCCTTCTCCAGATGGGTTGAAACGTTTCTATAATAACATCGATGAATATCGTAAAAAGATTATTCTTCGTCCACAAGAAATTTCCAACAACCCTGGTATTGCTCGCCGTATTGGTGTCATTGCCATGAATACCGCTATCGAATTTGATATTTTTGGCAATGTAAACTCTACTCATATTATGGGTAGCAAAATGATGAACGGTATTGGCGGATCTGGTGACTTTGCACGTAGTGCATATCTCACTATTTTCTGTACTAATTCCGTTGCAAAAGGTGGCGACATCAGTTCTATCGTTCCATATGTATCTCATGTGGATCACCCAGAACATGACACTATGATTTTCTGTACAGAACAAGGTGTTGCTGACTGCCGTGGTTTGAGCCCAGTGGAAAGAGCTCGTTTGATCATTGAAAAATGTGCTCACCCAGACTACAAACCAATGTTAACTGAATACCTCGAAAAAGCACTCGCTGCAACTAAAAATGCCCATACACCAATGTTGCTCGACGAAGCTCTTTCTTGGCATAAACGCTTCACAGAAACTGGAAGCATGAAAAAATAACCTGTTTTTTTAGGAGGATGATGAAAACATGGCTTACGAAAACCTTAAAGCCCAAATTGCTGAGTACAATAAACTTTGTGACGAAAAGTGTGTAAAAACTCCAGAACGTCAAAACTTGAAATACAACCGCGTGTATACACCAGTTGATATTGAAGGCTTTGATTATGAACGTGATTTGGGTATGCCTGGTGAATTCCCATATACTCGTGGCGTACAACCTACAATGTACCGTGGTCGTTTCTGGACTATGCGTATGTATGCTGGTTTCGCGACAGCTGAAGAATCTAACAAACGTTACCGTTACCTTATCGAATCCGGTGCAACTGGTCTTTCCTGTGCATTCGACTTACCTACACAAATCGGTTATGACTCTGATGACGTTATGGCTGAAGGCGAAGTTGGTAAAGTAGGTGTAGCAATTGACTCCTTAGCAGATATGGAAATCTTGTTCGACGGCATCGACCTTGGCAAAGTATCCACTTCTATGACAATCAATGCTCCAGCATCCGTTTTGTTGGCAATGTATATCGCAGTAGCTGAAAAACAAGGTGTACCTTCCACAGAATTGAAAGGTACAATTCAAAATGATATTTTGAAAGAATATTCAGCTCGTGGTACATACATTTTCCCTCCAAAACCATCCATGCGTTTGATCACTAATATCTTTGAATATTGCTCTCAATACGTTCCAAAATGGAATACAATTTCTATCTCTGGTTACCACATCCGTGAAGCAGGTTCCACAGCAGTACAAGAAATCGCATTTACAATTGCTGATGGTATCGCATACGTAGAAGCAGCTTTGAAAGCTGGTCTTGATGTTGATACATTCGCTGGCCGTCTTTCCTTCTTCTGGAATGCTCATAACAATGTACTTGAAGAAGTTGCTAAATTCCGCGCATCTCGTCGTTTATGGGCAACAATCATGAAAGAACGTTTTGGTGCTAAAAAACCAAAATCCATGATGCTTCGTGTACATACTCAAACAGCTGGTTCCATGTTGACTGCACAACAAGTTGATAACAACATCGTTCGTGTTGCTCTTCAAACTGCAGCTGCTGTAATGGGCGGTACTCAATCCTTGCATACAAACTCCCGTGACGAAGCTTTGGCTCTTCCTACAGAAGCATCTGTACAAGTAGCTCTTCGTACTCAACAAATCGTGGCTTACGAATCTGGTTTGGCTGACGTAGTTGACCCATTGGGCGGCTCTTACTATGTTGAAGCTATGACTAATGCTATCTATGACGAAGCTATGGCATACATCAAAAAAATTGATGAAATGGGCGGCGCTGTAGTAGCAATCGAAAAAGGCTACATCCAAAAAGAAATTCAAGAATCCGCTTACAAATGGCAAATGGAAGTTGAATCTGGTTTGCGCACAATCGTTGGCGTAAACAAATTTCAAGTTGAAGAAGAAGCTCCAAAAGACTTGCTTCGCGTAGACGCTTCCGTAGGTGTTAACCAAGCTAAGAAAACTCAAGCAGTTCGCGCTAACCGTGATCAAGCAGCAGTTGACAAAGCTTTGGCTGATTTGAAAGCTGGCGCAGCTGACGAAAACGTTAACTTGATGCCATTAATTCTTGCAGCAGTTAAAACATATGCTACTTTGGGTGAAATTTGTAATGTGTTGCGCGAAGTATTCGGTGAATACCAAGCTCATTCTACATTATAATATCGGCTGATTTCGGAGGTAATTATCATGGCAGAAAAACGTATTAGAGTAATTGTAGCAAAACCAGGTCTTGATGGTCATGACCGTGGTGCAAAAGTTGTAGCACGCGCACTTCGCGATGCTGGTTTCGAAGTAATCTACACAGGTCTTCGTCAAACTCCAGAACAAATCGCAGAAGCAGCACTTTCTGAAGACGCTAATGTAGTTGCATTATCCCTTCTTTCCGGCGCTCACAACACATTGTTCCCTAAAGTTGTTGAACTTTTGAAAGAAAAAGGCATGGGCGATGTATTAGTAATCGGCGGTGGCGTAATTCCTGATGCTGATATTCCTGGCTTGAAAAAAGCTGGCGTAGCGGCAGTATTCACACCTGGTACACCAACTAGTGATATCGTTAACTTCATTAAGGAACACGTAAAATAATTAACTGGGTGAGAAAGGGGCTCAACTGGAATGGTTGGCTCCTCTCTATTTCCATATTCTAAGATAGGTGGTGAGGCGAATGGATTTAGTTAAAGGCCTCTTTGAAGGTTCTAGACTAGCCTTAGCACGGTCCATCACTGCTGTAGAAAACGAGTATGAAAACGCCATCGATATTATGAAGGCCATTTACCCTAAAACGGGTAATGCACGTATTCTCGGTATAACTGGTGCCCCTGGTGCTGGTAAAAGTACTTTGACAGATAAGGTTGTTAAACATTATCTAGATCAAGGTAAAAAAATCGGCATCGTTGCCATCGACCCAACAAGCCCATTCTCTGGTGGTGCTATCTTGGGGGACCGTATTAGAATGAATGATTTGACATTAAATGAAAATGTATTCATTCGAAGCATGGGGACGCGTGGTAGTCTTGGTGGTTTATCCAAAAAGACTGCAGACGTTGTAAAATTAATGGATGCCTTTGGCATGGACTTGATTATCATTGAAACCGTAGGCGTAGGTCAATCTGAAGTAGATATCGTAAAAAATGCAGATACTACATTGGTTGTTCTTGTTCCTGGTCTCGGTGATGATATCCAAGCTATTAAAGCGGGTATTCTTGAAATCGGCGATGTATTTGCTATCAATAAAGCTGACCGAGATGGTTGTGATCGTTTGAATGTTGAAATTGAAATGATGCTTGACCTAGATTCTCGTGAAGTAAAATGGCGCCCACCAATTAAGCGCACAATTGCTAGTAAAGACCAAGGCGTAGATGAACTTATCGAAGCCTTAGATGAACATTTTGAGTATCTTGAAGATTCCGGTGAATTGGAATCTCGTCGGGCAGAACGTACTCGCGATGAAATCATCGCAATGATTAATGAACAAATTGGTCGTTATGTAGCTGATAAAATCATTACAAGCGACGAATTTAATAGCCAAGTGGCAGCTGTCAATGAACGTACAAACGATCCATATACAGTTGTTAACGGCGTAATGACAAACGTGCTAAAGTAGACGGCGACTACATAGCATTAGAGATTTAGCCTTATAAAGGAGATAATCGAAATGGCTTTTAAAGTATTACAAGTGGATCACATCGGTATTGGTGTTAATGATTTAGCAGCAACTAAAAAATTTTACAAAAATGCTTTGGGAATTCAACATCTTCCTGAAGATGAAGTAGTAGAAGAACAAAAAGTAAAAGTATCCTTCTTCCCATGCGGTGATGCTGAATTAGAATTCTTGGAAACTACTACTCCAGACGGCCCTATCGGTAAATTCATCGAAAAAAATGGCGGTCGTGATGGTATCCAACACGTTGCTTTGCGTGTAGATAATATTGAAAATGCTATTGCTGATCTTATGGCGAAAGGTATTCGTATGATTGACGAAAAACCTCGTTATGGTGCTGGCGGTTCCTCTATTGCATTCGTTCATCCTAAAGCTACAGGTGGCGTATTACTTGAACTTTGTCAACGAATGAAATAAAATATTATTGTAACAAGTTTTTATGGAGGTGCTGACATGCAAACAGTGCAAGAAAAAATTGAGTTGTTGCACGAAAAACTAGCAAAAGTTAAAGCTGGTGGCGGTGAAAAACGCGTTGAGAAACAACATTCTCAAGGTAAAATGACTGCTCGTGAACGTTTGGCTAAATTATTCGATGACAACTCTTTTGTTGAACTTGATCAATTCGTTAAACATCGTTGTGTTAACTTCGGTCAAGACAAAAAAGAATTACCAGGCGAAGGTGTAGTAACTGGTTATGGTACTATCGATGGTCGTTTGGTATATGCATTCGCACAAGACTTCACTGTAGAAGGTGGTTCTCTTGGTGAAATGCACGCTGCTAAAATCGTTAAAGTACAACGTTTAGCAATGAAAATGGGTGCTCCTATCGTTGGTATCAATGATTCCGGCGGGGCTCGTATTCAAGAAGCTGTAGATGCTCTTGCTGGTTACGGTAAAATTTTCTTTGAAAATACAAATGCATCTGGCGTTATTCCACAAATTTCCGTAATCATGGGACCATGTGCAGGCGGTGCTGTATATTCTCCAGCATTGACTGACTTCATCTACATGGTTAAAAACACATCTCAAATGTTCATCACTGGTCCTGCAGTTATTAAATCTGTAACTGGTGAAGAAGTAACAGCTGAAGATCTTGGTGGTGCAATGGCTCACAACTCTGTGTCTGGTGTTGCTCACTTTGCAGCTGAAAATGAAGATGATTGCATCGCTCAAATCCGCTACTTGTTAGGTTTCTTACCTTCTAACAACATGGAAGATGCTCCATTGGTAGATACAGGTGATGACCCAACTCGTGAAGATGAAGGCTTAAACAGCTTGTTACCTGATAACAGCAACATGCCTTACGACATGAAAGATGTTATCGCAGCTACTGTAGATAATGGCGAATACTATGAAGTACAACCATTCTATGCTACAAACATCATTACATGCTTCGCACGTTTTGATGGTCAATCTGTTGGTATCATTGCTAACCAACCTAAAGTAATGGCTGGTTGCTTGGACATCAACGCATCTGACAAATCTTCCCGTTTTATCCGTTTCTGTGATGCTTTCAATATTCCAATCGTTAACTTCGTTGACGTTCCTGGTTTCTTGCCTGGCACAAATCAAGAATGGGGCGGTATCATTCGTCATGGTGCTAAAATGTTGTATGCTTACTCTGAAGCAACAGTACCAAAAATTACTGTTATCACTCGTAAAGCATACGGTGGTTCTTACCTCGCTATGTGTTCCCAAGATTTGGGCGCTGATCAAGTATACGCTTGGCCTACATCCGAAATCGCTGTAATGGGTCCTGCTGGTGCAGCTAACATTATCTTCAAAAAAGATGAAGATAAAGACGCTAAAACAGCTAAGTACGTAGAAGAATTCGCAACTCCTTACAAAGCTGCAGAACGTGGCTTCGTTGATGTTGTAATCGAACCAAAACAAACTCGCCCAGCTGTTATCAATGCGTTGGCTATGCTTGCAAGTAAACGTGAAAACCGTGCGCCTAAGAAACATGGTAATATTCCATTATAATTCGATTGGGTAAAGTTACTATCGTATTTGGGAGATACCTTTCTTTACTTATTTTTTAGAAAGGGGATATGATTATGGAAGGACATGTAGTTACTACCAGCCCGTGGCTTGTCATGGCAATTAATATGACTGTTGTTTTCGCGGTTCTAATTGCTCTTGGCATTCTTATGAAGATTATCTATTGGATTGATCCTACAAAGAAAAAAGCTGAACCAGCTTCCGCACCTGTTGCAGCTCCCGCAGCTCCTGCAGCTGTTGAGCCTAGCAACGTACAAACTACTCATAATGAAGAAGTTGTAGCGGCTATCGTTGGTGCCATTGTGGCGATGGGGTACTCATCAGATCAAATCGCATCCATTCGACCAACAGCAACAAGTGCTAAATGGCGCTTGGAAGGTCGTCTAAGCGGTAGAAATTAAGAGACATTATTGAGGAGGCATTTGTAATGAACAATGCTACAAAATCCAACGGTAAAGCTCCATCTCAAGATGTTGTTGCAGTTATCGTTGGCGCATTAGCGGCAATGGGTTATTCCGCTGATCAAATTGCGCATATCCGTCCAATTGTAAGTTACAACTGGAAAATGGATGGTCGCTTACGCGGTAATCGATAAGATTAACGCTTTTAGGTAATCGATAGGATTATCAGAATTATATGTGTAAATGAAATTAAAGTATTGTGTAGATATACACATTTGGAGGAATTTAAGATGAAAAAATTCAACGTTACAGTAAATGGCACAGCATATGATGTAGAAGTTAATGAAGTAAAAGCTGCAGCTCCTGCAGCAGCTCCTAAAGCAGCTCCAGCAGCAGCTCCTAAAGCAGCTCCTGCACCAGCTCCAGCTCCAGCTGCAGCAGCAGCTCCAGTTCCAGCAGGTGCTGAAACTGTAAAAGCTCCAATGCCTGGTAAAATCCTATCCATCGCAGTATCCGCTGGTCAAAAAGTTAAAAAAGGCGAAACATTGTTGATTCTTGAAGCAATGAAAATGCAAAATGAAATTGCAGCTCCTCATGATGCAACTGTTGCAGAAGTTCGCGTTTCTGCTAACCAAACAGTATCCACTGGCGAAGACATGGTTGTTCTTGGCTAATACAAACCAAGGGGGATTTCATCCCCCTTACAACTCTATATTCTAAGAAAGGGGAACGCATATGGATGCTTTTATCGTAGCGATTACCTCCGTATGGACAGATAGTGCATTCCAAGCATTTACAGCTGGTAATGCCATTATGATCCTTGTAGGTTTGATCTTATTGTATTTGGCATTTGCTAGAGAGTTTGAACCATTACTATTAGGTCCTATTGCTTTCGGATGTATTCTAGCAAACATTCCTCGTAATGGTTTTGAAGAAGGTGTTATGGCGCTTATTAGTGCTGGTATTTCTCAAGAAATATTCCCTCCTTTGATTTTCTTAGGCGTAGGTGCAATGACAGACTTTGGTCCACTTATTGCTAACCCTAAAACATTGTTGTTAGGTGCAGCAGCTCAAATCGGCGTATTTATTGCCTTAGCTGGTGCTATGTTGGTTGGTTTTACCGAACAACAAGCTGCAGCTATCGGTATCATCGGTGGTGCTGATGGTCCTACATCAATTTATTTAGCAACTAAGTTAGCTCCTGAATTATTAGGTGCTATTGCGGTGGCCGCATATTCTTATATGTCTTTAGTTCCACTTATTCAACCACCTGTAATGAAGTTGTTAACAACTCAAAAAGAACGTGAAATTGTAATGGAACAATTGCGTGAAGTAAGTCGTTTTGAAAAAATCGCATTCCCAATCGTTGCAACGATCTTCATTTCCTTGTTATTACCTTCTATCACTTCCTTGTTAGGTATGTTGATGCTCGGTAACTTGTTCCGTGAATCTGGTGTAACAGATCGTTTGTCTGATACATCTCAAAATGCGTTAATCAATACTGTTACTATCTTCTTAGCAACTGGTACTGGTTTAACAATGGATGCACAACATTTTATTAGTGCTCAAACATTGCTTATCATCGTATTAGGTCTTATTGCATTTATCTTTGGTACTGCCGGTGGCGTACTCTTTGGTAAAATAATGAACCTTGTTGATGGTGGTAAAACAAATCCACTTATTGGTTCTGCTGGTGTATCCGCAGTGCCAATGGCAGCTCGTGTATCTCAAGTTGTAGGTGCTAAAGCTAATCCAGCGAACTTCTTGCTCATGCATGCCATGGGTCCTAACGTAGCTGGTGTAATCGGTACAGCTGTAGCAGCAGGTACAATGCTTGCTATGATGTCTCGATAAAACTTGATATTTATTCACCAAGGTGTGCCAAATTTGGTACACCTATTGGTGAATAAAAAATCCCTTGTATCGTATGTAAACATACAGAGAAAGGGTATATTAGCAATAAATGCTTTGTCAGATCGGTCATTATGTGATGAGCAAGAATTTCACTAAATAACCTTCTAGTGCTTTCAAAATAGTAGAGGTGGTCATCTTGTTGTCAATTGAATTAAAAATACTGATTTGTTTCGTATGGGCATTTATTGTTTTTTTAGTTACTGCACTGATTATTGGTGTTGAACGTAAATCACTGTGGTTCCAAAGAAGAACCAAGTATTCTTGGTTTAATCGCCGAGGCTTTCTAGGTGAAGCATTACTTTTTGGATATCCCAAAACGAGAGAAGGATATGGGGTTACTTTTTTGATGGCTTGTGCTATCGGTATCGTAGGCTATATTCTATACCTCATATAACTACAATCAGTGCATTTCTCTGAAGGGAGATGATGATGTATGGGTGCTGCAGAACAAACCTTAATCGTCCTTGCAGTCATGGCTGTTTTATTCGTTACGGAAATTATTCCTTTAGCTATTACTTCTTTAGGCGGTGCTATTACACTTGGCCTTATGGGTATTATTACTCCTAAGGTTGTATTCTCTGGTTTATCTGATAGTACAGTTGTGTTGTTCGCAGGTATGTTCGTTGTTGGTGCTGCGTTATTCTACACGGGTTTAGCCCAAAAAATTGGTGAAACCGTAGTTTCTCATGCAGGCACTAGCGAAAATGGCTTAATGTTAGCTATCATGCTTGTTACAGCTACTATGTCCGCATTCTTATCTAACACTGGTACAACAGCTGCGTTATTACCTGTAGTTGTTGGTATCTGTGCTGTTGCTAAGATTCCTGCATCTCGCCAATTGATGCCATTAGCATTTGCTGCTGGTATCGGCGGTATCATTACAATGGTTGGTACACCACCAAATATCATTGTAAGTGGTACATTATCTAAATTTGGTATTGAACCATTTGGTTTCTTCGAATTTGCATGGATCGGTATTCCTTTGACTGTCGCTACGATTGTATTCATGATGCTTATTGGTAAACATTTATTACCTAAACATGAAATTACTGATGCTGGCGATGTTGAACAAGAAGTGGCAGCAGAAGACATTTCTAATGATCCAAAGAAACAATTATACTCTGGTATTATTCTTTTAGGTGTAATCATTGCTATGATTTTAGGTCAACCATTAAAAGATAACTTTGGTATTAACTTACCATTGAGTATGGTTGCCGTTATCGGTGCAATGCTTTGCGTATTGACTGGTTGCTTGAATGAAAAACAAGCGTATACATCCATTGACTGGGTTACAATCTTCTTATTTGCTGGTATGATGCCAGTTGCTACTGCACTAGATCAATCTGGTGCTGGCAAAATGATTGCTAATGCAGTAATTGGTGTTATGGGGGATAACCCAAGTCCTTACTTTGCAACAGGCGTATTATTTGCATTGTCTTGTATTATGACTCAATTCATGTCTAATACGGCATCCTGTGCATTGTTGGCTCCTATCGGTATCTCCATTGCTCAAGGTATGGGCGCTGACCCTCATGCTGTATTGATGGCTATCGGCGTTGCTGCATCTTGTGCATTTGGTACACCTGTAGGTACACCTCCAAATACATTAGTACTTGGCCCTGGTCAATACAAATTTACCGATTATGTAAAAGCCGGCGTTCCATTGATTTTAGTTTGCTTCGTAGTAAGCTTAATTATTATCCCAATGGTATGGCCATTCTTCCCTGGTAAATAATAGGGAACAGGTTACTCTACTATAAAGCACATACGAGGTCGAATCGAAAGATTCGGCCTCGTTTTTGGATGACTCAATTAACTAATGCATTCTTACTTCCATATTCTAATGGATACACAGAAGGAACTAACAACAAGATTAAGGTATTAAAACGGATAAGCTATGGACTTCGCCACTTTGGTAGATTTAGAGTACGTATTCTACTTTTGAGCAAAAAGAATGGCACCAACCATAACTATGATTGGTGCCAAAGAAGACTCGTAGGGTGAATACCCCAACATTTGACAGAGAGCCCAAAAAAAATATGGCGAAACATACGTTTCGCCATATTTGTACATGTACTTAAACTACACTAATCTCCAAGATTAGAATTGGTAGTTAAGGTCAACACGGTAGAAATCGTTTTGATCAGCACCGGCTTGATCTTTCCAATTGAAGCCATAATAAGCAGTTAAGCCAACATTATCTTGTAATGCATAGTCAGCAGTTGCCATCCAACCTTTATAACCAGCAGTGTAAGCGTGGTCCCAAGTACTGGACAAGATAGGAGCATTAGCTTTTTGGTTGAAGTATTGAGCTTTTACGTCCCAAGTACCTTGTTTAGCTTGGTCATATGCGCCATAACCAACACCTGCAACCCATGCTTGAGATTTTTCAATGTTAGAAGCTTTTAACCATTCGCCACCAACCCAAACTTTATCAAAGTTAATGTCTGTGTTGAAACCATAGATATTTTTGTAAGGTTTAGCAGCTACAGGAGCTTTCAAATCTTCACCGTTTACACGTGCGTAGAAACCGCCAGCATTAACGTGTTTACCAAGTTTACCGTTCAAACCAACTACAGCAAGTTGAGAGTTTGTTTTAGTAGTAGCAGGGCCTACACCTTCAATAGCATAGCCATAAGCTGCTTGGAAGTTAACTTTATCGTTACCAGCATTAAATTGAGCACCATCGAAAGTATCGTCATATGCTAAACCAGCACCTAACATTTGACCAAAACGACCAGCTTTAACGGATACGCGTTCGCCAAATTTGTGGTTTACATATGCACGGTCAACTTTTACGGATGTATCAGCATTAGCATCACCAAATTCGAAATCACCAGCAACCACACGAACAACTGCATCAGTACGATCGTTTACTTTTGCATTGAATTGTAAACGTGCACGAGCGTCAAATTTAGAGTTTTCTTGTTCAGCATCTTGGTAACGAAGACGAGCATCACCAGTAACTTTTACATTACCAACGCGATCTTCCAAACGAGCTACACGAACGCCCAAGTTGTTCAATTCGTTGGAGAATTCATCAGCCAAACGATTAATCATAGCTTGTTGTTCAGCATTAGCGCGGTCTTGGTTAGCCATAGCTTTCGCAATCATTTGAGCCATTTCATAACGAGTGATATCGTTTTGGCCTTTGAAAGTGCCATCTGGATAACCGTTAACGATACCAGCTGCTGCCAATTGGGATACAGCTTGGTATGCCCAAGAATCAGGAGTTACATCGGAGAATGGGTTAGCTGCAAATGCAGTAGTTACACCCAAAACAGCTGTTGCTGCAAAAATTGCTGCGAATTGTTTTTTCATAATACAATACCTCTTCTTTACACTAAAAACAATTACTATACAATCTTGCAAAGCAATACGCTTATCCCTATGTGTCCATGTTTCCATACAAATAATACGTATACCTTTACAAGATATACGTATACTGTATCATATAGAGATTAAATATCATTTAAATATTCATGAAATTTTCATTCATTTTTATTTTATCGGTTACTTACTTCTTTCAATAAGTTTCCCCATTGTCCCCAAATGGATTCAGGGCTGAATTGTTTCATACGATCACGTCCGGCTTGGCCCATGGTAACGCGAAGGTTT
>OKAA01000407.1_pt1 | contig 12769 bp, 13 predicted proteins | sample 1611051 | NCBI WGS metagenome assembly OKAA01 (sample SAMN04436707, study PRJEB24849) | human gut metagenome | biome: human gut; feature: NICU; material: stool | host: Homo sapiens | place: USA: Saint Louis, MO | collected 2010-09-04
TCAGTACACTGCAACGTTTCTGGTATGGGCTTAACTTCCGGCTGCCCAAAAACAGTCCCGTCCTGTTTCCGGGTATTATCATTTCCGTCAGTCGGCATCATGTTTTGTATTGGGCATCGTCAAAAGACGACTGGCTGGCCAGTCGCATATCTCGATGCCTCAATTCAGTCATCATCATGTGGGTTTAAGTCAGGAACGTGTCAAAACCATTCCAAACGGGTTAATCATCATTCAGAAAATCAATTTGTGGGCGATTATTCCATTTATCTTCAATAAAAGACAGAAAGCGTTGAAATAAAGGAGAATAATACTGGCGATGACGCCATACAAGATAAATGGGGAGATCTGGGACCCTCCATTCAGGAAGTATAATTTCAAGTTCATTATTTTTTAAGTATTTGGTGGCAAGCCAGGCCGGAGTCATAAGGTTGATACCCTTTCCTTCTAAAACCAAATTAAGAACACTCAAAAGATTATTGGAAGATAAATGAACATTAACAGCGCCACTAATAGTGTATGATTCATCTTGACGGAAAAGAGTAAGAGGTCCGGAAAGACCATGGTTGTGAAGACCCACAATAATGTGATTTTCCAAATCGCCAGGATGTGAGATCCTGCCATATTTTCTGATATATTTCGGACTCGCACAAAGAACCAACTTTAAAGGGCTTATCTTTCGATACACGAGATCCTCACTTTCGATTATGCCACTTTTAAAAACCAGCTCATCAAACTCCAGGGATTTACTAAAAAAATCGCTACGCTCTCGTGAATCCAGGTAGATTTTTGTATCCGGATAGCTAGCTGTAAATTCCCATATCCACTTATTGGCAAGAAACTCACAGACAATAGCCGGAGCCGAAAATTTTATACTCCCTCTGATAATTTTATCCGGATTTCGCAATTCATCCAGCAAGGACTGAAAGGAAGATGTTATCCTTTTCATGCTTGCATAGGCTGTCTGACCAGCTCCAGTCAGTTCTAAGTGATGTGAATCGCGCCGAAGTAAAGTAACCTCAATAGAATTCTCAAGGCGGCTAAGCGATTTACTGACAGCAGAAATGCTAATATCTAATTCCCGCGCAGCCCGGGAAAGATTCCCTACTTCCGCCACTTTAATAAATATCATCCAGTCTCGCATACCACGATTATTGATCAGTTCCATCATTATCTTCCGTTGATAAAAGAAATTCTTATATTAAAGGAGCTATCAACGACTTACTGATGCGTCATTGTGTGCCTCAATGTCCTTGATATCATCATAATAAAAAATCTATTGGCTGCAAAATAGCATTTGAATCGATCATGATTTTGCATCCATCTCCGGTTACTAATTGAACCTGTTTACCACTCAGTGTAAATACCCTATCTCAGAAGCGATCGTCAAGGTTGTCGCCGAACCAGATCTCAATAATAAAGTGGTTCATTGTCATGCGCCCGTTCTGCAAAGGCATTCTCCTTTTCTGTGACGCAGTCTGGAGCGCATTAATTGTATCGTTCACCTAACAAAGTATCCCGTGGAAACAAGCAAAACATCGCCAGATTATTCTTACTTGAGTCCCCCACCCGGCTCGACATTATTTGTGAAAGCGGAGGAAACAGAACAGACGGTTTAAATAAGACGCTTACTCAAAACATAAACCTATGTGCAGGCTCCTCTCATTTCGTCACGTCGCTGATATCCAGCTTTACTGGTGCCAGGGGAAGATATCTGCGCAAGGCAATAATTCCGGCGCAACAACAACCACTCCCGCTGGGCCTCTGTACATTCAAAATCTCCCATGACCAAAAGCCAGCGGGTAGAAGCCCTGCGCCAGTGACCTGCTGCCTCCAGATTCTGCGCAACCGGGTCTATCACGGCCTCCGGTGTTATCTTATTTCTGCTCAAAATCAGCACCATCATTTGGGATATAGCCTACAATCCCTGCCCGCCGATGATGGGGGAGGATTCGGTATGCAGCACTTTCATCCTGGTCTCCGGCTCAGTCAGCTATCCGACGTGGCCCCTTATGCCGGGCCAGCAGCGAAGAAAATCCGGGCGTGGTGTGATAAAACAGACGACGTTTCAGCCAGCCCACATTCTTTCGCTCCTTTGTGTTGATACGACCAATACGCTGTGAACCGATGACTGGATTGTTCATACGCCTTTCTGTGGTATACAGGTATGTGAACCCCAGCTCTTCAGCCACATGAATATAGTCAGAACAATACCAGCCCTCAGGCCAGCACAGATGCTGACTGCAGTAACCCAGCATCTCCCTCATCCGCTTACGACTAAGAAGAATATCGACACGAAGCAAATCCGACGGATTACGGGACACAGGTTTCTGGTCCCAGCGTCGGTGGGTGTGCGTGTGCGAGTGAAACTCAACAAGGCCACTGAGGTGCATCTCCCGGACCTCTGACCAGCGCAGCATGACCTCATCAGCCCGGCCTTGTTTAACCAGCATCTGACACTCATCATGAGAGTACACCGGTTCGCCTGCAGGAATACGGACCGGTCCGTCACTGATCAAACTGGTCACAAGAAAGAGATGCGCATGCAGATTAAACTCCTGCAGCACCGGAAAAACCTGCAACCAGTTATCCAGCCAGCCGCCATCAAAGGTCAGCATGACGCTTTTACGAGGCAATCTTGCACCATGATAAAAAGCTTCCACCTCTGCAGCGGTAACGGTTTTCCAGCCAGATTCAGCCAGCCATTTCATCTGCGCCCGGAACGTACAGGGAGATAAGGTTATCTGTCCGGGTTTATCACTGACATGGTGATACATTAATACCGGTAAATGTCGTGCATAAGACATATGCTTTATTCCTTTATGTAAAAAATAAATTATTTTTACGCCTGAGGGGACAAGAAAAAGCCCCCTAAACATAAAATCTTAAATATCACATATGAATACCTGACAGATAAACAAACCTTATACTAAGGGCTTATAAAGCCCCGCTCACAAAAGAGTGAATCAAACAAATCCACAAAACAGAAAATAATAAAGGCATCAGTGTCCGTTAAATTATTTTACGAAACATAATATTCCTCTCCCTACAAAAAAAGATGAATTTCAGATTTTAAAATCAATCAGCAATTGATTTTTCTGCAATGAAGATTGCTAACCATATTTGCCTTGAGTAAATTTTCAATACATCCTCGAACCTGATATACAGTATTCGCCTTATTCACTGATACAGGAAGTATGAGTGGAACAGACGGCTACGTATCCTCCTGCGCCAATGCACAGGCCTTAAAATCCAGCGTCCAGGTGTCCGCAGGCACTTCCTGATTGCCATCAACGACCACACTGAAACTGGCGTTATCTGCAGCGGTTCTTAAAATGGCGCCACGACCACTCACCGTATCTGGTTGCCACCCCTCGCCCTCCAGGCGAACCTGAATGTGATGGCGAGGATCCTGTTGCCCGCTCAGCAGCAATACGGTAGGCGTGTTACCCGCCTTTTGCTCATCGCTCCATACCCGAAACCCGCTGTGACTGCCGTGATAAGTCACCCAGCCTTGCGCAAGCACCATCCCATCTGGCACATGCCCGGCCCGAAAGTAAGTACCTACACGTAGCGTTGTCTGAAGTTTTTCTGCGGCGTTCGCTATCGGCACCAAGCTACTGGCAGCGACCAGTAAGCTTACGCTATAGATAACCGTTTTCACTCGCTGTATTTTCATCCACATTATTCTCTCCTTCAGAATCGGCTATCTGCAGAGACCGCTCATTTGATACAAGCCCGCGATTCCCTTGTGGGCAGGTAGGTGGTAGTTAACCCGACATTGCTGTGCTCCCCATTTCACCGTCAGTTCGCCCTTATCCGCCAGACCAGTGAGATAAACCTGGCTATCAGTATCCACCAGATCAGCGCTGCCATCCTGCCCATTGACTATAACCTGCGCCCCGAAAGGAATGGCGCTACCATCTTCCCGTTTCAGCGTCATCAGTGCCCTGGCCCCGATGCGAGTGTGAAACTTCGCTTCCACCACCGCCCCTTCGGTTGGCACCACGCGCACATCGGTTTGTGTGACCTCTGCGTCATCCGGTAGTTGCGACGGATCGAGGCTGACTGTATTCTCCTGATAGACACTCAGGTTGCCCACTGTGGTGTCGCCACGAAAATCCGTCTTAACGCCAGGCCAGCCGCCAACTGGCACCCCCGAGGCCCCTAGCGCTTCAACCAGCGCCACTGAGCCTTGCAAAGGTTGCCCCAGCGTCACACCATGATGGTGGATAACTATACCTCCCGCGATATTGACTCCCATCTGGCGCATCGCCCGGCTGTAGCTATAGTCACCACCTAACAGGCCGTAAGCCCCATTCCATGCCAAGTGCAATGCGCTGTTATTACCACCACCTGGCGGGGCATCGGCACGGTAACTCTGACGCACCTCCCAATCCAGTTGCTGACTGAATGCCTCTCCGTTGACCCCCACTTGTTGCGTCTGACCACCGTGTGATGGTGAAGTCATCTGCCAACTAGCACTTACATTATTCCCCGTCCAGCGGCTTAATGGCATACTGAACCACAGGCTGGTTATGTTCTCTTTACGGTGCTCGCCATTGCGCCACAGCGTTCTGTTTTGATTCCAGTTCAATGACAGCGAGCCCCCTCCGATAGAGCTTCCCCAACTCAGTCCGTAGCTGTCATCATGACCGGGGCGATTACGCCAGTCGGTACGGGAACCGGTTAAACTCAGATTGCCCAAATGCCTCCCCCATGACTGACTCAACATCAGGGTGGTACGCGAGCTCGGCTGCAAATTTTCCCGCCACGACCATAGACGGTTGCCATCATGTCGATAACTGTCGAGCACATCGGATAAGGTGTTATAGCCCTGCGAGGCATACTGCCATCTCGTCAGAAACAAATTTGTCCCCGTCGCAGTCAGCTGGTTGCTGTAACGCAGTCGCCAGGAGGCTCCTTGCTGTACCGCTTCCCCCTGACGCTGACTGTGTGTGTCGCTTCCATCGACAGATAAACTCCCCCACCGCCCGAGAGATCCCCCCAAACCAAGCGATGCAGCTTGATAGTGCGTTGCACTCTGTATACCGCCATATGCAGTGAGATTCCACGGCAGACCATACATCAACGTAGCCTGCGCGATCTGCGCCTTATCCGTTGCAGAGTCTGACGATCGGTATCGGCCCGCCAACAGGCTGTACTTCAAATATCCCTGGTGCAGTGCTATCGCCGGGGTCTGATACGGCACCACAAACATTTGTGTACTGCCATCGGCCTCCCACACGGTGACATGCAGATCACCACTACTGTCTGTTACCGACAGATCCCGCAGTGCAAACGGTCCGGGCGCCACGGTGGTGTTGTAAATGGTGTAACCATTCTGTTTGACCTCCACCCGACTCTGCGTGCGGGCAATCCCACGCACTACCGGAGCAAACTGCCGCTCACTGTAGGGCACCATGTTGTCATCCGATGCCAACATCACACCGGTAAATGGCACACTATCAAATATCTCCCCCTGCGAAGTCTTTTGCCCCAGAGTCAGACGACTTTTTAGTGAGTACAGTCCACGCTCAGCATAGGTATATGCTGCCTGCCACTTCCCCGACAGTTGACTACTCCGCTGCCAGCTGGTCGCATTGCGGACACGCCACGCACCTATATTGATTCCCGGTTGCAGTTGTACCCAGGAAGAGTTGTCACGCCTCTCCATATCCATTTTGTAATCCGTCTGCGTTGTCCTCGCACTGTAGTTCATCAGAAACGCCGGAATACCATCATCCCAGAGATCTTCAGGAGCGATCCCCTTAAATTCCGGACGCAACGCCAACTGCGGAATACTCAGTTGCAGTTGCTGATTATTGATATCCAGTACCGCTTTAGCCTGTGGAATGGCGGTCAGATCCGCACACTCATCTGGGGTCTTTGCTGCTTTCCACAACTGAGGGTAATCTTCCGTTTTTACGCCGTAGCGTGAAAGCTGACTGACCGTCAAACAAGGAGCCAGAACAGGCGTTCCTTGCCCCCCCTTTTCCAATTTGAACACCACATCACGGGTGTCGACACGTTTACCATTCACCATCACGTCCACTCGATAAGTCCCAGGCTGTTGTACCCCCTGGTTAAAGAGCGACATATCAACCCCTTTCGCTACATCGCCCAACATTGATGCATCGAATGTGTAAGCGTGCGCATTTGCGCAGTGAACCACTCCCGCGATAAACAGTAGCAAGGCAGGATGTTTGAACTTCATATTCTGCCGCCAAGTCCCAAGATTTATTCAAGGATGTAGTGGAACGGATGACTTTCACCACCTAAGTCTGTAATAATTTTCCACTCGACATCACCACGGGTGCCACTTGGCATATTTAGTGTTTTATCAGCAAAGGGGGGGACATACTCAAGCTCTGTAATGGGCTTTCCCCCTACTGTGACAGAGGCTAAATTCATGTAAAACGGAGTGGGGTTCTCCACCTTAAGTTTGTTGCCCGACTCCACCCATCTTAAATTTCCTGCAACATCTTCCGGCCTCCCCTTCAAGGCATCCGGGCGGAAAATCAGCTTATCACAGACGTTGATGGACAAATTGAGGTCAAGGGTCGCGCCATTAGCCTGTGTATCCGACTGTTCATTTTCGGGTGGTACCGCCTTTACACAGACCCACTGTAAAGTCTCACGATCCGTTGGCATGTCACCACCAGTACGGACAATACGCAGTTGACTCTGCTGGTTCGCTTCTAAACGAAATAGAGGCGGCATCACCATAAAGGGAGCTGGCGATCTTTTGTCTTCTGCCTTGACTGAAGACTGAACCAAAATAGGGTAATTCTGCGGGTTGCTCACCGAGAGCGTGGCTCCAGCTGTACCAGCGTGATAAATCACCCGTGTAGCCCCCAGCTTCACGCTGAATGCTTTAGAGTTTAAAGCTAATTTCTGCTCAGTGGCATACACTGGAACTATAGAATTAGAGACGAATAAAACAGCCGCTATTACACCAAGACTAATAATTTTCATATTATAAGTTATAAAAAACAATGGATGACTTGATATTTATTGCGCCTTAATAAGGCGCAATAAATGTTGTTTACTATTAAGCCTGATACGCCGCTACGTTTAACGTCACTGGATAAATATCAGCATTTACCGTTTGTGCTCCAGACAAGATCACATCGATTCCGTCCCCCATGTTATATATCCACCACTTATGCGCAGAACCATCCACTAATGAACCTTTTGAGGCCCACTTTGTCCCCTGAAAGCTAACTGTAATGGTATTACCATTTTTACCTTTTACCTTCCACACATCGCTGTTGCTGCCCACTGTTTCAGGTTTAGAATAATCTCCCGTTACCGCGAATTGTTTGATCGAACCGCTTACCTTAAGCTGAGCAATAACATCACCATTGCTATGCTGCCCAGCCATCAAGCCAGCCACTGGAGTAAGCTGTGCTTGTAGTTGTCCAGGATTGCTGAAGCTTACATTCGCCGACACGGAAGTGCTTGTATTCGGCACGAGTGAGCCAGCATAACAACCAGCAGCTATCATACTCAATGCGCTTGCGATAATTAAACTTTTTATGCTTTTCATCGGAAATCCACCTTCTCAAAATCCCCCGAGCATATCAGGAATAAATAATGTCATACCAAAATTTACTGTACAGAAAAACCTATATCTGGGAATGCTTTAAGCCTTAATAAGGCTTAATAGAAGTTGCTTACTACTAAGCCTGATATGCCGCTATGTTTACAGTCATGGGGAAGACATCAGCTGGGACATTCTGATCTCCAGCTAGTTTAACACCAAGTTTGTCGTTAATATCATATATGATCCACTGATGCCCATTGTAATTTACATTCCCCTTTGGTGAGGTTGTCTCACCATAGAAGTACACTTTGATTCCTTTGCCAGTATTTTTACCATATAAAGTCCATGTATCGCCATTCATGACACCCTTTGCCTTAAAATCCGCTGCGATCGCGAATTGTTTAGCAGCAACAGAACTAACTGCAATAGTCGCAATCTCCGTATTAGACTTAATCACCCCAGCCTTTAAGCCCGCCACTGGAGCAAATGTTACGCTCAACTGCTGGGGAGAGACAAAGCCAATATCCACTGAACTTTGTTGCTCTGAGCCCACCACGATTGAACCAGCATAACAACTAGCAGTTATCATGCTCAACACGCTTGCGATAATTAATTTTTTTGTGTTTTTCATTGAAAAAATACCTCTTTAAAACAAAGTTAAAATCGCACATCCAGAATGTTATGATGTCATAACAAATTTTACCATATGGGAAAATCCGTGGCTGGTAATAACAACTTGTACTTATTGGTATTTGTTACCAATTCAAACAAGTAATGTCATAAAAATCTATATATCAGAGCACCTCTTAATCTGAAAAAAATTGCGTTATTGCCAATATAACCAGCATTGATGTTAACATCGTATTGTCCGGGTGGAATAGAATGCCAGTCAAAAAGCAATTATACCTTCCATTTACATTCAAGTGATAACATTACAATGAAACCCACCACACTGGGTGTGGGAAACTTATCTTCGAAGAGAGGATAATTATCAGGCATCGTTGCAACATTGTTTATATTTAAACATACATCTCCTACATCTCCTACATCTCCTACATCTCCTAACTCGGCGGTAAGATTATTAGTTAACTTTTCCTCGCAGGGAAGATCTTTAATGGAAAATCTTGTTTTCCGAAACGGAAAAGCAATTATAACGCTCCAACGAGAGTCTCAACACTAAGAGCTGACTGACACAGGCCAGACTGATTATACAGGCATGAAAAAGCTCTCCCCTTCCTTTCAGTTCTTGCTGGATTATGCAAACGTCGCACCACCTCCCCGTGAACATGGCACATTAATTTGAAGCAACTCTCATCCGGTATCGCTTTTCAGTGCAGCGAAATTCATCGCAGGTGCCCCTGTAAATAGACCCGTTTTAGTTCCATGCATTTTTAAGATTCCGGCCAGATAACGTTATTGGCGGTATTCCTCCGGTATCATATTGTTCCGCGATTCATGTGGACGTTCGCAGTTATATTCTGATAACCCTTTATCCGTAATTTCCCGCACCTCATTCAGCGTTCTGAACAGATAAGAATTGAGTATTTCTGTACGGTATGTCCGGTTAAAACGCTCGATGAAAACGTTTTTCTTCGGCTTACCCGGCTGGATAAACGCCAGCTTTACTACATGTTTCTTTGCCCATTCAGCCAGTGCCAGCGAGATAAATTCCGGTCCCTTATCCATACGCAGCATGGCCGGATAACCGCGGTTGCTGTAATCCTGTCGAGTACACGGACCACTCGCAGAGCTGGCAGATTCAGATCGATTTCTATCGACAACGCTTTACGATTACAGTCATCAACAACATTGAACGTGCGAAAACGACGCCCACAGACCAGCTCTGGTTCAGCGCTTCCGGCGTGACCAGTGGCGAGGGATTGCGTACCGGCAGCCGTTGTTTACCCTTACGGCGAAAATTCAGCTTGAGCAGACAGTAAATACGGTGGAGCCTTTTGTGATTCCACGCGTATCCCTGCCGCCGTATCCAGACTTCCAGTTGTCCCTGGTGGCTTCAGAAATACCGGCCTCCCGGTAGACATCTTTAACAGTCCGTCCGGATTCGACTGATCTAATCACAGCGATGATCTGGTGCGCAGTAATACGGGCTTTACGCACAGCGATCTCCTGCGTCGGCAGATTGATTATGTCGGATGATCTCTAAATGTGAATGGCTCGATTATGCGGGATACTTACATATTCACGCGTTGAGAGACTTTCAGTTCGTTTGTACGGTGAATGGATGCCGCAGGCGGGGTTTATTAACGGGATGCCCGTCAAGGTGCGGGTAATGAGGGATTGCATCGTGATCACGCCGCAGCATACCCGCGGACTCTTTGTCTGTATTGAAGGGATGGGCGTAACCCGCATTAATAAACGGAGTGCAGAACAGTGGTTAAAAAAAATTTCTGGGGGCGCTGAACAATACCGGAGATATTCCGGTGATTAAACGCAAAAGAACGGAACAGGAGTTAATGAGTAATTGATAATAAAAAGCCGGGAAAAGATAACCCCTCCGGCTTTTACACATTATTCCTCCGGTTCCAGATGTTTTATTTCAATCCTTTTGGTTTTATTTCGGGATGTTTTTCATATAATGGATTCATTATTTTAATAAGCATTTCACCCATGATCAAACCAACCGCTTCTCGATATACCTTAAATTCATCCTCATCACAACGGGACTGAACAACAGCAACAGATTCATCAAGTCCCTTACCGAATCTCAACATTAAATCACTAATTAATATAGCTGTATCCTTATCGTTAACCATACTTATTCCTGTAGTAAAAACATCAACAGCCTTGATTTTATTTGCATTCGTTAACACAATTCCAGAAGGCAAATCCGTTACTTTTTGTAGGTAAAGACGTAAATAAGCATTCACTAATGCAATTATTTTCAACCATTTTTCATCTTAATAACTTGCCAGAATCACCTCTATCAGTACCACAAGTAATAAGACCAAGAAGATCAATAGGATTCAGCGGATAATAATATCGGTTCCATCCCCCTTTCAGCCCTATTGGATCTACGTAATATACCTTCCCAGTCCCGGATTATAGAAACGGCGCTAGTTATAATACAGCCCCAATTCTTCATCGCATTGGGATAGGTTCTAACTGGAGTTATCACACATTAATGTAATTTAATTACCTCCCCATGTTTCCCCGCATCATCCGTATACATTGCTTGCAAGCATATTTTTTGTCCATCATTTTTAATATAGTTAAATTCTTCAATTAAAGAATAGTTAATATAGTCCACTCTATAATATAACTCCACGGATTTTGAATTAATGACATTACTATATTGAAGTTTTCGCCCTTTAAATTCACCGAGTATTTTCATTTTAGTTCCCATAACTGTTAAAAAATCTTTTCTCGCAGTGGCATTTTTGAAAGAGTCACATGACAAATCATATATCTCAGCATACTCCCCTTTATTATAAAGAGAAAAAAGCTTATCAACTTCTTCTTTCGCAACTTCTCGAATAGCGCTATCATTTTTAATATTCTCTCTACCTAACCATGTAAAAAATAGAATAACGAACAACACAATAAACACCATAAATAGTAATGATAGAAAAAATCTATTTCTTTTCACTTGAATTCACCTGATAACCAATCATATCCCTTATCCATCAGATCGAAAATCTCCGATAGACACCTCGAATGCCGGGAGCATGTGAGTTCCCCCCAGTCTCCAAATCCGGGTCCCATACTCACACCTTTTGTATATTTATAACTATCATTTTTATTACGAGCATCTGTATAAGCCATTCCCGCAAGAAGTGCCCCCATAAGAATCCCCTCCAGACTCTGATATTCCTGGTGATAAATCAGCATCAGGGGCTGATAGTGTGAAGAACAAACCAGCAGAAGTACCTGTACCGCTATGATCACACAATGAATAATACGCACAAACCTCTCTTGCCTTTGGGGGTGTGTACTCCAGCTCCAGTTGCCCCACCATCTGCTCTGGCGTCAGCCTCCCGTAACAGTCATACCGGTACAGTTACTGCATATCTTCCGTGATGCGGTTATCCGCCCATAATGATTTCCCGGCTTTTATTCAACGAAGGATTAATAATTTCATGTACAGTCTCTGATATTCTTTACTCAGAGTTATCAGCCTATCCCCCAAAATAAATCACATATTATCTTGATTATTTTTTTAAGATTATCTCTAAACATCCCTCTTTTCGATAAAGTGGCATATAATACCCATATTATCGCGATTATACTTCCAATAATAAAGATCAACATGGATATTTTATTAATCATATTCATCAAACATCAATGTCCCTATCTTTTTGATGAAATTCATTGGAGAATCCATCATGTTATGGAATTTCTCTTTACACACATCGCTAATTGATAGCTCATCTGGATCGTCAAACTGTTCACTATGAGGCAATACACCTAATAAATTTCTCCAGCACCTATCCTTGTCGGTTTCATTAAGTGATTCTGATAATCATAAATTTGCTCTGTTATATGAAGCAGTTGCTAATTTGATATTCCCCCCATGCCAGAGAGACATTGCCCACTGGAGACAATATAATAAATCCATCAGCAGCAATACCTATCCCGAGTTTGGTTACCCCACTTGTGTGCAATCTTGCAGAATTAGCCGTATTTAAACTAGCCGTTAACATTTTTGCCGGATTAAATGGAAGATTATCCAGACTATTATTAGTCTCATCTATCATGCGACTACATAATTCACATGTAAACAATCCCAGCGGATCTGTATCTGTGACGGGATTCAACGGATAGTGGTAAGGATTTAATCCCCCTTTCAGCCCTGTCGGGCCTGACTGACGAACCTGCCACACTCCGGTGCATAATATCTGAACAGATTTTAATGCAGGCCCGTTTCATCGTCAAAATACGGCCCCGGCAGCCGGTTGCTCATCACCGCCCGGTGCTGGCCGGGGAGAGGGGGGCGCAGTGCCAGGATGTCGCGCCCATACTCACTCACCCTGAGCTCCACAATCAGCCAGCATCCGGCGGATAAATAAGAATTTATTTAGTCAGCAAATATGAATGCCTCCGGCGTCAGCGTCCGCCATATCAACAGCGAAACCTGCATGACCGCCTGTTACTCACAAATCCCCAGCCAGCACCTTAAGGGTGACTGGCAGGAAGAAGCGGGATTTGAGCGAATACGTTCGATGTAGCAGCCGGTCTGACGGTAGATCCCCAGCTCGCGCAGGT
>OKAA01000415.1_pt1 | contig 12691 bp, 9 predicted proteins | sample 1611051 | NCBI WGS metagenome assembly OKAA01 (sample SAMN04436707, study PRJEB24849) | human gut metagenome | biome: human gut; feature: NICU; material: stool | host: Homo sapiens | place: USA: Saint Louis, MO | collected 2010-09-04
ACATATATCAAGTTCAATTGTAGCACGTTAACAGTTTGATGAAATCATCGTAGCTAAATGCTAGCTTTCATCACAAATTTGCAATATTCCAACTAGTTACGTAAGCCAACTAATAAATGTGATGAATCCAAAGAGCAGGATCTATTTTAAATTAAATTATCCTAAATAAACAGCAGGATAACGATGTTCTGTTAACATAAACAGCAATAGTACAGATACGCAATAGTGTAGCGTCTTTTACGAAATCAAAAATGCTTTTTCAGTGATATCCGTTAAAATTTTGTAAATTTGCGAAGCGTAATATGCTTACAAACGCCAGCTAATTTCCTGTAAATTAGTCAAAAAGAGTAATGAAATGCGTGTAACAATCGTTCTTGTCGCTCCCGCCAGAGCGGAAAATATCGGCGCAGCCGCCCGGGCTATGAAGACCATGGGATTTACTGACCTGCGTATTGTCGACAGCCAGGCGCACCTGGAGCCCGCCACCCGTTGGGTCGCACATGGATCTGGAGATATTATTGATAATATTGAGGTTTTCCACACCCTTGCCGACGCACTCCACGATGTGGATTTTACCGTAGCGACGACAGCCCGCAGCCGGGCAAAATTTCATTACTACGCTTCGCCCGCTGAACTGGTTCCCTTATTACAGGAAAAATCACGCTGGATGCGTCATGCCGCGCTGGTTTTTGGCCGTGAGGATTCCGGTCTGACCAATGACGAGCTGGCGCTGGCGGATGTATTGACCGGCGTGCCGATGGCGGCGGATTACCCTTCGCTCAATCTGGGTCAGGCGGTCATGGTGTATTGCTATCAATTAGCAGGTTTAATGCAACAGACCACTGAATCCGTTGATATTGCTGATGAATCGCAGTTACAGGCGTTACGCGCGCGCCTTTTACGTCTGTTAACGACTCTGGAGGCGGCCGATGACCACAAATTAACCGACTGGCTACAACAGCGAATCGGCCTGCTGGGACAGCGAGATACGGTAATGTTGCACCGTTTGGTTCATGATATTGAAAAAAAACTAACAAAATAACGTGCTGTAATTTTTAAAATAATAAGAGATTACGTCTGGTTTCAAGAGATCATAACAGGGGGAATTGGTTGAAAATAAATATATCGCCAGCAGCACATGAACAAATTTCGGAATGTGATCAATTTAAAAATTTATTGACTTAGGCGGGCAGATACTTTAACCAATATAGGAATACAAGACAGACAAATAAAAATGACAGAGTACACAACATCCATGAACCGCATCAGCACCACCACCATTACCACCATCACCATTACCACAGGTAACGGTGCGGGCTGACGCGTACAGGAAACACAGAAAAAAGCCCGCACCTGAACAGTGCGGGCTTTTTTTTCGACCAGAGATCACGAGGTAACAACCATGCGAGTGTTGAAGTTCGGCGGTACATCAGTGGCAAATGCAGAACGTTTTCTGCGTGTTGCCGATATTCTGGAAAGCAATGCCAGGCAAGGGCAGGTAGCGACCGTACTTTCCGCCCCCGCGAAAATTACCAACCATCTGGTGGCGATGATTGAAAAAACTATCGGCGGTCAGGATGCTTTGCCGAATATCAGCGATGCCGAACGTATTTTTTCTGACCTGCTCGCAGGACTTGCCAGCGCGCAGCCGGGATTCCCGCTTGCACGGTTGAAAATGGTTGTCGAACAAGAATTCGCTCAGATCAAACATGTTTTGCATGGTATCAGCCTGCTGGGTCAGTGCCCGGATAGCATCAACGCCGCGCTGATTTGCCGTGGCGAAAAAATGTCGATCGCGATTATGGCGGGACTTCTGGAGGCGCGTGGGCATCGCGTCACGGTGATCGATCCGGTAGAAAAATTGCTGGCGGTGGGCCATTACCTTGAATCTACCGTCGATATCGCGGAATCGACTCGCCGTATCGCCGCCAGCCAGATCCCGGCCGATCACATGATCCTGATGGCGGGCTTTACCGCCGGTAATGAAAAGGGTGAACTGGTGGTGCTGGGCCGTAATGGTTCCGACTATTCCGCCGCCGTGCTGGCCGCCTGTTTACGCGCTGACTGCTGTGAAATCTGGACTGACGTCGATGGCGTGTATACCTGTGACCCGCGCCAGGTGCCGGACGCCAGGCTGCTGAAATCGATGTCCTACCAGGAAGCGATGGAACTCTCTTACTTCGGCGCCAAAGTTCTTCACCCTCGCACCATTACGCCCATCGCCCAGTTCCAGATCCCCTGTCTGATTAAAAATACCGGTAATCCGCAGGCGCCAGGAACGCTGATCGGCGCGTCCAGCGACGATGATAATCTGCCGGTGAAAGGGATCTCTAACCTTAACAACATGGCGATGTTTAGCGTCTCCGGCCCGGGAATGAAAGGGATGATTGGGATGGCGGCGCGTGTTTTCGCCGCCATGTCTCGCGCCGGGATCTCGGTGGTGCTCATTACCCAGTCCTCCTCTGAGTACAGCATCAGCTTCTGTGTGCCGCAGAGTGACTGCGCGCGTGCCCGCCGTGCGATGCAGGATGAGTTCTATCTGGAGCTGAAAGAGGGGCTGCTGGAGCCGCTGGCGGTTACTGAGCGGTTGGCGATTATCTCTGTTGTCGGCGACGGTATGCGCACGCTACGCGGCATTTCAGCGAAATTCTTCGCCGCGCTGGCGCGGGCTAATATCAATATCGTGGCGATCGCTCAGGGATCTTCTGAGCGTTCCATTTCTGTGGTGGTGAATAACGACGATGCCACCACCGGCGTGCGGGTAACGCACCAGATGCTGTTCAATACCGATCAGGTGATTGAAGTGTTTGTCATTGGCGTCGGCGGCGTCGGCGGCGCGCTACTGGAACAGCTTAAACGTCAGCAAACCTGGCTGAAGAACAAGCACATCGATCTACGCGTGTGCGGCGTGGCGAACTCAAAGGCGTTGCTAACCAATGTGCATGGCCTGAATCTGGACAACTGGCAGGCGGAACTGGCGCAAGCGAACGCGCCGTTCAATCTGGGACGCTTAATTCGCCTGGTGAAAGAATATCATCTACTCAATCCGGTGATTGTTGATTGTACCTCCAGTCAGGCGGTGGCCGACCAGTATGCCGACTTCCTGCGTGAAGGATTCCATGTGGTGACGCCGAACAAGAAAGCGAACACCTCGTCGATGGACTACTACCATCAGCTACGTTTCGCCGCCGCGCAATCACGGCGCAAATTCTTGTATGACACCAACGTCGGCGCCGGTTTGCCGGTAATCGAAAACCTGCAAAACCTGCTGAATGCCGGTGATGAACTGCAAAAATTTTCCGGCATTCTTTCCGGGTCGCTCTCTTTTATTTTCGGTAAACTGGAAGAGGGGATGAGTCTCTCACAGGCGACCGCGCTGGCGCGCGAGATGGGCTATACCGAACCCGATCCGCGCGACGATCTTTCCGGTATGGATGTGGCGCGGAAACTGTTGATCCTTGCCCGCGAGACGGGTCGCGAGCTGGAGCTTTCCGATATCGTGATTGAACCGGTGTTGCCGAACGAGTTTGACGCCTCCGGCGATGTGACCGCCTTTATGGCGCATCTGCCGCAGCTTGACGACGCGTTTGCCGCCCGTATGGCGAAAGCTCGTGATGAAGGTAAGGTATTGCGCTATGTGGGCAATATCGAAGAGGATGGCGTGTGCCGCGTGAAGATTGCCGAAGTTGATGGTAACGATCCGCTCTTCAAAGTGAAAAACGGTGAAAACGCGCTGGCGTTCTACAGCCATTATTATCAGCCCTTGCCGTTGGTGCTGCGCGGCTACGGCGCAGGCAATGATGTGACGGCGGCGGGCGTGTTTGCCGATCTGTTACGGACCCTCTCATGGAAGTTAGGAGTTTAACATGGTGAAAGTGTATGCCCCGGCTTCCAGCGCGAACATGAGCGTCGGTTTCGACGTGTTGGGCGCGGCCGTCACACCCGTTGACGGCACGTTGCTGGGCGATGTGGTATCCGTTGAAGCAGCGGACCATTTCCGTCTGCATAACCTGGGGCGATTTGCCGATAAACTGCCGCCGGAGCCGCGTGAAAATATTGTTTATCAGTGCTGGGAACGTTTTTGCCAGGCATTGGGGAAAACCATCCCGGTGGCGATGACGCTGGAAAAAAATATGCCGATTGGTTCCGGGTTAGGGTCCAGCGCCTGTTCCGTCGTCGCCGCGCTGGTCGCGATGAATGAGCACTGCGGCAAACCGTTAAACGACACGCGTCTGTTGGCGCTGATGGGCGAGCTGGAAGGCCGTATCTCCGGCAGCATCCATTACGATAACGTCGCGCCGTGCTTTCTTGGCGGTATGCAGTTGATGATTGAAGAAAACGGCATTATTAGTCAGCAGGTGCCGGGCTTTGATGAGTGGCTATGGGTACTGGCTTATCCGGGCATTAAAGTTTCCACCGCAGAAGCACGGGCCATTTTGCCTGCGCAGTATCGCCGTCAGGATTGCATTGCGCATGGACGGCATCTGGCCGGTTTTATTCACGCCTGTTACTCGCGGCAGCCGCAGCTTGCCGCCGCGCTGATGAAAGATGTTATTGCCGAACCATACCGCGCGCGTTTACTGCCGGGCTTTAGCCAGGCGCGACAGGCGGTGTCGGAGATCGGCGCGCTGGCGAGCGGGATTTCCGGGTCGGGGCCGACGCTGTTTGCGCTATGCGATAAACCGGAGACGGCGCAGCGCGTCGCGGACTGGCTGAGCAAACATTATCTGCAAAATCAGGAAGGCTTCGTTCATATTTGCCGGCTGGATACGGCGGGCGCACGAGTAGTGGGATAATCAATGAAACTCTATAATCTGAAAGACCATAATGAGCAGGTCAGCTTTGCGCAGGCCGTCACGCAAGGACTGGGCAAACAGCAGGGACTTTTTTTTCCGCACGAACTGCCGGAGTTTAGCCTGACGGAAATTGATGAGATGCTCAACCAGGACTTTGTCAGCCGTAGCGCAAAGATCCTCTCGGCATTTATTGGCGATGAAATACCGCAGCAAATTCTGGAAGAGCGCGTCCGCGCGGCGTTTGCGTTCCCGGCGCCGGTAGCGCAGGTAGAAAGCGATGTCGGCTGCCTGGAGCTGTTCCATGGTCCGACGCTGGCCTTTAAAGACTTCGGCGGGCGTTTTATGGCGCAAATGCTGACGCATATCAGCGGCGACAAACCGGTGACGATTCTGACCGCAACGTCAGGTGATACCGGCGCGGCGGTGGCTCACGCGTTCTATGGCCTGGAAAATGTGCGGGTCGTTATTCTCTACCCGCGCGGTAAAATCAGTCCGTTGCAGGAAAAACTGTTCTGTACGCTGGGCGGCAACATTGAAACCGTGGCGATCGACGGCGATTTCGACGCTTGCCAGGCGCTGGTGAAACAGGCATTTGATGACGAAGAACTGAAAACGGCGCTGGGGCTGAATTCAGCTAATTCGATTAATATCAGCCGCCTGTTGGCGCAAATTTGCTACTACTTTGAAGCCGTGGCGCAATTGCCGCAGGGGGCGCGTAACCAACTGGTGATCTCTGTACCCAGCGGCAACTTTGGTGATTTGACGGCAGGACTGCTGGCGAAGTCGTTAGGCCTACCGGTGAAACGTTTTATCGCCGCCACCAACGTCAACGACACGGTGCCGCGTTTCCTGCATGACGGGAAGTGGGCGCCGAAAGCGACGCAGGCGACCCTGTCGAATGCGATGGATGTCAGCCAGCCGAATAACTGGCCGCGCGTGGAGGAGCTATTCCGCCGTAAAATCTGGCGTCTGACTGAGCTGGGCTATGCGGCGGTGGATGACACTACGACACAACAGACGATGCGCGAGCTGAAAGCGAAAGGTTATATCTCGGAACCTCATGCAGCGGTAGCGTATCGGGCATTACGCGACCAGTTAAACCCTGGCGAGTATGGCTTGTTTCTCGGAACGGCGCATCCGGCGAAGTTTAAAGAAAGCGTGGAGTCCATTCTGGGAGAAACGCTGGCCTTGCCTGAAGCGCTCGCCGAACGCGCCGACCTGCCGCTGCTTTCACATCATCTGCCTGCGGATTTTGCCGCCCTGCGTAAGCTGATGATGACCCGCCAGTAACCATTGTGCCCGGTGGCGCTGTCGCTTACCGGGCCTATGGGGTGGCGCCGATTTGTAGGCCGGATAAGGCGTAACCGCCATCCGGCGATGTCGTTACTGCTCGTAGCGTTTAAAGACCAGCTCGTCTTGTGTGGAGGTTTCTTCATCAAAGAAATACCCTTCACGGTCAAACGCGGTAAGCTGTTCCGGCTTCGTTAAGCGGTTTTCAATAATAAAACGGCTCATCAGTCCGCGCGCTTTTTTGGCGTAGAAGCTTACCACCTTAAACTTGCCGTTTTTCTCATCAAGGAACACGGGCTTAATCAGTTCGGCATTCAGTTTCTTCGGCTTCACCGATTTAAAATATTCCTCAGAGGCCAGATTCACCACCACCCGATCGCCCTGCGCCTCAAGCGCTTCGTTGAGCTTATCGGTAATGATATCGCCCCAGAATTGATAAAGATCTTTGCCGCGCGGATTCTCCAGGCGAATCCCCATCTCCAGACGATAAGGCTGCATTAAATCCAGCGGGCGCAATACGCCATACAAGCCAGAGAGCATACGCAGATGTTGTTGAGCAAAATCAAAATCCGCGTCGTTGAACGTTTCCGCCTGTAGGCCGGTATAAACATCGCCTTTGAACGCCAGAATCGCCTGGCGTGCATTATCCGGCGTAAAATGAGGCTGCCAGTCATGAAAACGCGTGGCGTTGAGATCCGCCAGTTTGTCGCTAATTCCCATCAGCCTGGAAATTTGCGGCGCCGAAAGCTGGCGGGCCTGTTGAATAAGCTGCTGGCTGTGATCCAATAGCTCCGGCTGGGTATAGCGGGTCGTGGCCAGCGGGCTTTGATAATCAAGCGTTTTTGCAGGTGAAATCAGAATCAGCATATCCAGTCCTTGCAGGGAATTTTCTGCGACTTTAGCAAAAAAACGCCGCAGAGTTGACCGATGGTTGCGATTGTCGGCTTAATCGCGCGATGCCGCATCCCAGGTATCTGGCGCCAGTTGTGGTTCGATATCCGGGAAGCGCCGCGGATCGAACTGCGGTCTTACGCCCAGTTTCCGTTGTCGCAGATAATCGCCGGCGAGGGTATACACCACCGGTGAGAGCAACAAAATCGCCGTCAGATTGGTAATAGCCATACAGGCCATGATCATGTCAGCGAGCTGCCATATCAGCGGAAAACTGATGAGCGTACCGGCGATGACCATGCCAAGCGTCGCAAGGCGTAATAGCCAGATGGCCTTTGCGTTATGTAACCGCAGAAAAAACAGATTGTTCTCGGCGTAAATATAGTTGGCGACGATAGAACTGAACGCGAACAGAATGACGATAAGCGCGACAAAACTGGCGCCCCATTCACCGGTCAACGAAACCATTGCATGTTGGAGAAGCTGAATGCCTTCTGTTGACGAATGGGACGCGTGATTCCCCGCCAGCAGGATAATCATCGCGCTGGCGGTACAGATGATAATGGTGTCGCTGAATACGCCAATCATTTGCACAATCCCCTGCGCGACAGGATGAGGTGGATACGACGTTGCCGCTGCGGCCGCATTAGGCGTTGACCCCATTCCCGCTTCATTAGAGAACATCCCACGCTGAAAACCGCTGGTAATAGCCTGGGTGAGCGTATATCCGGCTGCGCCTGCCGCGGCTTCCTGCCAGCCAAATGCGCTTTTGACTATCGAGGCGATAACGCCAGGCATTTGCTCAATATGCCAGAGGCAAATGAATACGCTGCCGGCGACCCACAATAACGCGATGATGGGAATCAGCCATTGCATCAGACGGGCGACGCCTTTGATGCCGCGAATGATAATTAACAGGGCACAGAACGCCAGAGCAATGCCGGAGATAAGCGGCGGAATGTTGAAGGCGAAATGGAGCGCGCGTGAGACGGCATTCGCCTGCACGCTATTAAAAATCAACCCGTAGGCGACGAGCAGAAAGAGGGCGAAAACCACGCCCATCCAGCGCATTCCCAGCCCACGCGCCATATACCACGCCGGGCCGCCGCGGAACTGGCCTGTCGGGTCACGTTCTTTATAAAGCTGGGCAAGCGAACACTCGGCGAAGGAGGTCGCCATGCCAATGATGGCCGAGACCCACATCCAGAATACCGCGCCGGGACCGCCTGCGGCGATAGCCAGCGCCACGCCGGCCAGATTACCGCTGCCAATCCGCGCCGCGAGGCTGGTACACAGTGCCTGAAATGACGTCAGGCCGCCTGGCTGCGGGCTAAGGCTGCCTTTCAGACTGCGGCTAAATTGGCGAATATAACGAAATTGAATGAATCCGGTACGCCAGGTAAACCAACATCCTGCGCCGAGCAGCAGGTAAATCATTACCGAGCCCCAGAGTATTTCGTTAATAAAACTGAAAAACTCAGGCATTAACGTCCCTCTTGTTGATGCCGTCACGCTTTGATGATCCTGTATAAGCGTGACCCATGATGTAGATGACCTTGTCAGACTAATATTAACGGCAGTTTACCATAAATACGGCGGTATCCTTTAATTGCGCATCAACCGTCGGCAGATACGCAAACAGTTCACAAGGGCAGCCAGGTGCATGTAGGCGGTTGCGCTGTGAGTGCGTCGTGTTATCATCAGGGTAGACCGGTTACATCCCCTAACAAGCTGTTTAAAGAGAAACTCTATCATGACGGACAAATTGACCTCCCTTCGTCAGTTCACCACCGTAGTGGCTGATACCGGAGATATCGCGGCAATGAAGCTGTACCAGCCGCAGGATGCTACAACTAACCCTTCTCTCATTCTTAACGCAGCGCAAATCCCGGAATATCGTAAGCTGATTGACGATGCTGTCGCCTGGGCGAAGCAGCAGAGCAGCGACCGCGCGCAGCAGGTTGTTGACGCGACCGATAAGCTGGCGGTGAATATTGGCCTGGAAATCCTGAAGCTGGTGCCGGGGCGTATTTCTACCGAAGTTGACGCGCGTCTGTCTTATGACACTGAAGCGTCTATCGCCAAAGCAAAACGTATCATTAAACTCTACAATGATGCGGGTATCAGCAACGATCGTATCCTGATCAAGCTGGCGTCCACCTGGCAGGGCATTCGCGCAGCCGAACAGCTGGAAAAAGAAGGCATCAACTGTAACCTGACGCTGCTGTTCTCCTTCGCGCAGGCGCGTGCGTGCGCCGAAGCGGGCGTCTACCTGATCTCGCCGTTCGTAGGTCGTATTCTTGACTGGTATAAAGCCAATACCGACAAGAAAGACTATGCGCCAGCTGAAGATCCGGGCGTGGTTTCCGTAACGGAAATCTACGAGTACTACAAACAGCATGGTTACGAAACCGTCGTTATGGGCGCAAGCTTCCGTAACGTAGGCGAAATTCTGGAGCTGGCGGGCTGCGACCGTCTGACTATCGCGCCGGCATTGCTGAAAGAACTGGCGGAAAGCGAAGGGGCGATTGAGCGTAAGCTCTCTTTCTCCGGCGAAGTCAAAGCGCGTCCGGAACGCATTACCGAAGCCGAGTTCCTGTGGCAGCATCACCAGGACCCTATGGCGGTTGACAAACTGGCGGATGGTATCCGTAAGTTTGCGGTAGACCAGGAAAAACTGGAAAAAATGATCGGCGATCTGCTGTAATCATTAACGCGTGGCCCTGATATGGGTCACGCTACCTCTTCTGAAACCTGTCTGTCCTTCCCTTCGCAGTGTATCATTCTGTTTAACGAGACTGTTTAAACGGAATAATCATGGATACCTTACGTATTGGCTTAGTTTCTATCTCCGACCGCGCTTCAAGCGGCGTTTACCAGGATAAAGGCATTCCTGCGCTTGAGGAGTGGCTCGCTTCTGCGCTGACCACGCCTTTCGAGGTCCAACGGCGCTTAATTCCTGATGAACAGGAAATTATCGAGCAAACGTTGTGTGAACTGGTTGATGAGATGAGCTGTCATCTGGTGCTGACCACTGGCGGTACCGGTCCGGCGCGTCGCGACGTCACGCCGGACGCGACCCTTGCCATCGCCGACCGTGAAATGCCAGGTTTTGGCGAACAGATGCGCCAGATCAGCCTGCGCTTTGTGCCGACCGCCATTCTTTCCCGCCAGGTGGGCGTTATCCGTAAACAGGCGTTAATTCTTAATCTGCCTGGACAGCCAAAATCGATCAAAGAAACGCTGGAAGGCGTAAAAGCGGACGATGGCAGCGTTAGCGTGCCGGGCATTTTTGCGAGCGTGCCGTATTGCATACAGCTGCTTGACGGGCCGTATGTCGAAACCGCGCCGGAAGTGGTTGCCGCTTTCCGTCCGAAGAGCGCCAGACGTGAGAATATGTCGTCCTGACCGGAAAATACTGATAGTAGGGTTATTCCTCCCGGTGCGGGAGGAATAAAAGAGATTTAGTGCGCCTCGCCGATTGGCAGAATAGTGCGGCCAAATTGCTCGTTTAGCACTTCACCCATCGCCAGATAAATAGCGCTGGCGCCGCAAACCAGACCAACCCAGCCTGCGATATGGATAGTTGCTTCGTTACCGGTGATATTGCCGACCGCCAGCAGAGCGAACAGTACGGTCAGGCTCAGGAAAACAAATTGCAGCGCGCGGGCGGCTTTCAGCGTACCGAAGAACATAAACAGCGTGAACACGCCCCACAGACCTAAATAAGCGCCGAGTAGCTGAGCGTCAGGCGCATCCGTCAGACCCATTTTCGGCATCAGCAGGATAGCGACCAGCGTCAGCCAGAACGAACCGTAAGAGGTAAAGGCCGTTAAACCAAAGGTATTGCCTTTTTTGTACTCCAGCAGACCGGCAAAAATTTGCGCGATACCGCCGTAGAAAATCCCCATCGCCAGAATAATACCGTCCAGGGCGAAAAAACCGGCATTGTGCAGGTTAAGCAGAATGGTGGTCATGCCGAAGCCCATCAGGCCCAGCGGTGCCGGATTAGCCAACTTAGTGTTGCCCATAATTCCTCAAAATCATCATAATTGAATGGTGAAATAGTTTCCCAGAATAACGAGTTCCGTATTCGGGGCGCGGCATAATAATCAGGGGGAAGAGGACTGTCTATGATCTAATAAGGGGGAAAAGAAAATATTTCCCCCAGTGAGGGCATTCACGCCTGAACGGCTGCCATCATTCGTCGCAGGCAGGCTATTTGCAAGACCGCCGGAATAGTCACGCGATACGCGCTGCCGCTCATCGCTTTGACGCCGTTTAATGCCGCGCCGACCGGGCCGCCAAGACCTGCGCCGCGCAGCAATCCGTGGCCCAGGATGCTCATTGCGGCATGGGTACGCAAAATGCGGGTAAGCTGGGTGGAAAGCAGGTGGGAGACCCCTTTTGCCAGACTGCGATCTTTCATGAGCAGCGGCAGCAGTTCTTCCAGTTCAGAAACTTTGGCGTCTACGGCTTGCAGAAATTCCTGCTTATGCGCCGCGTCCATCTTCTGCCAGGTATGACGTAAAAAATGCTCCAGCAGTTGCTGTTCTATTTCAAACGTCGACATGCTTTTATCTGCTTTGAGTTTTAGCCGTTTTGCGACATCCAGCAGAATCGCGCGGTACTGTTTTCCGTGTCCGCGCAATTTGTTGGCGATACTGTCGCCGCCGTAATGCTGAAACTCGCCGGCAATGAGCTGCCAGTTACGGCGGTGTTGCTCCGGGTGACCTTCCATCGCTTTGAACAGTTCGTTATGACTAAGGACGCTCGACAAGCGAGCCTTGCCCTTTTCGTTATGCGTCAGCAAACGGGCGAAATCGGCGAGTTGTTCTTCGCTACAATGCTGAAGAAAGTCTAAATCCTCGTCGTGTAAATAGGTGACGTTCATTTTCAGTCTGGCTTTTGGAATAGAAATAACAGCGATTAATCGTCGCCAATGACTTTAAGTCTCGCCATATCGGAAGAATTTACCGTATGGCCTGAGAAGGTAATCTTTGATACGCAGCGTTTGTTGTCGTTATCGCTATTAATATTGATCCAGCCTGTTGTCTGGCCCTCTTTGATTGAGGAAGGGACGTTCAGGCTTTGGCTGGCGCTACGCGCAGTTTTAAAATAGACGGATGCGCCGCTAAGTTCGATGTCGCCGTGATCCGCCGTGAGTTGAATGCGCTTCACGATGCGGCAGACGGGAATTTTTAGCGCGAGATCGTTCGTTTCATTTCTGGGCATGGCAATAACACCCAGTATTTTATGGTCGTTCGCGTGCGCGACGCTACTTAACGCCAGGCCGAAAAGCAGGCCGGCGGAAATCGTTAACACAGATCGCATGGAATTTCTCTTTGACGGGTTCAATAAGCAATTACCGTCTATCATACTCTGCTCATGACAACGATTCAGTTTTGTAATCTTTTCTTTTTATTACAATTTTTCTGTGAATAGTATTCGTTGTTTAATTTATTTCATGAATGTTTGTTTGTCTGGTTTTCCATCGCGCCCTCTCGTCACTAAAAAATTTTTTCATCTCCCCCTTGATGACGTGGGTTACGACCCCATCTTGTAGTCAACCGCAGTGGTGAGTCTGAAAAAAAACGATTCAGGGTAGTTGAAACCGCACGTTTCGCCCTTATTACAGATTCACAACCACATGATGACCGAATTTTTAGTGGAGACGTTTAGATGGGTAAAATTATTGGTATCGACCTGGGTAC
>OKAA01000422.1_pt1 | contig 12500 bp, 7 predicted proteins | sample 1611051 | NCBI WGS metagenome assembly OKAA01 (sample SAMN04436707, study PRJEB24849) | human gut metagenome | biome: human gut; feature: NICU; material: stool | host: Homo sapiens | place: USA: Saint Louis, MO | collected 2010-09-04
TCCAGCTGCGAAAACTGCTGGTCGAGCACTCCGATACGAACAGTCTTACCCTGACATAAATAGTACGCTGCTGCTGACCAACTAAAGTTTTTCGTACTTAGGCCCTTCCCTGTCAGTGGATCATAATTTTCATGAATAGGTCCTTCTCCCATCAATCCTTCGGCATGTAAGAAGAGTTTTTGTGTCATTTCTTTCGCTTCTTTTGTATAGTCATAGTTTTGAAGAGCTTCTACACCAAACAAGGCTTGATCAAGCCAAACTGGTCCCCGCCAATATTTCGTTGCAGCAAATTTTTCATTGTCTTTGGATGCTGTTGGGAATGGCATAAAGGTATTGAACATTTCTTGATTCATCATGTTTTTCTTAACTGCCGCCGCCTGTTCTTTGGTCGCTACTTTTGCCCAGAGCGGCAACCAGCCTTCTGTTCCTTTGCCACGATTGACTAACAATTTTGTTTTCGAGCCGTCTTCATTTATTTGTAAGTCATAGAAGAAGCCTGTTTTTTCATCAAACATATTTTCTTGAATATATTTTTTTAGTTTCTTCGCTTCTTTTTGATAGTTCTTATAGTCCTCTTTTTTGCCTAGTTCTTCTGCTATCGAAGCTAAATAGCCCTTTTCAGCGTAGAGATACGCATTCAAATCCACTGATTCTTGATTAATCGAATACCCCACTACTTTTCCTTTATTTTTATTTTCAAAAACTTTAACTCCCACGTCGCCTTTGCCCACACCTTCTTTGTCAAACCGTGTAGCGTTATCCATGCCACTTTCCCATGCGGCTGCTTCAATAACAGCATCATCGTCCACTTTAGGTTGGCCATTTTTATCTTTAATGATTTGATCCTTGTCGTCTTTTTGCCAGTGAGCATCACTGACCATGCTTCCATATTCTGCTATCCCATTTTTATTGTGGTCTCTGTTGGTATACCACCAATTATGATAAGCCACAAGTTTGGGATACATTTCTTTTAAAAATTCCTTATCTTTGGTTTCTTGATAAATATGCCAAACTGCCCATGCAGCCAATGGTGGTTTAGAATTTCGTTCATTCCAGTTGCCACCTTCACCACCACGCGCACTGTCTTGATTGTAAAAGACAGCATCAATGATCGCTCCTGCATCTTGTGGACGTACGGTATCATCTTTTTGAATTTGATAATCAAACAAGGCCCGCATATTATTTTTAGCTAACTCAGGATTAAAATCAGCCGTTGCTACATCCGCTTTCCACGAATCCCAAGCCCACATACCAATAAACCATTTATAAGACATGGACGGAACAATCCCGTCATGCTTAAAGGCACCTGCCGCACTTCGCCAATTGGTGTTAATCGTTTCAATCGATTTGACTAGCGCATTTTGATATTCAGGAAATTCTGCTGTTTTCTTTTGATCAAACGTTTTATCTAGATATCCTTGCCATCTTTGCTTGTTCTCTTTGAAATAGCGCGCCGCATTTTTGGTATATTCGGGTGCTTGTTGTTGTTCCTTTGCCTCTTCTTCTTTTGTAAAAGTATAGCTTTCTGTCGTATAGGTGTTGTACGTTTGTTTAGGCTTCAATTCAATTGGTTCAGCGGTTGCTGTATAATTCCGATTATCAATTTTTGTTGAAACTTTATCCGCATGATGAATCGTATATTTTGTGTCTTTCGTAGCAAAATAATTCCACGTTTCTCTGACTTCACCAAAATTCACTTGAATGTCATTGTCTTTAGCAGTTAAACGAGTGCCAATATCTAAGGTTTCCGTTCCCTCTTGAATTTTATCAAAGACCGCACCTGTCCAGCTTGCTTCAAGTGACAAGGGCTCTTCACCAGTGTTTTCAAGTGTCGTTTGGATAAGCGCCGTTCGATTGCTGACAAAAATTAAAGCTAAATGAATCGTTAGATCGTCTAATTCATAGATTTGCTCTAGGCGCCCAGGATAATAAGACAGGTCCATGCGATTGCTTTGGCTTAAATCATAGGTTTCTCCCGTTTTTTTATTTTTGACCGTTAATTTGTTTAAACTTGCCGCCAAGTTTACTGGATATTCTTCCGCAATAATCAATGGCCCCGCAAAACCACCCAGTAGCTCTTTATTGCTTTTTTCAGGTAAATAGTAGCCATGCCATGCACCTAAATCAGAAAAATTATTAAAATAATTGGTATCGTATACGCCATTCGTCCGTTCGGTTGGTGATGCACTCACATCTAAAACATTTGCAAATTCATCAACTTTTGTTCTTTCAACACTTGCTTGCACTTCCCCGCTTAACGCAAAACAGCTGACTACGGTGATTCCTAACGCTAACCAAGTAGACACCCGTTTCTTTTTTGATAAACCCTTCATAAAACCCCTCCTATAAAATGATAGCGCTTTATACACTGATTTATTATCAGCAAGGACTATGCCAAATGGAGTGTATCCCTTTTTATTATTGAAAGATTCAACTTTCTCTAGAAAAAAAGCGACCGTATCGAAGTGTATTGATCAAAAAATAACGAGTGTATCGATAGTGTATTTAGTTTATGCTTGATTCTGTTTTATTTTCGTAGCTTCCACAAATTTTTCAGTAATTTTTTGCGGTCGTGTAATAACAGATCCCACCACCACGCTATAAGCACCTAGCTCCAGGACACGTTGGACTTTTGCTGGCGTATCAATCATTCCTTCTGCAATGATTGGTGTAGTAAAATGCTTCTTTGCTTCTCTTAACAGTTCAAAATCATTTTGTTCAATCCGCTGATTTTCACTTTGCGGCGTATAGCCGACTAACGTTGTGCCAATATAATCAAAGCCTAACTCCGCAGCTTCAATCATCTCTTCCAGCGTGGAACAATCCGCCATCCATTCTTGGTTAGGATACTTTTCTTTTATTCTTTTGAAAAATGTGGCTAACGTTTCGCCATTTGGTCGTTTTGAATGGGTTGCATCGAGAGCGATAATTTCTGGCTGAACAGCCATTAATTCATCTACCTCACGCATAGTTGCGGTAATATATACTTCTGCGTCAGGATAATCTCGTTTAATAATCCCAATGATTGGTAAATCAACCTCTTTCCGGATCGCTCGAATGTCTACCACAGAATTTGCTCGAATACCTTTAGCCCCTCCTTGTTTAGCGGCCAAAGCCATCTTGGACATGATAAAAGAACTATGCAACGGTTCGTCTGCCAACGCTTGGCAAGAAACAATTAATGCCCCTTTGATTTCTTTATTCAACATTGATCCCTCCAATTTAAAAGCGATTACAAACACAGTATACCTACAACAGCTGAAATATGCCACTCTTCTAAATAAGAACAAACGTTTCACGTGAAACAAAAGAAAGCAAGCGGTTAAGGCTTGCTTTCTTTTGACTTATTTTTAATTTTTATGACCCTCTAAATAATCATACCCAAAATGTGCATACGCAAATGGCGTTGCAATTCGTCCTCGCGGTGTTCGTTTAATGAAACCTTTTTGAATAAGATAGGGTTCATACATATCTTCCACCGTTTCGGTTTCTTCACCGATGTTTACAGACAAGGTACTTAAACCAACCGGACCGCCACCGTATAAATCAATCATTGTTTTCAACAATTTTTGATCGACATAATCCAAGCCTTGATGGTCCACTTGCAGTAAGGTTAACGCTTTGTCTGCAATCGCTCGGTCGATTTTGCCATCTGATTGGACTTGGGCAAAATCACGGACACGTTTTAACAAACGGTTAGCAATTCGGGGGGTTCCTCTTGAGCGGCGCGCAATTTCAAAGGCACCTTCCTCAAAAATCTCCGTTTGAAAAATATCCGCGGAACGAAGAACGATTTCTTTTAAATCCTGCTCTTGATAATACTCCATGTGAGAAATAATCCCAAAACGATCTCGTAATGGCGCTGAAAGCATCCCTGCCCGTGTGGTAGCGCCCACTAAAGTAAAAGGCGGTAATGGAAAATGAACGGGATGTGCCGTGGTTCCTTGACCGACCATGATATCAATGTAAAAATCTTCCATTGCGGAATACAGCATTTCTTCCACAACTCGCGGCAAACGATGAATTTCATCGATAAATAACACATCACCAGGCTCTAATTCGTTCAAAATAGCGACTAAATCTCCCGCCCGTTCGATGGCTGGTCCACTTGTGGTACGAATGTTCACATTCATTTCATTGGCGATGACCATCGCCATTGTCGTTTTCCCTAAACCTGGCGGACCATAAAGAAGGGTATGATCCAACGCTTCATTCCGATTTTTCGCCGCTTCAATATAAATCGTTAGTTCTTGTTTTACTTTATCTTGACCAATATATTGTGCTAAAAATTGTGGACGTAACGATTTTTCAATTGAAGCTTCTGCTTCTTGACTTGCAGCTGAAAGCAACCGTTCTTCTTCTGTCATCGTTATTCCTCCTTAGCGTTTCATCATGAATTTTAACGCATTGCTCAAATAAACATCTGTCGTTGTCTCACCTAACGCTTCCAATTGCTTAGTGATACGCTTAATCTCTCGGTCACTGTAGCCTAGGGCACTTAATGCTTCTAACGCTTCTGCCAATGCTTGATTGCTTGTTGTCACCGCTTCGGTTGCGGTCATGGCAGCCACCGCTGCTTCGGAAGACTCTAATTCGCCTAGTTTTCCTTTTAAATCTAAAATCATTTGTTGGGCTGTTTTCTTGCCAACACCTGGGAACTTCGTTAAATATGTAACATCTTCCCCTTCAATTGCATTGATTAAACCACCATGATCAGCCACAGAAGCCATGATAGCTAAACCACTTTTAGGGCCAATTCCAGAGACACTGATTAATTTTAAGAACAATTGTTTTTCTTCTAAACTGCCAAAACCAAATAAAAGTTGTGCATCTTCCCGCACGACTTGGTGAAGATATAGTTTAATGTCCGTATCCATTTTTCCTGAATAGCGATACGGGTTATCGACTGAAATCTGATAGCCAATGCCATTTGTTTCAACGACAATATAGTATGGGCTAACAAACGTTACTTTTCCAATAATATATTCGTACATGTTGTCACCTTTCCAATTGCTGATTGCGTACATATGTTCCATTTTAACACAAAGCATCAAAAAGCCATAGCGAAGAATTTTTTATCATCGATCTTGGCTACATCTATTTGTTACTTTTCGCTCACTAGGGAATTAAAAAGTGCGTACTGTTTTTTTTGACATGCTTGCGTAATAATAGCGGTAGCTTCAAAAAAATAACCAAGAAGGAGACTACATACATGAAATTAAGTATCTTAGATCAATTAACGGTTCCTAAAAATCAATCAGCAAGCGACACATTACAAGAAGCCAAAGAGCTCGCTCAATTAGCGGAAAAACTTGGCTACACAAGAATTTGGTATGCCGAACATCACGGTTCAGATGCCTTTGCCAGTGCAACGCCAGAAATTTTAGTTGCACATATTGCTAGCGCCACCGAAAAAATTCGTGTTGGCGCGGGTGGCATCATGACCATGCATTATGCGCCATTTAAAGTCGCAGAAACGTTTAAAACGTTAGCAGCTTTATATCCTGATCGAATCGATTTAGGCATGGGCCGCTCGCCTGGTGGCAGCCCTTTAACTACGTTGGCGTTAAATAATGGTCAGCCACCACAGCTAGACCAATTTGATAAATTACCTGAAATTTTACTCTTTTTAAGAGAGGAATTTCCTGAAGATCATTTATATTCTAAAATTTCAGCTGTTCCGCGGGAAGTTCTATTACCACAACCTTGGTTACTAGGTGCTAGTAAAGAAAGCGCACGTTCAGCTGGTGAATATGGCATTAATTTTTCCTTTGCGCAGTTTATTCATGGACATTTGCCCAAAGAAGTATTGTCAGCATATTACAAGCATTTCCGACCAGTAACTGAACAACAAGAGCCGCAAGTGAGCGCTGCGTATTTCACTTTTGCCGCCGACACTAAAGAAGAAGCAGAATACCATGCGGCTAGTTTCGAGCATTATATCTTTGCCACCGAACATGGGCTTTCAAATAAATTTTTATCGCCAGAAGAAGCACTAGCTTTCCCTTACAGTGAAATGGACAAACTTGTTTTAGAACAAAATAAACAACGCTTTGTCATTGGCAGTAGCCAAGAAGTTGCGGAGTTTTTCCACCAACAAGAAGAACTAGGGTTGACAGAAGCAATGCTAATCACCCCAGGTTATGACAAACAAACGCGCTTTCAATCGTTTGAACGCCTAGCAAAAGAATTATTATAGAAAGGAAATGAGAAATGTTAGAGGTTTTAAAAAGAATTAATACGCTTGCACAAAAAGAGCGTGAACAAGGTTTAACATCTGAAGAACAAGCTCTTCGTGTCGATTTGCGACAAGAATATTTGCGGACCATTCGTGAACAATTCAATAAAACATTAATGGGCGTCACTATTTATGATCCTACTGGTGAAGATGTAACCCCAGAAAAATTAAAAGAAGAACAGCAGAAATATTTTGATTAAAAGAGACACAGAACAGTCGATTTGACTATTCTGTGTCTCTTTTTAACTACTCTTCTGTCACATATGTCCACTTATAATCATATTGTGCGCCAGCACCATGGGCAACGACGCCTTTCACTTCTTTACTGCGTAGATGGGCAGTCGCCTTTTGATAAAGTGGTGCTAAAGCGGTCTCTTCACCAATCAATAACTTCTCAGCCTTAACCATGTCTTCCCAACGTTTTTCAGGATCTGAAGCATCTCTTGTAGCTGAAGCCTCAATCAACTCATCGTAGGCTTTACTTGAAAAACGCCCGCGATTATAGTTATTACCAGTAACAAAAAGATCTAAGAAACTACTGGGATCTGCGTAATCCGCAGCCCAACCACCTAAGATTGTCTCAAAATCGCCGCGACTACCTCGATCAATTCGAACTGAAAACGGCACTGGGCTCACTGTTACATCAATGCCCTCTAAAGTATCCTTTAACGTACCTTGAATATATTCCGCTAACTTTTTCGTAGAATCGACATCATCGGCAACAATATCCATTTTGAGTGTTGTTATGCCCAATTCTTTCTTCGCTTTTGCCCAATATTCTTTTGCTTTTTCTGGGCTATATTCAACAATTTTTTTATTTTCATCAGCAAAATCTGTGTCATCTGTCGGCGAATACGACATCCCTTCTGGAATTAAGCCGGTAGCGACTACTGAGCCGTCGCCTAAAATTTTATCTACTAATGCGTTGCGATCAATCGCTGCTGAAATTGCTTTGCGTAAATTCACATTATTATACGGTGAATTTTTATCTCGCTGATTAAATTCCAAATAGCTGGTTCGTGCTTCTTTTTCGATAACCAATTCTGGATCCTTCGCCATTTGCTGGGCCAATTCGCCACTTAAAATAACATCGTCTGCTTGACCATCTTGGAATAAGTTCAAGGCAGTTGGTGCCTCCTTGACGACATCAAAATTGATTTTATCTAATTTGACATTGTCTTTATCCCAATAGTTTTCATTTTTTTCCAAAGTCCAATTGGTATCTGAGCCAGCCCCTTCAAAGTTAGCTAAGACAAACGGACCATTATAGACTGCTTTTTCACTGGAAGCAGCGTAATCTTTGCCATATTTCTCTACGGTTGCTTGATGTTGCGGGAAAAATAGTGGAAAGGCCAGTAAATAATCAAAATATGGTGTTGGTTTTGCCAGTTTAATTTCTAGCTCATAATCCCCGTTTGCTTTAATGCCTAATTCAGAAACTGGTTTCTTACCAGCTACAATATCTGCGCCGTTTTCAATCATTTCTAGAAAATAAGCATACTCAGCGCCAGTCTGAGGATCTGCTGTACGTTGCCAACTAAAAACATAATCGGCAGCTGTGACAGGATCACCATTGGACCATTTTGCTTCTTCTCTTAGTTTCACTGTGTACGTCAGACCATCATCACTGACTTGCACTTTTTCTTTAGCCCCTGCTGGTTGCGGCTTGCTTTTATCATCTAAACGATAAATTCCTTCATACGCATTATTCAGTGCCGTAAAACTAATTGTATCTGTTCCTAAAGATAAATCTGCAGAAGGCATTTCTTGTTGAACTACTACTTTAAATTCTTGTTTAGCGGCAGTTTTCTCTGATCCGCCCTTTGCTTTTTCGGCGCCAGCTCCCCCATCACCACCACAAGCAGCTAAAACTAACAGCGTTGTTAAACTTAACCCGATAAGTCCTTTTATACGTTTACTTTTCATGCCTTTCTCCCTTCACAGAAAAAACTCTTCATTTTTTAATTTTTAGAATATTCTTATAATACTAAAATTAAAAACAAATGGCAAGCATTAAAATAAAAAAAGAACCAATCCCGAAGGACGGTTCTTAAAAAATGACTAACTAGCTTTGTTACGTCGTTTATAAATATACCAGCCAGAAGAAGAAAGTCCAACGAACAGTAAACCATATAATGCAAGCGTTTCTGTTTCTGTACCCGTTTTAGGTAAAAAGCCGCCATACTTTTTCTTCTCTGTTACGGATGGATTGCTCTGTCTTGCTCCCGCTTGGTTTTGTTTATTGGTTGCTACTGGTGTTTCTGGTGTTGGTTTCGGGTCTGGTTTTGGATCTGGTTTTGGATCTGGTTTTGGATCTGGTTTTGGATCTGGTTTTGGCGTCTCTCCTCCACCGATTAACTCTTTGTAAGCTTCTTCCAAAATAGAAACAATTCGTTCGCCTGGGAATGGTTCTTTATATTGTGCTAAATCAATCGTCGTTGCTGCACGATACAACCGCAAGCTGGTTGCACTTTTCAAGTATTCAATTAAGACAGAATCTAGTGAAATCCCTTCTTCTCGTTCACCACCTAGCATATCGTAACCATCACCACCAGCAGCTAAGAAATCATTGGTAGCCATCCGGTATTGTTTCTTCTCATCCAATGGTTCAAACTTTTGTGTTTGCCGATTTTTAATTTCTATTCCTAATACGCGACTACCGACAATCGTTTGTCCTGTTTCATTGCCTTCGTCACTAGCCAAGCGAGTACCTGGTTTTGTGGAATCATAGTGGATACGAATGGAGCTTGAAACATGTAGGAAACCACCATTTGCGCCAAGTTTTGGTTGGCCAGCATCATCTAGTAAAATTGTGCCATTCTCATCTTTTTGTGGAATCGAACGAACAGACATTTCAAACATTTCTTTAACTTGGGCGCCGGTTACTTGAATTTGCGCAATGCTATTGCCAAAAGGTAACACAGCAATGACATCCCCAACTTTAATTGGCCCTTGTTTAATATCAGCGCGAATGCCGCCACCATTAGTTACTGCAAAATCAGCAGGTTGGCTAAACGCGTCTTGGCCATATGACATAATCGCATCACCAATCAAATTCCCTAAGTTGGTCTCTCGTGTGCGCACATTTTCTCGTTGTCCATCCAATGTGAATGGAATATAATCGACAATTACTTTTTCATTTTCAGCGTTAAAATTCGTACGTGCTTCATCAACGATGGCTTTAACTGCCGGGTTTTCTGGCAATTCTAGCAGCTCTGCTGCTGAAATCAATTTTGTTGTTTTCTTAGTTGGTTCACTCTCTGGTGCTGTGACGATCCCAACATTATTTAAATAATTACCTGTTTGAGCATAGATCACTTTGCCATAACGTTTGCCACTTTCGACGGCTGTATGCGAATGTCCATCAATCACAGTGATATCTAACTCAGGATATGTTTGACTAAGGGTTTCTGCTAGCGTATCACCACGCCAGATATGCGGCGTCGTTTCATCTACGCCTAAATGCCCAGTAACCACGAAAGCTTGAATATCCGCGTACTTCTCTTTAATTTCCTTAATCACTGCTTCTACTTCTGGAATCGGGTCTTTAAATGTCACCTTCTCTACGTTTTTCGGGTGTGTTTTCGTTGCTGTTTCTGGGGTCGTCACACCTACAATGGCAAACTTTTTCCCGGATTTTTCTACGATTGTATACGGATCAAAAACCCGTCCACTGCCATCTTTGTAATACGTATTACTAGATAAAATCGGAAAATTCAGTTGGTCTTTATAACCTAGTGCAATCTCTAAACCAAAATCAAACTCGTGATTTCCCACCGCCATGGCATCATAACCAACTTCATTCATTGCTTTGGCCATATCCGCGCCTTTGGAGAAATTGGAGATTGGTAATCCTTGGAAAACATCCCCTGCATCCACCATCAAGGTTGGGTTTTCTTGGTCTTTAAAGGTTTTTAGACGCGCCATACCTAATTCGCCTTTCCCTGCTTCTAGTCGGCCATGAACGTCATTTGTGTGCATAATGGTATATGCATTATCTAAATCAAAGCCCGCATTACGGACATCTTGTTTCGTAATAGCGGCGGCGTTTGGTGTACGTCCATCAGGAGAAGTCGGAATTTGAAGAGTGCCGTCATTCACTAATTCGATTGCTTTGGCACGCCATTTTTCATCAAAATTTGTCCCAATAATTGACCAATTTCGTTCGATTTCTTGTTCTGGATCAAGAGTTCCTTTTTTCTTAATATAATCAACAATCATTCCTCGTAAGGTTTCTGGATCAGAATTTTTAATAGGTTCCCCTACTTGAATCCCTTGGCTAGCTAAACCGCCGTAACGATAATTATTCATAGCAATCGTATATTCTTTGGCAGGATCCAACGGTTGTCCGTCAATTTTCGCATCTACAATTCGTTCACCCACTGGTTTTGAAATGTCAATCTTGTAGTCCACTCCAGAAATCATGTCATAGTTATATACACGAATGTTTGGATTAAAACTAATGGTCAAATCATCTGGCTGTGTTTGGTTATAGTACGCCCCTTGTTTTTCTAAATACTTCAGTAAGTTTTCACCGTTAATGGGAACACTCACTAAGGTATTCGGGTATTTGTAGATATCAAAAATCGTGGCATAGGAAATCTTCCCCGCAGGTAATTTACTGTCGTATTTAAACAGCGCTGCCGCACTTAATTGTGCGCCCGTTACTTCTTTTTGAACGTTATTAATTAAAGAAATCATCGCTGTTGGTTGTAATTGTGCTTCGGGAATTCCTTTAATTTCTTGTTTTGGTAAAAAATCAGCTGTTGCTGTGCCGATCTCCTCCTGAATAAACGCTCGCGTTTTTTCATGGTATTCTTTTGTCGCTGCCTTAACTGCTTCATCTGCTGGAACATTCGTTGTTGGTACAATCGTTGCTGTACCTTCTTGCACTTCCCACTTATCGGCATTTTTAGCAACTGAAAGATCAATTTTGACAACTTCTGTCCCCGTATCTTTCGGTCCCCCTACCGGTACAGTTTTTCCATTCGGCGCTGCTCCTTGCTTGGTAAAAGAAAGGTGGTCATGACCCAGAATATACGCATCAATCCCCGCGACATTTTCAATTACTTGGTCGGCACTGGCAGCCGGATCACTATTTTGTTGTCCCGCATGAATCGAGGCAACAATAATGTCAGCCTGATCGTTAGCTTTCAACTCAGTAACTGCTTTTTCTGCTTCTTCTTTCAAAGGTAAAAAATTAAGCGAAGTAACACGAGGGCCATCCCACAAAGGAATGTGCGGAATTGTTAAGCCGATAATCCCAACTTTTAAATCTGGCTGCCCATCTTGATTAAAATCAAGTTCCTTCGTGGTAGTCCCTTCAACAAAACGAAGACCATCTTCCTTATTGTAGGTATTCGCAGACAAGATTGGAAAAGTGGCTTCTTGTTGAATTTTTTTGATTAACGGTAAACCAAAATTAAACTCATGATTTCCCAAAACCATTGCATCATACTTCATCACATTCATGGCGGTGATCATTGGATGGGTCTTTTCATTCACTAAAGGCGCTTTATTATACAAGTCATCTGTTAAAATAGTGCCTTGAATATTGTCGCCATTATCAATTAAAACGGTGCCTGCTGGGTTTTGTGCCCGGACTTGGTTGACGACTGTACTTACTTGGGACAAACCAACTGGTAATTCTTTATCATCTTCATAAGACCAATTCCATAATTGACCATGAACATCTGACGTACCTAAAATTGTTATTTTTTGCGGCGTGCTCGTTTCTTCTTTTTCAGCGGTTGACGTTTCTAAATTCGTCGTCTCTGTTGGTGCCGTGGTTTCTTGTGACTGCTTGACACTGTCACTCGTAGCCTGATTTGGTGCTTCTTGTTTGATGTCTGTTGTTTCCTGTGTGATGACTGGTTCTTGTTTTCTACTTGAATCGGTGGTACTTGTTACTGCTTCTGAACTTTGTTGACTCGTTGTTTCTACTGCATATGCCGTACTAGTAACGCTTGGCGCTATCAACGCAACAGCCATTAAAAAATGCATGCCCCACTTCACTTTTTTAAAGCTCAACTTTTTCACAAATTTCCTCCTTGTGTTTCAACCCATTTGCAACAAACAATTGTCAAAGTAACAAACAACAAAAAGAGCCTTCCCCCATCACGCTGCTCTTCTTTTCCTATCATAATATATCCGTTAAATAAAAAACAGTAAATTCCGTTAAAATAAGATGTTTTTCCTGTAAATAGTTTTGATTTTTGGACAATATAGCGGGTTTGTTTGTGAAAAAAATAGTAATTTTGAC
>OKAA01000434.1_pt1 | contig 12081 bp, 7 predicted proteins | sample 1611051 | NCBI WGS metagenome assembly OKAA01 (sample SAMN04436707, study PRJEB24849) | human gut metagenome | biome: human gut; feature: NICU; material: stool | host: Homo sapiens | place: USA: Saint Louis, MO | collected 2010-09-04
GGCAGGAGGCCAATACTGATAGTGCTTATGATATAAATATCTTACTCTTTATTTTTTGTCTTAATTATATTTGTTGTAACGATTAGCTGACGGCTTTGTTTCCAGTTGGGCGATAAAATTATAAAAACCTGCGAGGAGGCTCAAAATGAAGAAATCAGATGGTGAAATTCACGAAAAGACAGCATCCTGGGGCATTTTGCAGTCAGAATGGCTAAGGAAATGTGGACGGCTATTATTGCTGTTACTTTACCGTTTCGTTATCGGATGGGCTTTTTTTCAGTTACTTGCCATGATCGTGGCAGGGATATTTTTGTTAGGCATCTTATTATTTCATCCCATAATATTTGTACAGACTATCGCAATTACTGAGAAGTTAAATCATGCTTCGCTTGATTTATGGCATATCCTTAAGTTATGCCTATGGCATTACGGTATCATCGCAGGGTTTATTTTTATGGCGGAGTGTACGTTAAGTAAAAGTATACGGCAGGTTCAGCGCTTGTCCAAAAAATTTGGGGCACAGGATTTTTCTTCACGCCCGTGATCCGCCGCTGCAACCTGCGGTCTTACTGAATAATGGCTATGACCAGCAGACCGAATTATCTCGGTTCGAGGGGGATTCTATGTGTTTGCACAACTGCAGTGAATCGTAATTTCAGTGCATTATCGCCGACAATCGACGTGTTCCTCACTAATTGCCTTCCTGACTATATAGTGGTCTTATCTTTGGCGAAACAATGTTATTTAGTTATGGAAGGCGACAACAACTGTACTACTGATTATCAAATGACCTTTCTGGTCAGGTAGACTCGCCTTTGTGAAAACACATCGTTATCTGTGCTCCTGGGACTCACTCCCTTGCCGCCTTTAAGCAACTCGAATTATTTTGGGTATAGAACAGGAGGCGCAGTGGTCGTATAAGCAAAATATAAACTCTCCGTTTGTGATAAGGCACAGATTACAGGGGGAATGATGTTTATTTTAACCATCTGTTTAAGCGGTGTCCGCTAATCTTTACCTGCTCAAATACATAATCACCCCTGTGACTCTCGCGAGGTGTAACATATGGTAAAATGCGTATCTTCTTTCCTCCTGTTCAGCCTGTTGTCCGTTCAGGCAATGTCAGCTGAAAACCATATTGATCTCCACCAGCCAAAAGACTTTGTCGATATTACTACGGTCGCCCCCGACGTACAGGTAGACATGCGATACTTCAGTTCCCATAACTTTATTGGTCGCCCCATTAAAGGCTATAACGCGCCTGTTTGCCTGTTAACACGACCAGCCGCGAACGCAGTGAAGCAGGTCGCCGATCGTTTACGCCCCTTCGGACTTACCTTAAAAATATATGATTGCTACCGTCCGCAAAGCGCAGTGAACGACTTTATCGCGTGGGCCAAAGATCCTTCTCAAAACCAAATGAAAAACGAATTTTATCCGCAGGTAGAGAAAAATCGTCTGTTTGAGGAAGGTTATCTTGCCGCCAGATCCGGCCACAGTCGGGGAAGTACGCTTGATCTAACGATTGTTCCACTTGACAGTAAAATACCAATATACGATCCCGGACGACCACTGGTGAATTGTACTGCGTCCGCGGCGCAACGCTCGCCAGATAATAGTCTGGATTTTGGTACCGGCTTTGACTGTTTTAGTCCGTTATCCCATCCCGATAATGTCATACTTACCGCTCAGCAACGCGCAAATAGGTTGTTATTACAAACATTGATGCGTGATGCGGGTTTTACGCCACTGGATACTGAATGGTGGCACTTCTCTCTTACTCATGAACCATACCCGAACACTTGGTTTGACTTTCCCGTTAAGCAGAGACCCTGAAACGGCGTTTTGTTGCGAAATCTAATCATTACGCCTGTTGGAAAGCACCATAACAGTTAGCAAATCATTGTTAATTTTAACAACTGATATACACTGCGGTTGCCACCTGCAAGCAGCGCTCAATGAGATCGAATAATGAAAAAATATCAACGTCTGGCGGAGCAAATTAGAGAACAAATCGCCTCTGGCGTTTGGCAACCCGGCGATCGATTACCCTCGCTGAGGGAGCAGGTCGCCAGTAGCGGCATGAGTTTTATGACTGTCGGTCATGCGTACCAGTTGCTGGAAAGTCAGGGACGGATTATCGCCCGTCCGCAATCTGGTTATTATGTCGCGCCGCATCCGGTTTGTCGGTCAGTCGCGACGGCAGCGCACGTTATTCGGGATGAAGCCGTAGATATCAATACCTATATTTTTGAGATGCTGCAGGCGAGCCGTGATACCTCTGTGGTGCCCTTTGCCTCAGCGTTTCCCGATCCGCGTCTGTTTCCCTTGCCGCAATTGAACCGCTCTCTGGCGCAGGTCAGTAAAACCGCGACGGCAATGAGCGTCATCGAAAACTTGCCGCCAGGTAATGCAGAATTGCGCTATGCGATAGCACGCCGTTACGCGCAGCAGGGGATTACCGTTTCTCCTGACGAGATTGTCATTACCGCCGGCGCGCTGGAAGCGTTGAATCTTAGTTTACAGGCGGTGACGGCGCCGGGAGACTGGGTGGTGGTGGAGAACCCCTGTTTCTACGGTGCGCTACAGGCCCTGGAGCGATTGCGCCTGAAAGCGTTGTCGATACCTACCGATGTTAAAGAAGGTATCGATCTTATGGCGCTGGAACAGGCGTTACAGGAATATCCGGTGAAAGCGTGCTGGTTAATGACCAACAGCCAGAATCCGTTAGGGTTCACGCTGAGTGCTGAGAAAAAAGCGCGGCTGGTCGCGTTACTCACGCACCATAACGTGACGCTAATTGAAGACGATGTTTATAGCGAACTCTACTTTGGCCGCGAGAAACCTCTGCCTGCCAAAGCATGGGATCGCGACGATACCGTGTTGCATTGTTCATCTTTTTCCAAATGTCTGGTTCCCGGTTTTCGCATTGGCTGGGTTGCGGGAGGAAGCCATGCCAGACAAATTCAGCGTTTGCAGTTAATGAGCACATTATCCACCAGTTCCCCCATGCAATTGGCGTTAGTGGATTATCTCTCGACACGTCGATATGACGCGCATCTGCGCCGATTGCGAAGGCAGCTTGCCGAACGTAAACAGCAAGCCTGGCAAACCCTTTTGCGCCATCTCCCGGCGGAAGTAAAAATTCACCATAACGATAGCGGTTATTTTCTTTGGCTGGAGCTACCTGAGCAGCTTGATGCCGGTGAACTTAGCGCCAAAGCGCTTGAACACCTTATCAGTATCGCGCCGGGGAAAATGTTTTCAACGTCCGGCGCCTGGACGCGTTTCTTTCGTTTTAACACTGCATGGCATTGGGGAGAACGGGAAGAACAGGCCGTAAAACAGCTTGGCAGCCTGATTCGCGAGATGCTGCGCGCTAAAAGCCTTGTGTGAGGTGGAATGCGTGTCAGCTCACAACCTGACTAAATTTCCCGAGTGTGCCGAGTGAGCATCTGGCGCGCCGTCTATTTTTAGGAAAGCGGCGGCTCGTTCGCCGGAAATCGATTAATGACGATATGGGAAAATGCTATGCAATATCAATTACTGATTAATGGCGTGCTGGTGGACGGCGAGGGAGAAAGGCAGTCTGTTTATAACCCGGCGACAGGCGAGGTCATACTTGAGATTGCGGAAGCGTCGCCCGCGCAGGTTGACGCCGCAGTGCTGGCCGCCGATAGCGCGTTTGCCGAATGGGGGCAGACCACACCCAAAGCACGGGCGGAATGTCTGTTAAAACTGGCGGACAGCATCGAGCAAAACGCCCTTGAGTTCGCCCGGCTTGAATCGCAAAACTGCGGTAAGCCTTTGCACTGCGTAATTAATGATGAAATTCCGGCAATCGTGGATGTTTTTCGCTTTTTTGCCGGCGCGGCCCGTTGTTTGAGTGGGCTGGCGGCGGGCGAATATCTGGAAGGACATACGTCGATGATCCGCCGGGATCCGATTGGTGTAGTTGCCTCTATCGCGCCGTGGAATTATCCGCTCATGATGGCGGCCTGGAAGCTGGCGCCAGCGCTGGCGGCAGGTAACTGCGTGGTGATTAAGCCTTCTGAAATCACGCCGCTGACGGCGCTTAAACTTGCCGTGCTGGCGAAGGATATCTTTCCGCCGGGGGTGCTCAATGTCCTGTTCGGACGAGGGCAAACTGTTGGCGATGTATTGACCGGCCATGAAAAAGTACGCATGGTCTCTTTAACCGGTTCTATCGCGACCGGGGAGCATATTCTGCGCCATACTGCGCCAGCGATAAAACGTACGCATATGGAGCTCGGTGGTAAAGCCCCGGTGATTGTTTTTGATGACGCCGATCTGGATGCGGTGGCGCAGGGCATCCGGACTTTCGGTTTCTATAATGCCGGACAGGATTGTACTGCGGCGTGCCGTATATACGCGCAGCGCGGTATCTATGATGCGCTGGTCGAAAAGCTGGGGAACGCGGTGAGCAGCCTGAAAATGGGCGCGCCGGAGGATGAGTCGACAGAGCTGGGGCCGTTAAGTTCGCTGGCGCACCTGAAGCGCGTCACAGCGGCTGTAGAGGAGGCGAAGGCCCTCAGCCATATCCGTGTGATTACTGGTGGAAGTCAAACGGAAGGTAAAGGTTACTATTTCGCTCCGACGTTGCTGGCAGACGCAAAACAGGAAGATGCCATCGTGCAACGCGAGGTCTTCGGCCCGGTGGTCAGTATAACCGTCTTTGATGATGAAGATCAGGTTCTGAGGTGGGCCAACGATTCTCGCTATGGTCTGGCATCCTCCGTCTGGACTCAGGACGTCGGGCGGGCGCACCGGCTTAGCGCCAGATTGCAGTATGGCTGTACCTGGATTAATACCCATTTCATGTTGGTTAGCGAAATGCCGCATGGAGGGCAAAAACAGTCGGGATACGGCAAAGATATGTCATTGTATGGTCTGGAAGACTACACCCTTGTCCGTCACATCATGGTTAAGCATTAAGGATCATTTACTGTTCAGAAAAATCATGAAAAAATAGGCGGGTGTCGGCGGAGAGGGGGACCTCCCCGCCAACATGCGCAGCAAGTACTCAAAGGTTGAACACCTCAAGCAAACCAGCCGAATCTCAACGAGATCAGACCCAAAAGTCCTGCAGCAGCAAAGACATTAATCAGCACGACGGTTTTACTGGAAACATTCATTTTCGCCACCTTTCATCATAACCCCTATGGGTATAGTACGGGTTGGCGAGATCCGCAATAATACGTAAACAGGATATTCTGTGAGCGGAGCCGTGCATTGAGAACGTTTTGCTGTTAAGGCTGATAAACCTTGATGTGTGTCAAATAAAAAGAGCATATTGCGCGCGTTTTTTCCTCTGGTTGGCGCGGATGCCTGATATGACCCTCTTTCAAAAGATATTAATTTTTTACGCCGTCATGGCGGTGATATCATCCCTGATCACCTGGTTTTTGACTCATGACAAAAAACGAATTCGTTTCCTGAGCGCCTTTTTGGTTGGCGCGACATGGCCGATAAGTTTCCCCGTCGCATTGCTGTTTTCGCTTTTCTGACCTCAAGCCCGATACAGGTTACCGGGCATGGTTTTTCCGCCAGGTCAGGCTATCAGGGCAATTAATTGCGCTCTGTCTACGTCGGTAACGTCCTGCGGATGTCGATAACCTGCGTTCTCATTGGCCAGGGTATACAGCGCAACAAGCCAGTCATAGACATAGCGGCTGGCGGCGTGAACGGGCTGTTCGTCAAGCTTTGTTAGACGTAACATTGTCGAACGCGGCGTTGCGGCGAAAATGGCTGCGCCTTTCTGAACGCGGCTGGCCGGGCGTTGGGCCTCCTCGATATTTGCGTAGCCGAGCCAGGCGATGAAGTTACCAATGATGGCATGAAGCTGCGCGCCGCTCACCTCCTCGCGCTGCATGGTTTTCTGTAACTGCTGAGGTAAACCGAGGCGATAGCTGGCGGTAATTAAAATCTCCGCCACGGCGTTGAGCATCTGCGGTTCCAGTCCCAGACGCTGCGCATTATCCCGGCAGTGGGCCCACTGGCGCAGATGATTGATCCACATTTTGTGCGCCTGGTAGCCTGTTTCGTGACCTTCTGACGCTGAAGCGCGCGTTGGTTCGTCGGCAAAGAGATCGATCGCGTCATTAAATAAACCGCTGACCTGTTCTTCTCGCGACTGTCGGGTGCGCAGCAACGCTTCGAAATTCTGTACCGGCGGTAACAGCCCGGCCAGCAGGTCGCCATGTCTGGCGGCCTGGGCCTGAAGACGCCGGATCACGGTTTCAACCGGTAGCCGCGCGTCATCAAACATCGGTAACAGATCGCGCACGCGGCCCCGCAGTTGTTCGCGTAACGCCTGTAAGCGCGCCTGTCGCTGTGGTGCCGATGTCGCCTGCGATAACCATTCCACCAAACGCTGCATACTGTGTTTATCCAGCGCCTGCAACGTTCCCCAATGCACGCCAGGTTTACCCATCAACTGCTGGACGGCTTCATCCAGATTTTGCTGGGTGGCAAAACGGGCATCCTGTGGAGTAATAGCCCAGACGACGCCGGGTAACGCTGATTCATGCTGCGGTTGCGTGGCGTTAACCCACTCCAGTAAGTGACGGGCGGCGGTGGACGTTTGCGAGCGAGATGCCAGAGCATTGCAAATCACCAGAACATCGGGCTGTACCTGCTGACGGTAATGGGCCAGCATCCAGCCTAATTTCGCCCGCCATAACGGATGAGGATGACTGTCTGGCGCGACCGGAATATCCAGTAAATCAACGTTATCCAGTACGCTGTTTTCAACGGTTAGCACCAGTTCGCGGGTAAGCAGCGCCAGAGAATCAAGCGAAAGGCTGACCGCATTGAGCAGTCGGCCTTCCTTAACCGGATGCACCACCACATCGCTTTGCGTATCGCTGGCGGTTAGCGCCATTTGCGTCAGGAAGTTTTCCGCCGGTAAGCCAAAATGATCGACCAGCAGGCTGAGCGGCGCCGCCAGTTCCCCGGCATGGCTGGTTTGTTGCAACATATGCGCCAGCGCCAGCCATTGCTGGGTGATCTCTGGTTGCTCTCCCCACAGTAATGCCCAGGCGTGCGCCCGTGTCGTGAGATCCAGCGCAGGCAAGAGCGAGGCAAAGTGTTGCCATGTCGCATCATCAATATGTTGTCTGGCGGACGGCAGGCAAGAGCGCCAGAAACTCGCGATGGTCGCTACCTCTTCAGCGGTAACGCCGGGGACGGGCTGCGGTTGGCGAAGCGATTGCCATTTCTCCAGGCGTGATGTGATAATGGATTTTTCGACCTGGCGACAAACGGGGGACGCGCTGGTCCAGGCAATAAAGATCTGCACCAGTTCGGCTTCACTGATCAAGCGCAGGCGCAACGGCCAGCCGCTCTCGTTTGAAAAAATGTCGCGCGTAAAGCGAATAGCCATATTCGCTGGCGCATGACCCGGATTGATGTGGCTGAAATAATCATAGTCACGGTCCGGCGTGATAATTTCCAGCTTGCCATTCTCGTTACCGCATAGCGTCGTTAACAGATGCGCTTTTGCGGATTGCGCATACCCGTACAGACCGACGCAGCCATGTGATGCGCAGGCGGCGTTGAGCGCTGACTCATCCGCTGCGGCAAGCGTAAGTTGCGCCAGCAGAGCGTCGGCTTCATCATCCAGCCGCGTTGCGTAACGGCGCGTGTTGTTAACCCACTCGATAACAGCCTGGGTGGCGTTTAACGGTTTTGTCATTTCAGGTATACACTCCCGCTATCTATCCAGTAGTGGCTGCCGCTGTGGCGACGGTCAGCCAGCGTATTCAATTTTAATGTCAGCGCATCGGCGGCGACCGGCGTCCCGTCCTGGAGCCAGGCATCACTTAATATGAACGATTCCGGGGCGCTATCTTTGCTACTGCCGCGTAATTTCAGTCGCACATTCAGTACGCCGTCGCCAGCGATGGTTTTCGCCAGTTCGGCGGAATTAATGCTCAGGCAATAGAGTGGGGTTGCCGGCCAGCGACTATTCGCCAGTTGACGAAAGCCCAACGTCACGTTGCCGCGTAGCGGAAAATGCAGGCGAGCGTCCAGCGTCGCGCCGGGTTTATCCAAATCGATCTCGTGATACCAGATGTTTTCATCGCGAAGAGTATTAACGGTATTATCCAGTACGCCAAGATAACGCACAGTCGAATACGCGCCGATATCAGTCGCTTTAAAATTGAAACGCGGCAGACGTAAGTCCAGCGCCAGGCTGCATAACATCGCGCCCACCGCGGCAGTGGATTTTGGGTTACCGATACGCCCTTGCTGACTGAAGGGATACCATTCATGTACCTGATACTTATCCATCCACACAATGCGATTAACCGGCACCGGTTGTAAGTGCCGGATGAGCGCCTGTACGCCGGGTAAGCAGGTCGGTCTCCCCGTCACCAGCAAGATATCGCAGTGATAGTGGGAGATCGCTTCGCAGACCGCATGAAGCGGCGTTGTTAGCGTAAACTGACCGGCCAGCAGAGCCTCCTGAAGCTGGCTAAACTGGATTTGCAACGGCACATTGAATATATCAAATGTCGGCGAACCAGACGGTAAGGCATGATCGATCGCCTGCTGGATATAGTTCATCACGTTGCTCGTTGGGCGGCGGATCAGCAGATCGCCAAATGTCGCGTGTAAACCGGCAAACGGATCGTTAATGTCGCTTTGCTCCCAGGCGGAAAGTACCGCATGGCCCAGCGGCATAAATAATTGCAGCGCCGTTTGCTGACGCAAAATGGCCTGAGTATCAATTCGTCCCGAATCGCCAAATAAGGTCGCCAGCAGGGCGGCGGCATCCGTAACGCCTGCCCGTTGCAACGCCGTTTGCAGGGAAGGGAGTACACAGCGCTGAATGATATCCAATAGCAGATCGTCCCCGGCGACTTTAAAACCTTCGCGAAACAGGAGATGAGGCGTAATTTTTACATTGGCCCCCACGCCGTCATCTAACTGATAGTGAACGATCGCCATATCCGTCGTGCCGCCGCCGATATCAATCGATGCCACGCGCAACGCGCGTCCGGGGACGACGCCGGGTTCAGGCTGGCGATCCGGTCTGGCCAGCGCATTAAAAAAGGATTCGGTACGCCCGGCGTAATGCGAAATGGCTTCGTTATAAAGCCATACCAGTTGGCCGCAACTTGCTTCGTCCCATTCCATCTGTATTTCTGGTACCGGCACCACGCTTTTTTCACGCTGCTTAGGCGTGGTGAAATCCTCATCCTGCGGATGCCAGCCCATGGCTTTCCAGACCAGCGCCAGTGCTTCAAACATTCGCTGGCGGAAAATTTCTCGCTCCTGTTTCGGCATGGCGGAAGGCAGCGTTAAAATCAGGGTGCGTAGCTGGCGCGGCGAGGCGGGAAAGCCGAGCCGCAGCCGGGTGGCGACGCTGTTAATTTGCCCCAGCGCCTGAGCCAGAATTTCGCACAACATATGCGTCATCAAGGTGCTACGGCTGTATTGCGGCGAAAAAACCGGTAGCCTTTCTTCATGCGGCAGGCGGAATAACGGCTGTCCGTCATCGTTCATCAGATTCATCAGCGGAAACGCGGTGGCAAGCGGTTCGCGCTGCGTTTTACCGTGGATCTGGCTAAAACGCCAGTCCTGCAAGGCGGGGGTTTCATCCCACAGGTAGCGACGCGGGCTGGAGATGCCGCTGCTGCCTTCGGTGCCCACACGCTGCATAGCAAGGGCGCGAGCCTCGTCGCCCACACGCACAATGGAAGGCCAGACAAAGGCGTCGTCTCGTCCGCTTTCGACAGAAAAGTGTTGCTTGCCAAAGCGTGCTTCCGAGAATTCCACCCGGCTGGTAAATAAAGGATCGTTCAGATACTGCGGCTCGCTTAAAGAACGCACCTGAAGCTCTGCCGTCTGGCGTAACCCGTCATTCGCATCGCCATGATCCTCGATCAAGACGCCGCAGGTATGCGTATTGCCGACATCCAGAATCAGATCGACCGGGATTGCGGGCGTGCTTAACGTATGTGTCACAAACTTTACTTCCGGCACCGTAAGCTGTTCGCCTAACAGCGTCAGTAAATTCAACCAGTGCGCCTGATACTCAAAGCTACGCAGCGCTTGTTGTATGGCCTGTTCCGAACGGTTTTCCACCTGTGAGGCATACTGAAGAAACGACTCGCGCAGCCAGCCGTCAATCCATGTCTGGTCAAGAAAATCGGCAACTTCTTCATCCTGCCAGGCGAGCGCAAAACGTGTGCCATTGAGCAGATCGTTTTCGCAAGGCGCCAACGCCGCAGGCATATTTTTTGCCAGCTGACTGTCGAAGGCGAGGGTGATGCGGTGTGTGTTTCCGGCGCTATCTGGCTCGCTGAGTTTACGTACCTGAATGCGCGCCCAGTTATCCGGCCCGTCAATAAAGGTACGCGGCGGATTAAAACGCAGGAACGGCAGGGGGAGCCAGATCCCGTCGAGTACATCCAGAGAATAGTGCAGCGTCTGAGTGCTTTCCGGTTTCACGACTTCGGGTTGGCCGCCAGCACGTCCTGGCAACGTGTAGCGCCCGCTGGTCAGATCAAAATCGAGGCGCAGTAGCGGGCCGTTTGCCGTTTTGCGCACAAAACGTCCGTAGTGGGCCGACTCTTGCGGCGTTAAGCCAAAATCAAGAAACTGGACGCCGCTGTTTGCAATGAGCGTGACGCTCTGTTTGTAATCACACAGATTGACCAACATAAAATCAGGCACCTATCTTTTTAAACGTCAACGGAATTGCCGCGTGGTCGCCATAACGGGCGGTACAGGTTGCGACGTCATTGACGCCTGCTTTACAGGTAATTTCCGGCATCGGATAACGTGAACCGTCGGTGCAGCGCGCATTGCCGCGACTTTTAATCATCAGCTCGCCCGTTTGATGCAGACCAGAGAAAATTTCCGCCCGACAAACCACGTTATCGCCATGTACTACGCGCGCGATGCCTTTGTTATTTTGGATCTGATAACGCAGAGAGGGCGGCTTGCCGGTAATCGGATCTTTGACATCCACACTGACGCGCCAGCTACCGTTTAAAAAGCGCGTGGTTCCAAGCTTCATCTGCGTACTGTCCATTACCAGCGCGTCTTTGGGGATAGCGGCAATGATAACAGGCGCTTCCGGCAGCGGCGCCGCTTTGGGGGCGGGCGTCACCTCAGCGCGATGCAGCGGCAAATGCGCGGTGAGTTCAGGCAAGGGGGTAACGTCAGTTTTCGCGGTAGCGACAGGCGCGGCGCGAACAGGAGAGGCCCCGTCAACGGATGAAGATGGCCAGAAAAAAGGCGTGGCGACGGCGGCGATAACCACGGCAGCGACAGGTAAGCTCCACAGCGGTAGGCGGCGAGCTCTTTTCGCCTCAGCGACCGGGATGGGTGTGGCCGGCTTCGGCTCGCTAACGATAACGGGCGGCGCAACAGGTTCCTCCGGCATTTTCGGCGGCTCAATGACAGACGTTAACAAGGGTTCATCCGCCTGACTAAACGCCGCCTCTACCAGCGGCTTTTCTTCGGGCTCCGGCTCCGGCTCGACCAGAGGGATGTCGGGGATTGCCTCGGTGACCCGCAGGCAGTCCAGCACATCATCGCGTGTATTTTCGTTGAGATTAACGAATCCCCAGAAGGTGATAACCGGTTTGCCGTTAACCAGGAAAACATGATTTTCGCCGGGAAATTGCGTCGCTTTCTCAAGTAGCGAACCAAATAGTTGGAGCGCTGTTTTACCGGATTGCAGACTTTTGCGACTGAGTGCAGCCGCGTTTTCAAAAGTGCTGGCTAAATAACGTAAAGCCCGAGAACGTGTCTCTTCGTCAGCCGCTTTCCACGCTATCGCCTGACCTTCAATCGGCGAATACCAGTCAACCCGATCGCCATTATCGTTAAGTTGCGGAATCGCCAGACAGTCAACCATCGCCTGCTGTTTACGCAGACGAAGCGTTTCGCGAATTTGCAATGCTGATTCAAATACGGCCTGACCGCCGCCGCCCACGGCCTGATAATCATCCAGATTGCCGCTGCGCAAGAGAGATTTTGCCACGTTGTTATCCCTTAGACTTCTTCACGCGTCTACTTTACGGGGTCTATACGCAAGCA
>OKAA01000436.1_pt1 | contig 12072 bp, 10 predicted proteins | sample 1611051 | NCBI WGS metagenome assembly OKAA01 (sample SAMN04436707, study PRJEB24849) | human gut metagenome | biome: human gut; feature: NICU; material: stool | host: Homo sapiens | place: USA: Saint Louis, MO | collected 2010-09-04
CAACAACGACAACAGACTGTTCAGAAGCACAGATTACGCCGTTATCGAAGGTTTTCGACATCAGGATTGACGCCACAGCGCGTTTAATGTCAGCAGTTTCATCAATCACTACCGGAGTGTTACCTGCGCCTACGCCGATTGCCGGTTTGCCGGAGCTGTATGCAGCTTTAACCATGCCTGGACCGCCAGTGGCGAGGATCAGGTTAATATCCGGGTGGTGCATCAGCGCGTTAGACAGTTCTACCGAAGGTTGATCGATCCAGCCAATCAGATCTTTCGGCGCGCCGGCAGCGATTGCCGCTTGCAGAACGATATCTGCCGCTTGGTTGGTTGCCTCTTTAGCGCGCGGATGCGGAGAAAAGATGATGGCGTTACGCGTTTTCAGGCTAATTAGCGACTTGAAAATCGCGGTAGAGGTCGGGTTGGTTGTCGGAACGATGCCGCAAATAATACCGACAGGTTCAGCAATCGTAATGGTCCCGAAAGTGTCGTCTTCTGACAGCACGCCGCAGGTCTTTTCATCTTTATAGGCGTTATAGATATATTCGGAAGCGAAGTGGTTTTTAATCACTTTGTCTTCCACGATGCCCATACCAGACTCGGCGACCGCCATTTTGGCCAGCGGAATGCGGGCATCAGCGGCGGCCAGAGCGGCGGCGCGGAAGATTTTGTCTACCTGTTGTTGCGTGAAACTCGCGTACTGACGCTGGGCTTTTTTGACGCGCGCAACCAGCGCGTTTAATTCTTCAATGGAATTAATCGACATGGAAACCTCGAACGGAAACAGAGAAGCGCCGCCGCAGAACGCGGCGGCGAAAGTCATTAACGCAGACGATGCTTAATTTTTTCTACCATCATCGCGGTGGAGATGCCGTAGCGATCGTGCAGGGTCGGCAGCGCGCCGGCCAGCAGAAACTCGTCAGGTAAACCAACGGTATCCAGCTCGCAGCGTACGCCTTTGCGCATCAGCAGTGCGGCAACCGCCTCCCCCAACCCGCCGACCGAGGTATGGTTTTCCGCGGTCATCACCAGGCGACCGGGCTTCGACGCCTGCTCAATAATCGCTTTTTCATCAAGCGGCTTGATTGTCGGCACGTGCAGTACGGCCACGCTGATATTATCGGCGCGTAGCTTTTCAACCGCCTCCAGAGCGCGCATGGTCATCAGCCCGGAAGAGATAATCAGCACATCATTGCCGTCCTCCAGCAGTTTCGCCTTGCCCAGCTCAAACTGATAGTCGTACTTATCCAGCACCAGCGGCACCTTACCGCGCAGCAGGCGCATATACACCGGGCCGTTATGGTCAGCAATTGCCGGTACCGCCTGCTCTATCTCCAGCGCATCGCAAGGATCGACGATAACCATGCCGGGAATGCCGCGCATAATCGCCAGATCTTCGGTTGCCTGGTGGCTTGGGCCATAACCCGTCGTCAGGCCCGGCAGCGCTGCGCAGATCTTCACGTTCAGATGCTCTTCGGCGATCACCTGATGGATAAAATCATAGGCGCGACGGGTGGCAAACGCAGCGTAGGTGGTAGCGAAGGGAATAAATCCCTCTTTCGCCATGCCCCCCGCCGCTCCCATCAGCAACTGTTCCGCCATTCCCATCTGGAAAAAGCGATCCGGGAAAGCCTGGGCGAAAATATGTAGATCGGTATATTTTGACAGATCCGCGGTCATACCGACGATTTCAGGGCGCTGCGCCGCCAGTTTTGACAGCGCGACGCCAAACGGCGCAGGGATCGTCGCCTGGCCTTCATCGGCGATAGAAGCAATCATCGCGGACGTTTTTAAACGTGGTTTACTCTGGCTCATTACAGCACTCCTTCCGGTTTGTTAGCGTCCAGCACCGCAATCGCTTTTTGCCACTCGTCAGCATCGACGCGAATAAAGTGGTTCTTATCGCGGGTTTCGAGGAACGGCACTCCTTTACCCATCAACGTGTCGCAGAGAATGACCCGCGGCTGGTTGCCGGTATGACTTTTCGCGTTGTCGAAGGCGGCAATCACCGCGGCCAGATCGTTACCGTCCACGCGCTGTACGTACCAGCCGAAAGCGGCCCATTTTTCATGCAGCGGCTCAAAGCCGAGGATTTTGCGCGAATCGCCGTCCGCCTGCTGTTTGTTGACATCAACGATGTTAATCAAGTTAGTCAGGCCATAGTGGGCTGCCGACATCGCCGCTTCCCAGGTTGAACCTTCGTCCAGCTCCCCATCCGACATAGAGTTATAAACCCAGGACGTGCTGCTCTTTTGCTTCAGCCCGAGCGCCATTCCTACGGCAATGGACAGCCCCTGCCCCAGCGAACCACCGGACATCTCCATCCCCGGCGTGTAGGTCGCCATCCCCGACATCGGCAGGCGGCTGTCGTCGGAACCGTAGGTTTCCAGCTCCTCTTCCGGGATAATTCCCGCTTCCAGCAGCGCCGCATAGTAGGCGATAGCGTAATGGCCGTGAGAAAGCAGGAAGCGGTCGCGCCCTTCCCACTCAGGGTCTTCCGGACGGTAGGTCATCGCGTGGCTGAACGCGGTTGCCAGCACATCGGCATAGCCCAGAGCCTGGCCGATATAGCCCTGTCCCTGAACTTCCCCCATTTGCAGGGCGTAGCGGCGGATGCGCCACGCCGCCGCGGCGACTTTTTGTGATTCGGTCATCTTCATCTCATTGCCTCGCTTAGTGAATTAACATGCCGCCGTTAACATCCAGGGTGATACCGGTGGAGTAGGACGCGAGATCGCTTCCCAGGAACAGCGCGGCGCGCGCGATGTCTACCGCATCGCCCAGGCGGTTCATCGGGATCCCGGCAAGGATGTTGGCCGTCATTTCATCGGTCAGCTTACCGGCGGTGATGTCAGTCTGAATCAGCCCCGGAGTGATGCAGTTTACGCGGACGTTATCGGGGCCAAGCTCACGCGCCATCGCCCGCGCCAGACCGAGCACGCCGGCTTTTGCCGCGCTGTAGTGCGGGCCGCCGAAGATACCGCCGCCGCGCTGGGCGGAAACGGAGGAGATGCAGACAATGCTGCCGGATTTTTGCGCTCTCATGACCGGGATAACCGCCTGTGACATCAACAGCGTGCCGCGCAGGCTGACGTCAAGCACCGCGTCATAATTAGCGCGCTTAATGTCCATTAGCTTCAGCGGCTGAGTAATACCGGCGTTATTCACCAGTACATCGACCCGACCATATTTAGCTATGATCTGTTCAATTGCCGCCTGAACCTGAACTTCGTCAGCGACGTTTGCCGCCAGCCCGAGATGACCTTCGCCTAATGCCGCAGCCGCGGCTTCACTGGCTTCGCCATTGAGGTCGATAATGACCACTTTAGCGCCGTTTTCAGAAAATAATTTCGCGGTAGCAAAACCCAAACCGCGTGCGGAGGCCGCGCCAGTAATAATGGCGACTTTATCTTTTAATAACATATTTTCACTCCATGACATTACGTCATATTAATTAACAGGATATATTTCCGTTATTGTGGCTCATCGAGGAAGAGAATAACCACCAGACCAATTGCTGCGCAGATACCGAAATAGGTAAATACAGAATTAAAGCTGCCGGTCTTATCAAGTAAAAAACCCGCAGCCATCGGAGCGACAAACCCGCCGAGGTTGCCGCCGCTATTGATAATAGAAGAGGCAATGGGATAAGTTTTCGTGTCCGAAACCGCCATACCGTATGCTGTGAATGCGGGCCAGCCAATATTCAGGCATAAACCGACGAAGAATAACCCAACACATACCGCCCAGGTGCTTGCCGGAATATTCAGCATAATTAACATCATGACCACGGTAGAAATAGCGGTAAACATCATCGTTGGCTTACGACGACGGCCTAATACTTTATCCGAAATCCATCCGCCGCCAATCGCGCCAATAAACCCACCGATGCACGGCATACTGGCTACAAACCCCATACTCATGACATCAAAACCGCGCTCTTTTACTAAATAGAGCGGAATCCAGGTTAATAAGCCGTACAGCACGCTAACCATCATAAAATAGGCCAGGCAGTCACCGAGGATATTTTTGGAGGTGAATAATCCTTTTGCCGTATCGATAGGCGCCATTTTTTTCACCCGAATAATTTTATCCAGCAAAGTGAAACGATCGGCAATTAATATATTTTCCCGTACGGTGTTTTTATGGATATCACGCCCGGCATTAATCTCCTCCAGCTCACTTTGCGAAACAAATCCGCTCTCTGAAGGTTTTGACTTAACCAGTAAATACCAGGCAATCGCCGCCACGATCCCCGGGATCGCAAAGGAGAAAAAGACCCACCGCCAGCCCCAGGTGACCGCAATCCACACCGCCAACGGCGGCACGATAATCGGCGCAAACATGGTGGCCGCGATATAAACGCCGGTTGCCGTGGCTTTCTCTTTCGGCGGGAACCAGTTATTAATCGTTGAAGCCAGCCCCACCGGGCATGGTCCTTCGCTAAGCCCCAGTCCCAGTCGCACCATCTTCAGGCTAAACACCGAACTTACCGTGCCCATCAGCCAGGTGAAAGCGGAAAAGCCGAAAATTGATAGTGAAACTAACCCCCGCGTGCCGCGTTTGGCGATAAAAAAACCTGCCGGGATCTGGCTTACCGCGTAGCCAAGGAAAAACATACTGGCGATGGCCCCGGCTTCAAAGTTGTTGATATGAAACTCATCAATGATAAACGGCAGCACCGCGCCGATATTGGTTCTGTCGGCGTAATTTATTGCATACACCAGGAAAATCATCGTCAAAACCACCAAACGATATTTTGTCTTCCTGGCGTCAGTACAGACTACAGTATCTATACGTGACATAGGGTATCCTCATTATTGTTTATACCCTTCATACTTCAAGTTGCTTATGTGTTGGCTACGCTCGCTCACCCCAGTCACATAGTTATCTATGCTCTTGGGGACTCACTCCCTTGCCGCCTTTAAGCAACTCGAATTATTTTGGGTATATGTTTTTTTCGCGAACCTTACCGCATCGCGCCTTGTTATCAGGCCTGTGGTTGCAATATAACAATCCCCAAAAGAAACGGTATTCAAAAAACCTCAATTATGAATGAGGAAAATTTGCTTCGTGACTGGATTCAAATTATTGTTGAATCAGCTTGACCGACAGAAATGGCAGATAAAACTGTTAACTTCATCACGAATTACCCCATAACTTATTTTTCGCCTATGTTAAGCTGACCAGGTATTAGGGGAGTAACCGCTGAATTTACTTCCTGGGGTAATAAAATTGGGCGATCATCATTCCATTCACCGGAGATAATCATGAACCAGCCACTACAGAATAAAAGCTTGCCTGTGCCATCTTTACGCAATATCCAGGCATTCATTGAAGTGGCTGATACCAACAGCCTGAATCTGGCAGCTGAAAATCTCAATGTTACGGCCTCCGCGGTAAGCCATCAGATAGCCAGTCTGGAACAGTATCTGGGAAAGAAACTTTTTTCGCGCAGCAGTAAAGGCGTCGTATTGACCGCTATTGGTGAAAAATATTTAAAAGAGGTTTCGGGGGCGTTAAACATTATTGGACAGGCTACCAACCAGGTCATAAATGATATTCACCAGGATTATTTACGCATACATTCAGCACCGAGTTTTGGATTACTATGGTTGATGCCCCGTCTGAATAAATTTCGCCAGGCCTGGCCTGAGCTTAAAATTAGCCTGACCTGTTCTTACGAAAGTATTCAGTTCTCCCGTGATAATATCGACATCGATATCCGCCACGGCCTTTCACAATGGCCGACGCTGGTCGTCAAAACTATAAAAAATGAACGTATGCTCCCCTATACATCATCGACTTATTTAGCGAGTCATAGCATTCAAAACATTGAAGATTTACTGGGTTGCGATCTTATTCATTCAGATAGCACGCTGATCAACTGGAGCAACTGGCTGTCCTGGCATAAGGTTCGCAGCTTGAATAAAAACTTTATTTTTAATTTTGACCGCTCCTATATGAGCATTGAGGCTGCACGTATGGGCATGGGTATTATTCTTGAAAGCAATTTACTGGCCGGACAAAGCGTTAGCCAACGCCACCTGGCGCCCGTTTTTACGACTGACGTGAGTATGCCGGTTAACGCTCACCACTTCGTTTTGCCACACCACAATGAACAAAAAGAGAAAGTGAGGATATTCTTTAATTGGGTTTCCAAAGAGCTAAGCCGCGAAGGATTTCAGATCTAATAGCTGGCGGTAGACAAACCTGAAATGTGCGCCTAAAGTTAATCAATCGATTGATTAAAAATTAGGGCGTGTGATGAATATTCCCACCACGACCACCAAGGGCGAGCAGGCGAAAAGTCAGCTCATTGCCGCCGCACTGGCGCAGTTTGGCGAGTATGGCCTCCATGCCACCACGCGCGATATCGCTGCGCTGGCGGGGCAAAATATTGCCGCCATTACTTACTATTTCGGCTCAAAAGAGGATTTATACCTCGCCTGCGCCCAGTGGATTGCCGATTTTCTTGGCGAAAAATTTCGCCCCCATGCTGAAAAAGCGGAGCGTCTGTTTAGCCAGCCTGCCCCTGACCGGGACGCCATACGCGAGCTCATTCTGCTCGCCTGCAAGAACATGATTATGCTGCTGACGCAGGAAGACACCGTTAACCTGAGCAAATTTATTTCACGCGAGCAGCTCTCTCCCACGTCGGCCTATCAATTGGTCCATGAACAGGTTATCGATCCGTTGCACACCCATCTGACAAGATTGGTTGCCGCTTATACCGGCTGCGACGCCAATGATACGCGCATGATTTTGCATACCCATGCCTTACTGGGAGAAGTACTGGCGTTTCGTCTCGGCAAAGAAACTATTCTGTTACGTACCGGCTGGCCGCAGTTTGATGAAGAAAAAGCGGAGCTGATTTACCAGACGGTAACCTGCCACATCGATCTTATTCTGCACGGTTTAACGCAAAGGAGTCTGGACTGATGAAAAAACCTGTCGTTATCGGACTGGCAATCGCAGCGATCGTCGCTGTGATTGCCGGTGGAACCTGGTGGTATCAAAGTCGGCAGGACGATGGGCTGACGCTATACGGTAATGTCGATATCCGTACCGTCAATATCAGCTTTCGTGTCGGCGGCAGGCTGGCGTCGCTGAATGTTGATGAAGGCGATACTATCAAAGCCGGACAGGTGCTCGGCGAACTGGATCACGCGCCATACGAAAACGCGCTGATGCAGGCGAAAGCTGGCGTGTCGGTCGCGCAGGCGCAATATGATTTGATGCTGGCAGGCTATCGCGATGAAGAGATAGCCCAGGCCGCCGCCGCCGTCAGACAGGCGCAAGCCGCCTATGACTACGCGCAAAACTTTTATAACCGTCAGCAAGGATTGTGGAAAAGCCGCACCATTTCCGCTAACGATCTGGAAAATGCCCGCTCATCGCGCGATCAGGCGCAGGCGACGCTGAAGTCCGCGCAGGATAAACTGAGCCAGTACCGTACCGGTAATCGTGAACAGGATATCGCCCAGGCGAAAGCCAGTCTGGAACAGGCAAAGGCCCAACTGGCGCAGGCGCAGCTTGATTTGCAGGACACCACACTTATCGCGCCTGCCAACGGAACCTTGCTCACCCGCGCGGTCGAGCCTGGCAGTATGCTGAACGCCGGCAGCACGGTATTAACGCTCTCGCTGACCCGCCCCGTCTGGGTGCGCGCCTATGTCGATGAACGCAACCTCAGTCAGACGCAACCGGGGCGCGACATTCTGTTGTATACCGACGGTCGTCCTGACAAACCTTACCACGGCAAGATTGGTTTCGTTTCGCCCACCGCGGAATTTACGCCGAAAACCGTCGAAACGCCGGATCTGCGTACCGATCTCGTCTATCGCCTGCGCATTATCGTCACCGATGCGGACGATGCGTTACGCCAGGGGATGCCAGTCACGGTGAAATTTAATGACGAGGCACGGCATGAGTGAGGCCGTTATTACGCTGCACGGTCTGACGAAGCGCTTTGCGGGAATGGATAAACCCGCCGTCGCGCCGCTCGACTGTACCATTCATTCCGGTTATGTCACCGGGCTGGTAGGGCCGGACGGCGCAGGAAAAACCACGCTGATGCGTATGCTGGCGGGCCTGCTCAAAGCCGATGGCGGCAACGCGTCAGTATTGGGCTTCGACCCGATACAAAACGACAGCGAGCTGCACGCGGTTCTGGGCTATATGCCGCAGAAATTCGGTCTGTATGAAGATCTTACCGTCATGGAGAACCTTAATCTCTATGCCGATTTACGCAGCGTTACCGGCGAGATACGGGAAAAGACCTTTGCCCGTTTGTTGGAGTTTACCGCCCTCGGCCCTTTCACTGGCCGTCTGGCAGGAAAATTGTCCGGCGGGATGAAGCAAAAACTGGGGCTGGCCTGTACGCTGGTCGGCGAACCGAAAGTGCTGCTGTTGGATGAACCGGGCGTTGGCGTTGACCCGATTTCACGGCGCGAGTTGTGGCAGATGGTCCACGAGCTGGCGGGCGACGGGATGCTAATCCTCTGGAGCACCTCCTACCTCGACGAAGCCGAACAGTGCCGCGATGTGCTGCTGATGAATGAAGGCGAGCTGCTCTATCAGGGCGAACCTAAAGCGCTGACGCAAACGATGGCCGGTCGTAGCTTTCTGATGAGCAGTCCACAGGAAAACAACCGTAAGTTGCTACAGAGAGCGCTCAGACTGCCGCAGGTGAGCGACGGCATGATTCAGGGACGTTCGGTACGCCTGATCCTGAAAAAAGAGGCGACCGCAGCAGATATTCGTCAGGCCGAAGGAATGCCGGAAATCACCCTCAATGAGACCGCGCCGCGCTTCGAAGATGCGTTTATCGATCTGCTTGGCGGAGCGGGAACCTCGGAGTCTCCGCTGGGTTCAATCCTGCATACGGTTGAAGGCACTGCCGGCGAAACGGTGATTGAAGCGCAGGAACTGACGAAAAAATTTGGCGATTTCGCGGCCACGGACCATGTTAATTTCGTCGTACAGCGCGGCGAGATTTTTGGCCTGCTCGGCCCGAACGGCGCGGGTAAATCAACCACCTTTAAAATGATGTGCGGCCTGCTGGTGCCGACGTCCGGCAAGGCGCTGGTGCTGGATATGGACCTGAAAGTCAGCTCCGGCAAAGCCCGTCAGCATCTGGGCTATATGGCGCAAAAATTTTCGCTTTACGGCAACCTGACGGTTGAGCAGAACCTGCGTTTTTTCTCCGGCGTCTACGGTTTGCGGGGCCGCGCGCAAAATGAAAAAATTCAGCGCATGAGTGAAGCGTTTGGTCTGAAAAGCATCGCGTCGCATCCCACCGATGCGCTGCCGCTGGGCTTTAAACAGCGACTGGCGCTGGCCTGCTCGCTGATGCACGAACCGGATATTTTATTCCTTGATGAACCAACGTCCGGGGTTGATCCCCTCACCCGTCGTGAATTTTGGCTGCACATTAATAGCATGGTGGAAAAAGGGGTCACGGTAATGGTGACGACCCACTTTATGGATGAGGCGGAATATTGCGATCGCATCGGACTGGTTTATCGCGGGAAGCTTATCGCCAGCGGTACGCCGGACGATCTCAAAGCGCAGGCCGCCGATGAGCAACAGGCCGATCCAACGATGGAGCAGGCCTTTATCACTCTCATCAATGACTGGGATAAGGAGCATACGCATGAGTAAGTCTCTCTCCTGGCGCCGCGTGCGTGCGTTGTGCGTCAAAGAGACGCGCCAGATCGTGCGCGATCCCAGTAGCTGGCTGATTGCGGTGGTGATCCCGCTGCTGCTGCTGTTTATTTTTGGTTACGGCATTAACCTCGACTCCAGCAAACTGCGGGTGGGGATTCTGCTTGAACAACAAAGCCAGGAGGCGCTGGATTTCACTCATGCGATGACCGGTTCACCCTATATCGACGCGACCATTAGCGATAACCGCCATGAATTAATTGAAAAAATGCAGGCCGGACGCATTCGCGGACTGGTGGTGATTCCGGTGGATTTCGCGCAGCAAATGGCGCGCGACGGTGACAGCGCGCCGATTCAGGTGATTACCGACGGCAGCGAGCCAAACACCGCCAACTTCGTTCAGGGTTATGTTGAAGGCATCTGGCAAATCTGGCAACAGCAGCGGGCGGAAGATCGCGGCGACACCTTTGAACCGCTCATCGACGTCCAGACGCGCTACTGGTTTAACCCGGCGGCGATCAGTCAGCATTTTATCATTCCCGGGGCGGTGACCATTATCATGACGGTAATTGGCGCAATCCTCACCTCGCTGGTCGTTGCCCGCGAATGGGAGCGCGGCACGATGGAGGCGCTGCTCTCAACCGAAGTGACGCGTGTTGAACTGCTGCTGTGTAAGCTTATTCCCTATTACTTTCTCGGTATGCTGGCGATGCTGCTCTGTATGCTGGTATCGGTGTTTATTCTCGGCGTGCCGTATCGCGGTTCGCTGGTGATTCTGTTTATCATCACCAGTCTGTTTTTACTGAGTACGCTGGGGATGGGGCTGTTGATTTCCACCATCACTCGCAACCAGTTTAACGCCGCGCAGGTGGCGCTGAACGCCGCGTTTTTGCCCTCGATTATGCTGTCCGGATTTATCTTCCAGATAGACAGTATGCCTGCGGTGATCCGCGCGGTGACCTATATTATTCCGGCGCGCTATTTTGTCAGCACCCTGCAAAGTCTGTTTCTGGCCGGCAATATTCCGGTCGTGTTAGGCGTTAACGTACTGTTTTTAATCGCCTCGGCGGTGATGTTTATTGGCCTGACGTGGCTAAAAACCAAACGACGGCTGGATTAAATATGTGTATGGATAATTGTCGTCGTAGGCCGGATAAGGCGTTCACGCCGCCATCCGGCATTATGCCTGATGCGCTTTGCTTATCAGGCCTACAAACTGGACTGAGAGGACGGACATGTTTCATCGTTTATGGACGTTAATTCGCAAAGAACTGCAATCGCTTTTACGCGAACCGCAAACGCGCGCGATCCTGATTCTGCCGGTGCTGATTCAGGTCATCCTGTTTCCGTTCGCCGCGACGCTTGAAGTCACTAACGCGACTATCGCCATCTATAACGAAGATAACGGCAAACATTCGGTAGAACTTACCCAGCGCTTTGCCCGCGCGAAAGCGTTTACCCATGTGCTATTGCTGAACAGTCCGCAGGAGATCCAGCCGACTATCGATACGCAAAAAGCGCTGCTGCTGGTGCGCTTCCCGGCGGATTTCTCGCGGAATCTGGATACCTTCCAGCCTGCGCCGATGCAACTCATTCTTGATGGACGTAACTCCAACAGCGCGCAAATCGCCGCCAATTATCTGCAACAGATCGTCAAGGAGTATCAGCAGACATTGATGGACGGCAAGCCAAAGCCCAACAATAGCGAACTGGTGGTACGCAACTGGTATAACCCGAATCTGGACTACAAGTGGTTTGTGGTGCCCTCGCTGATCGCCATGATCACCACTATTGGCGTGATGATCGTCACTTCGCTGTCCGTCGCCCGCGAGCGTGAACAAGGCACTCTGGATCAGCTGCTGGTCTCTCCGCTCACCACCTGGCAGATTTTCGTCGGCAAAGCGGTGCCGGCTCTGATTGTCGCGACCTTCCAGGCCACGATCGTGCTAGCTATCGGCATTTGGGCATACCAAATTCCCTTCGCCGGTTCATTAGCGCTGTTTTATTTCACGATGGTGATTTACGGGCTGTCGCTGGTAGGCTTTGGCTTGCTGATATCATCGCTTTGCGCCACGCAACAGCAGGCGTTTATCGGCGTCTTTGTCTTTATGATGCCGGCGATTCTGCTCTCGGGTTATGTCTCGCCGGTGGAAAACATGCCGGTCTGGCTGCAAAACCTGACGTGGATAAACCCTATCCGCCACTTTACTGATATTACCAAGCAAATTTATCTTAAGGACGCGAGTCTGGGGATTGTCTGGGGAAGTTTGTGGCCGCTATTGGTGATAGCGGCCACCACGGGTTCAGCGGCGTATGCGATGTTTAGACGCAAAGTGATGTAGCTTTTTATCTTTCGCCAGTAGCGAGACCACGGCGGGCCCGGCCAGGATAGCCAGCCCCCCC
>OKAA01000439.1_pt1 | contig 12025 bp, 9 predicted proteins | sample 1611051 | NCBI WGS metagenome assembly OKAA01 (sample SAMN04436707, study PRJEB24849) | human gut metagenome | biome: human gut; feature: NICU; material: stool | host: Homo sapiens | place: USA: Saint Louis, MO | collected 2010-09-04
GTCAGCAATGGAGAAGGCGATAAAGCCCGCCAGCACCGGCACCATCAGCGCAAACGCGGAGCCGCCGCCAATCTGCATCAACGCGGCCGCCAGCGTGCCCGGCTCTTTAAACGCCTCGATACCAAAGGCGAAGGAGAGCGCAATACACAGGCCGCCCGCCACCACCATCGGCAGCATGTAGGACACGCCGGTCAGCAGGTGGCGATACGCGCCCGCAGACTCTTTTTTCCCTTCGGTCGCAGTTTTAGCCGCACCGGTTGCCTGATACGGTTTGGCTTCTGCCAGCGCCTTATCAAACTCCTGCGCAGTTTTCTTCAGCGCCAGGCCGGTAGAGGTGCGGTACATCGGCTTCCCGGCAAACTTCGCCAGATCCACTTCGATATCCGCCGCTACAATCACCAGATCGGCTTCTGCCACCTCTTCCGGCGTGATGGCATTGCCTGCGCCCACGGAGCCGCGGGTTTCAACCTTCACCCACCAGCCGCGTTTTTTCGCTTCGGTTTCAATGGCTTCAGCCGCCATAAAGGTGTGCGCTACACCTGTCGGGCAGGCCGTTACCGCAACAATGCGTTTCGGCCCAGCGACGGCAACCGGCGCCGCCTCAACGGGGGCGCTGTAAACCGTGGCGTGACCTTTCGCTTCGCTCAGAAACAGTTCAGGGTGTGCCACCGCGCGATTAATATCACCCAGCCACACTTTTTTGCCGTTCAGGGCGCTGTCCGCGGGGATTTTGTCGCCCAGAACAATCGCCATTTCAGCATCACCCGGGTTATCAATGATATCCAGGTGCGCTTTTTGTGCCGCCGCGCCCAGCAGGGTCTTCGCCATATAGGCACGAGCCTGTCCGAGACCGGAGTCAATGATCAGCAGCGTTTTCATTATTCCTCTCCTGCTGTTAGTTAAAAGGTTTTAAGTCAACGCGCGCCATCATCGCGGCTAACTGGGTACGATCGGTAATACCAACATTGCTCTGGCTCACAGCCAGGGCCGCAACGGCGGTAGCAAGACGTAAGGTATGTTCACTGGATTCGCGCATCAGCAGACCGTAGATCAGACCGCCAACCATCGAATCCCCGGCACCTACGGTGCTGACCACCTCCATTGAAGGCGGTTTGGCAATCCATTCCCCGGAGGCGTTAACCCACAGGGCACCTTCTGCACCCAGCGAAATCACCACGTGAGCGATACCCTGCTCGCGCAGCGCATGGGCAGCGTCAATCACATCCTTTAATTCTGGCAGCTTACGGCCCGCCCAGATCTCCAGTTCGCGGCGGTTAGGCTTAACCAGCCATGGCGAGGCTTTCAGACCGGCGACCAGCGCGTCGCGGCTGCTGTCGAAAATAATGCACGGGCACTGGCTGCGCAGGCGCGTCATCCAGTCGGTGAACGCTTCCGGGCTGACGCCGGACGGCAGACTGCCGCTGACGCACACCATGTCAAACTGGCCCAGCCAGCTCAGGGAATCGGCAACAAAGCGCTCCCAGTCAGCCGGGGTCACTTCGAAGCCGGAGAAGTTCAGATCGGTCACTTCACCGTCTTTCTCGGTCAGCTTAACGTTGATGCGGGTACGGCCCTGCACAACCTGAAAACGGTTAGCGATGCCCAGTTCACTGAACAACTGCTGAAAACCGTCCTGGTTGTCTTTACCGAGGAAACCGCCAACGGTGACATCGATGCCGAGATCTTTCAGCACCTTCGCCACGTTAATCCCTTTCCCTGCGGCATGCAGGCCGGTCGTCCGCACCAGGTTAACTTCGCCACGCTCAATTTCCGGGCAGAAGCCCACCAGATCGTAAGCCGGGTTCAGCGTAATGGTCGCAACACGTCTGCTCATTATGCGCCCTCCCCCAGACCGGCCGCGATGGCGTCGCCAATCGCTTTCAGCGCCTGTTCAGCATCCGCACCCTGCGCGGTAAAGCGCAGACGATGGCCTTTCTTCACGCCCAGCGCGACAACTTTCATCAGGCTGCGCCCGTTGGCTGGTTTACCCGAACCGTCCAGATTGGTCACGGTGATCTCACTTTCAAATTGTTTAATGGTATTCACCAGCATGGTGCCCGGACGGGCATGCAGGCCGTGTTCGTTACGCACCACGTACTCTGCGCTCAGCAGGTCATCCGTCAGCGCATCGTCGCTGGTCAGCAGGGCCAGCACCGTCGCCGCGTCTGCGTTCAGCAGTTTTTCAGCTTTATTGTTCAGCAGCAGATCGCCCAGACGCTTCAGCACGGAAACCGGCTGATCGTCCGCCATGGCAACCGTTACCAGCATGGCGGCGCGTTCGCCGTCTGTCTCAAAGGCAACCGCAGCACGGCTGACCGCGATAGCGCTACGCAGGTTGCCTTCAGCACTGTCGTTCAGCCAGATGCCCTGACCCAGGTTTAATGGCTTATCATTGATGGCGCGCGTCACAAAAGTGGTATCCGCCGCACCGACCTCTTTCAGGCGAGCCGCGTTCAGCGCCTGGAGCGTCAGCAAATCGGACGCAACGACGTCCAGCGTCAGGGTTTCATTATCCAGCTTCAGCGCTTCGCTCTGTTTTTCGCCCATCAGCAGGGCACGCAGCTCTTCAGCAGTGGTAGCGGATTTAAGCTGTTCCGCGACGGCATCATCACTCAGCACGTGCGTCAGCTGACGCAGCAGGCCCAGGTGTTCGTCACCGCTGGCCGCGATGCCAATTGCCACGTAAGCCACCTGACCCTCGCCCCACAGCACGCCCTGCGGGAACTGGAAGACCTGCACGCCGGTTTTCAGCACCTGATCGCGGGTGTCCGTGGTGCCGTGCGGAATTGCAATACCGTTACCGAGGAAGGTGGAGGTCTGCTGTTCACGCGCCAGCATGCCGTTGACGTAGCCGTCAGCCACGTTGCCAGCCTGCACGAGCGCAGCGGCGACCTGGCGAATAGCCTCTTCTTTATTCCCGGCCTGTTCGCCCGGGTGAATATCCTGAACAGATAACTGGAACATGATTCTCCTCTCCTGCTGAAATTGAATCGTTTCAGCTTAACTGAGAAAATAAGCGCTAGCCTGCTTCGTCAGGACATGCATGATAGCGCTGAAACGTTTCAAGAAGTCTTGTCTTTTCTACAAAAGGTTGCAAGAAAAGTTACATTTCTTGTTGCAGAATTTAGAAGTGCAGCACATTTCTTCTTCAGTCGGGAGGTTTTTGCTGATGTTCAGCAAACAGGTTCAGCACGCTTCAGCGAAACGGCGATAAACTGAAATGCTATTTTGATTTATTGTGGCAATCTTGATTTTGCCCTCTGTTTATTTAATGACAGGCGGCGTAAACTCCGCCTCTCTCTGTTACTCGCAAAGACTGAACATGCATAACACCCCCGCTGCCGCCTCACCAAAGCCTTTTGATTTGACGTCAACGGCGTTTTTGATCGTTGCTTTTCTCACCGGTATTGCCGGTGCGTTACAAACGCCTACGCTGAGCCTGTTTCTGACCAACGAAGTCCACGCCCGCCCGGCGATGGTTGGCTTCTTCTTTACCGGGAGCGCCATCATCGGCATCTTCGTCAGCCAGTTTCTTGCCGGGCGTTCAGACCGCAAAGGCGATCGCAAAAGCCTGATCGTTTTTTGCTGCCTGCTCGGGGTGTTTGCCTGCCTGCTGTTTGCCTGGAACCGTAACTACTTCATTCTGCTGTTTGTGGGCGTCTTCCTGAGCAGTTTCGGCTCGACCGCCAACCCGCAGATGTTCGCCCTTGCCCGTGAGCATGCCGACCGCACCGGGCGGGAAGCGGTGATGTTCAGCTCGATACTGCGCGCGCAGGTGTCGCTGGCGTGGGTGATTGGCCCCCCGCTCGCCTACGCGCTGGCGATGGGTTTTGGCTTTACGGTGATGTACCTCAGCGCAGCCGTGGCCTTCGTGGTATGCGGCGCAATGGTCTGGTTCTTCCTGCCCTCCATGCGCAAAGAGCCGAAAGTGGCGACCGGTACGCTGGAAGCTCCGCGACGCAACCGCCGCGACGCGCTGCTGTTATTCATTATCTGTACGCTGATGTGGGGCACCAACAGCCTCTATATCATTAATATGCCGCTATTTATTATTGATGAGCTGCATCTGCCGGAGAAGCTGGCCGGGATCATGATGGGAACCGCCGCGGGGCTTGAGATCCCCACCATGCTGATTGCGGGCTATTACGCGAAGCGCTTCGGCAAGCGCTTTTTGATGCGCGTCGCCGCCGTAGCCGGGCTGCTTTTTTATGTCGGTATGCTGACGGTTCATACGCCAGCCCTGCTTCTGGCTTTACAGCTGCTGAACGCCATTTACATCGGCATTCTGGCCGGTATCGGCATGCTCTACTTCCAGGATCTGATGCCGGGTCAGGCAGGCTCTGCCACCACCCTTTATACTAATACCACCCGCGTGGGCTGGATTATTGCCGGTTCAATGGCCGGTGTCGTGGCCGAAATCTGGAACTATCACACGGTGTTCTGGATTGCGCTGGTGATGTGTACGCTGACGATGGGCTGCCTGGCGAGGATTAAAGACGTTTAAGGCGCGGTGAGCGCTTCCAGCTCAAGAAGGTACGTTATCGCCTGCTCTCGCGTGCTGCCGCACATTTCAGCCGTGGGCTGAAGCCCGGAGCAGACCTTCGGGCGCAACGGTGAGCCAAAGATCATGCACAGGTTCGTTTCCGAGAGCTGAACGCAGCGGGTATTGGCAGGTTTGCCCTCGGGCATTCCTGGAATGGGGCTTGAAATGGACGGTGCAGTACAGCACGCGCCACAATCGGGACGACAATCCATAAATGCTCTCTTTCGCTGGCGAATGCCCGTACGGTCGGGCATCGCGCGCACAGTAACACCTTTTGTGTATTGATAGCAAAACCCACGAATTCCGCTTGCCTGAAAGGCCGCGCGCGAGTAATTTGGCGCGATATTTTTTACCTCCCGTAAACAGGATTACTGCAATGCCAAGAGCGAACGAAATTAAGAAAGGTATGGTACTGAATTACAACGGCAAACTGCTGATTGTGAAAGATATCGACATTCAGGCACCCAGCGCCCGTGGCGCAGCAACGCTGTACAAAATGCGTTTCTCCGATGTCCGCACCGGCCTGAAAGTGGAAGAACGTTTTAAAGGCGACGATATCGTTGATACCGTGACCCTGACCCGTCGCTACGTTGATTTCTCCTACATCGACGGCAACGAATACGTGTTCATGGATAAAGAAGATTACACCCCGTATATCTTCACCAAAGATCAGATCGAAGAAGAGCTGCTGTTTATTCCTGAAGGCGGAATGCCGGACATGCAGGTGCTGACCTGGGATGGCGTGCTGCTGGCGCTGGAGCTGCCGCAGACGGTTGATCTGGAAATTGTTGAAACGGCGCCGGGCATCAAAGGCGCGTCTGCAAGTGCGCGTAACAAACCGGCTACCCTGACTACCGGTCTGGTCGTACAGGTGCCAGAGTACCTGTCAGCGGGCGAGAAAATCCGTATCCATATCGAAGAAAAACGCTATATGGGTCGTGCTGACTGATCGTGCTTTTCGCCCGGTGGCGCTACGCTTACCGGGCCTACAAAAAACCGGCTCTGATGCCGGTTTTTGTGTTTTTGTAGGCCGGGTAAGGCGCAGCCGCCACCCGGCAACAAACTTTACAGCAGTTCAGGATACTTCGTCATTTTCAGCGCCAGCTCGATACCGCGCACTTCCGCCATCCCTTTCAGACGGCCAATTGCCGAATACCCTGGATTCGTTTTCTTGCGCAGATCGTCCAGCATCTGGTGCCCGTGATCCGGACGGAACGGGATAGGACGTACATCTCCCGCCTGCTTACGACGTACCTCTTCAGCGAGAATGGCATCCACCACCGCAACCATGTTCACGTCGCCGCCAAGATGCGCTGCTTCATGGAAGGTTTTTGGGTTCTCTTCACGGCAGGTTGCACGCAGGTGGGTGAAATGAATGCGATCGCCGAAGGTTTCGATCATTCGCACCAGATCGTTATCCGCCCGCACGCCATACGAGCCCGTACACATGGTAAAGCCGTTGTAGATGCTGTCGACCGTCTCTTTCAGCCACTGCATATCTTCAATCGTAGACACGATACGCGGCAGGCCTAGGATAGGACGCGGTGGATCGTCCGGATGAACCGCCAGCCGCACGCCGACTTCTTCTGCCACCGGCACGATAGCGCGCAGGAAGTGCGCCATGTTTTCACGCAGCTGGTTTTTATCGATATCGCCATATTCCGCCAGGCGCGCGCGGAACTGATCGAGGGTATAGCCCTCTTCCGCCCCCGGCAGGCCCGCGATGATATTGCGAACCAGCTTTTCAATGTCCGCTTCACTGGCGGCATTGAACCACGCCAGCGCCTGCTGTTGCTCTTCGGCAGTGTAGTCTGCTTCCGCCCCCGGACGCTTCAGAATGTGCAGTTCGAAAGCCGCAAAAGCGATTTGATCGAAACGCAGCGCCTTCGAACCATCGGCCATTTCATATTCCAGGTCGGTACGCGTCCAGTCCAGAATTGGCATAAAATTGTAGCAGACGGTATCAATACCACAGGCTGCCAGGTTACGAATGCTCTGCTGATAATTCGCAATCCAGTTATCACACTCACCGGAGTGGGTTTTGATATCTTCGTGAACCGGAATACTTTCCACAACAGACCAGGTTAAACCCTTCTCTGCCAGCTGAGCCTGACGCTTTTGGATTTCCTCCACCGGCCACACCTGACCGTTCGGAATATGATGCAGCGCCGTGACCACACCCGTTGCGCCAGCCTGACGCACATCATCAAGAGAAACCGGATCGTTCGGCCCGTACCAACGCCAGGTTTGTTCCATTGTCCCACCCTCTCAAGTTGTTATACCAATATGTGTTACTTCAATGACGACTACCATACATGTTTAATCGAAGTGGTCAATACAGCACGCGGCATTGATTGATCAAACTCACATAACAGGGATATTTACGGCTTACCAATTTAATTTGTTGTCATATAACTTTACACTGGCATTGTTAATTAATGGTTAATCAGGTGTGTATTACATGAAGACTATTGCCTCCACCGCGCTTCCTGCTCATGTCCAGCAGCCCCGCTACGATCGCGAGCAGTTACGCTCCCGCATCGTCCATTTCGGTTTTGGCGCGTTCCACCGGGCGCATCAGGCGTTGTTAACAAACCGGGTACTGAATGCCAGAGGAGGCGACTGGGGAATTTGTGAGATTAGCCTCTTTAGCGGCGATGTCCTCATGCGCCAGCTCCGGGCGCAGGATCATCTGTTTACCGTGCTGGAGAAAGGCGCCGAAGGCAATCAGCCCATTATTATCGGTGCGGTAAAAGAGTGCCTGAACGCAAAACTCGACTCGCTGGCAGCCATTATTGAGAAATTCTGCGAACCGCAGGTGGCAATTGTCTCCCTCACCATTACCGAAAAAGGCTACTGCATCGATCCGGCGACGGGAAAACTGGATATGCAGAACAGCCGCATCCTGCACGATCTTGAGCACCCGTCTGAGCCGCATTCCGCGCCGGGTATTCTGGTCGAAGCGCTTCATCGCCGCCGCGAGCGCGGCCTGCCGGCGTTTACCGTGCTCTCCTGCGACAATATTCCCGACAACGGCCACGTGGTGAAGAATGCCGTTCTCGGCATGGCCGGAAAGCGTTCCGCAGCGTTGGCCGGATGGATCGAAGCGCACGTGAGCTTCCCTGGCACCATGGTCGACCGAATCGTGCCCGCCGCCACCGACGCCTCACTCGCGGAAATCGCCCGGGAACTTGGCGTTGAAGATCCCTGCGCCATCAGCTGTGAACCGTTCATTCAGTGGGTAGTGGAAGATAACTTTGTCGCCGGGCGTCCGGAGTGGGAGGTTGCAGGCGTACAGATGGTTGAGGATGTCCTGCCCTGGGAGCAGATGAAGCTGCGGATGCTGAACGGCAGCCACTCCTTCCTGGCGTATCTGGGCTACCTTGCCGGCTACGCGCACATAAATGAATGTATGCAGGACGACAGTTTCCGCGAGGCGGCCCGCAGGCTGATGCTGAATGAGCAGGCCCCTACGCTGCGCATCACCAACGTTGATCTGACAGCCTATGCTGACAGCCTGCTTGACCGCTTCGCCAACCCGGCGCTACAGCACCGCACCTGGCAAATCGCCATGGACGGCAGCCAGAAGCTGCCTCAGCGCATGCTGGATGGGATCCGCGTGCATCTTGAGCGTCACACCGCCTGGCCATTACTGGCGCTGGGGGTGGCGGGCTGGATGCGCTACGTCAGCGGTACGGACGAACAAGGCAACGCCATTGACGTACGCGATCCGCTGAGCGACAAGTTTCAGGCCATTGTCACTACCAGCAGCGACGCAGAACGCGTTAGCACCCTGCTGACGCTAAATGAAATCTTTGGCGACGACCTGCCGCAAAACCCTGTCTTTGTCGAAGCAATCACCAGCGCGTACCAGCGCCTCGTCCGGCTCGGCGCGCGCCAGGCCGTTATCGAAACGTTAAAAATTTAGCGATTATTGCGTTTAAGGCGAACGGTTTTGTGCTCCGTTCGCCCTCCCTCTTCTCAATGCCCGATTTTTTCGTCAGGATGATAGATAGTTGTTACTACATCACAATTATTTATCGGAGCGCACGTGACCAAAACCAACCTGATCACCGGTTTTCTCGGCAGCGGTAAAACTACGTCCATTCTGCATTTGCTGGCCAATAAAGACCCGGCGGAAAAGTGGGCCGTGCTGGTCAACGAATTTGGCGAAGTGGGGATCGACGGCGCGTTGCTCGCCGACAGCGGCGCGATGGTGAAAGAGATCCCGGGCGGGTGTATGTGCTGCGTGAATGGTCTGCCGATGCAGGTAGGGCTGAATACGCTGCTGCGTCAGGGCAAGCCGGACCGGTTGCTGATTGAGCCTACCGGGCTGGGTCATCCTAAGCAAATCCTTGATTTACTGACCGCCCCGGTATACGAGCCGTGGCTTGAGCTGCGTGCGACGCTTTGCCTGTTAGACCCCCGCCAGCTGCTGGATGAAAAAGCGATCAATAACGACAATTTCCGCGACCAGCTCGCCTCGGCAGATATTATCGTGGCGAATAAATCCGATCGCGCGACGGCTGAGAGTCAGGCCGCGTTCGAGTCCTGGTGGCAGAAGGCTGGCGGTGGACGTCAGTATGTGCAGACCACCCAGGGCAACATTGATGGCGCCCTGCTCGACCTTCCCCGCCTCAACCAGACGCAACTGCCTGCCAGCGCTGAGCATTCGCATAGCCACGGTGCGAAGCAAGGCCTGGCTGCACTGAGCCTGCCGGAACATCAACGCTGGCGTCGAAATTTGAACAGCGGCCAGGGGCACCAGGCCTGCGGGTGGATCTTCGATGCCGATACGGTTTTCGACACCATTGGTATCCTGGAGTGGGCGAGACTGGCGCCGGTTGAGCGGGTAAAAGGGATCATGCGCACCCCGGGTGGCCTGGTGCGCATTAACCGTCAGGGCGAGGATTTCTTTATTGAAACCCAGAACGTTGCGCCACCCGACAGCCGGATAGAGTTAATTAGTGCGGTTAATACCGACTGGAATGCCCTCCAGTCAAGCCTGTTGAAGCTTCGTTTAAGTTTGGGCGGCTAACGTTGCCCCTGATTTCACACATTGCTGAAGACTATGACGACTCGACTTCCTGCTATTTTATTGCTCAACGCCGCCGGTCTGGCGATCTTTTTCTCCTGGTATATCCCGGCGGATCACGGTTTCTGGTTCCCGCTGGATTCCGGGCTGTTCCATTTCTTTAACCAGGCGCTGGCGAAGAGTGAAGCCTTCCTGTGGCTGGTGGCGATCACCAACAACCGCGCGTTTGACGGCTGTTCGCTGCTGGCAATGGGCTGTCTGATGCTCTCCTTCTGGCTGAAGGAAGACAAAACGGGTCGTCGCCGTATTCTGATTATCGGTCTGGTGATGCTGCTGGCTGCGGTGATTATCAACCAGCTGGCGCAGCATCTGATGCCGGTTAAACGCGCCAGTCCGTCGCTCTTTTTCCCGAATATTAACCGCGTCAGCGAGCTGCTTCATATTCCAACCAAAGACGCCTCGAAGGACAGTTTCCCGGGCGACCACGGTATGATGCTGCTGATTTTCGCAGGCTTCATGCTGCGCTATTTTGGTAAAAAAGCCTTCGCCATCGCCCTGGTTATTGTGGTGGTATTTGCATTCCCGCGGGTGATGATTGGCGCGCACTGGCTGACAGATATCGCCGTAGGCTCCCTCACGGCGGTGTTAATTGGTTTACCGTGGGTGCTGATGACCCCCCTGAGCGATCGCATAATAGCCATTTTTGATCGCTATCTTCCCGGCAAATTTAAACAAGCCGGAAACAAATAAATAACGAAAATTAACACCATTCATCAGGGATCGTTTTCGATCCCTGAGTCACTTCTTTGCGGCGTCATTCAACGCTGTCATCATCCCGTCATACTATTCGTGATAAAAATGAAGCAATTGCGGGGATTACCGGTATGAATGGCGGCATTTTGAGCAATTCCGCGCTGTAACTTTGTGTATCACATTTTCTTATAAAAAATCGGACTTTTTTGCTCGCAATACCCCGTGCAATCGGTTAACCTCGAACTCGTTTTGCCCCACTGAGATAATTATTATCATGGTGAATAATTTTGTGCGTTGAGCCACAGTTTTCACCATAAAGAATTGTCTCATTGTGAACAGATAATTAGTCTCGTCACGTTTGGCATTTTTATAACGATATTTTCGTTAAGGACTTCAAGGGAAAACAAACAAAATGGTCAAATCTCAACCAATCTTGAGATATATCTTGCGGGGGATCCCGGCGATTGCAGTGGCGGTTCTGCTTTCGGCATGTAGTACGACGAATACCGCGAAGAATATGCATCCTGAGACGCGTGTTGTGGGAATGGAAGATTCCTCCTCACTGCAAGCCTCTCAGGATGAATTTGAAAATATGGTACGTAATCTCGACGTTAAGTCGCGTATTATGGATCAGTATGCTGACTGGAAAGGCGTGCGTTACCGTCTGGGCGGCAGCACCAAGAAAGGTATTGATTGTTCCGCGTTCGTACAGCGTACGTTCCGTGAGCAGTTTGGGTTAGACCTTCCGCGTTCTACTTATGAACAGCAGGAGATGGGCAAATCCATTTCGCGCACTAAACTGCGCACGGGCGATTTAGTCCTGTTCAGAGCGGGTTCAACCGGTCGACACGTTGGCATCTATATCGGTAACGATCAGTTTGTCCATGCTTCCACCAGCAGTGGTGTGACGATTTCCAGCATGAACGAACCTTACTGGAAGAAGCGCTACAACGAAGCTCGCCGCGTTCTGAGCCGTAGTTAATATTGCTGTCGTATCGTTGGTTATCCCTTGGCTGGCGATACGATAAAAAAAGCACTGCTCCGGCAGTGTTTTTTTTTGCCCGTTACACTGATAACTATCCAGCGGCATTTCAGGAATTACGACATCTATGTTTACCCGCTACTTCTCCAGCAACCGCAAGATACTGTTTCTCAGTTTCCTTACGGGGTTATTCACTGCCCTGCTTCTGGGAGCATTACAGTTTTACTGGAGTTACCACAAGCGAGACGTCAGATTCGATACCCTCATTACCGATTTACGCGTCTATATGGAGAGCTATTTCGATGAGCTCAAAATGTCGATTGATACGCTCCAGCCACTCACGCTGAACAGCTGCGAGGAAGTGAGTGCCGCCCTGACCTCCCGGGCGGCCTTTAGCATCAACGTGCGCGCCTTTTTGCTGGTCAGGGATAAATACGCCTACTGCTCTTCCGCCACCGGCCCGATGAATGTCCCCCTGCAAGCGCTTATTCCTGAACTGCACATCAATAAACAGGTTGATATGGCGCTCCTGCCGGGCACCCCCATGATGCCGGACAAGCCCGCGATTGCCATCTGGTATCGCAACCCACTGGTGAAAGACGGCGGTGTGTTTACCTCCGTAAATCTCAACCTGACCCCGTACCTTCTCTACACCTCACACAAGCCGAGATCGGAAGAGCGTCGTGTAGGGAAAGAGTGTAGATCTCGGTGG
>OKAA01000440.1_pt1 | contig 12023 bp, 8 predicted proteins | sample 1611051 | NCBI WGS metagenome assembly OKAA01 (sample SAMN04436707, study PRJEB24849) | human gut metagenome | biome: human gut; feature: NICU; material: stool | host: Homo sapiens | place: USA: Saint Louis, MO | collected 2010-09-04
GTGCGACTATTTCGACGGCATCGAGCCGGATTCGGTATCCGGCACAGTCACCGTGGGAGAAACATGAAAAGAATATTAGTTGTAAAAGCTATGGTTCTTGGAGCCATAGCTTGTTCTATTAGTGCAGCGGGTATTGCTGCAGATATAAATACTCAACGTGCACAAGATATAACTAATACACAACAAAATATACAAGGCACGGAAAAACATGATGCCGTGCAATCCAACTGGATGGACCGCACGGATATTAAGGTTGGCACACAATCTAAGGTAGGTGCGCAAGTATCTGTAGAAACATTACAACCGTTAACCCATTATGATGAGAACTCCAAGTCCGTATTGTTTGTACAAGGCGGTATTGGCAGAGGTGGTCAAGAACATTCTGCTAGTTACTATCACGGATATAATGAGATTTGGTATCCTTATAATCCTGCAACGGGTAAAGGTGACCAACGATATATGGCAGAAAAATATGAACATACGAAATCATTAGGGACTGTAGCTAATGTGGGCTTAGGGTATCGCCATCTTAGTAAGAATGAGCATGCCTATGTTGGTGTCAATGCCTTTGTTGATCGCGCCTTTTCCGAGAATGCTAATCGTGTGAGTGGGGGCCTAGAATATGTATCAGGTCTTAACGAAGTTCGTGCTAATGTATATAGAGGTTTAGGGAGTGTGAAATCGCAATCTGATATGATATATTTACCGCAATCGTACTTCACATTTGATTTGGATGGGGGCGCTGCTTACTATATGCCACATACGTCTCAAAAGGTATTATCTGGATATGATGTAAGTTATGCTCGTACATTTAAAAATGCTCGTTGGGCCCGTGTACACGCAACCGTATATCATTGGAATGGTCTTAGTGTGCCTAATCATAGCGACGCATTATTGAAAACACTGGAAGTTGGTAACAGTCATGGATGGAAAGTAGGAACTACATTACAAGTAACGCCTCATGTATCGCTAGATGTAGGCTATACATCGGATAGCAAAGATACTAGTGGTGCCTATGGATTTGTTAAATATACATTGGGTACCTCTAAGTTTGCTTGGCATGGCGGTAAACATAGTGATGATGCTATTACAAATGCTCGTGCTAGAATGTTAGATAAGGTAGAGCGTAGTCCGTTAACAATAGGCCATACATATGAAGAAGATTGGTATGTAAACCCTAATGATCATTTATAAAATTGATGATAATTTATAAAACTAAAAGGAGAGAAGTTTCGTAATGAAATATAAGTTAGTATTAACATCTATGGTTATGGGGGCCATAGTGTGTAGCACAAGTGCTGTAGTGGGAGCGGCCAATGTGGCGCCACAAGTGAGCGATACAGCAAAGCATGAGGCAGTGCAATCTAATTGGATGGATCGCACGGATATTGCTGTAGGTGTACAGACCGGAGGTCAGTCCAAATTAGATAAAGGACATTTTTTAACGGATGACCAAAATTCAATCTATAATAAGCAGTCTGATTATGGTAATTTAACGAAAGCCTATATAGAAACATTGCAGCCTATTTCTCATTATGATGAGAACAGTAAAAGTGTTCTATTTGTACAGGGGCGCATTGGACGTGGCGGTGAGAAAATAGCTTCGAAAGAGATGAGGGGTTATTTTATTAATGAACCAATAATGACTCGGCATGGGTATCTATCTAGTTACACCATAAAAAATACGGATGAAAAATCATCAGAAACATTAGGGATTATTGGTACTGTTGGTATTGGATATCGACGTCTTAGCCGCAATGAACATGCCTTTGTAGGTGCTAATGCATTCGTTGATCGAGCTTTCACAGGCAATTACAATCGTATTAGCGGCGGCATAGAGTATGTAAACGGACTCAATGAGGTATATGCTAATGTGTACAGGGGGCTTGGTAATAAGGATCTTGTAAGAGGAGGTGGTGGTAATCCATATCCTAAACGTTTGTATCCTAATGGTTATCCAGATTCATTCCCATATGGTGTTATTCAATCAGAGAATTATTATACCTATAAAGGCGGTAGAGCACTGGGTGGCTATGAAATCGGTTTTGCTAGATCCTTTAAGAATGCTCGTTGGGCTCGTGCCTATGTAAATGGATATCGCTGGAAGGGGCAAGGTTTTGGCCATGAACAATATTATAATCCGGGGCGTCCAGGCCATTGGTCCGTTCCATGGTTTTCTGTGCGGAATACAAATCACTATAAGGGCATTAAAATCGGTGCTGAATTACAGTTAACACCACATATATCCTTAGATATTGGGTATAACAATGCAAACAATATGTCGAAAGGCATGTATGGTACTGTGAAATATACATTAGGTACATCTAAATTTGCCTTCTGGGGTGGCAAGCATAGTGATGATGCGATTACTACAGCTCGTTCTAAAATGCTAAATAAGGTACGTCGTCAAGACATGATTGTAGAATCCTTTGATGATATTGAATACGATTATTTAGCACCTATTGATCATCTATAATACCACTGTAGTTTAGATTATAGATATTAAATAAGACATGTAATAATAGGAGAGTAATTTTAATGAGCAAGACATTAATGATAAAAGCAATGGCTTTAGGTGCTGTAGCATGTGCGTTTAGTGCTACAGGTTTTGCAGCAGATGTACAAAATGGGCATGGGCAAGGTATAGCAGATTCTACTACAGAAGTGAATGGAGCTAAACATGAAGCTGTTCGTTCTAATTGGATGGACCGTACAGATATTAAGGTTGTACACAATCAAAGATGGGGAAGCAAATATCTGTAGAAACATTGCAACCTTTAACTCATTACGATGAGAACTCTAAGTCTGTATTATTCGTACAAGGCGGTATTGGTAAAGGTGGTCAAGAGCATACATTTAATTATTTTGATGGTAGTGGTGGCATTTGGTATCCATACGACTCGGCTACAGGTACTGTGGAGACAAAGACTAAACCAGAACGACATGATGAGACAAAATCTTTAGGTACTGTGGGTAATATTGGTTTAGGGTATCGTCAGCTCAGTAACCATGAACATGCTTATGTAGGTGTTAATGTATTTGCAGATCGCGCCTTCTCTGAGAATGTTAATCGAGTTAGTGGAGGCTTAGAATATGTGGCCGGACTTAACGAAGTTCGTGTTAATGTATATAGAGGTTTGGGAAATATAAAATCTCAATCTTATATGGTGAGAGTGCCTGAATCGCATCTTCCAATTCCTTTGAATGGAGGAACTGCTAATTATACGGTGTATAAGTCTCAAAAAGTATTATCTGGTTATGATGTAAGTTATACTCGTTCATTTAAAAATGCACGATGGGCTCGTGTGCATATAGGTGCTTATCACTGGAAGGGACTTGGCGTTTCAACGTATAGTGGAGGAACGTCGCCGATTTCGGATCTCAATAATAGTTCTGGCTGGCAAGTGGGTACTACATTACAAGTGACACCTCATATTTCGCTAGATTTAGGATATACATCCGATAATAAGTATACTAGTGGTGCTTATGGATTTGTTAAATATACATTGGGGACATCTAAATTTGCTTGGCATGGTGGAAAACATAGTGATGATACCATTACGAATGCTCGCGCTAGAATGTTAGATAAGGTAAAACGCAGTCCTATGATGATAGGTAAATCATATGAAGAATTCTGGGTAGTAGTACCTTATGATGCTTTACCTTGAAGGGATTATTGGTGTAAGAAATAAAATGAGAGGGAGAATCTATAAAATGAGAACGAGTTTATTATTGAAAGCAATGGTTTTAGGGACTATGACTTTCAGCATATCTACAATAGGAATGGCAGCAGAGATTCAAGATGTAAATGGACTAGATTCTGCGTCACAAACAATTGCATCCGATGCGGCTAGGAAAGAGGCCGTTCGTTCTAGCTGGATGGACCGTACAGATGTGGTAATCGGCGTTGGTATGAAAAATTCTGAAGAGTCGAGAAGCCATCAATATCATAATTTTAAGCCTTGGGAAAATCATCCTATTGTGGGGACTTCTGATAAATCCAAATCTACAGAACTTAACAAATTATACATTGAGACATTACAACCTGTAACCCATTATGATGAAAACGCTAAAAGCGTTGTCTTTGTACAAGGGCGTATAGGTCGTAGTGGTGAAAAAATATCCTATAATAAATTCAATAACTATTGGGTCCCAGATAGACCAGCAGGGACCTTCACAGTTCATGAGGGGGAAACAAAGAAACAAGAATCTCTAGGTGTAAATGCTAATGTTGGTATAGGATATCGTCGTCTTAGTAAAGGTGAGCATGCTTATATTGGTGTCAATGCATTCTATGACCATGCATTTAAAAATGGATATAAACGTGTTAGCGGTGGCCTAGAATATGTGGTAGGGCTTAATGAATTCCATGCCAATATTTATAAAAATTTAGGATCTAATGGAAGAAAATATATAGGCCTCCATGGGCGAACTAGTAGATGGTATGATCCTACTGGCTTGTATCCATACGGTAGAGATGATAATACCAGTCTTTATAATTATGCTAAGGTCGATTATGAAAATCACTGGATTCTAAGTGAAAATACTGTGGCTAGAGGTTATGATATTGGCTATGCCCGAACATTTAAAAATGCTCGCTGGGCTCGTGTCTATGCGGATTATTATAATTGGCGTGGTAGATCTGCTGTGCGAGTAGGCTATTATAAATTAAATAAACGTGACGATATCAAAGGTTTTAAAGTGGGGGCAGAGTTCCATATTACACCGCATCTTACCCTTGATGCGGGTTACCAAACGGCATCTCATCATTTGAGTGGCCCTTATGCAACCTTGAAATACACAATCGGCACATCCAAGTTTGCTTGGCGTGGCGGTAAACATAGTGAAAGCGCGATTACAACGGCTCGTGCTAAGATGCTTGATAAGGTACATCGTAGTGATATGGTTGTACAAGAAATTATGGAAGAAAACTATGATCATGGTGTTACCGATGTAGGTTTATAGTCTGTAACCTATTAAAATTACTAAGAGAATGGTAATTATAATATTGTAACAATAATTATGTGTGAGAGGAATTATTTTTTATATGTATTGTAAAACTAAGTTTAATATACGACTGCTACTTTGTGTAGCAGCTTGTACGATGTGTTGGACTATTGCATTAGCGGATAGTGCTGATACAAATACTGCTGTGAAAGTGAATTCCAGCAGTTATCAAGATTGGGCTGATCGAACTGATATTTCAGCGAAGTTTCAAACCAATCACAAGCCAATATATAGCATAGAGACCTTACAACCTATAGGTCATCATGATAACAACTCTAAGAGTATAGTATTTGTACAAGGCAAAGTTACTTCCCATGGAGGCATAAGTCGTACAGCTGATGGGTATGCAAATCATGTGACACGTAATGCAGGTGGTCATGTATATGAATGGTCCTTTGATCAGTCGATACAATCCATAGGCACAACGGGAAGCCTAGGAATAGGTTATCGCCGATTAAGTAAAAAGGAGCATAGCTATGTAGGTATTAATGCTTTTTATGATTATGCTTTCAAAGAACATTATAAGCGTACCAGTTTGGGTGTAGAATATGTAACTGGTGAGAATGAATTTTATGCTAACTTCTATAAGCCACTAGGACATACGACGTCGTCACATAGTTTAACTATACGTGATGAAATGATTCCAGCACCTTATAATATGCAAGATACAGGAGTTAATGTTGGTGAAAGTCATGAAAAACGTGTTGCCTCTGGATATGATGTAGGATATGGACGTACTTTTAAAAATGCTCGATATTTGCGAGCCTATATCGACCGTTATCACTGGAATCGGATGAATGGAGAGATTAGAGACATAGAATGGTCTAACCCTGATATATATAACTATAATATTGGATTCCGTGTAAATGGGGTCTATAAAAATGGTATTAAAACCGGTGTCAATGTAAATGTGACACCTCATATTTCGGTAGGCATGGGCTATGATAAACCATTTGGACACTCTGGCGAGTTTTATGTACAAACATTGTATACCCTTGGTAAATCTAAGCTTGCTCTCTTTGGTGGAAAGCATAGCGATAGTAGTATGACAACTGCTCGTTCTAAAATGCTTGATAAGATTGAACGTCAAGATATGCAGGGGCTCAATCTAAATGGAGATTTCCACGTTCATTATCCTCATGATTCTCTAGATTAAAAGTAGCTTATTTCAAAGTTATAACAAAGGAGCTAGTACGCTGTGTACTAGCTCCTTTTTATATCTTTGTTTATTATTGCAAATCCTTAGGCACGCTGAGCGGTTTCCAATTATCTAACTCTGGAATGTCTAATGTATTGATAGTTCGTTGTATCCAGTAGTTCAAGGATACTTCATTGCCAAAGTACTGTTCAAATAGGTATGTATTACCGGGAATATCCTTTTGCTTGCCGTGTTCGTCGACGATATGGCGCATCGATTCCTTGAGATACAGTTGCACCCTAAATGGTGTGGACCGCTTGCCCTTGAATATGAAATAGGATGGCCCAATAAAATCGTGGGTACGAACGTTGATTTGCTCGTAGCGATTGCTCTTGAGGCCTTCCAATGATGCTTGTATCATGGCGTTGGCATCGTCATATTCCTCGAGTAGGAATGGTTCTTGATCGACGTCGAGTACATAGTGCCATGTCGGTTTTTCCTCGTCTGTTTCGATGGCCCATGCATCTGAAAGCTCCGGTAAACGGTGGCTTTCATAAAGATTATGCCACAAATTATGGGCATTCTCTGCATTGAGCAGCGATTTATAAATAATCTCATGCCCTTCGGCTGAATCGTAGCCGTACAATCGAACTTGATAGGTGTTGCGTGGCATACGTTTAGTCTCCAGTTTATAGATATTCCGCAATTTGTCTGGAATGGTTAGGAAATGATTGTAAAAGCTAAGCACCACCGTATCTTGTGTGGATAGGGCCTTGTCGATGGTTTCTCGGTCATATAATGTGGTATCCCACTGAAAGCCATTCATATTGACAGATAATCGGGCTGCATTGTGAGGCCATGTGGTAGGGGCAGGACGAACAGTTGTAGATGATTCGGTAATACCTTCCTTGTAATGCCAATGGCCGTCTATTTCTTCGAAGGCTTCTAATCGTTCTGCCGCTTCGTCATCTACCGGAATATCCTTGATTTCTTCGCTGCGATTGGCGAGGTGTGACACGATGTACTGATGGGAGCTTTCATAATAATGAACGGCACTGTCGAGGTCAGGTGTTCCCGTCACATAACCTTTTTCATAGGCGTAGCCCAAGGCAACGCGTGTGAGCGCACGGGTAATGTCGTAGAAGAGCACGCGGTCCTCCTCTTGCAGCGCCCGTTTCTCTTCCTCTAACACGCGGGTCAAGGATTGAATAGCAAAACGGATGTTTTTGGTCACGCCGATGCCGTGAATGCGCATATAACTGATATACGGCAAGGAGAACAGGAACCGATCCTTTGTCGCCGCCATGTGTGTCAAATCGGCGATGAGACCCCAGTCGAGCGGGAGCCCTCCAATGTGAAAGATATAGTTAAATGCGGCTTGCAACGCGGCATAACCGGCATCATTAAAGTCCTTTGTGGCCGCCTGTTGATACAGTTCAGTAGCCTTGATTGGGTCATACGGAATGGCAGCGCGCAACGCAGGTTGCTCATAAAAATGGTAGTAATAGTCGGCGAGTTCCGCGATACATTCTGGCTGGCCTAGCTCGGCGCCCTTTGTAAACCATGTGAAAGCCTCTGTAAACTCGCCCCTTTCGTGATGGTCGAGAGCCGTATAGAGCATCATGGTCGGATTGCCTAGTTCAGCAGCCCTGCGTGCCACACGGCGTGCATTTTCATAATCGCCTTCATCGATATAAATATTGCGCAAGTTCCCTTGGAACATGGCGAGCCCTTGATCAAGGGCTTTGGTAAACCAGTATTTCGCATGCTCCCGAGATTTTGCTTGTAGCGTTTCTTCGTCTACCATACCGCGCAAGGTAGCAATGACTTCACGTAAACTCTTGCTGCGCGTCGCTTGGTGTAATCGTTGACTAAAGCTAGCCTTTTCTGGGCCTAATAGTTGTTTAGCCTCGTTAATAACATGGTAATCGCCCCAAAAGAATACGTTGCCTATAATATATTGGCAGTATGCATCGTCCTGCTTTGCATAATCATAGATGATGCGGAATGCATCGTCAAAGGACAACTGCATATCTCGCCTCACTGTAGGTGTAATCGACCCGGCTATGCGCAATGCTTGTAATGTGCCAATTGGACTATTCCGGCGGATACTATCATGCAAACACTGATAGGTGCGCATATTATCCTCTGGAAAACCCGACTCGGCCCACGTAAATCGCGGACCAGCATATACGCGTGCCAATAGGGCGTATGCATCACCCAATTCACGCTCTTCAGGCGATAATGCCTTTTGGTATATTTCCTTTGTATCGATGGCACAAGCGCTATCTGGCGTTGTGCTCGTTGAGCGCAGTTCATGTTGGGATGGCTTTGTATCGTTTGATTGATTATTTACAATCGACTCTAATATGCGGAGACCCTCTTGAGCGGACTGCGGATCATAAGACATAAAAATTAAGTGGAAGACCCGTTGGAGGCGGTCTGTGAAATATTGAGCCATAGGCCCTCCTTTCGTTTTTATACAATACACTACTATTATATACCGAATACATAGCTCGTGAAAGGTAGGAAAGGTGATGTGGCCTCTGAAAGCCGACACGCTACTGCGCTTCGCGGAGCCCGAAGTCGTTTTCAGAGGCCCCATCACCTTCAACTATCTCGTTCTAGTGTTGATTCGGCATATAATAGTAGTGAAATTGATAAAATCCGTTATTGCCAACCCAACCGATAGAAAGGAGGGCCTACGGCCTGTGTGACGACGTGTCCTGAGAACCTCCACCGGCCGGGTCTGATTCGCCCTTCGGGCTCACAGGGACATAAGTAGGGTGTGAGGCAACAGAGGAGCATGGCGACGCATGGGGCCCACACATCACTTAGTCACGAACGTAAGATTTCGTAAAACGAAATCCACAGTGAGTGTAAAGTCGGTTTCAGAACACGCCACCGCCCCATGCATTAAGTCTAGTGTTAATTCGGAATATAATAGTAGTGAAATTGATAAAACCCGTTATTGCCAACCCAACCGATAGAAAGGAGGGCCTACGGCCTCCGCGTAGCACAATACTCTCTTATCTGTATAACAAAGAAATAATTTTCTAGGCAGAAATAGAATATATATGAAAAAAGACACCCCGTGAAAAAACAACTTTTCCAGATGCTGTGGATTTTTCTTTGGAAAATCTTACGCCTCTGGATTAGCGATGTGTGGCTCCCATGCGTCGCTATGCTCCTCTGTTAGCTCACACCCTGCGTCGGCCCTGCCCTTTCACAACAAAAAATAATTGATTAATGTACATAGTGTAGAAAGAGAACACCCTCTCTGAAAACGACTTCGGGCTCCGCGTAGCGCAGTAGCGTGTCGGCTTTCAGAGAGGGTGTTCTCTTGATAACCTAAAACAGATTAATCAATTATTTTTTGTTATAGTCACCAAACCATTTATCATAGATTTTTTGGTATGTGCCGTCTTCTTTAAGTTCTTTAAGTGCTTTGTTGATTGCTTGTTGTAATTCTGTGTTGCCTTTTTTAACACCAAGTACTGTGCCAGGAGCTTTTGTAGGTTCGCCTACGAGTTTAAGGTCTTTATCAGCGCCTTGTTTTAGGTAGTACATAGCAACTGCGTTATCGATGATTGCACCATCGATTGTACCAGCTTTCAATTCCATAAAGATATTGGCATTGGAGTCCATTTCTTTTACTGTTGTGTTAGGAATTTTTTTAGCCATGTCTGCAGGAACAGTACCGATTTGAACGCCTACAGTTTTGCCAGCAAGTTCGTCCATGTTGTGGATTGTGGAGTTGTCTTTGCGAACCACTGTGATGAAACCGCCTTGGTCAAAGTATACATCAGAGAAGTCTAATGCTTTTTCACGTTCAGGAGTTGCGTTGATGCCTGCTGCGATCATGTCGATGTCGCCAGATTGAACTGCTGGAATCAAAGCGTCAAAGCCCATGGATTTGAATTCCATTTTTAGGCCCAATTTTTTAGCGATTGCTTCGGACAAATCAACGTCGAAACCAACGTATTTATCGCCTTCAGTGAATTCGAATGGTGGGAATGTAGTTTCAGAACCTACACGTAATACACCAGCCTCTTGTGTCATTTTGCTTTTTTCACTGCCACAACCAGCCAATAAACCCATAGCAGCAACAGCTACGAGTGCGATGGCTGTTAATTTTTTGAATTTAAACATAGTATCCTCCTCAAACACGATACAAACATATTAATCTGTTTCTATTGTACGGAATTTTGAACCAATAGGCAATAACATTGTATAATTAAAGGTACGTAAACAAATTAAGTACACGAAATGTACCTTTTACTAAATAAGGTCGATTATTTATACACATATTTAGGAGGACCTATGTCTCTTACTGAACAATTTTCCAATGCTTGTGAAAGCTTCGCTCAAGAGGCTTTTACCATTAATTATACATTGGCTAAGAATCCAGAACTGTCTAGTCATGAGTTTAAGTCTGTTAAGACAATCGGTGCTGTCCTTGAAAAACACGGTATTCCTGTGAACTATGAGTTCTGTCACTTGCCGACTGCTTTTAAGGCGTCTGTTGTGAAAGTAGATAATCCTAAGGGCCGTTTAGCTATATTATGTGAATACGATGCGTTGCCAGATGTGGGACATGCATGTGGCCATTGTGCTAGCGGATCTATGAGTGTACTAGCAGCTCTTGCATTGCATAAGATGCAGCAAGAAGGCGTAGCTTTCAACATGGATATCGACATCATTGGAACCCCTGATGAGGAAGCGATGGGCTGCAAGGTGGATATGTGCAACGCTGGCGTGTTCAAGAATTATGATTTTGCCATTATGGTGCATCTTGATGGCGAAGAAACGCGGCCTAATTCACAATTCTTGGCCCTTGATTGTTTCCGCGCCAAGTACCACGGTAAACCGGCCCATGCGGCTGGTGAGCCTTGGAATGGCATCAATGCGGTAAACGGCGTGCAACTCGCCATCCATGCCATGGATATGCTGCGCCAACAAGTGCGACCAGAGTCGCGCATCGGCACGTGGATCATTAACGGCGGTACCGCGTCCAACGTCATTCCTGCGACTGGCGAATTAGAGGTTACCGTGCGTCATACAGAACGTGACTATTTGAACGGTTTATCTGAACAGATTAAAAAAATCTTTGAAGGTGCTGCCCTTTGTACCGGTACGACCGTAGATGTTGAGTTTTACGGAAATCCTTATGACGATATGAACCAAAACCATCGCGGCACACACCTCATCGAAGACGTGATGACCGACATGGGCCTTGATTTTGAACCAGGTCCAGCGGACATTGGGGGCAGTTCCGATATCGGTAATGTCAGCTATCAATGTGCCGCATTCCATCCTAAATTGCGCTTGGCTGGCCCAGATAAGGTGTGCCACGCCAAAGAATTTGCGGACGCTATGCTGGAACCAACTATTGAACAAACCATTGTAGATGGCGCCAATATCATTGGGGGCACATTGTTGCGATTAGTAGAAAATCCAACTGTCTTAGAAGAAATTGTGGCTGAGTTTAATGCAACTAAATAATTCTCATCTACATATAATATTACTAAATCGTTTCTAGCTGATGGGAATAGCGCTAAATAAAATGTTTCCTGTATCTGTCTGGGGAACTGTAATATCGTAGATAGAATTCGTTGCCTCTTTCAGAATTACTGATAATAGATGATAAGGGAACATTGCCATTTATAAAACTACGATTTTGGGTAAAATAAGTGCCCACCTCAATGTCGTGGTGGTAGAGTGCCCATACCACGTTATTTCCAGCGATGACAGGAATGTATTTAAACTCAAGATATTCAAATAAACTAGCTATGGTGATACCGTCTGGTACGGTAAATTCTTCGCGATGATGACTCATATCATCGGCCGCACAAACGGCATCTCGATCGATTATTAT
>OKAA01000448.1_pt1 | contig 11883 bp, 8 predicted proteins | sample 1611051 | NCBI WGS metagenome assembly OKAA01 (sample SAMN04436707, study PRJEB24849) | human gut metagenome | biome: human gut; feature: NICU; material: stool | host: Homo sapiens | place: USA: Saint Louis, MO | collected 2010-09-04
TGGCCAGCTGTCAGCCGGCCGGCTTTAGTAGTAGTACGGGAAGGTCGACCAGTCGGGGGAGCGGTGCTCGAGGAACGCGTCACGCCCCTCCTGAGCCTCCGCCGTCATATACGCCATCCGGGTTGCCTCCCCGGCGAACACCTGCTGCCCGGCAAGACCATCGTCAGCCAGATTGAACGCAAACTTCAACATGCGGATCGCCTGCGGAGACTTGCCGGCAACCGTGTGCGCCCACTCCAGCGCCACATTTTCCACATCCTCATGCGGCACCGCACGATTGATGGCTCCCCACGCTTCCGCCTCTGCCGCGTCATAGCGGCGAGCCAGGAAGAAAATCTCGCGTGCGCGCCGATCACCGACCTGACGGGCCAGCAGCGCCGAACCGTACCCCGCATCAAAGGACCCCACGTTGGCATCCGTTTGCATGAACTGAGCATGTTCGCGGGAAGCGACCGCCAGATCACACACGACTCCCAATGAGTGACCGCCACCGGCAGCCCACCCGGTAATTGCAGCGATCACGACTTTCGGACAGGTGCGGATCAGGCGCTGAACCTCCAAAATATGCAGACGTCCCGCCCGAGCCGGATCGATCTGCTCACGCCGGCTCGACACATCGGCGTCCGCGTCAGCACCATCCACCTCGTAGCGGTACCCGTCGTTGCCTCGAACACGCTGATCACCACCCGAACAAAACGCGTAGCCACCGTCACGGGCAGACGGCCCGTTGCCAGTCAGGATGATCGCGGCAACATCACTGCTCATCCGCGCATGATCCAGACAGCGGTACAACTCATCGACAGTCAGCGGTCGAAAAGCATTGCGAATGTCTGGGCGATCAAAGGCAATACGAACCCAGGGCAGATCCTGTCCGGCAGGTGTGCCGTCGCAAGATCCGCGCGAAATTCCGCGATGATACGTCATGTCGGTCAGGTCCTCGAACCCCTCGACAACACGCCAGCGATCAGGATCGAAGGTGTCGGACACAAATGGAAGAGCACTCATGACCTCCACACTAGCGGCTAATCTGGAAGCCATGAGTACAGATCTGTCATCCATGCTGCGCCCCGGACAATCCCTGCTTCGTGAACTTGACTTCACGCGCGAAGAATGGGACAACCTGCTATGCCTGTCAGCAGCGCTGAAAGCAGCCAAGAAGAATGGCACTGAACAACAACTCATGAGTGGACGCAACGTCGCCCTCGTCTTTGCGAAAACATCGACACGCACGCGCTGCGCATTCGAGGTCGGGGCGGCAGACCAGGGAGCCCACACCGTTTACCTCGATCCGCAAGGCTCACAGATGGGACACAAAGAATCCATCGAGGACACCGCTCGTGTGCTGGGACGTATGTTCGACGCGATCGAGTACCGCGGTGACGACCAATCAGTTGTGGACACGCTGGCACAGTACTCAGGCGTTCCGGTATTCAACGGCCTGACCGACCAATGGCACCCGACGCAGATGCTGGCTGACACACTCACGATGAGAGAACACAGCGAGGGCGTGGACGACCATGACATTGCCTACGCCTACGTCGGGGACGCGCGTTTCAACATGGGGCGGTCCCTGTTGGTGAACGGCGCGATCCTCGGCATGGACACCCGCATCATTGCACCGAAGGAACTATGGCCACCGCAGGACGTCATCGAGGCGGCTCAGGCACGGTCCGACGAGTCGGGTGCGCGTCTGACCATTACCGAGGATGTCGACGCAGTCGCTGGCGTCGACTTTGTCCACACGGACATCTGGGTGTCGATGGGGGAGCCTAAGGATGTGTGGGCGCACCGCATCGACCTGCTGCGCAGCTACCGCGTTGACGAAGCGCTCATGGCACAAGCCGGTCCCGATGCGAAATTCATGCACTGCCTGCCGTCATTCCACGATCTGAAGACCACCGTCGGACAGCAGATCTTTGACGAGTTTGGCCTGGATGGAATCGAAGTTTCCGACGAGGTGTTTGAGGGGCCGCGCTCCATCGTCTTCGATCAGGCCGAGAACCGCATGCACACGATTAAAGCTGTTATGGTCGCCGCTTTGGGTCGGAGTGATACCACGAAGGCGTGAGCCACGACGGCAACGGCTTTCGTCCAAAGGCCATCATGGAGACGACAATACTGGCTATGAGGAGCAGAGCACCTGCCGCGCCTGTAATCCAGCGGCCAGCGGGGTTGGGAATCATCGACCCCAATGCGAGGATACTGATGCCGAGCAGCACGCCAGCCAGGCCCGGGATCGTGGCGAACGCCATTTTCTCATCCACCAGTCCGTTCGCGTTCTGCCACCATCGTGAACGCGGAGAATCGGTACGCAGCCACAGTGCCGCTGCCAGCACCATCAATCCGAAGAGCAAGGCAATCAGAATCATGATCCCACCCTACGTGGAGGGCTGCGATGTTACATAATGACCACTCTCAAATCTCAGGCGATCCGCTTCGCGAAAGATCGGGCGCTTCATGCGCGATCGAACAGGTCCGCATCGCTGAGCTGGCACCGGCCACGCGCCGCACGCTGGACGCTATCGACACCGTCCTGATCTACCACACGCCGCTCATCACGCGCTTTCGTGGAGTCACGGAGCGAGAAGGCCTCCTGCTGCACGGCCCTGAAGGCTGGTCAGAAGCGGCGCCGTTTTGGGATTATGGCCCGCCTGAATCCTCACGGTGGCTGATGGCCGCCCTCGAAGCTGCAACGCAGACGCCGCCCACGGCCCGGCGCACCAGCGTCCCCGTCAATGTCACGATCCCTGTCCGAACGCCAGCTCAGGCAGCCGAGCGTGTGCAAGCCAGCGGAGGATGTACGACCGCCAAAGTGAAGGTGGCAGACCCGGGGATGACTGTGGACCAGGACTGTGAACGCGTTGCCGCTGTTGCCCGCGAGCTTGCCCGCATCAGCGATGATCCGCATGTGCGCATCGATGCCAACATGGCGTGGGACGTGCCCACTGCTATCGCGGCGATTACTGCGCTGCACGAAGCAGCGGCCAGCGCCGGTGGCCTGGAATACGCGGAACAACCGTGCCGCACAGTCGAAGAGCTGGCGCGCGTGCGGGCCCGCGTTGACGTGCCAATAGCCGCTGACGAGTCGATCCGACGTGCCGAAGATCCCTATGCCGTTATTCGTGCTCACGCTGCCGACGTGGCGATCATCAAGCTTGCCCCGCTGGGAGGGGCGCGCGCAGCACGTGAGATTGCTGAACGAGCTGGCATCAAAGTAGTGGTCTCCTCCGCCCTCGAATCATCCATTGGGCTGGCGCGCGGCCTCCAACTGGCGGCTTGCCTGCCTGTCGAAACGGCGTGCGGACTGGCAACTGCGCAACTGTTCGCTGCTGACACCGTGCGCGAACCGCTCAAAGTGGAGTCAGGCCGAATTCAGGTGCATGACATGAGAGTGGATGAGGAATTGATTGACGCATGCCCCCTGCCGGCCGGATGCCGGGACAGGTGGATCGACCGATTAGACGCCATGTGCGCCGTGCTGAATGAGGAACGCCAATGACTCAGTCACTTCGCCTTGCTCTTGGAATCGTTCGTGCGCTCGCAGCTCACGGTGTGCGTGACTTCGTCTACAGTCCCGGGTCGCGATCAGCCCCGTTCGCCTATGCGCTTGACGCGTGTGAGCGCCACCTCGATATCCGAACGTGGATTGTGCTCGATGAGCGTGATGCCGCCTTCTTTGCAGGCGGCCTGTCTCGCGCCGACGAGTTGGCCACACCTGACTTCACTCCTGCGGCACATGAGCCTCGGCCCGTTGCGCTGATCATGACGTCAGGTGGAGCCGTTGCCGAGATGCACGCCGGCATCGCCGAAGCTCACCATTCCCATCTGCCGTTGATCGTGGTCAGCGCTGACCGTCCCTTCGAAATGCGATCCGTGGGAGCTTCGCAAACGACGACGCAGGCGGGGATCTTTGCCTCGCACGTGTCGATGACGTGTGACATTCCCGCTGATACCACTGCTGACCGGGCTTTGACGGCCCGCGTTGGACGCCTCGTCGCTGCCGCTCGCGGATGGTCAGCCACCGATCGCGGCCCGGTCCACCTCAATGTCGCACTTCGTGATCCTCTTGCACCTGCCAGTGCGGGTGACGTTGAGAAAATCCTGATGGACGAGGGTGACCCCGCCGTTTCTGCGACCCGCTTCTTCTTATGTGAGCGTGAGCCGGTCGCGTGGCGGCAGGTGGTGGATCCGAATCTGCGCACTGTGATGATTGCCGGCGACGGTGCGCATCGCGACAGCGCCGCATGGGCTGAACGCGCCGGGATCCCGCTGCTCGCTGAGCCGACCAGTGGGCTGACAGGAAGCTCCGCGTGGATTCCGCATCAGCAAAGCATTCTCAGTGACAGTGACGTGCTCAGCCAGATCGAGCAGGTCATCGTGACGGGGCGACCGACGTTGTCGCGCCCTGTTTCCAGGCTTCTTGCGCGCGATGATATTCGCATCGTAGTGGTCAGCGAGCATACGGAATGGCCAGATGTTGCAGGCAGGGCGAGCAGTGTTGTGCCCTCGCTGTGTGATGTGCCTCTGGGCGAGGGGGGCGAGTGGCGTGACTCTCTGCGTGAGCGTTCAGGGTATGCCGATGATGCGCTCGATCCCGAGCAGTTCTCTATGCTCACTGTGGCGGACCTGATCTGGCGCGACACTGGAACCGACGTACTGGTTCTGGGAGCATCGAACACTGTGCGTGCTTTCGACCTGGCGATCCGTACGCCTGCCCAGGCGAGCGTCGTGTCGAACCGCGGTCTGGCCGGGATTGACGGCACGATTGCCACGGCGTGGGGGTGCAGTGCCAACGGTGCGCGCGTGCGCGCGGTAATGGGGGATCTGACTTTTTTCCATGATGCGTCGGCACTGGCGCTTCGCGGTGGTGGAGCGCTGTCGGTCATTGTTCTGGACGATCAGGGCGGATCCATTTTCGCCTCGCTTGAACATGGACAGGCACCTCAATCGATGTACGAGCGATGGTTTGGCTGCGCGCAGAGCGTTGATATCGAATCACTATGCCGAGCCTACGGGTGGTCATACCGCACGGCCGCGAGCCTGGATGACGTGGCAGAGGCCCTGGCACTCCCCATCGATGAACCGTCTGTGATTCATGTCAAATTGACGAGGGATGCTGACGGTATGCGGAGAATTCTCACACCTTCACGTTCTCAGAAAACTTCCAGATAACCTTCAGGTCATCTGGAAGATCCCTTGTCATACTGGGCATCACACAGACCAGAAAAAGAAGGACGTATGACAAACGAGCAATTTCCTCGATCTGAATTCAATGATCAGAACGAGACACCAGATGGGCGCGACGCTTACGCGCCACAGGAAACCTCTGACCACTCGTCGGCATATATGCCGCCGAGTGACCTGCCGCGTTCGAAAAGCGATAGCGCCGAACGGGGCGATCTGGGTGAACAGAGCGATCTCAAGGAGCGAGGTTATCAGAGCGATCAGAGAAATCAGGGCGATCAGGGATATCAGGGCCAGTCAAGTGAGCAAACCGGGCAGAGCCGGCAGGTTCAGCAGGGATCCCGATATGCCTACGGGTCGCCCTCGAACTCGACGGAATATATCCGCCCGGACGGGCCCAGCTATGCAGGGCGCGGTTCTTCGGCCTACGCAGGCGGCAGCGATGGCTTCGTAGCCCCGAGCTCCCAGTCGTATGAAGAAAGTGCGGCGAGTGGCCAGAGCCAGTCGTACGGGCACAGGCGGTCGTATGACCAAGGTGAGTCATCTGAGCGCACGCAATACCTGCAGGGCGGCCAGTATGCTCAGGGGGCGAACGGCCAGTACACGCAATCCGGCCAGTATGCAGGTGCGTCACGAGGTGACCAGTACTCGCACGATTCCCGCAATCCCTATGCATCACCGAACCCAGAGTCTGGATCCGCTTCCTATGGTCGAGTCGCCACTGCCGCGCCGGCATCCTCCACGAAACGTGCACGAAAGACGTGGAAAAATGGGCCGGGCTGGGGCGCAGTTGCTGCTGCGATGCTTGTGGCCGTTGCCCTCTCGCTTGGCGGCGCGTGGGGGATTAATGAATTTGTCGGTTCAGATAATTCGACGGCAACTGCTACCAGTTCGCAGAGCTCGCACGCCTCGCAACAGCCTGCACCTGTCATCAGCAGCGATGCGACGTGGGCAGAAGTTGCCGCAGCGGTCTCTCCCGCAACGGTGTCCATCAACGTCCAAGGCGGGCAAACCGCCGACATCGGATCGGGCGTCGTGTACGACTCAGCCGGTCACATCGTGACGAACTACCACGTTGTATCAGCGGCTGAAAATGCCTCAAATGGTCGAATCAGCGTCACCTTGTCTGACGGGCGAATCTATGCCGCCGAAATTGTCGGCGTCGATTCGAGTACCGACCTGGCCGTGCTGCAGATTGTGGATCCTCCCGCAGACCTGTCTGTCGCCGCATTCGGGTCATCTGCGGATGTCCAGGTGGGACAGGACGTGATGGCGATCGGATCGCCACTGGGTCTGTCGTCAACCGTCACCACCGGCGTCGTTTCAGCACTCAACCGCCCAGTCGAGGTGGCAACCGAACAACAGGACAACCAGCAGCAGATCGACCCACGTGACCCCTTCGGACAGCTTCCTCAAAATCAGAACAAGGAAACCAGCCCATCGGTCATCACCAATGCGATTCAGGTGGACGCCTCGATCAACCCGGGAAACTCCGGCGGACCGCTCTTTGACGCCCAGGGCAAAGTCATCGGTATTAACTCATCGATCGCATCTATGGGCTCAGATTCCTCATCTGCAGGCTCGATCGGACTTGGTTTCGCAATTCCATCGGACCTCGTGAAGTCTGTCGCTGAACAGATCATCGCGAACGGACAAGTCGACCACGCTGTGTTGGGCGTGCTCATTACAACCGGCACAGCCACAGTCGATGGCACCACGCGCATGGGTGCCGCCATCAGCGAGGTCAACAATGGCTCAGCCGCGGCCGAGGCAGGGCTGAAAGCTGGTGACGTCATTACCGCCGTCGACGGTAATGCGGTTGAATCCGGAAAGTCTCTGACCGGCTACATTCGCCGTTACACTGGAGGCGACCACGTCAGCATCGAATATGTGCGTGACGGCAAACTGGCCAGTGCAGATGTGACACTCCAATCGCAGATCCAGAAATAGAAATGCCAGGATCTATGCTCGTGTCAACATCTTGTTAAACGGGTCAATATCTCCTGAACTTGGAAGGATACAGCGCCATGGTGGCCGACTCACTGTTCAGTATGGACAAAATAGGGGCACGCCCCTCGATGGATCCGCAGCGAACAGTGAGCGGGCCCCACTGGCGCATCGGCATCATCACCGACCGGCTGATCCGATTCGAATGGTCCGACACCGACGAATTCGTTGACGACGCCACTCAGATCGTTCTGAACCGCAGTTTTGGGGATACTCCAAAATTCCGCGTCACCCGGCGCGACGGGCGCGTCCTGATCGATACGGACGCTGTGCGTATCACCTACGACGAAAAACCGTTTTCCCGTTTCGGGTTGTCTGCGTTTATCAAGGGCGTGGGATCCACCTGGCGTTTCTCGGAACCGGCTCGAGCCAACCTGGGCGGCACCGCCCGTACACTCGACCAGATCGACGGTCCTGTTGAACTGGACGAAGGCCTCGCAGCATTCGACGGGTGGGCTGTGATCGATGATTCCCAGTCCAACCTGATCCGCGATGTCAGCGAAGTTGACGGGCATGACAACGCATTCGGTACGTGGGTCCAGCCCCGTAATCCGGATGAGCCGTCCGGAGCGACACCCTCGTCCCACGACTTCTATCTGTTTGCCTACGGGCATGATTTTGCGGACGCGGTGCGCGACTTCTATCAGCTGACAGGCCCGACCCCGCTGCTGCCGCGCTTCACACTGGGCAACTGGTGGAGCCGCTACCACGCCTATTCGGACGAGGAATACCGCGAGCTCATCACACGCTTTGAGGACGAGCGCGTGCCGCTGTCCGTTGCCGTAATCGACATGGACTGGCACCTTGTCCACGACATTGACCCGAAGTACGGCACCGGATGGACTGGATTCACATGGAATCGTGACCTGTTCCCGCAACCTGAACAGTTCCTCGATTGGCTCCATCAACGAGGGCTGCGCACGACGCTGAATCTGCATCCGGCCGACGGGATCCGTGCCTTTGAAGAGGCATACCAGCGGGTCGCCACACGCATGGGAATCGATCCGGCCAGTGAGGACCCGGCCGAATTTGACCTGACAGATCCGCGCTTCATGCAGATCTACTTCGAAGAAGTCATTCACCCCATGGAAAAGGAAGGGGTCGACTTCTGGTGGCTTGACTGGCAGCAAGGCGGAACAACCCGTCAGCCCGGCCTGGACCCGCTATGGATGATCAACCACCTGCATTTCCTCGATTCCGCGCAGGCAGGGGAGCGCCCGCTGACCTTCTCGCGCTACGCAGGGCCAGGCTCGCACCGCTACCCGGTTGGATTCTCCGGCGACACGGTCATGTCGTGGGAGTCGCTCAAGTTCCAACCCTTCTTCACATCCACGGCCTCCAACATCGGATACTCCTGGTGGAGCCACGACATCGGCGGACATATGTTCGGTGTGCGCGACGAAGAACTGGAGGCACGCTGGTACCAGTTGGGTACCTTCAGCCCGATCAACCGCCTGCACTCCACTGAATCAGCTTTCAACTCAAAGGAGCCGTGGAACTTCCACGACGAGACGCGCAGCGTGATGAACCAGGCACTTCGTCTGCGCCACCAACTGATTCCCTACCTGTACACGATGAACAGGCACACCGCTTACGAGGGGCGGCCGCTCGTTGAGCCGATGTACTGGCAGGCACCCGAGACTGCCGATGCCTGCGATCACCCGCACGAATTCCGCTTCGGTTCGCAGCTGCTGGTCGCTGCCATCACTGATCCACGCGAGCACGACACGATGAAAGCCCAGGCCGACGTCTGGTTCCCGCGCGGCACGTGGTTCGATTTCTTTACAGGTCGACGCGTCGAATCTCGCGGTGAAGCCGGCCGTCGCCTGCGCGTATGGCGCGATCTGGATTCTTACCCGGTTTTCGCTCCCGCAGGCGCAATCATCCCGCTGCAGGATAATGCGCTCGACCAGCTCAACAATGTTGACAACCCCGAGCATCTGCGCGTCATCGTCATGCCCGGTGATAATGGTGAATTCGTCCTGTGGGAAGATGACGGAGCCGCACAGGAAAATGTCGCATGGGCCGCAACCACTCTTTCACTGAACTGGTCACCTGCCGATGATTCCGACACGCGCACCTTCACCATTTACCCGCCTGCCGACCATGTCGACGTTCTTCCGGCCACGCGCACGTGGACCCTCGTCTTCCGCGGCGTTGCGCCCATTGACGAGGGTGACGTGACGATCACCGTCAACAACGCCAAGGTTGCCTCTGAACGCGTGGCGCTGACCTACTGCAACAAGACCTTGTCCTATGAAGTCACGATTGCTGACGTTCCGGCAGATCAGCAGGTTACGGTTGAGATGTCTGCGGAAGCACTGACAGTGGCGGACGATCCGTGGTTTGATGACGCATTCGACCTGCTGTTCAAGGCGCAGATCGGCTATCCGGCCAAGGAGCGCGCGATCGAGATGATTCGTGAGGAAGGTGAACGCGCTTTGGGTGGCCTCGCCTCTTTGGGTGAGCCAACCCCGACGATACAGTGGCCGCACAAACCCGAATACCTTGTGGTTCCTGACAGCGTGCGCAGCGCTCTCGATGAGATCCTGACCCGAACCTCCCAGCCGCATGTAGTTCCCGCATGTCCGCCAGCATCGTCATCTAGGTAGAGGCTCTTTTCACGCATCGCCCGACTGCTGGCGCAAGACCCCCTAGATTTAAGGCTGAATCGTGCACATTCCCCTAGATTTTCGATCTGTTTGTGCACATACCCCTAGAAGAACCGCGACCGTCCGCTGGCGCTCTCCGCGCAACACCCCGTGACCTGCGCATATGGGAAAGCGATGAAATGGCGAACCGCCTTTTCTAGGGGTATGTGCATTCTGGCGAGACTTTTTAGGGGTATGTGCACGTGCGCCCGCCAGTTTGAGGGGTCGGTGCACGCCCGCACCGACGTGACCACGCCGCGCCGCCGCAGCGTCGTCACCGAGGCAACCACACCACGCCGCGCCACACGGCCGCCGATACTTCCGTTAGGCGGATACCACCAGTACCCAATCGCGCAATCTACACGCCCAGCGCGTCCAGAACAGGGGACATCTTCGCGCGCGTTTCGGCCAGTTCCATCTCCGGCACGGAGTCAGGCATGATGCCCCCACCAGCGAAGACACGGATCTGTGTGCGCTCACGCGTGAACTGTCCGCATCGCAACGCAATGCCGAACTCACCGTCGCCATTCGCATCGACCCAGCCCACCGGGCCTGAATAGCGGCCGCGACGCGTCTGCTCGAAGGATTCCAGCAGATCGTACGCCAGTGTTGTCGGTGTGCCGCACACCGCTGCCGTGGGATGTAAAGCAGCCACCACGTCGAGGAGGGAGTGATCCGGCACAACAGCGTTGACTTCGGTTGCCAGGTGAATGACGTTTGGAAGTTCGATCACGCTAGGCTCGGGCGGGCACTCGACGGACGTGGCCATCGGTTCGAGGCGGCGGGTGACAGATTCAACGGCCAGCGCGTGTTCACGACGATTCTTATCTGACGACATCAACTCGTCAGCATTTCCGGGAGCTGCAGTGCCAGCCAGGACGCGCGAGTACACATGATCAGCTTCTTTAGACGCCAATATCTCCGGTGTGGCGCCCACTAAACCGGCAACGGCATATGTCCAGGTCGAAGGAAACTGCTCGTGCAACTGGGTGACCAGGTATCGCTCATCCATAGCGGTCGGACTGTCCACGACCATGTCGCGACTCATCACCACTTTCGATGCTGCTCCCGAGTTCAGGCGCCGGATCACGCGGCGCACCGCGCTGAGCCACTGGTTCTGCGTCATACGCCCGGCCTGTGTCATCAGTCCTTTCGGCGTAGTCAGCTGCGTACTGAGCGCTGCCTCGGCAAGAGCGGAGGCTACCTGAATCGGATCAGCAGGATCCTGGTCGAGCGCCGTCGTGATCACGAAGCGCGCGCCATCGCGCTCGACGATCGCGGTGTGCGGAATGATCAGGACACCGCGCGTATTCCATGCAAAACCGAACGAGGCCAATGCAACCGGTCCACAAAGGCGTGAGCTCCCCTCGTCAATTGTCGAATCAGTATCGACGAGGGCGTCCTGGCACACGTTCGTCCACTCTGACGACGCCTGCCTGATGGCCTGTGTACCTGTCACAGTGATCGTGGCAGTGCGCCCATCGGCAACGATCGAACAGCGATCTCCCAACCACGTCAACGCGTCTGCAGGGCTGGGCAGCAGTGAGGCCAGCGGACGCGTCGCACAGAGGTGTGAAGGCGGTAGTGATGCAATAGAGACGTGGAGTTTGCCATTGAGAGATACGGAACCGAAAGTGCCAGACATGAGGCCATCGTATCCAGACCATGAAAAGATAGAGACATGAATGAAACGGCAGGTCTGAACTACGACGTCTATGACCAGGACGCTGACCTCAATGACGACAGCTCACCGGCGGGCGTGCGCGCGCAACTGGATAAGGATCCCGGCGAAGTTGCGGCAATGTTTAATTCCGTGGCACGTCGATACGACATGATGAATGCACTTGCCAGCGGTGGGATGGATCATGTGTGGCTGCGCGCATTGCGCACTGCAGTCGATGGCAAGTCTGGGGAGGAAATCCTCGACCTTGCTGCCGGAACCGGTGCATCAGCTGCGGCGATCGCTGCCGGTGGCGCACGCGTGACGGCGTGCGACCTGTCAGAAGGAATGATTGCGGTAGGCCGTGCGCGCCACCCGGAG
>OKAA01000470.1_pt1 | contig 11468 bp, 9 predicted proteins | sample 1611051 | NCBI WGS metagenome assembly OKAA01 (sample SAMN04436707, study PRJEB24849) | human gut metagenome | biome: human gut; feature: NICU; material: stool | host: Homo sapiens | place: USA: Saint Louis, MO | collected 2010-09-04
CGCAGGCTATGTCGGCGATGTACCAGCAGGAAGTTCCGCAGTACGGCACCTTGCTGGAACTGGTGGCGGACGTTAACCTGGCGGTTCTGGAAAATAACCCACTTTTACATGAACAACTGGCAAACGCAGACGAACTGGCGCGCCTGAATGTTGAACGTCACGGTGCGATCCGCGTGGGCACCGCGCAGGAGCTTTCCACCCTGCGCCGGATCTTCGCCATTATGGGCATGTACCCGGTCAGCTATTACGATCTCTCCCAGGCGGGCGTGCCCGTCCACTCGACGGCGTTTCGTCCGACAGACGATGCGGCGCTCTGCCGTAATCCGTTTCGCATTTTTACCTCGCTGCTGCGCCTGGAGCTGATTGAAAACGTTGCGCTGCGCGAAAGGGCGGCGGAGATCCTCTCCCGGCGCAACATCTTTACCCCGCGCTGCCTGGAACTGATCGACCTGCATGATGCGCAGGGACACTTTACCGAGGCACAGGCGCGTGAATTTGTGCAGGAAGCCCTGGAAACCTTCCGCTGGCATCGCCATGCGACGGTCGATCAGGAAACCTATCTGGCGCTGAGCAACGAACATCGCCTGATTGCCGACGTGGTCTGTTTCCCGGGGTGCCATATCAACCATCTCACGCCGCGCACGCTGGATATCGACCGGGTGCAGGAGCTGATGCCGAAGTACGGCATCGAGCCGAAAATTCTGATTGAAGGCCCGCCGCGCCGCGAGGTGCCGATCCTCCTGCGCCAGACCAGCTTTAAGGCGCTGGAGGAGCCGGTGCTTTTCGCAGGAGAACACAAGGGCACCCATACCGCGCGTTTCGGTGAGATTGAGCAGCGCGGCGTGGCGCTTACGCCGAAAGGGCGCGAGCTGTACGACAGTCTGTTAAATCAGGCCGGGACCGGCAAAGACAACCTGACCCACCAGCTTCACCTGCGCGAGATCTTCAGCGCCTTCCCGGACAGCGAAATGTTCCTGCGCCGTCAGGGGCTGGCCTATTTCCGCTACCGTCTGACCCCGACAGGTGAGGCGCATCGCCACGCGTTTCGTCCTGGCGACGATCCGCAGCCGCTGATCGAACGCGGCTGGGTTGTGGCACAGCCCATCACCTACGAGGATTTTCTGCCCGTCAGCGCGGCGGGGATCTTCCAGTCGAATCTCGGCAATGAAACGCAGGCGCGCAGCCACGGCAATGCCAGCCGCAATGCCTTCGAAGCCGCGCTCGGCTGTGCGGTGTACGACGAGTTTTCGCTTTACGAGGAGGCGGAAGCGCGCAGCAAACAGCGTTGCGGTTTGCTCTGAAACCGTTACTCTGCAAGGGTGTGATGGAAAAAGAAGGTTGGTATGGAAAATCCCTCCGCCCCTGTGGTTGAAACGCGCCAGGGCGCACTGATTGGTTTTACTGAAGGCGATACTCATGTGTGGTGCGGCATTCCCTATGCGGCACCCCCTGTTGGCCCGTGGCGCTGGCGCTCCCCGCGTCCCCCCGCGCGCTGGGATGGCGTACGTCCGGCGACGGCGTTCTCCGCCTCCAGCTGGCAGAGCAGCGAAAGCTGTCAGGAGCTGGGCGGCGGCGATCCCGGCCAGTTCTCTGAAGATTGCCTGTACCTTAACGTCTGGTCGCCAGTCGCACGCGCCGATCCGCTTCCGGTGATGGTCTGGCTGCATGGCGGAGGATTTACCCTCGGCGCTGGCGGGTTGCCTCCGTATAACGGCAGGGCGCTGGCGAAGCGCGGCACGGTGGTGGTAACGATCAATTACCGTCTCGGACACCTCGGTTTTTTTGCCCATCCGGCGCTGGAGGGGGAAGAAGAGCGCGTGGTGCATAACTTTGCGCTGCTCGACCAGATCAAGGCCCTGGAATGGGTGCGCGATAACATCGCCGCGTTCGGCGGCGATCCTGAGAACATCACCGTATTTGGCGAGTCGGCCGGCGCGCGCAGCGTGCTGTCGCTGATGGCCTCCCCGCTTGCGGGAGGACTGTTCCATAAAGCCATTGTGCAAAGCGGGTACACGCTGCCCGACACCCCGCGCGAGCAGGCCATGCATAAAGGCGAAGCGATTGCCGCCCATTTCGGCCTGCACAATGCCACCGCGGAACAGCTTCGCGCGATCCCGCCTGAGGCGTTCTGGCCGCTGACCTCACCGCTGAATATCGCTCCTGCGCCCATCGTGGGTGACTGCGTTTTGCCTGAGGCCATGCTCGACGTCTTTTTCGCGGCCCGTCAGCATCCTGTACCGGTGATGATTGGGTCAAACAGCGACGAAGCCAGCGTGATGTCGGTATTCGGGGTCGATCTTGCCGGGCAGATCCAGAAGCTTCGCCGTGAACGGCGCTTTGGCCTGGGGCTGATTAAGCTGCTTTATCCTGGCGTGAAGGGCGATGAGGAACTTGGCAGGCAGGTATGCCGCGACATGGCCTTCACCACCATGGGATACGTAGTGATGCAGGCCCAGCAGCGGGCGGGCGGCCTGTGCTGGCGATACTGGTTTGATTATGTGGCCGAAGCGGAGCACGCGACGTACATCAACGGCGCCTGGCACGGCAACGAAGTGCCCTACGTGTTCGATACCCTTGGACAGGTGGAACCCTCGCGGCAGTATGTGAATGAACGCGATCTGGCCTTCGCCGCTCAGGTGGCGGACTACTGGGTGAGCTTTGCCCGGAATGCGGGGGCACGCGATGTCTGGCAGGGCCCACGCGCTGGCCCGCCTGCCGGAAAGGGCGGGACGTGCTGTTACGTATCGGTGTGAATAAACATGCAGGTTTTCGGCTTGAAAACCGCTTCATGCGTGCCCGTATGAGCCTCTTCAAACGGGTGATGAAACACCACGTCAGCCTCGACTGAGCAGACAGGCGCGAAACGCATCCAGCCCGTTCTCCGGGCCGGGTGCGTCGCGTAATACCAGCCGGTAGCTCGCCCCCGTCTTTATGCTCGTATCATAAGGCCGTATTAGCCGTCCGGCGCGCACATCCTCCTCCACCAGCGTTTCATCCGCGATGGCGATGCCCAGCCCCTGAATGGCGGCGGTAATGGCCAGATCCATGGTTTCGAAGTGTTGATTTTTGAGCATAGCTGGCGGCGGACCCGGCTGTTTCGCCAGCCACAGCGTCCAGTCCGTTTTGTCCCGCGTGGGGTGAAGGAAGGTGAGTGTTTCCAGCGCAGAACCGGCCCGCAACGGGCTCATCACCGGGGTTAAGGCCTCTTCGAACAGCAGATCGCCGGCGCTCATGTGCGTCCCAAACACAATCGCCGCGTCACAGGATTCGGTTTTGAAATTGACGTTGTGATCGGTGGTGGTGGTCAGCGCAATCTGGAGTTCCGGCTGTTCGCGCTCCACCTGTAGCAGACGCGGCACCAGCCAGCGCATCGCGCAGGTAGGCGCTTTCAGACGAATTACGGTCTGGTGCGTTCGTGCCTGTTCAGCAACGTTCAGCAGGTGCTCAAACGCAGATTGCAGCTCCGGCAGCAGGGCGCTTCCCTGAGAGGAGAGACGCAGGCCGCGCGCATGGCGCTCGAACAGCGGGAAGCCGAACCAGCTTTCCAGCGAGGCAATTTTGCGGCTTACCGCCCCCTGCGTCAGACAAAGCTCCTTCGCGGCATGGGTAAGATTCAGGTGACGCGCGGTCACGATGAACGTCTCTACGGCATTAAGCGGAAATGAACGACGCGACATATCTCACCTTAGCTATGCGTTTTTGTCATGGCTATTATGACAACAATTCGATTGTCCCGGCAATGAAGTTGTTGTTTGAATAGTTATGCATTCACCACGAGAAGGGACAGAGGATGACTTTGAAAACGCCGGTGCAGACACGATCCAAATTGCCCGATGTGGGAACCACCATTTTTACCGTTATCGGCCAGCTTTCAGCCCGGCATAACGCCATCAACCTTTCTCAGGGGGCGCCGAATTTTTCCTGCGACCCAAAACTTATTTCCGGCGTGACCCGCGCCATGGAGGCAGGGCATAACCAGTACGCCTCCATGACCGGGCTGCAACCGCTCAGAGAGCGCATTGCGGACAAAATTGCCACGCTCTATGGCACGCGCTATGACCCGGCGAGTGAGGTGCTGGTGACCGCCAGCGCCAGCGAAGGGCTTTACTCAGCCATCAGCGGGCTGGTTCATCCTGGTGATGAGGTGATCTATTTCGAGCCCTCCTTTGACAGCTATGCGCCGATTGTGCGTCTGCAAGGGGCGACGCCGATCGCCATTAAGCTGACGGTACCGGATTTTGCCGTGAACTGGGATGAAGTACGGGCGGCTATTACCCCGCACACGCGGATGATCATCGTCAATACGCCGCACAACCCGAGCGGACAGGTGTTTTCAGCCGCCGATCTGCACCAGCTGGAAGCGCTGACGCGCCACACCGACATCATCATTTTGTCTGACGAAGTGTATGAGCACGTCGTTTTTGATGGCGAACCGCACCACGGAATGGCGACGCACCCGCAGCTGGCGGAGCGCAGCGTGATTATTTCTTCTTTCGGAAAAACCTATCACGTCACCGGCTGGCGCGTGGGTTATTGTGTGGCGCCCGCGGAGCTGATGGATGAGATATGTAAGGTCCATCAATTTTTGATGTTCTCGGCCGATACGCCGATGCAGTACGCGTTTGCCGAACACATGACCGATCCGCAAACCTGGCTGTCGCTGGCGGCGTTTTATCAGCGCAAGCGCGATCTGCTGCAAAGTTTGCTCGCCGACTCACCGTTCAGGCTGCTACCGAGTGCCGGTTCGTTCTTCCTGCTGGCGGATTACAGCGGCTTTAGCGACGAGCGCGACAGCGAGCTGGTGAAAAGGCTGATTGTCGAGTTCGGGGTTGCCACTATTCCGCTGTCGGCGTTTTATGCCGATGGCACGGACAATAAACTGATCCGTCTCTCTTTTGCGAAGGATGAGGCGACGTTACGGGCAGGTGCCCAGGCCCTTTGTCGGGTTACACCACGTTAAGGAATTTGATATGAAATTACGCGCGTTAGTTGTCGGCATGGGACTGCTGTGTTCATTCTCGTCGTTTGCCGCTACCGAGTTGCGATACGGGCTGGAAGCGGAATATCCGCCGTTTGAAAGCCGCAATGCGTCAGGCGAGCTGGAAGGGTTTGACGTAGAGCTGGGGAATGCCATCTGTAAAGCCGCCGCGCTGAAGTGCAGCTGGGTTGAAACCTCGTTTGATGCGCTGATCCCCGGTCTGGTGGCGAAAAAGTTCGACGCCATCAACTCGGCGATGAACATCACCGAACAGCGTCGCAAGAGCATTGATTTCACCCAGCCCATCTATCGTATTCCCTCCCAGCTGGTGGGCAAAGCCGGTTCTGCGGTAGAGGCTACCCCCGAAGGGCTGAAGGGCAAAACCATCGGCGTTCTTCAGGGTTCCATTCAGGAAACTTACGCCAAAGAGCACTGGGAAAAGCACGGTGTCACCGTGGTGTCTTATAAAGATCAGAATATGGCCTGGGGGGATTTGCTGAATGGCCGCATCGATGCCTCGCTGGTGATGTCAGCGGCCGGGCAGGCAGGTTTCCTCAGTAAGCCGCAGGGTAAAGGGTTTGGCTTTATCGGCAAACCGGTGTCGGACGACACCATCCTCGGCAGTGGGATCGGCTTTGGGCTGCGTAAGGGGGATGAGGCCACCAAAAAGCAGCTTGATGCCGCAATTGATAAAGTACGTGCCGACGGCACGATCGCTAAACTGGCTGATAAGTACTTCCCGGGTATCGATGTCAGCGTAAAATAACCGCCTCGTTGGTCCCGGCTGTTGATGTCCAGCCGGGACATTTTTATACATAACTTTACCCCTTTTTCAGGCCGTTCTGGTCGACAGAAAATATTTCTCGGTTTGTTCAGATAATCACCCGCCAACAATTGGATTCTTAACCGTTTTTGTTTAGGCTGTGCGTTCTTTCTTGCCGTCATTTCGCTGCGCGCGAAACTCATTCACACGACCATAAGGACGTTTTCTCAGGCATGAATCGCAGACGTTTTCTCAAAGGTTCCCTGGCAATGGCTGCCCTGAGCGGCACTTCTGGCCTTGCTTCTCTGTTTTCCCAGGCGGCGTATGCTGCTGACTCCGACATTGCCGACGGTCAGAGCCGTCGCTTTGACTTCTCTGTTCTGCAATCCATGGCGCATGATCTGGCGAAAACCCCGTGGGGCGGTGCGCCGCGTCCGCTGCCGGAAACGCTGGCCACCATGACGCCGCAGGCGTACAACGCCATCCGTTACGATGAGAAGCAGTCGCTGTGGAATAACATTGAAGGCCGTCAGCTGGACGCCCAGTTCTTCCACATGGGGATGGGATTCCGCCGCCGCGTGCGCATGTTCTCGCTGGATCAAACCACCTCTCAGGCGCGTGAGATCCACTTCCGGCCTGAGCTGTTCAGCTACGGCGATACGGGCGTGGATACCCGCCAGCTTGAAGGGCAGAGCGACCTCGGCTTCGCCGGATTCCGCGTCTTTAAAGCGCCGGAGCTTGCGCGACGCGATATCGTTTCGTTCCTGGGCGCGAGCTACTTCCGCGCGGTGGATGATACCTACCAGTACGGCCTCTCCGCGCGTGGGCTGGCGGTGGATACCTTTACCGACACCCCGGAAGAGTTCCCGGATTTCACCTCCTTCTGGTTTGAAACCGTGAAGCCGGGTGATACCACCTTTACCGTCTATGCGCTGCTGGACAGCCCGAGCATTACCGGTGCCTATAAGTTTGTGATCCACTGTGAGAAGAGCCAGGTGATCATGGACGTCGAAAACCATCTCTATGCGCGCAAAGACATCAAGCAGCTCGGCATCGCGCCAATGACCAGCATGTTTAGCTGCGGCAACAACGAACGCCGCATGTGCGACACCATTCATCCGCAGATCCACGATTCAGACCGCCTGGCGATGTGGCGCGGTAACGGGGAGTGGATCTGCCGACCGCTGAACAACCCGCAAAAGCTGCAATTTAACGCCTACCTGGATAAAAACCCGAAAGGCTTTGGTTTGTTGCAGCTTGACCGTGACTTCTCTCATTACCAGGACGTCATGGGCTGGTATAACAAGCGACCAAGCCTGTGGGTCGAGCCGCGCAACAATTGGGGGAAAGGTTCCATTGCCCTGATGGAGATCCCGACAACCGGCGAGACGCTCGATAACGTGGTCTGCTTCTGGCAGCCAGAGAAACCGGTGCAGGCGGGTGATGAGCTGGACTTCAAATACCGTCTCTACTGGAGCGCGCAGCCGCCGGTGCGTTCCCCGCTGGCAAATGTCCACGCCACCCGTACCGGTATGGGCGGCTTCCCGGAGGGCTGGGCGCCGGGTGAAAATTACCCGAAAGTGTGGGCCCGTCGCTTTGCCATTGACTTCGTCGGGGGCGATCTGAAGTCCGCCGCACCGAAGGGCATTGAGCCGGTGATCACCCTCTCCAGCGGTGAAGCGAAGCAGGTGGAGATCCTCTATGTCGAGCCGTTCGACGGGTATCGCATTCTGTTTGACTGGTATCCAACCTCTGACTCCACCGAGCCGGTGGATATGCGCCTGTTCCTGCGCTGTCAGGGCGATGCCATCAGCGAGACCTGGCTGTATCAGTACTTCCCGCCCGCGCCGGACAAACGTAACTACGTTGACGACCGGATCATGCGCTAGTCCTTCTCTGGACGCACTTGTAGGCCGGGTAAGCGTTAGCGCCACCCGGCAATTAAGAGGCACCATGTCTTCAGAAATCATCCCCGTAACCCAGGAAATCGAACTTCGCGCCGTCGAAGAGCGCTATACCACCGATCTGCACAACCTCGTAATCAAAAACAAAACCTGGCTGCAAAGCGCCTTCGACTGGGCGCAGCATGTCGGCAGCGAAGAGGACACGCGCCGCAACGTGCAGAGCAACCAGATGCTGCACCAGCGCGGTTACGCCAAAATGTTCCTGATTTTTATGAATGACGAGCTGGTGGGCGTGCTGTCCTTCAACGCGATCGAGCCTGCGAATAAGGCCGGGTATATCGGCTACTGGCTCGACGAAGCGCATCAGGGGCAGGGAATACTTTCTCAGGCGCTCCAGGCGTTTATGCGCTATTACGTTGAGCGCGGCGAGATCCGCCGTTTTGTGATCAAGTGTCGCGTGGATAACCAGAGCAGTAACCGGGTGGCGCAGCGCAACGGTTTCACGCTCGAAGGTTGTTTGCGGGAAGCGGAAATGCTCAACGGTCGCTACGATGACGTGAACCTGTACGCCAGAATCTTCCCGCTATAGCGCCCCCAGCAGCGGCGTCCGGGTGATCCGCGTGTCGCCGTTGATCACTTTGGCTCCCCGGACGTGAATGCTATCTCCCTCCAGCGCCTCGATAACCGCATCGTCCGTTATTTCCACCTGATGCTCAATCAGGACATCGCCGCTGATACGCGCCCGCCCCTGAATAACCACTTTGTCGTCAATCAGGATCGGCCCGCCGCGTAACCACGCCTCGCCGCCTATTAATACGTGGTGTTTAATGACGCAGTTGCCTTCGACGACAGCGTTTTCCGCGACCTGTGAACTGTACCGCACGGTCGGGATGGCATCATCCTCTAAACCGGCCAGCAGACGGGCGTTGCCGTACACTTTGGCGCAGTCGCACACCCAGACGTTATTCAGCGCGTTGCCCTCAAGAATGGCGCGATCGAACACCTCGGCGCGGTGCTCAACAAAGGCCCAGGTCACCATGGCATCGCCGTAGATTTGCGCCTGATGCACAATACGCGACTGGCTGACCGTGGCTCGGTCATAAATTTGCAGGATCTGCTCACGGTCGGGTGTCAGCCCTTTGGCTGCAATCACCAGGCTGTTATGCAGCACCCGCGCGTCACCCGCGATTCGGCATTCCCCGCGTACGGTGGAGTGCTGAATGGTGACGTTGTCACTTATTACCGCCCCGTGACTCACCTCTGCCGCGTCAAGCCAGCTGTTGCCGCCAACGTGTGCGCGGTGGCTTACGATGCAGGGTTGGGTGAGGCGGGCGTTACCGGATATCCTGGCCCCGGCAAACACCACGCTGTTTTCATCGTAAACCCAGCAATCCCCGTTCTGGGCGAGCGCGTGTTCATCCTCAACCCAACCGCCTTTAGTCCCGCGGGTCACATCGTTAAAATCCTTCACGGCAATAATTTGTCTGAGAGGCGTTGTGCACGGCGTTGAGCCGTCCTGCCAGCGCCAGAGACGCGTTTCATTGCCAAGTCGATATTTTGTCATCGTGTTATCCCTGAAAAGCCTTTCAATAAACGTAGCAAACTTTTGGTTTTTCGAAGTGCTGGCGTCCGCTCAGGAAACCCCTTAAAATGGCATTTAAAATACATTTTAAAGTTTAAAAAAAATGCATAACCAAAACCAACGCGTTCTTAACTTGCCCGCCGGGTATTTCGGTATGGTCCTGGGAACCATAGGCATGGGGTTCGCCTGGCGTTATGCCAGCACCATCTGGCCAGTGACGCGCTGGCCGGGCGAGATCCTGGTGGCGCTGGCGGTGGCGATCTGGTTCCTTCTGAGCGTGGCGTTTCTTACCCGTGCGGTACGGTTTCCATATAGCGTGCTGGCCGAGATGCGGCATCCGGTAATGAGCAGTTTTGTCAGCCTGTTTCCTGCCACCACTCTGCTGGTGGCCATCGGCTTTGTGCCGTGGTATCGCCCGGTGGCGCTGGGGTTGTTTAGCGTGGGCGTGGTGATCCAGCTTGCGTATGCCGCCTGGCAAAGCGCCGGGCTGTGGCGCGGCAAGCATCCGGAAGAGGCCACGACGCCGGGACTGTATCTGCCGACGGTAGCGAACAATTTTATCAGCGCGATGGCCTGCGGTGCGCTGGGTTTCCACGATGCGGGGCTGGTGTTCCTTGGCGCCGGGGTCTTTTCCTGGCTGAGCCTGGAGCCGGTCATTTTGCAACGCCTGCGCAGCGCGGGCGAACTGCCCGCGGCGCTTCGTACCTCGCTTGGGATCCAGCTTGCGCCTGCCCTGGTAGCCTGTAGCGCCTGGTTTAGCGTCAACGGCGGCGAAGCGGACACCTTCGCCAAAATGCTATTCGGCTATGGCCTGTTGCAACTCCTGTTTATGCTGCGTCTGATGCCGTGGTATCTGTCACAGCCGTTCAACGCGTCGTTCTGGAGCTTCTCGTTCGGGGTGTCGGCGCTGGCGACCACCGGTTTACATCTTGGGCAGAGCAGTCCGTCAGGGTTCTTTCATGCCCTCGCGGTTCCCCTGTTTATTTTCACCAACGTCATCATCGCGATGCTGCTGGTCCGTACTTTTATCTTGCTGATGCAGGGCAAACTTCTGGTGCGCGCTGATAAGGCACTGCTTATGCAATCTGAGGAAAAATAATGACTGTCGATGAAAACTACTTTACTGAGAAATATGGGCTGACCCGCACGCACTCAGAGGTGCTGCTCAGCGCGGACATTGTTAAGCCGGGTAAAACGCTCGATCTGGGTTGCGGGAATGGCCGCAACAGCCTCTACCTCGCTGCCAACGGCTATGACGTGACGGCGTGGGATAAAAACCCGATGAGCATCGATAACATTGAGCGCATTAAGGCGGCGGAAGGGATCGCGAATCTGCAAACGGCGATTAAGGATCTGAACAACCTGACCTTTGACGGCGAATATGACTTTATTCTTTCCACCGTCGTGTTGATGTTCCTCGAAGCGAAAACCATCCCTGGTCTTATCGCCAATATGCAGCGTTGCACTAAACCAGGCGGCTCTAACCTGATCGTTGCCGCCATGGATACGGAGGATTATCCGTGCACCGTCGGCTTCCCGTTTGCCTTCAAAACCGGTGAACTGAGCAACTACTACGAAGGCTGGGAGCTGATCAAGTACAACGAAGAGGTGGGGGAACTCCACCGTACCGATGCCAACGGGAACCGTATCAAGCTGCGCTTCGCCACCATGCTCGCACGCAAGCCCGCTTAACGCGCCGCCAGCAGACAGAGTTGCAGGGCAGTGCGAAAGGAGGCCTCGAACGACGACAGCGGTAAAAACTCAAACTTCGAGTGGAAGTTATGGGCGCCGGTGAAGAAGTTCGGGGTGAGCAGGCCTTTAGCTGACAGGGCCGCCCCATCCGTGCCACCGCGCATGGGGATCGGTTTTGGGGTGATGCCGAGCGACTCCATCGCCTCGAACATCAGGTCGATCGCGCGGCGGTCTTCGCCAATCGCATTGCTGATATTGCTGTAGGTATCCTCAATGCGGTATTCCACGTTTGCCGTGGGATGCTGCGCGGCTATTTGCGCCGCCACATCGGCAATGTGCTGCTTGCGGGCGGCAAAGCCGTCTTTGTCAAAATCACGGATATTGGCTTTCAGTACCGCTTCGTTCTGCCCGGCCTGGATGCCGTTAAACCAGATATAACCTTCGCGCCCCTCGGTGCATTCCGGGGTTTGCTGGCGATCGAAATGGCTGATGAAATCACAAGCCGAGATCGGAAGAGCGTCGTGTAGGGAAAGAGTGTAGATCTCGGTG
>OKAA01000472.1_pt1 | contig 11431 bp, 10 predicted proteins | sample 1611051 | NCBI WGS metagenome assembly OKAA01 (sample SAMN04436707, study PRJEB24849) | human gut metagenome | biome: human gut; feature: NICU; material: stool | host: Homo sapiens | place: USA: Saint Louis, MO | collected 2010-09-04
CCTGCCATACCGCCAGCGCAGATCTTAAAGAACTGCCTTCTGCTGACCTGCATGGGTCACTCCTTGGTTCATTACGACATTGCTATGTAGTTTTACTCTGCGGTTGAGAATTAACCGCAAAGGAGAAAAATTTGCGTTAATCCCTCATTTCTCCGAGGGATAAGCCCAGAATACCACAATGTCGGTACGCCTGTTCCAACGGCGTTAAAACAAAGTGAACGTATTATCACGGCATTGATTATAAAATGTGATATCAATCACATTTTACCCCATGCATGTTAAAGAGGTGTAGCAGGTGATCGGTTGCACCTCTCCGGATTGAGTAGGAGAATGGTTGCTGAAAAGTTGATCCATACTATGCGTAAGGCCTGCCGTTTGTGTTGCAATAGCAGGCTCACTTCCGTGGTTGTTCAGGAATACCGTTGTGTCTAAACAAAACCGTGCTGCCCACGCGTCGCCACTGCCTGCGGGCAGTGTGGAACTGTCGGTGCACAGACCGCCTCACATTTCACATGCCACGCCGGATTTTCTGGCGGAAGAGGTCCCCGTTGCCCTGGTTTACAACGGTATTTCGCATGTGGTGATGATGGCCTCGCCGAAAGATCTGGAGCTGTTCGCCATAGGTTTTTCCCTCTCGGAAGGCATCATTGCGCATCCACAGGAGATCTACGGCATGGATGTGGTTCATGCCTGTAATGGTCTTGAAGTGCAAATCGAACTCTCCAGCCGTCGCTTTATGGGGCTGAAAGAGCGCCGCCGGGCGCTGGCCGGACGTACCGGCTGCGGCGTGTGCGGCGTTGAACAGCTTAATGATATCGGCAAACCCATTATCCCGCTGCCGTTCACCCAGACGTTTAACCTGGCGCATCTTGATCGGGCGCTTGAGCACCTGAACGATGTGCAACCCATCGGTCAGCTCAGCGGCTGTACCCACGCGGCGGCATGGGTATTGCCGTCAGGCAACATTGCCGGCGGTCATGAAGACGTGGGCCGCCACGTCGCGCTGGATAAGCTGTTAGGTCGCCGCGCTCGTGAAAGCAACGTCTGGCAGCAGGGCGCGGCGTTAGTCTCCAGCCGCGCCAGCTATGAGATGGTGCAAAAGTCCGCCATGTGCGGCGTGGAAATTCTGTTTGCGGTGTCAGCGGCAACCACGCTGGCGGTGGAGGTGGCGGAGCGCTGCAACCTGACGCTGGTGGGGTTCTGCAAGCCGGGAAGGGCGACAATTTACACCCATCCGCAGCGATTGATAATTGATCAGTAATTTTGAATGAGTATAGCAAATCCTTCCGCTTTTAGTTGTTCATGATGAGGTCTAATATTTATCTCATCAAGGCACGGCGCCTTATCTAAACAACTTAACGAAAGGGTTTATCTCATGAAAAGCATCAAAACTTTTGTCGCTGTAATTGCTCTGGCTACCTCTTTTGGTTCTTTCGCTGCGCAGACAGTGACCGCATCCGCCTCTACGCTGGATGGTGCAGAAGCTAAAATCGCTGCACAGGCTCAGGAAGCGGGCGCGTCATCCTACAAAATTACCCAGGCATTCACCGGTAACCGCGTACACATGACCGCTGAACTGAACAAATAAGTTGTGTTGCCGCTGTCCCTTGCCCTCCCGGGCAGGGACAGGTTATTTTCCGCTACCTCTCGCCAAAATTCCCCCTTCAACTCTCCTGAATAATCCTGCCTGCTGAAATAATCACTGGCAAATTTCCCTTTTTCTGGTTATTTCATTTGTGGTAGTGCAATTCTATACACAGCCTAAATGCAAGGTCAGACCAGTAAAAATCATACATTTTTAAAACTAATGTGTTGTGCTTTTTTTATTCTAAATTACCGGTTTCATATTTTTTGTGAATATAAATGATCTTGAGTTTTTGGGATTTCCTTAGGCGTTAATCCTAAAACATTTTTGAAGCATTGATCAGGTTTATCTGTGACGCTATTTTCCAGAAATAAGTTATTTTTAATAATAACCACCAGACCAGATATTTATTATCTGGTTATTTTTGTATTCCACTTATATAAGGAAATTAAATGAACGCGATGTTTAAAAAAGGAGTGCTGGCGTCCGTACTGGCAGTGGCGACGTCCTCTGCAATGGCAGCTTCCAGCGTTGATATTCAGGTTACCGGTAAAATTGTTCCGTCATCCTGTACACCGGCATTTATTAGCGGCGGCGGGATTGCCGATTTCGGCACGATAAAAGTCGCTTCCCTGAATTCTACCACGCCAACGCCGCTGGCCGATGTTAAAATTATCCCGATCTCAATTACCTGCGAAGAAGCAACCCGTATTGCCGTAACCTTCAACGATGCACACGCTGACTCTGCGCCAACGGAGACCTACTCTATCAATTATGTAGACCTGGATTTTATTACGTCCCCGGAATATACCGCCGGCCTGGGCATGTATAACGACAAGAAAATTGGCGCGTATTCATTAGGTATTCAGCAGACGAAGGGCGCAGTAACAAACGATGCCGGTGATGATCTATATCCGACCGTTTCGGCAGATAACGGTGGAAGCTGGGGTAGTAAAGCTGGGATTCGTTATTTACAGGTTAAAACCAACAAAAGCGAACTCTATTCTTTTAGTACAGAACTGGGCGGCACGCCTGTCGCACAAACCAAGGTCAACTTTAACGTGGGCGTCGCCGCGATTATTAACCCAACCAACGATTTGCACGTGACGGATGAAGCCACGCTGGACGGCTTAACCAACGTTGAGCTGGTTTATCTGTAATCGCCCTCACGCATCATGAAATACCCGGCACCCCACTTCGATGGGGTGTCATTTAACAATATTAATGGACTAATATTATGCTGCTTTTAAAGAGAACGCTGATCTGCGCCTGCCTGTTAGCCTCATGCAACAGTATGGCTGCCGGAATGGTGCCGGAAACCTCGCTGCTTATTGTCAATGAAGACCAGCAGGGAGCCAGCATGGATGTCAAAAACACCGATGCAGAAGCGCAGCTGCTCTACACCAAAATTGTTGATTTACCGGACGATCCAAAACCGGGACTGATTGCCACGCAGCCGGTTGTGCGCGTCGATGCGGGTAAAACCCAGCGCGTGCGTTTTGTACTGAAAAATAGCGCTGAGCCACTGAAAGTGGAACATTTCAAGCGCGTCATTTTTACCGCCATCCCACAGCGTGAAAAGAACAAAGTTAAAGTGGTGTTTAGCCAGAACCTTCCGGTTATTATTCATCCGACCGGTCTGGCAGTAAATATTGAGCCCTGGAAGGGACTCAGCTGGCAGATTAAAAATGGTAACGTGACGGTTGAGAATAATACGCCTTATGTGGTCCGACTGGAGCAAAAGGTGAAGTTAATGGCGTCAGGGACGGTCGCGAAATTAAATAAGACCTATATTCTTCCCGGCGAGAAAATGACGGCTAACGCGCCAGCTAAAATATCTGCCTCCGAAAAGAAAATCGAAATATACCCGGCAACGCGCTATGGCTATAAGGCTGGCAGTTATATTGCTGATCTGAAGTAATAACATCACTTAACAGCACATGGAGTAGTTATGTTAAACGATTCCTGTAAAAAGGGAATGCTCGTGTTTTGCCTTAGCGCGCTGGCATTTAATATTCGGGCTGAAATTTCCTCTCCTGCGAATGATTCTCTGGAACTGGCACGCGCCGTATTTGATACGGATGCGTTAAAAAACAATGGCCTTGATCCAGCGATTGCGGATTACTATTCGCTGGCTCCCCGTTTTACCCCTGGCTACCATAATGTGACTGTTAATATTAATGGTAAGCAGCGCAATATAATGCCTGTGAAATTTGATGAAGAGGGTACGCCCTGTATTGATAAAGCATTTCTGGAAAACGCGGGCCTGATTAAACAGACGAAAAGAGGCGCCTGTCCGAAGATTTATCAATACTGGTCCGGATCAACGATTCAGACTTCGCCGGATATTGATGAAATATCGGTTGTCGTTCCGCCTGAAGCGCTCGACCCGAATTATGGCCGTCAGTTCGCCGAGGTGCAGGGCGGACGTGCAGCCATGCTGAATTACTCCATGTTCGGCACGCATAACCAATATGATGATGAAAACGCTGACCGTTTCCAGTCGACCTTTGAAATGGGTTTTAACGCCGGAGACTGGATCGTGCGCAGCACGCAGTTGATTAGCGACGGCAGCGATCAGGATTTTGACGTCGAATCCCTTTACACCTATGCTCAGCGTACCTTTACCGATTATGGCGTGATGGTGCAGGGCGGCCAGATCAACGTCGCCAACAGCCGTTTTAGTATCCCGAGTATTTACGGGGTGCAGATGATGCCGGATACCGCGCTCTTGCCTCAGGCGGGGACAGGCGTCGAAGTCAGCGGTATTGCCCGCACTCCGCAGGCGCGCGTTGATATCCGCCAGGGCGGACAGCTCATTTACTCCACGCTGGTCCCCGCCGGGCCGTTCAGCCTGGATGATGTGCCGCTGGCCAACCTCAACACCGACCTGAACGTCACGGTGACCGAGACGGACGGCAGCGAAAACCGGTTTACCGTCTCCGCGAGCACCTTCCGCAGTAACCACGTAGGCCGTGCGCCGGGCTTTACGCTGGCGGTGGGGCGCGTTGAAAACATGGACTCACGCTTTGTAAACCCGTGGGTGGTGTCCGCCAACAACGGCTGGTCCATCAACAAGCGCGTGAATTTCCTGGCCGGTATGGTGATGGCGGATAACCACTATTACGGCTTCTCCGGCAACCTCGATACCGTACCGATGCAGAACCTGTATGCCTCGTTGGGTTTTCTGGCGTCAATAGACAACCAGACGCAAACCGACGGCAACAAAACGACGCTGGATCTGGGTTACGCCCTGCCGTGGGGCATTGGGCTTTCGCTGGGCGGCAGCTACGGCACGCCAGATTATCGTGAGATGCAGGAGCTCTATGGTGATGACGATGATATGTCGCAAACCAAATACGACACCAGCGTCGGTATCAACTGGTCGAGTACCACGCTGGGCCGCTTTTCCCTTAGCTATTATCGCAACGAGAGCTGGAATAGCGACTATGACAGCCGCCGGTTTATCTCGTCGTGGTCACAGTCGTTTAAATACTTCAACGTGAGCGTGAACTGGGAGTCGGATGTCAGCCGGCACGACAGCAGTGACAATGATCAGTTTTACGTGAACGTGTCGATCCCGCTGGGACGCTCAGGCGTGACAACCAGCTCCTGGTATCGCGAAAGCGAAGGTAAGCGCTCCTACGGCACGCGGGCGATGGGCTCGTTCAACGCCGAGAACCAGTACATGGTGGGGGTCGCTCAGGATCATGAAGAGAACACCACCAGCTGGGATAGCTCGCTGAACAGTAATCTGCATTACACCAACCTGGCGCTGGCCGCGGGAGGAGATAACGACAACAACACCAACTTCTCCGCAGCGTTAAGCGGCGGGATTGTCGCCCACAGCGACGGAGTGACCTTCTCGCCTTATCGCGTGACCGATACGTACGCCATTGCCAGACTGGATAAACCGGTGGCTGGCATCGAGATAGGCACCTCGCGCGGCGCGGTATGGACCGACAAATGGGGCCAGGCGATTATTCCTGCGCTGTCGCCGTTCCGTGAAAGCACGATTGAGGTCAACACGGAAAGCCTGCCAGGTAATCTGGACGTAAGAAATGGCAGAACGGCGATCAAAGCGTCTCACGGCGCTGTGGCGAAGTGGGAGTTTGCGACGTTAAGCCAGCGCCGCGTGCTGCTCAGTATCAGCCGTGCGGACGGTACGCCGCTGCCGGAAGGCGTCTCGATTGTGGACGCCTCAGGGGAGTATGTGACGAGCGCGCCTGAAGACGGCGTGATCTTCCTGAACGATATCTCCGCCAGCCAGCAGCTGTATGCGAAGCTGGATGAAGGGCGTTGCAGGCTGACGTACACCCTGCCGGAGGCAGAACCGAATAAATTCTATGAAGAGGTGACAGGGAAATGTCTCTGAATAACGTTCGTCAATACGCGCTGATGCTTATGTTGCTCTGCGGTGCAGCGGGACTTTCGGGTGTGGCGCAGGCCGATGACGGCGCCTGTGAAATAATGTCGGCGGTGAAGAAAGTCGACTACGGGCGCTACCGTAAAGAGGATATGCGGCAAACGTCCGCTGAGCATATTGGCAAAGTGTATAACGGTTATGCTTCTGTGACGCGTGAAGTTCAGGTTTCGGTGCTGTGTCCGGATGTGCGCAAAATGCGCATCTCCGTAGACGGGACTGCCCGACAGAACCTGGCGTATCGCTTTACGGATAACGGCGCGATGAAAATCGAATTTAAAGATGGGCGGGTAGACGGGAACCCTGTACAGCTGGCCGCGGTCGATACTGGCGCGGTAGCCGTTCAGGGAGGCGCTTCTCAGGTGACGCTGAAGCCGGAAAAAGCGCTGGCTGCGGTTAACGGTACGGAAGTGGCGGGCGAGCAGTTTGTCGCCACCATGATGATCACGACCTACCTTTCAGACAAGGCATTTAGCGTTACTAACACAACGGATTTTGAAGAAACGCTGACGCTCAATGTTGATACGCTTCCTGCGCGATAATCTCTGTTATGCCCGGCAGACCTGTTATGTCGGGCATATTTTCTAGTGGATCCCCGCCAGACGCAGCAGCGCCGTCACCACCGCCGCCGCGACGATCACCACAATTAACGGCATTTTGCGCCAGGCCAGAAACACCGCGAACCCCACCCCCAGCACGCGCGCCATCCCGGCAAAATGGTCCCCTTCATAAAACGTGGTCGCCAGCGCGACGGAGAACAGCAAAACGGTAGCCGCGTCTGAAAGCAGCGCCTGCGACCGTTCTGAAAGCGCCAGTCGGTTGCCAAGCTTCGCTCCGCCAAGACGCATCAGATAGGTTCCGGCAGAAAGAATGGCGATGCCGAGAATAAAGACCGTCATGTTTTCCATTATTTTTTCCTCGCGGCAAGGCCGAGCAAAGAGAGCAGCACCGGCAGACCCACCGGCGCAAACGGTACGGCGGCCAGCGACAACACTGCGCCGCTACAGGCGCGGATCAGCGTGGTACGGTTTTTAAATGCCGGCACCACTAACGCCAGCAGGATCGCCGGGAACACCGCGTCCAGCCCGATGGTTTCCGGGTCCGGCAGCAGCTTGCCGACCATCGCGCCCAGCACCGCCCCCAGCGGCCAGATGATTGCCACGCCCAGGCCGCACAGCCAGTAGGCCGCTTTACGCTGCTCGGCGGTTTTTTGCGACAGGCCGAACACCACGCTTTCATCGTTCATGATATGACAGCCCAGAAAGCTCAGGCCGCGCTTGCCCACCAGGTCACGCACCGTTACGCCGAACGGCACATGGCGCGCGTTAACCAGTAAACCGGCTGCGGCCGCTGCCAGCGGATTGCCGCCGCTCGCGACGATGCCGATAAACATAAACTCGGATGCGCCTGCCAGCACCGTGAGGGAGAGGACAAACGGCACCCACAGCGGGAAACCGTAGGCCATCGCCAGTGAGCCATAAGACATGCCGACCACGCCCACCGCGAGGCAGACCAGGACGATCGCTTTTATCGTGTCGCCTTTCAGGCAAGAGAGGTGATTCTTCATACCATTTTAGCCATATCGAACGTATTTCCATTATAATGAACGCATCAGAAACGTTTTACAAGACGAACGATTCGTTCGTTATAGAGAGACAGAGGCCGTTATTATGACGCAGCCAATCAGCGTGATCGCCAAAAGCCTGGTACGAGAACGCCTGCGAACCGGGCTCTCACTGGCGGAAATTGCCCGCCGTGCCGGGATCGCCAAATCCACGCTTTCACAACTGGAATCTGGCAACGGCAATCCTAGCCTGGAAACGCTGTGGTCGCTTTGCGTGGCACTGGATATTCCGTTTGCCCGGTTACTGGAGCCGCAACAACCCGTCACGCAGGTGATCCGCCGCGGCGAGGGCACAAAAGTGGTTGCCGGGCAGGCGAACTACGAGGCGATTTTGCTCGCGGCGTGTCCGCCGGGGGCGCGTCGGGATATCTATCTGCTGCTGACTCAGCCGGGGGCAGACCGTATTTCCCAGCCCCATCCGCCTGGGTCGGTTGAGCATATTATCGTGACCCAGGGGCGGGCGCTGGTCGGCCTGATCGACGCGGCGGAAGAGCTCGGCCCGGGAGATTACATTTGCTACCCCGCTGACCAGCCGCATATCTTTAAGGCGCTGGAGCCGGATACGCACGCGCTGCTGGTGGCGGAACAAAACTAACGAAGATACGGAAAATCATGTCGCTTAAAGCCATTGCCAAAGAACTGGGGCTGTCTGTTACCACCGTCAGCCGCGCCCTCAACGGGTATGACGACGTTTCTGCTGAGACGCGGGCCCGCGTGGAAGCGGAGGCCCAGCGCCGTGGCTACCGACCAAACACCTTTGCCCGCCGCCTGAAGATGGGAAAAATCGACGCCGTCGGGCTGGTGTTTCCGGTGCATCCTGTTCCGCTCAATAACAGCGTTTTTATGGACATGGTCGGCGAAATTAGCCACGAACTGGCGCGACATGAGATTGACCTGCTGCTCATCGCTGACGACGATCTGGCGGACAAACACAGCTATATGCGCATGGTGCAGAGCCGACGCGTGGATGCGCTGATTGTGGCGCATACGCTGGATCACGATCCGCGTCTTGAGCAGCTTCAGGCCGCCGGGTTCCCGTTCCTGGCGCTCGGACGCAGCCAGCTCCCGCAGCCGTACGCGTGGTTCGATTTCGACAACTATGCCGGTACGTATCAGGCCACCCGCTGGCTGATCGAGAAAGGCCATCAGCGCATTGCGCTGCTGGGCGAAAGCAACAACCAGGCATTCATCACCCAGCGCCGCCAGGGCTATCTGGACGCGCTGCGGGAAGCCGGACTTTCCAGCGAATGGCTGCGCGCCATGCCCCCTTCGCGCCGCGTGGGGTATGCCACCACACAAGAACTTCTCTCCCTGCCGCAGCCACCCACGGCCATCATTACCGACTGCAACACCCACGGCGACGGCGCAGCGATGGCCCTGGCGCAGATGGGGCGCTTAACCGGTGAAAATGCCGTCTCTCTAGTGGTCTATGACGGTTTACCGCAGGACAGCATTGTCGATATCGACGTCGCGGCGGTGATCCAGTCTACCCGTCAGGGCGTCGGGAAACAGATTGCCGATATGGTGCGCCAGCTGATTAACGGCGACGACATCGACAACCTTCAGGTGCTCTGGCAGCCGGAATTTTCCCCAGGCCAGACAGCCTGATTACACCAAAAATTCAAAACCCGATCACAGATCCGAAACGTTTTGGTTTGTATCCGAAACGTTTCGGATTAACACTCAGGACATCCCGATGACAGGAGATGTCCGATGCAAGATGCCATTTTTCGACTTGAAAGCAATACGGTTGACGTGGTGCTAAAAACCCACCCGTTCGCTGAAATTCTCTACTGGGGGCCGCACCTTCAGCACTTTTCGCCGCAGGATGCGCTGAGTATTGCCCGCCCGGTTGCTAACGGCAGGCTGGACGTGGACTCCCCCGTCACGCTGATGGCAGAGCTGGGGCACGGTCTGTTTGGTTCGCCCGGCATCGAGGGGCATCGCCAGGGGCTGGACGGATCGCCTGTCTTCACCACCACAGGCGTACAACAGCAGGGGCAAACCCTGACGGTAACGGCAGAAGATAAACAGGCGGGCCTGCGCCTGACCAGTGAATTAACGCTGGATGCCAGCGGCGTACTGGTGGTGCGCCATGGCTTAACCAACCTGAAAACGCAGGCGTGGCAGGTGGATCGCTTTGCCGTGACGCTGCCGGTGGCTGAGCGCGCGCAGGAGGTGATGGCCTTCCACGGACGCTGGATCAGGGAGTTTCAGCCGCACCGCGTGATGCTTGAACATGACAGCTTTGTGATTGAAAACCGCCGGGGTAAAACCTCCCATGAACATTTTCCGGCGCTGATTTCAGGTACGCCGTCATTCAGTGAAATGCACGGCCACGTCTGGGGCGTGCATCTGGGCTGGAGCGGCAACCACCGCCTGCGCGCGGAGGCGAAAACCGATGGCCGCCGCTATATGCAGGCCGAAGCGCTCTACCTGCCGGGTGAAAGGGCGATTGAAGAGGGTGAAACGCTCTGGACGCCGCGCCTGTATGCCAGCCACTCCCCGCACGGGCTGAATGGCATGAGTCAGCAGTTCCACCGCTACTTGCGCGATAATGTTATCCGCTTCCCGGAAGATAAACCGCGCCCGGTGCATCTCAACACCTGGGAGGGGATCTACTTCAACCACGATCCGGACTACATCATGCGCATGGCCGACGAGGCCGCCGCGCTGGGCGTTGAGCGCTTTATCATTGACGACGGCTGGTTCAAAGGCCGCAACGACGACCACGCCGCGCTGGGCGACTGGTATCTGGACGAGAAAAAATACCCGAACGGCCTAAAGCCGGTGATCGATCACGTTAAACAGCTCGGCATGGAGTTTGGTATCTGGGTTGAGCCGGAGATGATTAACCCGGATTCCGATCTGTATCGCGCGCACCCTGACTGGGTGCTGGCGCTGCCGGGCTACGCCCAGGCGACCGGGCGACACCAGCTGGTGCTCAATCTCAATATTCCGCAGGCCTTTGAATATCTGGTCGAACGCATGAGCTGGCTGCTGGGCGAACACGCGGTCGACTACGTGAAATGGGATATGAACCGCGAGCTGGTGCAGCCAGGGCACAAGGGCAAAGCCGCCGCCGACGCCCAGACGCGCCAGTTTTATCGCCTGCTGGACGTGCTGGGCGAGCGCTTCCCGCACATTGAATTTGAATCCTGCTCCTCCGGCGGCGGGCGAATCGATTATGAAGTGCTGACCCGCTGCCACCGCTTCTGGGCGTCCGACAACAACGACGCGCTGGAGCGCAACACTATCCAGCGCGGCATGAGCTACTTCTTCCCGCCGGAGGTGATGGGGGCGCATATCGGTCATCATAAATGTCATGCCACCTTCCGCCAGCACAGCATTCAGTTCCGCGGGCTGACGGCGCTGTTTGGTCACATGGGGCTGGAGCTGGATCCGCTCACCGTCGACGCGCAGGAGCGTGAAGGCTATCGCCATTACGCCGCGCTGTATAAGCGGTGGCGCGAGATCATTCATCGCGGCACCCAGTGGCGCGTGGATATGCCGGACGCCAGCACCCTGGCGCAGGGTATAGTGAGCGAAGACAAGACGCAGGGGCTGTTTTTGGTCAGCCAGCTCGCGATGCCGGATTACACCCTGATGATGCCGCTGCGCATGCCGGGGTTAGACGCCAGCGCGCAGTACCGCATCACGCTGCTCGATCACCCGAACATTCAGATTACGGGCGAGGGCGGGCACACCATGCGCAAGCTCCCGGCGTGGATGGACGCGCTGCAAACGGTAAGCGGTGAGTGGCTGATGCAGGCGGGCATTGCGCTGCCGATTCTGGATC
>OKAA01000480.1_pt1 | contig 11200 bp, 10 predicted proteins | sample 1611051 | NCBI WGS metagenome assembly OKAA01 (sample SAMN04436707, study PRJEB24849) | human gut metagenome | biome: human gut; feature: NICU; material: stool | host: Homo sapiens | place: USA: Saint Louis, MO | collected 2010-09-04
TCAGGTTCATGAAGTCCATGTCGATGCTGTCCCACGGCAGGGAGGCGTTGAACTGCGTGTGGAATTGCAGCAGCGGTTTGTTGAGGATAGCCAGGCCGTTGATCCACATTTTGGCTGGTGAGAAGGTGTGCAGCCACACCACCAGGCCAGCGCATTTGTCATCGTAATTGGCATCGCGGCAGATGTTAGTGATTTCGTCCGGGGTGGTACCCAGCGGCTTCAGCACCAGTTTGCACGGCAGTTTGGCTTCCGCGTTCAGCGCATTCACAACGTGCTCCGCGTGTTTCGTCACCTGCTGCAACGCTTCCGGTCCGTACAGATGCTGGCTGCCAATCACAAACCACACTTCATAATTATTAAAAATGGTCATTATCATGTCCTTAATGTGTCAGGGTTGCCGTAGTGTCCGCGGTGCTTTTGGCCGGGGCGGCGACAGGGAGATAGTGAAGTTCGGCGCTTTTTGCCCATTGCTGGTAGCGCTGATAAAGCTGTTCAAAGCGTTGTGCCTGCTGAGTCTGCGGATGGAGCGTACTTTCGACGGCGCTCGCCATATGCTGTTGCGCGGTCGGGATATCTGCATGGACCCCTGCGGCCACGGCAGCGAAAATCGCGGCGCCCAGCGCACAGCACTGATCGGAGGCCACAATTTGCAGCGGCCGGTTCAGCACGTCGCAGCAGGCCTGCATAATCACCGGGTTTTTACGGGCGATCCCACCCAGCGCCATCACGTTGTTCACGTCAATGCCCTGGTCGATGAAGCACTCCATGATGGCGCGCGCGCCGAACGCGGTGGCGGCAATCAGGCCGCCAAACAGCGCGGGCGCGTCGGTCGCGAGGTTGAGATCGGTAATCACCCCTTTCAGACGCTGGTTGGCAAACGGCGTACGACGCCCGTTGAACCAGTCCAGCACCACCGGCAGGTGGTCGAGAGACGGATTTTTTGCCCAGGCGTCGGTGAGCTGCGGCAGAAGCTGTTTTTTGCTCGCCGTAATCTGCGTTTTCAGTTCAGGATGCGCGGCAGCCAGCTGATCCAGCGGCCAGCCGAGCACGCGGCCAAACCAGGCGTAGATATCGCCGAAGGCGGACTGGCCCGCTTCGAGGCCGATAAAATCGGGTACCACGCTGCCGTCAACCTGACCGCAGATGCCTTTCACCGCGCGGTCGCCGACGCTGGCTTTATCTGCCGTCAGAATGTCACAGGTGGAGGTGCCGATAACTTTTACCAGCGTGTTGGGCTGCGCACCCGCGCCCACGGCCCCCATATGGCAGTCGAACGCGCCGCCGGAAATGGTCACGTTTTGCGGCAAACCGAGGCGTTTCGCCCACTCTTCGCAGAGCGTGCCGACCGGAATATCAGCGGTGAAGGTGTCGGTAAACAGCGGGTATGTCAGGTTTTTGTTGATGATCGGGTCGAGTTCATCGAAGAACGCTGCCGGAGGCAGACCGCCCCAGCTTTCATGCCACAGCGATTTATGACCGGCGCTGCAACGGCCCCGACGAATATCCTGCGGACGCGTGGTGCCGGAGAGCAGGGCGGGAACCCAGTCGCACAGCTCAATCCATGACGCCGCTGCCTGTGCGACCGACGCGTCCGCACGGGTAACGTGCAGGATCTTGGCCCAGAACCACTCGCTGGAGTAAATTCCGCCGATATACCGTGAGTAGTCAGTTTTGCCCGGCTGATGGCATAAGCGGGTGATGGCTTCCGCCTCTTCCACGGCGGTATGGTCTTTCCACAGCACAAACATGGCGTTCGGGTTGTCGGCAAACTCCGGTCGCAGCGCCAGTACGCGGCCTTCGGCATCGACAGGAGCAGGCGTTGAGCCAGTGCTGTCGACGCCAATCCCCACGACATCGGCCCGCTGGGCGTCCGTCAGCTCCGCCAGCACGGTTTTGATCGCCGCTTCCATTGATTCAATGTAATCACGCGGGTGGTGGCGGAACTGGTTGTTCGGCGCATCGCAGTAGCGCCCCTCTTGCCAGCGCGGATACCACTCAACGCTGGTTGCTATCTCCTGGCCAGTCGTACAGTCCACTGCCAGCGCGCGAACTGAGTCGCTGCCAAAATCGAGGCCAATTGCAATTGCCATGGTGTTGCTCCATCCAAAAAACAGGTATGGAAGAACATTAGAGACTGGGGATAAAAATCGTCAGGCAGGATCCGCTAATCTTATGGACTAAATTGCTGTAGCCACGCAAAGTGTGACGCCGTGCAAATATTCTATGTGGACATTTCTGCCGCACTTATAGACACTTTTGTTACTGCTTATCTGCCCGTACTGGTGGACAAATCAGGGGAAAAGGCTGAAACATGGCGGACGTAAAAGAGGCGTGATGCTTTTTGGATCTTTTCGCGGGCCATTTTTAACCTGCTTTTATCGATATGGACAATTGGTTTCCTTCAGGACCCTTGGGAGAACTGAATCTATGGCCGAACCGCAAAACGATCCCTTACTGCCGGGCTACTCATTTAACGCCCATCTGGTGGCGGGGCTGACGCCAATTGAGGCCGAGGGATATCTCGATTTTTACGTCGATCGCCCTCTTGGCATGAAGGGATATATCCTCAACCTGACCGTACGCGGAGAAGGGGTCGTCAAAAACGGGGATCAGCAGTTTATCTGCCGCCCCGGTGATATGCTGCTGTTCCCGCCGGGGGAGATCCACCACTACGGGCGCCATCCGGATGCCAAAGAGTGGTATCACCAGTGGGTCTATTTCCGTCCGCGCGCCTACTGGCAGGAGTGGCTCTCGTGGCCGGCCATTTTCGCCCATACCGGTTTATATCGCCCGGATGAGGCGCATCTGGCGCAGTTCCGTGAGCTGTTCGCACAGATTATTGAAGCAGGGCAGGCGGGCGGGCGCTACGCCGAACTGCTGGCGATCAACCTGCTTGAACAGGTGCTGCTGCGCCGCATGGAGGCCATCAACGAGTCGCTTAATCCGCCGCTGGACAACCGCGTCCGCGACGCCTGCCAGTACATCAGCGACCACCTTGCCGACAGCCAGTTTGATATTGCCAGCGTCGCCCAGCATGTGTGCCTGTCGCCGTCACGGCTCTCTCATCTGTTCCGCCAGCAGCTTGGCGTGAGCGTACTCAGCTGGCGTGAGGATCAGCGCATCAGCCAGGCGAAACTGCTGCTCAGCACCACCCGAATGCCTATCGCCACTGTCGGGCGTAACGTTGGCTTTGAAGATCAGCTCTATTTCTCTCGCGTGTTTAAGAAGTGCACCGGTGCCAGCCCGAGCGAATTCCGTGCGGGATGTGAATAATCGGTAAACATTCAGGTGAACTTCAGGCGCATCTTGTAAACTATTCAGACAATTGATGCCTTGACGCGGTGCAGGGCGCTAAGCAGAATCGCTGATTCGTTTTCTGACCGGAATAGTTATGCAGGCATTGCTGGAACATTTTATTACCCAGTCCGTTATGTATTCGCTCATCGCCGTGGCGCTGGTGGCGTTTCTGGAGTCGCTGGCGCTGGTCGGGCTGATCCTGCCCGGCACCGTGATGATGGCGGGGCTTGGGGCGCTTATCGGCAGCGGCGAGGTCAATTTCTGGCAGGCGTGGATGGCCGGTATTATCGGTTGTTTGCTGGGGGACTGGATCTCCTTCTGGCTGGGCTGGCGCTTTAAGAAGCCGCTGCACCGCTGGTCGTTCATGAAAAAGAACAAAGCGCTGCTGGATAAAACCGAGCATGCGCTGCACCAGCACAGCATGTTTACCATCCTCGTGGGCCGCTTTGTTGGGCCAACGCGTCCGCTGGTGCCGATGGTGGCCGGGATGCTGGATCTCCCCGTCGCGAAGTTTGTGGTGCCGAACATCATCGGCTGCGTCTTCTGGCCGCCGTTCTACTTCCTGCCGGGTATTCTGGCCGGTGCGGCGATTGATATTCCTGACGGTATGCAAAGCGGTGAGTTTAAGTGGCTGCTGCTGGGCACGGCGGTGCTGCTGTGGCTGGCGGTCTGGCTCTGCTGGCGCCTGTGGCGCAGCGCGAAAGCGAGCGTCGATCGCCTGACGCGCTATCTTCCGCGCTCTCGTCTTTTGTGGCTGGCCCCGCTGACGCTGGGTGTGGCCGTGGTAGCCCTGGTCGCGCTGATTCGCCACCCGCTGATGCCGGTGTACGGTGAGATCCTGTTGAAAGTTGTGAGCCGTTAAGCGCCGGGCGGCACTGCGTTTGCCCGGCCTACGGTTTTATACCCAATAATCCAGAAGCGCTTTCTTTTCCGCTCATTAATGCTTCTGTTGCTCCATCCCACAAAATGCGTCCCTCCGCGATCACCACCGATCGCGGCGCAATCCGTGCGGCATCTTCGATACTGTGCGAAACCATCAGCATCGTAAGCTGCTGGCGCTGGCAGACCTCCTGCACCAGGGCGAGCATCTCCTGGCGCAGCGCGGGATCGAGCGCCGAGAACGGCTCATCCAGCAGCAGCAGCGGCTGCTCGCGCACCAGACAACGCGCCAGCGCCACGCGCTGACGCTGGCCGCCGGAGAGCTCGCCCGGCAGCCTGTCGATAAATTCAGCGATCCCCATCTGTGCGGCAATCACTTCAAGTTTTTCGCGTTGGGCATCGTTCAGCCTGAGCCCCGGATGCATTCCCAGCGCGATGTTTTGCCGCACCGTCAGGTGGGTAAACAGGTTGTTTTCCTGAAACAGCATCGACACCGGGCGTTTAGCCGGCGGAGCGTAGGTATACTCGCCATTATCAATGACGATCGACCCGCTGGCAGGCTGTAAAAAACCGGCTATCAGATTGAGCAGGGTACTTTTTCCGGCCCCGCTGGGGCCAAGCACTGCGATTCGCTCTCCCTGACGAACGGAGAGGGTAAAACGCATTGGCAGGTGCTCATAAAGCCAGGTTACATCAGTCAGTTTTAACATCACGCCCCGGAAGTTTTTCGATAACGGTAAATAACGCAAAGCACAGCAGTAACAGGAGCAGCGCCGTGACGGCGCCGTCCTGGCTACGATAGGAGCCAATTTGCTGATAAAGCCAGAACGGCAGCGTGCGGAAATCCTCGTTGCCAAAGAGGGCCACCACGCCAAAATCGCCAATCGACAGCACGCAGGCAAACGCCAGCGCCTGGGCCAGCGGACGCTTTAGCGCGCGCAGTTCGACCACCTTCAGACGCTGCCAGCCCTGCATGCCCAGCGACTGACACAGCAAACTGTAGCGGCTGTTGACATCGCGCATCGGGTTTTCCAGCACCTTGAGCGCGTAAGGGATGGCCATCAGTGCGTTGGTAAAAATGACGATGCCGTCGGCGCTTTCCGGCAGGCCTATGGTGCTGTTGAACAGTAAAAAGAATCCGGTCGCCAGCACAATGCCCGGCATCGCCAGGATCAGCATACCCGTCAGCTCCAGCGCGTGTCCGGCTTTACGGGCATGACGCGCGTACAGCTCGCGGCTGCTCCAGAGCAGCATCATGGTCAGGATCACGCACAGGAGCCCGGCTGCCAGCGCGATGCGCAATGAGGTCCACGTCGCCTGCCACAGGACAGGCTGTTGCAGTACCGACAACACATTGCGATTCAGGCCATCAACGATAACGGCCAGCAGCGGGGGCAGCAGAAGCAGGAGTGCCAGCGCGATCAGCATAAAATCCGCGACGCGGCTGTGCAGGCTGTCCTGCGGATCGCGCCAGCCCGTCAAGTTGTTGCTGCCTGTGGGGATCGCTTTGCTCAGCCGCTGGCTGAGTAACACCAGCGCCAGACAGCAGACCATCTGCACGATCGCCAGCAGCGCGGCGCGGCCCGGATCATAGTCGTAACTTAAGGCCTGAAAGATCGCCAGCTCAATGGTGGTGGCCTGCGGCCCGCCGCCGAGAGAAAGCACGGTCGCGAAGCTGGCGAAGCAGAGCATAAAGATTAGCGCGGCCACCGGGGCAATCTGGCGTCGCAGCCATGGCCATTCGACAAAGCGGAAGAACGACCAGCCGCGCATGCCAAGCTGGGCGGCAATCTGGCGCTGCTCACCGGGAATGTTTTCCAGCGCCTGTAAAAAGAGGCGCGTCGCCATCGGCATATTGAAAAAAATATGCGCCAGCAGAATGCCTTTCAGGCCGTAAGGGGAGAAGGTCCATTCCAGACCAAGCAGGTTGAAGAGGGATGCCAGCCAGCCCTGCCGACCGTATACGCTCAGAATGCCGAACACCGCCACCAGCACGGGCAGGATCAGCGTCATCGCGCACAGCCGCAGCAGGGCAAGCCTGCCGGGGAAACGTCTGCGATAGAGGGCGCGCGCGAGGAAAATAGCCGGGATCGCCGACAGCAGCGCGGAGAGAAATGCCTGCCAGAAGGAGAAACGGATGACGTGCCAGAGATAGCTGTCGTGCCAGAGGGCGAGCAGATCGCTCTCGGGCGCGTTAAACCACAGCGCAAGGAATGCACCCAGACTGACGACCACCATCAGTATGGCGGCGAGCAGCCCGGGAACTAACCAGCCGGGGATCAGCGGCTGACGGCGCGTTGCCATTCACTTATCCATGCGGCGCGCTGGGCGGCAACCTGCTGCGGCGTAAATTCCAGTGAGGTTTGCGGCTTGTTCAACTGTTCAAAACCTGCCGGCAGCGCAACGTCAGTGACCGGGTACATCCAGTTGCCTGTCGGAATAGCGTTCTGGAATGCCGGGGAGATCATAAATTTCAGGAATTTTTCGGCAAGCTCCGGCTGTTTGCTCGCGGCGGTGCGGGCGGCCACTTCCACCTGCAAATAATGCCCTTCAGCAAAGTTCGCGGCGGCGTAGTTGTCTTTCTTCTCGGCGATAATGTGGTAGGCCGGAGAGGTCGTGTAGCTCAGCACCAGATCGCTTTCGCCTTTCAGGAACAGGCCGTAGGCTTCGCTCCAGCCTTTGGTGACGGTAACGGTTTTCGCGGCCAGCTTTTGCCACGCTTCCGGCGCTTTATCCCCATAGACTTTCTGCATCCACAGCAGCAGCCCCAGACCCGGCGTGCTGGTGCGCGGATCTTCATAAATTACGCGCCACTTCTGGTCACTTTCAACCAGCTCTTTCAGGCTTTTGGGCGGATTCTTCAGCTTGTTTTTATCGTAGACAAACGCAAAGTAGCCGTAATCAAAGGGAACGAAGGTGTCGTTCTTCCAGCCGCCCGGTACGTTGACGGCATCTGCCGCCACGCCGCTTTTGGCGAACAGTCTGGTTTGGGTGGCGGCTTCCAGCAGGTTGTTATCCAGCCCGAGCACCACGTCGGCTTTGCTGTTTTTGCCTTCCATGCGCAGACGGTTGAGCAGCGAGACGCCATCTTCCAGCGCCACGAATTTCAGCTCGCAGTTGCAGTCGGCTTCAAAGGCTTTTTTGACGACCGGGCCGGGGCCCCAGTCGGCGGAGAAGGAGTCGTAGGTGTAGACCGTCAGAACGGGCTTAGCAAAAACAGGCAGCGCAACCAGCGCCAGCAGAGGAAGAACGTTTTTTAACACTTTGCACCTCAGGGTTGAGTGGCAAAGGATTTTGAGAGACAGCCTCAAATCCCTTCGCCGGCGTTATCCGGATCAGGTTCGACGGGTATTATCTCAGCGCACATCAGTGATGCAGCACCCCGTTGAGAACGGCGCTATTGTAATGATTTAGTGAATATTACGAAAGCGTTATGGCTCCGGCGGCGCAAACTAGGCGGATTTAAAATCAAACCAGCCGAGGGTATTCATCCGCAGACCGCGCATGCTGCGCTGCCCCTGGATCAGCAGCCAGTGGTGAATCAGTGGTACGATCGTCTGCCCGGTCAGTAATTCCTGACACCAGGCGGCCAGATCCATTTCTCCCGCCCGCCACCGCGCGGCGTCCTGCTGCCAGTCCCGGTTGATACAGTGCTGAATCAGGGGCACCTCGTACAGGTGAGAAAAGAGCGAGAAATCAAGCGGCAGCGTAAAATTCGCGCTGTTGAGCCAGATATCGCTGATTACGTCTCCGCGATGCCATTCATCATAATCGACTTCCTGTATCGCCAGCGTCACGCCTTCGGCTGCCAGCAGCGTGCTCATGATCCTCGCCAGAAAACGGTGCTCAATGTGATCGCGATAGTAGCTGAGGGTGATGGTCTCCAGTCCGGCAGGCTTTTCGCTGCGGACGGGCTGCGCATGGTGCCAGCGTGGGAGCAGGCCATAGGCCGGGAACCACCAGGTCTGGTATTGCTCCTCTGCGTGATAAATCAGGTTAGCGGGCGCCAGAATATGACTTATCCACCTGCGGACGTCGTGGTTTGCCCCGCGATGGCTGCGGCTATCAAAGAGCAGGTAGTAGCAGCCCTCCTCCAGGCGGCTTTCGAACGCCTTTTCACCGGCTGTTGGCCCTTCCAGGGTCAGGCCTGCGCTCAGCTCTTCGTTGAGATCCGGTAACACCCAGACGTTCACTTCGTCGATCAACGCCCTATAGCCAAAGTAATCATCAAAGGCGCGGATCTTCAGTTGATTACTGTTATTGCGCGTAACGGAGTAAGGGCCCGTACCAATCGGCTGGCTGGAAAAATTGTTCAGGGATCGCCACTCGGCAGGCAGGATCATTGAGGGGACGTAGCCCAGAAGCCACGGAAGCCATTTGTCCGGCTGCGATAGCTCAATATCCAGCGTCCAGGCCGTTGGGGAGTGGATCCGCGCGATATGCGAATAGAGCGGCAGCGTGCGGGCGCGCTCTAAGGAATCGATAACGTCGCGCATCTCCAGCTCGCGTCCATGGTGGAAATGAATGCCGGGGCGTAAAAAGAAGCGCCAGTGCAGCGGGGATACCTGCTGCCAGTGATGGGCAATATCCGCTTCCAGTTCCCCGTTTTCCTCATTTATCCGCGTCAGGCCGCTAAAAATCTGCCGGGCCATGTGGGTTTCAGAGCGACGTAATGCCGTGCCGGGCAACAGATTTTTCATTGGGCGGTAATAAAGCACCCGCAGAATGTGGCGTCCCTGACGAAAGCTGCGTCCCAGATGCGAGACCAGCATCTGGCGCACGGCGGCTTTGTCGCCCACCAGCTGGACCAGCTGATCGATGCGGTCCTGCTCCAGCAGATCCTCCGCCCGCTGTTGCTGTAGCGCCAGGCCGGTATAAAGGAAAGTCAGGCGCGAACGCTTGCCGCGTCCGGCTTCGGCCTCCCAGTTTAGCCAGCCCTGCTGCTGCATGGTATTAAGGAGCGTGCGCATATGACGCCGGGAGCAGTTGAGGAGCTCAGCCAGCTCGTTCAGCGTGGTCTCCTGCGATTGCCCCTCGCAGCACTGCCAGAGGCGGATAAATTGTTGTTGCAGACGACCGGAAGGCATAAAAGGGGAACTCCTGACAAAAAATCAGCAATTTATTAATCCCTATATTACGCCAATAATCCTTATCGATGAAGCGAGGAGGTAAATTATGAAGAGGTCTACCGCACGTCAGTTTTATCAGCACTATTTTTCAGCGACAAAGGGAGTGTCCTGGCTGGCCCGCCAGTGCGCAGAGCAGCGGCTGAGAATACTGGAAGATCTGATGCAGTGGGACGTTACGAAATCGACCTCTTCTCGCTAACTCGCCTCGATCATGTGTGACTGAGTATTGGTGCTAATCACCCGCCAGCAAAATGTTTTTTGCTGGCTTTTTTCGTTTACTATTCCACCCAATTTCGATTCGCTTTCATAAGGACTTGTGCATGCTCTGGTTGATGACGATGGGGCGACGCCTGAATGGCGTGTACGCCGCTTTTATGCTGGTGGCCTTCATGATGGGCGTGGCCGGCGCGCTTCAGGCGCCGACGCTGAGCCTGTTTCTCAGCCGCGAGGTGGGGGCGCAGCCGTTTTGGGTGGGCCTGTTCTACACCGTCAACGCCATTGCCGGGATCCTCGTCAGCCTGTGGCTGGCGAAACGATCCGACAGCCAGGGCGATCGCCGCAAGCTGATCCTCTTTTGTTGCGCCATGGCCGTGGGCAACGCGTTATTGTTTGCCTTCAACCGCCATTACCTGACGCTCATTACCTGCGGCGTGCTGCTGGCCTCTCTGGCGAACACCGCCATGCCGCAACTGTTCGCCCTGGCCCGGGAGTACGCCGACAGCTCGGCGAGGGAAGTGGTGATGTTCAGCTCGGTGATGCGTGCGCAGCTCTCTCTCGCGTGGGTCATCGGTCCGCCGCTGGCGTTTATGCTGGCGCTGAACTACGGCTTCACCACCATGTTTTCCATCGCGGCGGGGATTTTTGTCATCAGCCTGGCGCTGATAGCCTTTGCGCTGCCATCGGTGGCGCGCGTAGAGCAGGTGACGGACAAGCCCATCACCCAGGTGAGCGGCTGGCAGGATAAAAATGTCCGCATGTTGTTTATCGCCTCCACGCTGATGTGGACCTGCAACACCATGTACATTATTGATATGCCGCTGTGGATCAGCAGCGATCTGGGGCTGCCCGACAAGCTCGCGGGTATTCTGATGGGCACCGCTGCCGGGCTGGAGATCCCGGCGATGATTCTGGCGGGTTACTACGTCAAACGTTTCGGAAAGCGTCGGATGATGGTCGTCGCCGTGGCGGCTGGGGTGGTGTTCTACGCGGGGCTGATCCTGTTCCATTCGCGTGAAGCCTTGCTGGCGTTACAGCTGTTTAACGCGGTATTTATCGGCATCGTTGCCGGGATCGGCATGCTCTGGTTCCAGGATTTAATGCCGGGGCGCGCAGGCTCCGCGACCACGCTGTTTACCAACAGTATCTCTACCGGCGTGATTCTGGCAGGGGTAATTCAGGGGGCGCTGTCGCAAAGCTATGGGCATGCATCCGTGTACTGGGTGATCGCAGCGATTTCGCTTGTCACGCTGATGCTGACGTGCCGGGTAAAAGACGTTTGATTCTGGAAGGCGGCTTCACGAAATGAAACGATTTTCTGACAGGCGCCGAGAAGGTGCATAGAGTGCGTGGCGGGTGCTTGAGGCTGTTTGCCTCAGGCTTTCGCAAGAGGCAAACAGTGGAGAGTCCCACATCAAAAAACTGATGGGGAGACCAACTTCACAACGATCATTGCGAGGTTAGTCTCTTCATTGCCGAAAAGCAATAAGGAGGCTGGAATGCCAAAACGTACTCTGCTGTTAGGTTTGTTTCTGATCTGTACGACGCTGTTGATCTTCACCTGGATGGTGCGCGACTCGCTGTGTGAGCTGCACTTCAGACAGGAGAAAACAGAGCTGGCGGCAGTGTTGGCTTACGAAGCGAAACGTTAGCGGTATTGGCGGGGGGTTTTTCCCCCC
>OKAA01000483.1_pt1 | contig 11159 bp, 5 predicted proteins | sample 1611051 | NCBI WGS metagenome assembly OKAA01 (sample SAMN04436707, study PRJEB24849) | human gut metagenome | biome: human gut; feature: NICU; material: stool | host: Homo sapiens | place: USA: Saint Louis, MO | collected 2010-09-04
TTGTTTGTTTCCCTTGTGTGAACCCAGTTGGCGGCGTAATTTTCGTTCCAGATGCATCCACAAAATTTTCAGTTACACGGCGATTAACAAGATAGTAATATAACGTGCTTTCAGGAAACATTTCCACGCCAGCTAACGAATTATCATTTCTTATAAGTGTTGTTTTATATAAACTTGAGAAAAGGTTTTCAGGATTATCATCCCAGTATATTTCACGGAGTTTATAACGTTGGTTCTGACTCTTCGTTACTGTGAAATATACAGGATTTGCGCCTTCTGTATAAGGATTACCAGCAAAAGTCCTTTCTACTCGTCCTGCTAACGGATACTCTTGTCCTTGATACCCAGAAGGTTTTTGAAACGAAAGGTTCTTATAGTATTTAGGAATCTCAATAAACGAGTTCCTTGTACCATAAAAGTTCGAGCTATTCGTCAACGTGTACTGTTTTTGTGGAATTGTCATGGCTTTTAAGTTTCCTGTTTGATCCGTTGCCGAAATATTATCTAAAACCGTGCTAACGCCATCGATAATCTGAACTACCTCTGTGGTGACTTTAAAGTCAGCAGGATTGAGTAATTGCCCACTTTCTCCAACAAACCCAAACTGCACGGTATTGCCGCCATATTTAATTTCTTCATATATAATTGTTAAATCATCATTATCATCATAGGAGGCATCATATTCCGGCACTCGTGTGGTTTGTAAATTTTGAGGTTGCGTTTTCCCTTTATACCAGCCTTTAAAACGATAGGCTTTGTCATTCGCGTAGTAACTATAAGGTAATTCTTGCGCCAATTTAAAATGGTAGGTGTCGCTGTCAATGACTGTTTGCTTTCCCTGGGTAAATCCTGTCGGTGCTGTAATCTTCGTACCATTCTCATCTACAAAATTTTCAGTGATGCGCCGATTTTCTAAGAAATAATACATCGTATCATCGGTTGTATAGTAATTTGGCACACTTACTTCTGTATTTGTACTAGTCAAAATAGAATCAAATCTCGTTTTGGTCGTATCCTCTATCCAAGAAGTGTAGTACAGTCGATACTGATTGGCTGTCGTTGTAGGATATAAACTATAATATTTGCCATCTGTCTCCACCCGTATGTCAGCTAGCGTACTGTCCACAAAACGCATTCTTTTTGTTGCAACAGGATAAGCCGTACTGGAGCCTGTATAATGAGGCCCAGATGTTACTGTTGGTGGTTTGTATTGTTTAGGGATTGTTAAGCGAAAATTAGTACTACCATAAAAGGCAGGATTTATCGTTTTCGTGTAGGTTAATTGTTGACTAGGAATAGTTAATTTTTTCAGATTCCCACTATTAACACCTGTTGCTGTTCCTACTTGCTTCGCTGTTCCGTTCATGATCGATGTTAAATTAGTCTGCATCCCGAAATTCGCTGGCGCTATTAATGCGCCTTTTTCATCTACAAACCCAAAGCTATAAGTGATTTCCGGGATTGTCGTTGTCTTTTCTTCTAATTCCTCATAAAAAACATACACATTGTCTTTACCATCGTAAGTAACATCAAATTCTGGTGTCAATGTGGTTTCCAACTTAACGGCTTTAGGATCTGGTCGAGCGGATCCTTTATACCACCCTTTAAACTGGAAGTGACGATTCCCAGAAGAATAGGTTTTTGGAAATGCTTTTGGGGCTTTATAGTGAAAATTGTCTGACTCAACCACCGTTTTCGAAAGGGCTGCATTATAGCCTGTCGGATAGGTTGGCAAAACTGTCGATGTCATGTCATTATAATAAATACTAACTCGTCTATTGGGTACATAATAATAAATCGTATCATCGGTTATTAAATAATTATTTTCACCTGCAGTCGTGGCCATATTGTAAGCAGCAGAAAATTGGACTTTTTGAGGATCAGGGACCCAAGAATATGTTCGCAAACTAAATTGCTTAGGCGTTGCCGTAGTAAACATATTAAAACGTTCCCCTGTTGTGTATGTACTATAATCCTTGCCAGTAGCTATAGTTACTTGACGGGAAACAGCCAAAGGAAAGGTTGTCGTGTCTGGTCCTTTATAAAAATTATTAGGCGTTGTCTTGGGGGCAGTATATTGCCCTGGCAACGTAATTTTGTGATTGGTTAGTCCCGAAAAACCGTAGTCCTCTGTGGCGTCATCATCAGGAAGTGTAACTTTCGGCACCGTCAACATCTTGAAATTCCCTAGATTACTAGTTGTAATGGTTCCCACCTTTGTCTGAGTACCTGATTTTCTTTCTACTTTCGTGACATCGGCTGTGAACGTCACTTTAGCAGGATCAATAAACAACCCATTTTCATCAATAAAGGCCATTTTATAGGTTTTCTCAGGAATATCAGCCGTTTTAACTGCACGATTTTCTCGCTTTGTCGGCACCTCCTGAGTCGCTTCAACAGCCGCTGTCGTTGTATCGGCTGTTGCTTCAGTCTGGTCCTCTGCCGATGGTAGTTGCGGCTCTTCTATCATCTTTTGAGGTAATTCTGATGTCTCTGGTTCTGTGGGTGTTTCTGATGAAGCAACTGTGTTGGCTGTTTCATTTTCTTGACTAGCGTTTAACGATGAGTCGCTTGTAGCGGTATCCTCACTTGCCGTTGTTTCTCCCGTTTCAGTGGTTGTTTCATTTTCAACAACCATTGTTTCGGCGAGTACTGAGATGCCATTGAGTGAACTTATCAATAAGGAACAACACAAAGCGGTTGTAAGTAACTTTTGCCATTTTTGATTCATGCTATTCTCCTTTTTATGTATTGATTTATTGTTCATTGGTATATGTACAGCTTTTAATTTTCTCCATTCTATCAAAAAAAGGCGGACTTGAAATTTCAAATTTTGCTACAGCTAAGCTACTTTTCTGATGATTCCTATTATACCAAGGCGGAAGAGCACTTTTTCACTGGAAAAACACTCGAAAATTAAGAGAATCTGCCATTTTGCTACTGATTTTCAGCCAAATTCCTTAATTTCCATAAACAAAAGCTCAAAATGTTAGTATCAAACACTAACATTTTGAGCTTTCCTCATGATAACTTAACTATTTTAAGGACCTGTAACTAGGTTCCACGTAACTGCGGCTTGGTATTGTTGCCCCTTGACCCCTTGGTTGGCTGGCACTTCAAGTTTGACATTGTTGAAGGTGAAGTCCAACTGATAGATATTACTCCCAGTGAATTGTTGATTGGCAATAATCCTAGTGGCCGTGTTGTTGGCATTCAAACTAATGGTACTCGTAGTACCGACCGCATTTTTCAACTCGGTAGGTTGGTTGTAATTTGAGAAACTCGAAACAGGAGCCGCCCCTAATAATAAGCGGGTCGCTGTCGGCAAGCTGTCTGTCGCTGATTTCGGTTGCGACAGTTGCGCCGTTAAGCTCCAATTCGGTTGGGTTTTCTTGATCCGCAGATAAGGATTGCGTGTGCCGTTGCCATAGTAATCAGCGGCTTTTTTCAGACCATGCTGTTGCGTGCTTCCCGCTACCCCAACTTGACCAAAATTGAAGGTTGGAACACTGATGAAGCCTTCCCCAGTCGGTTCTTTTGTTTCTTGATCTAAATCTTTAATCCGAACAGTATCTGAGGCAGTCAGTTTGTTGAAGTTCCCTGTGACTTCCACAGCAGCTTTTAGCACTTGGTTTGGTTGTCCAGTAACTTTTGTTCCTAGGAGATTAATCGTTAGTTGACCGCCAACAGGAAGACTACTGTCTAAAGGAATCTCAAAACCTGCTTCCCACTGTTCTTTCGTGATTGGTCGAACTTTCGTATTTTGACCAGTACCTAAAATAAACAGTTCCGTGGGCGTACTAATTCCAGCCGCCCAGTCAGTGGTTGGTTTAATCTTAACTGAAGTTAAAGGTGCTTCTCCAGTATTTTTTAAGAGCACTTCCCAATATTCCATGGTTGCGCCATTGTCAATGACATCGACTGCACCACGCATCGTTAAGTTAGCGCTGATGTTTGCTTCTTTGTAGACTGCCGTCATGTCGTCATTGCCATCAAAAGTTGTATTGTATGTTGGCGTAGTGCTTGTCGTTAAGGTATTGGGCTTGGTTTTACCTTTGTACCAGCCTTGGAAAATATAAGTTTTACCACCTACTGAATAACTAGCTGGTAAAGCTCTTGTTGCTGTGTACTTGAAAGTGTTGCTAGTCATGGGAATCTGGTTCCCTTGCGTGAAGCCTGTTGGCGGCGTGATTTTAGCGCCACTTGTGTTCACAAAGTTTTCGGTGACTTTGCGGTTGGTTAAATGATAATAGACAGGTCCACTGATTGTTTGATATAGGGCAGTGATACTTCCAGAACTAGAATAAGAAACTGTTCTACGTAAGAAAGGTGGGTACCTAACACTAGAATCAATACCTGAATATATTTCTCTTGGTGTAAAACTCCCATCTGCTCGTTGTGTCAAGGTTAACTCAGCAATTACATTTGCTTCAGGTTGCACCGTATCATTGGATACCGAAGAAACAGTTGTCTTTACTGGTAGAGGATACTTAGGATCAATTTTTCCAGTTTTATCATAAAGATTCAACGATTTATAGTATTTAGGCAGGTTAATTGAGAAATTTGCGAATGCTTCACCATTCCAACCTACTACGGTAGGTTGTGCAATATTCTTTGCAGGTAACGTCACTTGCCGTAAATTACCAACTTTTACGCCACTCTGATTATTAGCAATTGTGCCAAATGATACCGTAGAGCCTGCTGCCCCAGTTCCTCTATACACAATACTCTTATAGTCATACGTGAGATTGATATCGTCAGGATTCACCAACTGTCCCGCTTCATTGACAAAACCGAATTGGTATGTTTCCTCTGGAAATTCTGTAGCTTCCTCATACACAACGTTCAAATCGTCATTATCATCATAGGTCACCGCATAGCTTGGCGCTTTGGTGGTGGTCAAGGTATTTGGCTTGGTTTTGCCTTTGTACCAACCTTTGAACTTGTAGGTCTTACCACCTGTTGTGTAAGTGTCTGGCAAGGTGCCACTTTGTTTAAAGGTGTATGGGTCACTGTTAATTACTGTTTGTTTCCCTTGCGTAAAGCCTGTTGGTGGCGTGATTTTAGTGCCGTTGATGTTCACAAAGTTTTCGGTGACTTTGCGGTTGGTTAGATAGTAGTAAATTGGTTTGTCTATTGAAAAATATACCCCTCTATTAGTTGTTAAATCAGGATTATAGACCATCTTTCGCAAATAAGAAGGTACCTGAATATCTGCTGGTGCAGCTCCTGTTGTTTGGTTAAAGATAAAGGATTGATTACTACTTTTCTTTAATTGAAACCATTGAGGTTCATCACTTGCCGAAGTTGGATAATTATTGTTTTTTACAGACGGAAATGGATACGCTGGATCAAAAGTACCAGCCTTATTATAAATACTTATGTTTTCATAATATTTGGGTATTTTGAATGTTAAGTTAGCCGCACTATATTGTGACATCCGACCTCTCAGTATTTCAAGAGATTGCGCAGGATAAACAATTTCCTTCAAGTTGTTTTTAGTTGGTGCAACTTGACCGTTTTCAAGACTGACCGTTTTCCAATTAGCAGAAATATTTGTATCCTCTGCATTGTCTGCAAATACTTCTCCGTACCAATTGTCATACGTCAAATCAATCGTTGAAGCATCTACTCGTTTGCCAGACTCGTCCACGAACCCGAATTGATAGGTCAGCGCTGGGAAATCAAAAGCTTCAATCTCCTCATACACCACATTCAAATCGTCATTATCGTCATAAGTCACCGCATAGCTTGGTGCTTTGGTGGTGGTCAAGGTGTTTGGCTTGGTTTTGCCTTTGTACCAACCTTTGAACTTATAGGTTTTGCCGTTGCTTGCTTTGTAAGTCTCTGGCAAGGTGCCAGCTTGTTTGAAGGTATAGTTATTGCTGGTAATACTGGTCTGCTTTCCTTGGGTGAATCCTGTTGGAGCAGGAATGGTTGCGCCTGCTGTGTCTTTGAAGGATTCGGTGACACGTCTATTAGTTAGATAATAATAAATTGGGGTTGTAGTACCAAAAATTAAATTAGTTACTCCTGAAGCATCACCGAGGTAATACCCAAAAGAAACCGGAGATTTATCTACTCCATAGGATGTTCGATTATCATAATTTTCTCTGAAAGTATTTGGTTCAGCTGCTTTAGTTAGTTCATACAGGCTTCCTGACGAATCTGATGACTGCACAGTACCAGATAGTAAAGAAGTAGTTGTGTATACAGGTAGTGGATAGCTTTTTGAACTACTATAGTAATTCGTTGGCTTAACAGTTAAATCGCTATATTTTTTTGGAACCGTAATTTTTATATCTGATACTCCACGAAAATTTCTTGGAAAGACAGAGTTAGTTGAATACGTGTAACTTGCTGCCGCAACATCAAATTTTTTATGGTCTACTGCATCAATAATAGATATGGGTTGTCTAATAGAAGGTGAATATACACTAGGGTCTGTACCTAACGCTGTTTGGTTAAAAGTCATTATGTTAGCACTCATATTTATTAATGATGGGTCTATAAATGAGCCATCTTCGCTAACGAAGTATATCGTAAATGCTCTGTATGGCATCTGAGCTAAAGCTCTGGTCCCAGACGATCTAAGACTATTATTATCTTTGATTTGCGACTTGTTTCTTAGTTCATCTTCTCTCAATTCTTCTGGTTTCTCTGTTTCCTGTGTTACTTCTTCCCGACTCGTTTCAGTCGTTTCTTGACTGCTTTCCGTACTTGCTGGCGTTGCGCTACTTGCTGATGTTGCTTCCTTAGCGCTACTTGCTACTGTCGGACTACTTTCAATCGTGATGGTTTCCGCAACTGCGGTCACGCCAGAAAAAGCGTTAATCACTAAAGAACTACACAAGCCAATGGTTGCTAATCGTTGCCACTTAGTTTGCTTCATGTCGTCCCTTCTTTCTATGTACCATTCCCGCCAAGCCGATTAAGGCTAAGCCGAGAATGCTAAGATTTGCCTGACTCTTGCTCCCTGTACGAGGGAGCTGCGAGCCAGTTGTGGTGGTCTGTGTCGAACCACCACTTCGTTGATCTCCTTTCGGAGGACCAGCTGGTTCCTTGGGATCAGCAGCTGGCGCATCTGTTTTCGGTGGGGCATCTTTAGGAGCGGGTGTTCTCGGATTTTGGTAAAATTCAATCCCCACCGAACTAGAACCACCATCAGACGCTTCAACATTTATAAAAAAACTAGGAGAAGATAGTAGACACACAATCATTAAATAACGCTTTTTTTTCATTTAAAAACCTCCTTTAGATTCACTTGTATTCGTTGATCTTTTATACAAGGAATGTGTAACAACCTTTTTTCATACCTCTATAATAACAAAGAACCCCCCCTTAGGAATTGACGTTTTTTTCGCACCTCTTGCGAAAATTTTGAAAGTTCTTGTTATACTAAGGTTTACAACGTCCGTTATTTAATAATCGTTACTAAAAAAAGGCGATTTTAGTCAATTTTTATCAAAAATCCCCGACAAAAGTTTAAGGTTTCTAGCCATTTAACGAGAAAAGCTCAAAAAGTTAGTAATTGATACTAACTTTTTGAGCTTTGTGTAACACTTTTGAAGAAGTCGCTTGAAAAAAAACAGTATTTTTTTCGTATTTTCTCTACTTTTTTAAGAATCTAGCCAAGCAACGCACTAATTAATAGCCCTAAGGCATAGGTGCCATTGAAAACCATTAAGTTTTTAATGGAATGACGGAAACTTTTCGGCTGCGGCAATTCTTGTTTAAACGTTTGAATATTTTTCCAAATGACAGGCAAAGTAGCAAATGTAATTAACACTGGCCATTGATAAATACCACTAATGAAGCCGAATAAAATCACCAGATAACCAGCTAGCGCTAACACTTGAAACAGCACAATCCCTGCTGGGCGCCCGATATAATAGACTAATGTATAACGGTGGTTCTCAATATCCGTGTCTAAGTCCCGTAAATTGTTGGCGAGCATGATGTTAGCAATCGAACAGACCAAGGGCAAGGACGCCACGACAATCGCAAGTACCGCCCAGAGATTGCCGTCTAAGCGAAAGGCGCCGCTAGCAAAATCGACCGTTAAGTAAAAAGGCGGATTGGTGACGACGTTCAAGTAAACGGTTAAGACGAAGATGCCTAAGCCCATCGTGAAGCCACTGAAAATTTCCCCCAAGGGCATGCGGGATAACGGAATCGGTCCATACGTGTAGAAGATCCCGATGAAGCAGCAAATCCCCCCTAATACGAGGAAGAGCCAGCCTGTTTGAACCGTCAAGTAAGCACCCACAACGGCAGTGAAGGCAATCATGGCGAAAATCATGTTGCGGACCAGTTGTGGTGAAACGCCTGATTGTCCGATAATATTTTCTTCATATTTATAGACGTCAGATTTGGCTTTTTTGAAGTCCATGTAATTGTTAATGGCGGTGGTGGCCATATCAAAGACCACCATGCCAATGAAGAAAACCAGCGTGTTGCCCCACTGGACTTCCCCGAAATAGGTCATTGAAAACAAGACCCCGATAATGAAGGGAAAGAGACTGGCAAGCTTCGTCTGAATTTCCACTACTTTTAAAAACACATTTAAAGACATTTTTAGTCGCTCCTTATTTCAAATCGGCCCGATTCCCCATCGTATAGCCAGAGTCTTTGCCGATTTCAAAGTTGCCTTCGATATCTTTGCTGATGTAGACTTTGTCGTCTTTTGTGACGAAAATGGCATCGGTTCCTTTCAGACTTTCGACATATTCTAGTCCTTTTTTGACGCCCATTGAGAAGACGGCTGTTGAGAGACCATCACCATCGATGGATTTGTCGGTGATAATGGTAACACCCGCGATGTCGTTATCAAACGGATAGCCAGTTTCACGATCAAAGAGATGGTGGTACGTTTTGCCATCGACTTTTAAGTAGCGTTCATAAATTCCTGATGTGACTAAGGTTTTGTTGCTTTCTTTGACTTGACCTAAGACTGTGTTGCGGGCTTTATTCGGATCTTGAATCCCAACTGTCCAATCCATGTCTTTGCCACGTGGGCTGTGTCCTAAGACGTAAACATTCCCGCCTAAATCGACGATAGCGGTGGTGACGCCGTTGTCTTTGAGGACTTTCACGACCTCGTCGGTGATGAAGCCTTTGGCAATTGCGCCTAAATCCAATTGCATGCCTTTTTCTTCAAGGTAAACGGTTTGCTCTTTGTCGTTGAATTTGACTTTCGTGTAATCAACGAGTTTCAAGGCTTGATCAATTTCGGCTTGGCTTGGTTTGCGGGCATCATCGAAGCCAATGTGCCACATAGAAGTGATTGGGCCAATTGCCATGTCGAAGCCGCCGCGGGAGTCTTTGCTGTATTCATAGGCTTTTTTCAACAAAGGATACAGGTCATCTGAGACTTTGACTGGTTTTACGCCTGCTTCTTGGTTGATTTCATCAATTTCTGAACCTGGTTGGTTGACCGTGATTTTATCGCCTAGTTCTTTGACACGGGCAAAGGCTTTCGGTAAGACGTCTTCTTTGCCATCATCGTAGATGCGAATTTGAACGTAGGTACCCAGCATTGTTTGACGGTCAGAGTATGGTTCTGTATTAATTTTCGCTTCTGGTTTTGAGGAACAAGCAGCTGCCACAAACAGCACTGCTAGAACACTCACCATGAGCAGAAGTTTCTTTTTCATAGGATTCCCTCTTCTTTCCTTCTTTAATTAAAAAATAAGTTCTCTTGCATAGTAGCCTTTTTTGGAAAAAATGAAAAGTCTTTCTCTTGGAAATTCACAAATTTCTGTGAAAAAATTTGTGAAATGATGGACAGAACTAGCGAAGAAAAAGGGGCGGGAAAGTCAGCCAACCGACTTTTTCCCAACCCCTCAATGGTGTCAAGTAATTGCTGAAAAGCGTTTCAGGAACTACTTCACGATTCATTTATTATTACTTATTTTGTTACGATGTTGTCAACAACGATTTCAGTTGTGTCGCCTTTTTCAGCAGCATTCACTAATTGTTGTGCGTAGTTGATGAATGAATGTGTGCTGTGTGTTGCACCAGTTACCACTTCAACACCTGCAGGTGAGCCGTCTTCTTCGCCCATTGCTTTAACAAATTCTTTGTTTAATGTTTCGATATATTCTTTTGGTCCAACGCCAGCAACGTCTTTCATTTTGCTTTCGTATTCAGTGTCATCTTTTTTAGATTTGCCGTCAGCGTTCACGTTATCGTAGTTAGATTCAGTCACTTTACCATCTTTCACAGTCATTGAGAATGTTGTGTGGTAGCCGTTTGAGTCATTTTTTTCTTTCAATGAGTACGTACCATCTTTCAATGTTGCCCCATTGTCGATTTCGATTGTGTCTGTGTTACCAGCTTGTGCTGCTTGGATTAATTGTTGTGCGTAGTTTTGGAATGATTCAGATGAATGAGTCGCACCAGTTACTACTTCCACACCGCTTGCGCTTTGTGCTTTAACAAAAGAATCGTTTAATTGTTTGATGTATTCTTTTGGTCCAACACCAGATTTTGCTTTCATGCTTTCTTCATACTTAGTGTCTTCTGTTTTAGATTTGCCGTCAGCATTGATGTTGTCATATTTAGATTCAGTGATTTTGCCGTCTTTTACAGTCATTTCAAAGACTGCACGGTAACCATTTTTTTCATTTTTTTCTTCTAATTTATACGTACCATCTTTTAAATCGCCACCGGCAACTTTTTTCGCTGGTGCTGATGATTCAGTTGATTTTTTCGTTTCTGAAGATGCTGCGCTAGAAGAGTTCGTTGTGTTGTCTTTCTTGTCTGCACCACATGCTGCTAAGACTAAACTTGATAATGCAATTGCCGCAAAACCTTTAACAAATTTATTCACTTTCATTGATAGTCACCTTTTCTTTCATGATTTTCACAAACATCAAAAGTTTGTGATACATTACTCATTATAATGGTTTTAAAAACGTTGTCAAGACCATCCCCTAAAAATATTTACATTTCGGTCTTTTTTTCATCAAAAACTCATCGTTGGAGTAAATTTGTTGACAATTAAAATTTATATTAGACAAATTCGTGAAATACTTATATAATGTTAGTCGATTGTGTACTTATTAATCATTATCACTATTTTACTACTTACAATATTAAGTCGCCCAATGATGTGAGCCACGCGCATCAGGTGCTCGGCAACCTCCACCGGCGCG
>OKAA01000488.1_pt1 | contig 11071 bp, 8 predicted proteins | sample 1611051 | NCBI WGS metagenome assembly OKAA01 (sample SAMN04436707, study PRJEB24849) | human gut metagenome | biome: human gut; feature: NICU; material: stool | host: Homo sapiens | place: USA: Saint Louis, MO | collected 2010-09-04
CCGCCATTTCCTTTAACTACCTTAATACTATTGTACGTCATCTCACCTTGCTCCTTTCTAATCCACAGCAATCTCTACTGTTTTACTAAGGGTAATTCCTTGTTGTTTGCAAACATAGGCGGTAGTGAAATCGGTAACCCAACCGCCAATAAAATTCATTAATATCCCTACAAACATATAGCGAATCGCTAGGTCCATCGAATTTAGTCCTAACGTATCAATCCCTTGCGCAATCCCTAACCAAACGAACAATTCACCAGGATTAATATGAGGAAAAACTCCATTACTGGTATGACAAAATTGCGCTTGTGCAGCATAATAGCTAGGTTTATAGTATTCTGGTAAAAATCGAGCCATCGTAAAGGACATTGGATTGCCTAACATAAAAGCGGATAAAAAAGGCAGCACTAAATACCGCGTAACAGGATTTTTGGCAGAAAGTTTGGCTACTTTGGTTACTCTTTCTTCTCCTAGAAAAGCAATTAAAGTATTCATAGCTACCATTAACATCAAAACAACAGGTACGATGCCTGTCATCCAAGAAATAAATGTTTCTGCTCCTGTTTGGAAAAGGTGCATAAATCCTTCCGCAAATTTTGTAATATAAGACATTACTCGACACTTCCTTTCAATTTTGTTTGTACTTTATTTTTCCATAATTGCCATTGAATTTTGGCTCCATTAAGCGGCGTTAATGGTTGTGTTTCTTGATAATTGCCAAGCTCAACACGTAAGTAAATTTCTCGTGCATTTTCCATCGCTTGTTGGGTTAATTTATTTTCCTTTTGTACGAGTGGATGGTAATGATCCATATAATGAATATCCTCGTTCACGTACTGAGGTAAGGGATGAAATTTAGCTAGAACGGTGACACCTTGCATCTTTCTAGCGGCTAAGATTTTCCCTTGTGAATCCACAGCAAACAAGATAATCGTGCCTGCTTTTAACTTTCCTGCACGTCGACCAATCGCGACTTTTCCTAATTGTCGCAATTCTTGGTAGTTTTGATTAAAGTGTTTAATCTGTTTCATTCCCATAGCTATCTGAACGAAGTAAGCTGTTAAAAAAAGCGCTCCGAATACGTAGATAAAACTCATATGATAATCCCCTTCCTTTGCATCCACTCTTTAACCGCTAAAACATCTCGTTGCTTCCGTAACTCATTACGTAAACGTTCGTCTCCTGCGATTGTAAACAAGCGGTCATATAGTTGTAGTAACTCTGCTTCAACAGTGGCAGTCAGCTCTTCTGGAATACCCAACAGCAAAATAACATCAACTTTACCTTCTGGTGTAACCAGTGATTCTTCAAAAACCCCAATCGATAAAATAATCGTTGGTAAGGCTTGATTAATTGTATGGGGAAAGGCAATCCCCGATTCAAAAATAGTTGTTTGTTGATCTTCTCTAGTAAAAATTCGTTCGATAAATTGGGGATCTACTAATTTTTCTGCTTCTAAATCAGCAATCATTTTCTGGATATTCGCTCGGTAACCTTGAGTATTCTCTAATAATTGATAGGTCATATGAATATTTTGAGATTCCACGGAACGAATTTCTTTTGCTCTCTGCCACTCATTTCTGAGCCAAGTATCGTTAAATAAATTAGTTAAATGGATCATCGGTGTTTGTGGTCGAATATTTTTTAAGGGAATGGTTGTAAAAATAGCAAAATATTGATTCAATTCTCTTCTCTCTGCCTCTTCTTCAGAAAAATGGGCAATCTGGACGTCTGGACCCAAAACTTTTTCCAATTGCCGCTGAATGATCAAGGCCGTTCCATGACCTGTACTGCAGATTACAGCGATTTCTTTTTTGGCTCCCGCTTCATAGTTCCCTCTCAATGCTAGCTCAAAATACAAAGCGAGATACCCAAATTCAACCGTCGGCACACAACGATTTAACAAACGGCCCAATTCTTGCAAGCCGATCTTGGCTAATTCATAGGCCAAAGGATATTGTCGTTCAATTTCTCCGTAAAATAAATCGTGACACTCCACATGAAAAACGAGTCGATTCATCACGTTTCTTAAATGATCTTTCATTTCTGAAAACAAGAAGTCCTCATCAAATTCAACAACAACTGAATGATGAATTTTTTTCATCATTTTTTGAAAATAGTCAGCTAAGAGTCCTTCATCAGCCAATAAAGAATTACGAATATGGTTTGTGTTGATGTTAAAAGGAAAGCTGATAAAGGAACGTTCCCATTGGCTTAACGTTACATTATAGGTTATTTCCAAGTGATACATCAGTTCTTCAATCTGCTCGTTATGACGAACATAATCAACATATTCTGGTGGTAGTTCCGTAATGAGTTTTCCAGCTAAAACACGCTGCAAAACAATTGAAACCACTCTTCGTAAAAGAAAACTATCTTGTTTTGCTAGTCTTGTTTCTTTGATTATTTTTTGTATCATTTGTTTGGTAGTTTCATGAAGAAACTGTTCTTCAAAATATTCTTGGACGTAATTCACATGAAGTAAGCGTAAATCAAACTCTTTTCCTTCTAAATGAATGCCACGGTTTGGCGTACCTACAACCGCAACCTGCCAAGGAGCAATCAGCTCTTTCATGCGCTTAATGTCTTTATTAACTGTGCCGCGACTAACGGCGAGTTCTTCGGATAAATCATAAGTTGAAATAAATTGATCTTCTTCTATTAATCGTTTGATAATGTAGGAAACACGCTTGCTTGAAGAATTAAAATCAGATTCCCTTTTTAGCCGTCCAGACAAAACCTCTTCAAAACCTTCAAAGTTATTGATTTCTAACTGAAAGAGATTTTCCTTCTGAATAATTTGGGCGATACCGATTAATTCATCATTCAATGTATCAATGTTTTTACGAACTGTTTGAGGACTTGCGGCTAATTTTTCTTGCAATTCCTGTAAGCTCATTCCTTTGTGATCAACTAGTAATTTTATTACTTGGTACCATCTATTTACTAGCGTCATTTAGTTTTCCCACCTCTATCCTCTTGTTTTACCTCCAGCTACGTTTGTGGTGATGCCTGTAATATAGCTTGAACGGTCTGATAAATAATAGCATACTAAGTCAGCGACTTCATGGAGTTTTCCGCTACGACCTAATGGAATCGTACTTGTTTTTGAATAACCTGCTCGCAATTGCTCAACAGAAATATTTCGTGTATAAGCCAATGCTTCTTCGTATGCTAAAGTGCGCAAGCCCGTTTCTTCCATAATACCTGGCGCAATCCCCACGACACGGACGTTTGATTTTCCTAACTCTTTAGCCCATGAACGTGTATAACTGCTGACCGCTGCTTTCGTTGCAGCGTAGGCGCTTTGCCCTTCGGAGCCTTCTAATCCAGCTTCTGAAGACATATTAATAATGACACCTGCTTGTTTTTGTACAAGAATCCGGCCCACTGCTTGGCTCATTAGGTAGAGCCCTTTTTGATTGATGGCTACAATTTTGTCGAATACCTCATCCGATAATTCATAAGGCCCATGAGGATGATTTTTATCCACCAATAGACGAGGAATATTGATTCCGGCGTTATTTACTAGGCCATCTACGGTTCCAAATTTTTCCACCACTTGAGCGACACCCGCTTCTACTTCTGCTCGAGAAGTTACATCGACTTTCACAAAGAGTAAATGCTCATGTTGCGTTTCTGATGCTGAAATATCAAAATTAGCGACATAGACCTCTTGCGCTAACAAGCTTTCAACAATGCTGCGACCAATACCAGATGAGCCTCCTGTAACAAGCACTACTTTTCCTTTAATTCCTAACCAATCTGTCATTTGTTCCACTCCTATCATTTGTTTGCGCTTTCAGTATAGGTCAGTTTGTGAAATTATTTAAGACAGTCTTTTTTTGCAGTTTAGAAAAAAAAGTAGACTAATTCAAAACAAAAAAGCAGTTGCTTCTTCACAATCAATCATCCGTGAAGAAGCAACTGCTTCAAATTTTTATTATCCTTGCACTTTCGCGATTTTTCCTTGTTCGATGTAGACCATCAAAATGCTAATGTCAGCGGGGTTCACACCGCTGATACGGCTTGCTTGGGCAATCGTTTCTGGTTGGATTTTTTGTAGTTTTTGTTTTGCTTCTGTAGCCAAGCCGTTAATCGCTTGGTAATCAATGTTTTCTGGAATGCGTTTTGCTTCCATGCGTTTTAGTTTCTCAACTTTTTCCATGGCTTTTTTAATGTAGCCTTCGTACTTGATTTGAATTTCTACTTGTTCAATCACTTTCGGATCGAGCGCCTCTTCAGGTGCGGGAATAAATTGAGCGACTTCTTGATAACTGATTTCTGGGCGTTTCAGAAAATCTCTAGCTAAAATACCATCTTTTAAGCCAGCAGCGCCTTTGGTTTCCAAAAATGCTTGCACTTCTTTGGTTGGTTTAATCCGATGTTTGCCTAAGCGGGCAATTTCCGCTTCAACAGCCGCTTTTTTGACTAGATAGGCGGCATATTGTTCTTCTTTGACTAAGCCAATTTCATGACCCATTTCTGTTAAACGTAAGTCCGCATTGTCATGTCGTAAAATCAAACGATACTCCGCACGTGACGTTAATAAGCGATAAGGTTCGTTAGTGCCTTTTGTAACTAAATCGTCAATCATGACGCCAATATAGCCATCACTACGTTTTAAAACAAGAGGCTCTTTGCCTTGAATTTTCAATGCAGCATTAATTCCTGCCATCAAGCCTTGACCAGCAGCTTCTTCGTAGCCACTAGTTCCGTTCGTTTGACCTGCTGTATAAAGATTCTCAATGACCTTTGTTTCTAATGTTGGGCGTAATTGGTGAGGGACTACCACATCGTATTCAATGGCGTAACCTGTACGCATCATTTCTACTTTTTCTAATCCTTCAATAGAATGAAGCATTTCTGTTTGGACATCTTCTGGTAAAGAAGTAGATAAGCCTTGGACGTAAACTTCTTCGGTATTCAACCCTTCTGGTTCCAAGAACAATTGGTGTCTTGGTTTGTCTGCAAAACGAACAATTTTGTCCTCGATGGATGGACAATACCGAGCGCCCACACCTTCAACAATCCCAGTAAACATTGGGGCGCGGTGTAGATTTTTTTGAATAATTTCATGCGTTGTTTCATTCGTATAAGTTAACCAACAAGGTTCTTGGTTTTGATTGTAGGCACTATCTGGCGTGCTGTAACTAAAGTGGTTGGGTTCTTTATCGCCTGGTTGTTCCTCTGTCACAGAATAATCAATCGTACTTGATTTTACTCGCGGCGGCGTTCCTGTTTTAAAGCGATCGATTTCTAAACCTAATTCTTTTAAATGATTGGCTAAACCAACGGAAGGTTGCGAATTGTTTGGTCCTGATGAATATTTTAATTCACCAATAATAATTTCGCCACGCAAGGCAGTACCGGCAGTAATCACCACTGCTTGACTACGGTATGCGGCACCTGTTGAAGTTACAACACCACGACAAACGCCATCTTCCACGATTAATTCTTCAACAATCCCTTGACGAAGGGTTAAATTTTCTTCTTTTTCAATGGTATGTTTCATTTCTGTCGCATAGGCATGTTTGTCAGCTTGCGCGCGCAACGCACGCACTGCTGGACCTTTACCAGTATTTAGCATCCGCATTTGGATGTAGGTTTTATCAATGTTTTTACCCATTTCACCGCCTAATGCATCGATTTCTCGGACAACGACTCCTTTGGCAGGTCCACCAACAGAAGGGTTACATGGCATAAAAGCAACCATATCTAAATTAATTGTTAAAAGTAACGTTTTAACGCCCATTCGTGCGGCTGCTAAGGCTGCTTCAGAGCCAGCATGTCCAGCACCGACGACAATAACATCATATGATTCTGCTTGATATTGATTCATAAAAAATTCCTCTCTTGTCTTATTTTCCTAAACAAAATTGACTAAATAACTGTGTAATTAATTCATCTTGGACACTATCGCCGACGATTTCCCCTAAATAATCCCAACAACGGGTCATATCAATTTGAACTAAATCGACTGGCATACCTGCTTCGATGCCGTTAATCACTTCTTGTAACGAAAGCGCTGCTTGATCCAGCAAAGCAATATGACGTGTATTAGAAATATAGGTAGCATCTTTTTCGCCTGTTTGGCCGCCAAAGAAAAGATCAGCAATTTTCGCTTCTAACTGGTCTAAGCCTGTGTTTGACAACACCGAAACGGATAAAATTTCTTCTGCAGGGACTAATTCTTGTAATTCGTTAGGATCTAGTTTTGTCGGTAAGTCCATTTTATTTAAAAGAATAACGCGTTTTAAGCCTTTCGTTGCTTCCAACAGTTGACGATCTTCCTCTGTCAATTCTTCGCTTTGATTTAAGACTAACAAAATTAAATCCGAATCTGCTAACGCTTTGCGGCTGCGTTCGACACCAATTCGTTCCACAATGTCTTCTGTTTCGCGAATCCCAGCTGTATCAATTAATTTTAAAGGAACGCCGCGAACGTTAACGTATTCTTCAATGACATCACGTGTCGTTCCAGCAATATCTGTAACGATGGCTTTTTCTTCTCGTAACAGATGGTTTAACAAACTGGATTTCCCGACATTTGGTCGGCCAATAATTGCTGTACTTAGGCCTTCTCGCAAAATTTTTCCTTGTTTAGCGGTCGTTAATAATTGTTGAATCTGCGCTTTCACAAATTCGGCTTTTTCTAAAAGTAATTTCGTGGTTAATTCTTCGACATCATCATACTCTGGATAATCGATATTAACTTCTACTTGTGCTAAAGTATTTAAAATTTCTTGTCTTAATGAACGAATTAACGCCGACAAGTTACCATCCAATTGGTTCAATGCAACATTCATCGCTTTATCCGTTTTAGCACGGATTAAGTCCATCACTGCTTCTGCTTGTGAAAGATCCATTCGGCCATTTAGAAAAGCACGTTTTGTAAATTCCCCAGGTTCGGCCATTCGTGCGCCTTCACGTAACAGTAATTGCAGTAGTTGGTTCACCACGACAATGCCGCCATGACAGTTAATTTCTACCACGTCTTCTCGTGTAAATGTTTTCGGTGCCCGCATCACAGAAAGCATGACTTCATCAATCAATTGATCGTTTTGCGGATCAACAATATGACCATAATGAATCGTGTGCGTGGGGACTTTAGCTAAATCTTTAGTGCCTGACCGATAAACTTTGTTTGCAATAGCAACTGCTTGCTCGCCACTTAAACGAACAATACTAATCGCACCTTCACCTGGCGGCGTAGAAATCGCCGCAATTGTATCAAATTCCATTGTAGCTGATTGCATAATTAGCTTCCTTTCTTCATAACAACAAAAAAAGCGCCCACTCCTCCTGCATTAAAAAATTCAGGTTGGATTTAGCACTTTCACTGCTTGTTCCTTCGATTTTCTGAAAATAGAATAGCACATTTTATTCTATTTGGCAATTTTTCTTCATTAAATGGAACGAGAAAACGTATCATTGAGTGGGGAATTCTCAACAATACGTTTTCTCATCTATAGGAATTAAAGGAGAGAGCTAGTTTTTACGTTTGCGTTTGATGATTCCCATGCTCGCAAGGAGTGCGACAAAGGCGCCAAACAAACTTGTTGTCACGGCTGAAGACTCTTTTTCACCTGTGCTAGGTAAGAAGCCTGTTTTCCCGTGATTTCCAGTGCCATAACTGATGGTGCTTAGTTTAGGGTGGTAGCCACTACCATTTGTACCGAGGCCATTGCCTAGTGAACCTAAGCCAGAACCTGTTGTGCCTAAACCAGAACCTCCATTTGGATTTGAACCTGTGTTTGAACCATTCCCATTATTCCCGCCAGTTGCGCCATTGTTTCCTGTATTGCCGTTATTTCCGCCAGTGTTACCATTGCCTCCTCCAGGATTCGTTGGGTCGGCTGGTGTCATGAAGGTTGTAGCCGTACTGTAATGTCCTGCGCCATCGGTAGCTATCGCAAGTAAACTTTGTTGAGCAGTCGCTTGTCCCGCTGTTAATTGGATAGCGAAGTTGCCTTCAGCATCGGTGGCACCTACAGCAATCACACTTCTTAATAGTCGGTTGCTAATTTGAATGATTCGGTTTGGTTCAGCTGTTCCTTTGATGAGGTAGCCGGCTTTAGACGTTCCTAAAACTGAAGAAACAGTTGGTGCCGCAATTTTAATTTCTGGTTCTCCCGTAATATCGGCTGGCGTCATAAATGTGGTTTTAGGACTCACATTTCCTTGTGTATCTGTGGTTAGTGCGGTTAACGTTTCTTTTTCTGTTGCTAACCCTGCTGCAATATGAACGGAGAAGGTGCCTCCAGTAGTTGTATTGCCACTTGCCAATAATTGTTCACTGCTATTGTAAAATTGAACCGTGACATTTGGATCAGCAGTTCCAGTGACTGTATAGCCATTGGCTTTGTTTCCTTCAACCTTCGTAATAGTTGGCGCCGCTAAAACAACATCCGCTGGAATAACGGCTGTAGCTGGTTGACTTTCATTGCCAGCGCCATCTTTGCTAATAATCGTAATCGTTTCTCCTGGTGTCACTACGCCAGCTGGTAGATTCACCGTATATTGGCCGGTTTCGTTAGCAGTGGTAGCAGCAATGATGGTTCCGTCTGCGTCACGGACATCAATAGTGGTTTTGGGCTCCGCCGTTCCAGTGATTTCGTAACCTTTACCAGAATTTCCGGTAATAGAATCAATGGTTGGTGTGGCTAAGTCGGCTGGTGTAGTTGCTGTAGCTGGCTGACTTTCTTTTCCTGTTGCATTTTTCGCTACGACAGTTATTGTTTCGTTAGCTGAGGCCTTCCCTGGCTCTAAAGTCACTGTGTATTTGCCATCAGTTCCAGTAGTTGCCATGCCAAGGACTGTGCCATCGGCATCACGCACCTCAACTGTTGTACCAACTTCTGCTGCTCCTACTACTTGATACCCTTTTGTCGTGCTACCAGTGATTTTGTCAACAGTAGGTGTCGTGACTGGTGCATCTGGATCAGCAGGTGTTTTGAAAGCAGTCGGATTACTTTCTTTCCCAGCAGCATCTTTCGCAATGGCAGTTAAGGCTTCGTTAGCTGTTGCTGTGCCCGTCGGAAGAGTGATTGTAAAGGCGCCAGCACCATCAGTCGTTCCCGTAGCAATAACTAAACCTGCTTCATTGTGAATCTCAATGGTGACATTTGGCTCTGCCGTGCCGGTTACTTGATACCCAGTGGCAGTTGTTCCTGTAACAGTCGTCACAGTTGGTGCTGCTACGGTTGCATCTTCAGGGACCGTCACTTCCGTTGGTTGACTTTCATTGCCGTCACCGTCTTTTCCAACAACTGTTAATGTATCACCAGGATTAGCGGCTCCCGCTGGAAGGTCCACAGTAAAGTTTCCTTGATCATCCGTTGTCGTTGTACCAATAATTGTTCCATCTGGGTTCCGTACTTCAATGGTGGTATTAGGGTCCGCCGTCCCAGTGATTTCATAACCAGTTGTTGAATCTCCAGTAATGTCACCAATTGTTGGTGTGGTAACATCAGCGGGTGTCATAGCTGTAGTTGGTTGACTCTCAAGTCCAGTATCATTTTTAGCAACTACATTCACTGTTTGTTTAGCTGTTGCTTTTCCTGAAGCTAACGTCACAGTATATTGGCCAGTCGGTCCAGTTGTTGCGGTGCCTAAAACTGTTCCGTCTGTTGCACGAACTTCAATGGTGGTGCCAAGTTCAGCGGTACCTGTCACTTGATATCCTTGTGTTGTATTCCCAGTAACTTTGTCGACACTTGGCGGTGCCACTACTTCATCTGCTGGTGTTTGGAAGGTTGTCGGTGTACTTGTATTGCCAGCAGGATCTTTGGCTAACGCTGTCAATGTTTCATTCGCATTTGCCGTCCCAGCTGGAAGGTTCACAGCAAAGGAACCAGTCCCATCGGCAGTCCCTGTTGCAATCACGTTCCCATCTGCATCACGAATTTCGATGGTAGCATTCGGATCAGCGGTGCCTGTCACCTGATAACCAGCAACTGAATTACCTGTTACTCCTGTTACAGTTGGTGCTGTAACCGTAGCATCAGCAGGAACAAGGACTTCAGTCGGTTGACTTTCATTTCCTGCGTTATCCTTTCCAATCACTGTTAACGTATCCCCAGGATTGGTCGTTCCCGTTGGTAGCGTTACAGTAAAATCACCATTCGCATCAGAGGTACCTGTACCAATGACTGCCCCAGATGGATCACGAACTTCGATTGTTGTGTTAGGGTCTGCTGTTCCTGTATTGGTACTTTAATCCCAATCATTGAAAGATAATTTGTCATAGTTATGCAAATCACTCCAAGATAAGGCATACCCCCAAGTTGGAATTATGCCTTAAAGTTGGGCTCTTTCATTCATAGATCTATATATTTTAGAAATACTTACATCAGTTAGCATTACCTCAAGTATTTCTTTTACAGAAAGCGGTCTTGGTGAGTGTAAATAACACCACCAGAAGACCGCTTTTATGCGCTTTTCTACAGACATGTCTCGATGGTAACGCAATAAACGTCTGAGTTGTGCATTTACACCACCTTCAATAGGGTTATTAGTCCTCGGACATTCTTTATCTAACACCAATGTTTCATCTAAATATCGAAACATTGTCTCTGTATTAATTAATACCACCAGAGAGTTATAGGCTTTTAATAAGCGTTCATGCGTAGCTCTTAAATTATCATTACTATCACGTGTCATTTCACTTAGAAACTCCTTAAAAGTCACTCTCCAATTAAATAATCGATGAGTCCATATTTGTGCACCTTCCTGTGTTTTTACACTATATAAATCACTTGCTAAATCTTTTAACATAATGCCTGCTAACGTCTTAGGCCGTCTAGTAGTGTAGCGATGCACTTGCCATACAGTATGAACAATACAACGTTGAAGTTTGTCCGTACGCCAAACTTTTTTAATGCTTTTCTAAGACCAGGTCCACCATCAGAGACCACTACAATAGGTGTCGCTATTCGTTGCATAAGAGCTTGCCACGGGCGAGATTGTTCTGACCTACATAAATACCACCCTAATACATGTTCACCATCATAACCGCTTGTTCGTGTGCCAGCTTCACGCGGTATGGGAACACGTTTGGAATTGCGCT
>OKAA01000491.1_pt1 | contig 11019 bp, 8 predicted proteins | sample 1611051 | NCBI WGS metagenome assembly OKAA01 (sample SAMN04436707, study PRJEB24849) | human gut metagenome | biome: human gut; feature: NICU; material: stool | host: Homo sapiens | place: USA: Saint Louis, MO | collected 2010-09-04
AGTGGTGATTGCTTTTGATCAAGAACAGGATTTTCAATTTTTAGAAGAAATATCAGAAATTTTTCTTAATAAACATGAGTCCGTTTATTTCGTCGAACTCGTCTCTTCAACAGAAATCCGCCTAGAACGGAATGTTCATCCAGAGCGGCTAGAGGCAAAACCTTCAAAACGCGATGTCGACTTTTCTCGAAAAGAATTACTCAATACCTTTAAAGAACATCGATTAGTAAGCCACGAAGGTGAACTAGAAAGTACATTTCCAAATGTAAAAATAACGAAAATAAATAATTCGAACATGACACCAGAAGAAGTAGCAACGAAGATAATTACTACTTTTGGTTTGACATAATGTGAAAGGAACATCGGAATCAATGAAAAAGTTTTTTAAATATCTCGGTAGCTTGATGGTCCTTCTTTTAAGCATAGCTTTAATTTTGATAGGATATTTAACCTTCCGAGAGTTTCGACCACGAGCGGTTGAACCAGTTGCTATAAATAAACAATTTTCAGAGCAAACCATCGAAAAACAGCAATCCATTTCTTTAGTCACGTATAACATAGGCTATGCCGGCCTAGGACAAACAGAAGATTTTTTTATGGACGGTGGCAAAACTGTCCAACCAGTTAATAAGGCAATGGTCCAACAGAATTTAACAGGCATTGAAGGAACCTTAAAAGAATTACCAGCGATGATTTACTTATTCCAAGAAGTCGATCGTCGCTCGCAACGTTCTTATGAAGTCAATCAAGAGGAAGAATTACAAAAACAGCTACAGCTGAACAGCGCATTTGCTTATAATTTTAAGGTAGATTATGTGCCCATTCCTTGGCCGCCGATTGGACGAGTAGAAAGTGGTTTATTAACATTATCAAATGAAAAAATAACAGAGGCTAAACGCATTGCTTTACCCAATCCCTTTCGTTGGCCCGTTAGCATTAGTAACTTAAAACGAGCGCTTCTAGAAACGCGCTTTTCAATTAAAGGCACAGACAAAGAATTAGTGGTTTTTAACTTACATTTGGAAGCCTATGACAATGGGGATGGGAAGATTGCTCAAAGCAAAAAGTTAGCTGACGTATTATCCCAAGAATACGCTAAAGGAAACTATGTAATTGCTGGAGGTGACTTTAATCAAGTTTTCAAAGGCAGTCATCGATATCCTAACCTAGGTGAAGCTGGTTGGGCACCAGGAGAAATTGATCCTGCAGACTTACCTAAACATTTTTCACTTGCTTATGATGATCAACAACCGACTGTGCGGGTGCTTAATAAGCCTTACACTGGCTCTTATGAAACATCTCAAGTGTATGTAATTGATGGTTTTATTGTTTCTGATAATGTGGCTGTTCATAGCGTGAAAACAAAGGACGAACAATTTAAATATACAGATCACCAACCTGTGAAGATGGAAGTTGGGTTAAAATAGAAAAAGTACAAACGGTGCTTGTTGCTTGCACCGTTTGTACTTTTTATTTTACAGATAGCCTTTAGTAATAGAATGAGTGGAATTTAGCATATTTGCTGGGGTTCCTGTAAAAAGAAGCTGTCCGCCATTTTCTCCACCTTCGGGACCTAGTTCAATCAACCAGTCGGCACTTTTAATCACATCAATGTGATGTTCTAATAAAATCAAGCTGTTTCCTTCTTCTACCATTCGATTGAAAAGTTGAAGACTTTGTTGGATATCAATTAAGTGTAAACCATCTGTAGGTTCATCCATTAAATAGATAGCTTTTTTTTGGTGAAGTGTGTCTGCTAATTTTACCCTTTGCAATTCGCCACCAGATAATGTTGAGAGCGATTGATTGAGTTTAAGGTAGCTTAAGCCAACTTCCAGTAAATTTTTTAATGAAAGAGCAAAAGGCTGGTCTTTGAAAAAATCATAGCCATCTTTAACGCTTAAAGCTAGTACTTCAACGATATTTTTTCCGTTATACAGATAATGAAGCACCTCTTCTTTGTAACGCGTTCCGTGACAGGTTTCGCAAATACTAGTAACATCCTCCATAAAAGACATATCGGAGACAATTATGCCTTTCCCCTTGCAAGTAGGACAGGCGCCTTTGGAATTATAGCTAAATAAAGCTGGACTAACATGATTTTCTTCCGCAAACAGTTTGCGGACCTTATCAAAAATATTAAGATAGGTCATAGGTGTGGATCGTAAATTTGCGGTAATGCTTTTTTGTGAAAGATGAATAATTTCTTGGTTATCAGCCTGGGCTTTTTGATAAATTTCTTCCGCTAATGATGATTTACCTGAACCAGCGACCCCACAAATAACAGTCAAAACTCCTAACGGAACTTCGACAGATAGATTGTTTAAATTATGCAGTGTCGCATGTTCGATTGATAAAGACTTCCTTGCTTTTCTTGGTTGGTCGTTTAAAGGGAGCGGCTCTTGAAGCGCTTGACTAGTCAAGGTTTTGGAGGCTAAAAATGCGTCATACGTTCCTGAAAACTGGACATGGCCACCATTTTCGCCTGCGAAAGGTCCGATATCGATGATAAAATCAGCTTCTCTAATTAATTGTGGATTATGTTCCACGAGAACCACGGTGTTTCCTTTATTTTTTAAATTGAGCAATGCACGACTGATCCGTTCGATGTCCTTTGGATGTAAGCCAGCACTTGGTTCATCTAAAATATACATAATATCATTTAAGGCGCTGTTTACATACTTAGCAATTTTAATCCGCTGTGCTTCACCACCAGAAAGTGTTTCAGTTGCTCGTCCTAATGTGAGGTAGGAGAGACCGATATTAATTAATGCTTCTAGACGTACAAGTAGCTCTTCTTGAATAGTTTTTATTAAGGATAGGTCCATTGAACGAATAAAAGAATGTAATTCAGTGAGTGGCATGTCAACAGCATCAGCAATACTTTTCTGATTAATTTTGCAGCTACGAACACGTTCATTGACTCTACTTCCTAAACAATCAGGACATCTTTTTACGGTAACAAAGTGATTAAGGTATTTTTGATGACGTTTGCCTTCGTCTGTATGCAATATGCTACGTTGCATGCGCGGGACGATTCCTTCATACAAAGCTGTATGAGGCCACTCTTTGGGTGGATTAGCTAGTTTTTGTTGTGGAGCATATAAAAATAATGCTAACTCTTCAGGAGAATAGTCCTTGATTTTTTTATCCAAATCAAATAGACCACTATGGGCATAACGCTTCCACCGCCAGTTGCCAACTGTAAATGTGGGGAAATCGATAGGCCCTTCGTTTAATGATTTGTCATAATCAACTAGCTGATGAAGATTGATTTCGGTAATCTTTCCTAAGCCATCGCATGTTGGACATTTTCCATCCGGATGATTAAACGAAAAAGTATCTGAATAACCAACAAATGGAGAACCTGCTCGTGAAAACAGCAAACGTAAAAACGTATAAATATCTGTGTACGTTCCCACTGTCGAACGAGAATTACCTGCTACTTTTTTCTGGTCAATGACAATTGCAACAGGAAGATTCTCGATTTTTTCAACTTCTGGACGACCATATTTGGGTAAGTAATTTTGAACAAACGAACTAAATGTATCATTTAGTTCACGACGTGATTCAGCGGCTAATGTGTCAAATACTAAGGAGGACTTTCCTGAACCCGAAAGTCCAGTAACAACAGTTAGTTGCTTTTTAGGGATATTGACAGAGATATTCTTCAAATTATTTTGTGTTGCGTGCTTAATTTCAATCCATTCCATTAAAAAACCTCCGTTTCTATTCTATTTTAGCATATAAAAAGAACCTAGCCTAAAAGTTGAACATGGGAATTTTCAAGAGAACTTTACTTTTTAATCGCTTTCATTTATGCTATAAGTAATACAGATTTTTTAACTGTATTAATAGATAAAGGATGTGACTTATGAAGAAGTCGATTTTGTTCAAAAAGTTAGGGATTATTTTATTAATTAGCCAAACACTGGTAGGGGTACCAATGTTGGCACAAGAAAGTATACTAGAAACAACCGTTCAAACAGAGACGGAATCAGTAACAACAGAAACCAGTCAGACTGTAGCTAACTTGGAATCTGAAACTACTAGCCAAACGGTGATGCAGGAAAAAGAATCCTCTTCGGCAATCGCCGAAAGCAGTAGCCGAAATGTGGTTGCAGTAACCACTGAAACCACAAATGAGATACAAAATAGTGATACAGATGGAAAAGCTGTTTCTGCAGAGAGTGTTTTTTCAGAAGCAGATTATAAACAAGCAACTGCACTGGAGTTAGCAACTTTAGTAAGAGAAAAAAAGGTGACGAGCGAAGAATTAGTAAAAATTGCGTTGGCCATCACTAAACGTGAAAATCCTACATTAAATGCGGTCATTACTTTACGAGAAGAAGCGGCTTTGACAGAAGCAAAAGCTTTACAAGATACAGGTCAACCATTTCTAGGTGTGCCGCTCTTACTAAAAGGGTTAGGACAATCCTTGAAAGGTGAAAGCAACACGAACGGTTTTGGTTTTCTCCAAGATCAAGTAGCTGGTGGGACATCGACCTTTGTCAAAGCACTACAAAATGCTGGATTCATAATCATTGGTCAAACGAATTATCCAGAATTAGGATGGAAGAATATTTCAGATTCAAAGTTATATGGCGTTTCCGTCAATCCATGGAATCCTAACCATTATTCAGGTGGTTCTTCAGGCGGAGCGGGTGCTAGTGTCGCCGCGGCATTTGTTCCCATTGCTTCTGGAAGTGATGCTGGTGGCTCTATCCGCATCCCTGCTTCTTGGACAGGCACCGTAGGTTTGAAACCTTCTAGAGGAGTAATCATTGGCAATTCTAATAGTGCAAAAGGTCAAACTGTTCACTTTGGTTTAAGTCGAACCGTGGCGGATACAAATGCATTATTTGAAACCTTATTAACCAAAAAAGATCTTCCTGCGGGACATTTAAGTCAAGCGCAACCCATTGCTTATACAACAGAATCCCCTGCCGGAACGACTGTAAGTGCCGAAGCAAAAGAGGCTGTCGCTGAAGCTGTTGCTTTTTTAAAAGACCAAGGGTACACATTGGTTGAAGTGAAGCACCCTGTTGATGGGGAACGTCTAATGAAAAATTATTATACTGTAGCTGCTGGCTCAGCAGGAATTGCCGATTTTATGGCGCGGCAGAAATTAAAAAGACCGCTTGAACGAAATGATGTAGAACTGTTAACATGGGCGCTTTTTCAAACAGGAAAAAATATAACGAGTGAAGAGACAACTGCGGCTTGGACAGATATTGCTTTACAAGCACAAGCGATGGACGAATTTTATCAACAGTATCCTATCTTATTAACACCAACGACGGCTGCCACGGCACCTAGTATTGATAATCCGTTACTAAAACCAGAACATGCAGCACAGATGGAAAAAATTGACCAATTATCACCAGCAGAACAAAAACAATTGATTTATGACCAATGGCTGACGGCGTTCACATATACACCGTTTACACAACAAGCAAATTTATTTGGACATCCAGCATTAAGTGTACCAACTTACGTTTCAAAAGAAGGACTGCCTTTGGGGATTCAATTTAATAGTGCATTAAATGAAGACCGAACATTGCTACAATTAGGTGCTTTATTTGAAAATAACCACAAGATAAATCAACCACATGTAGAAGAACCAGACAAAGACAAAGAGCCAGATGCAAGTGGCGAACCAGAAAAAGGCAAAGACCCAGCTGCAAGTGGCGAACCAGATAAGGATAAAGAACCAGATGCAAGTGGCGAAGCAGACAAAGACAAAGACCCAAATGCAAGCGGCGAACCAGATAAAGACAAAGAACCAGATGCAAGTGGCGAACCAGAAAAAGACAAAGAGCCAGATGCAAGTGGCGAACCAGAAAAAGATAAAGACTCAGATGCAAGTGGCAAACCAGATAAAGACAAAGAAACAAAAACAAGTGAAGGACCAATCGAAGGAAAAGATCAAAACCAAAATCCAGACAAAGCTGGAAAAACTACTAGTGAGTCATCCTTAGATAATTCGCTGAATTCATCAGCAAATCAGGGAACCAAATCAACAGAAAGTACGCATGCTTTTTCTAATAAAAGTATGATTGGGAAACAAGAACAGCTTCCCAAAAAAGTATTACCAAAAGCAGGTGCAGAAGTACCTAGTACTTTCTGGATTGTTTTAGGAGGAGCTTTCTTAGTAACGAGTGGAACGATTTATATAAGGAAAACTAGAAAATGATAACCAGTGAAGGCTAGAGACAATTTATCCCCAATTGTCTCCAGCCTTTTTTCTTTGGTATACTAAAACCAATAGGGAAATGGAGGCGAAAGTAATGAGGGCGTTTGAGAAGATTCCAGCGTTTCAGCAATGGCAAAAAGTTGAAGCTATTCACCGTGGTTGGTCAACTGATTTAAAGTTTAAAGTTACCAAAAATCAAGAAACCTTTTTATTGCGAATTTTTCAACAAGAAGAGTTATTAGCCAAACAACAAGAATATCAATTTATCAAAAAAGTAGCGGCGTTAGGATTTCCCAGTTCTAAACCTTTTTTATGTGCACCTATTCCTGAAAGTGAACAAGGATACATGTTATTAACGTATCTAGAAGGTGAAGACTTAAGCGGTGTTTTACCCGCTCTTTCTCCCAAAGGACAACTGAACTTAGGCGTAGAGGCAGGCCGCTATTTAAACAAAATCCATAAGCTTTTGTTGCCTGAAAGGATTAGTCAAAGAGAGATTGCGCGAAATTTATACGAAAAAAAGCAGAGCCAACTAAATAAGTATAAGGAATCTCAATTTTGTATGCCGTACCAGCAGCCAATAATTTCATATTTAGAAAAACAATTACCGTTATTGCAACAACGGCCTGTAGTTTATCAGCATGGAGATTTCCATGTAGGAAATTTTATTTACTTGCCAACTAGGCAGGTCGGTGTGATTGATTTTAATCGATGGGATTTTGGGGATCCTTATGAAGAATTTTACAAGTTACAATTTTTTTCAAGAAATGTTTCGCCATTGTTTGCTTATGGTCAATTACAAGGTTATTTTGCTGGGAAAGTTCCTACCTTATTTTGGCAGTTTCAAAAGCTTTATACTTTTCACGCAGGACTCTATTCTTTAGTTTGGGCACTGAGCTTTGGTGAAAAAGAAATCAGGACTATGGAACAGCAATACCAACAATTACTAGAGGACTATAATTGTGGAGAATTACTAGTTCCCAAATGGTTTTCAACTATCCAAAGAAAGGGATTGAGATTTTAGGTTTATTTCGATAGAATAAAAATAAAAACAGGAGTTTAAGGAATGAAACTAAACGGGATTATTATGATAGCGGTTGTTGGAAGCGTTTTATCTAGCTGTGGTTGGCAAAAATCGAAAGAGGAATCACAGAAAGTACAAACCGTACAAACAAACAATGTAAATACTGAAGAAACAAGAGCAATTTCAGCAACCGAAGTTAGTCAAACCACGGCGTTGGAATTAGAGCAAACAACGCAAACACAAGAATTAACTGAATTAGTTACAGAAGAAGGGACGATTTGGAATCAGCAAAAAGCAAAACAGTTAGGACAATACATGGAAATCTGGGGTCAAGAACGCAATCAGAACTATCAAGCGTACCAACCAGGTCACTCTGTAGCTTTTTACACGATTCAAGTGCCTGATGATTTATTGAGTTATGAACCTAAAATACAACCAGCTATTGGGAACAATCCCATTTGGTTAAATTGGTCAGAAACAGGCAGCGAAGGGGGTTATTGTCTGGTGGCAGTATACTCTGACAGTGCGACACAAGTTGCCCAGAAGCATGTCTATTTATTTACTTTAGTGAATGGTGAAGCCAAAGTCTATGTGAGTAAAGAACAGCCAGTAGAGGAGCAACCTTATTTGTTTTTAAAAGAAACAAGCAATACAGAACTGAAAGAACAATTCACAAATCTTGTGAATAATCTTTAATTTTTTATTTAATCAAAAGGCAGCGAACAGGTAACCATGTACAGCCTTTCAATGCGGGAAGATGCTGGCATGCGATCTCCGCAGAGCTTGTCGTGAGCTGCGGGATATCATCGCTGGCAATTAACCCCGTCTCGTGTTGCTGAAAATCAGGCCCCCATTCCAGGCGTAAATAATTGAGGTCGGCCTTCATCATTGCAGGCTCCGATGCATAGAGCGCCAGGCTAAACTGTCCAACAATCTGGCTGCTAAATTCGTCCATCTTGGGGGCTTCTGTGGTGATCAGCAGATCAAGCTGTCGCTCGTGGAGTTGCTTAACCAGCGACTGACGTTGCGCAATCCTCGCCTCAAATTGCAGATGGTTGTGTGTACGATATAGCCGCATAAGCCACTGGCTGAGCATGCATTCCCATAGTGAGGCGCTGGCACCGATCGAGAATTCATTATGCCGGGAGGTGTGCGCAACCTCCTTTCGCGCTGCCTGCCAGGTATTCATCAGGGTTTCTGCATAAGGCAACAGCTTTTCACCGGCCGGGGTTAAACGAATATTGTTACGATGGCGGGTAAAAAGGTTCACACCCAGTTGATTTTCCAGCTGTCGAATACGAAAACTGACTGCTGACTGCGTCAGGTAGAGGGCTTCAGCTGCTCGCCCAAAGTGTCGCGTTCTGCTCACTTCGAGGAAAGTTTTTAGCAATTCCGTATCCACATCTTTCTCCACAAAATTATTTGTCGTTATGATTTAAATGTTTTGTTTTACACTCTGTCAAGCGTAACTAATACTCCGCGCCATAAATAGCTCGGCCAAAGAATTAGGAGCGTGTAGGATGGCGGAAAGCTTTACGACGACTAATCGTTTTTTCGACAATAAACATTATCCGCGCGGGTTCTCTCGTCACGGCGATTTCACTATCAAAGAAGCTCAACTTCTTGAGCGCCATGGTTATGCCTTTAACGAGCTGGATCTGGGTAAACGTGAACCGGCAACCGAAGATGAAAAACAGTTTGTCTCTGTTTGCCGTGGTGAGCGTGAGCCGCAGTCTGATGCAGAACGTGTATGGATCAAGTATATGGCTCGCATTAAGCGTCCTAAGCGTTTCCATACGCTGTCTGGCGGCAAGCCGCAGATGGAAGGTGCAGAAGACTACACCGAGTCTGACGATTAAGAAGAGAAGGGGCTACGGCCCCTTTTTTTACGCCAGCATTTTTTGCAGATGCAACAGCAGCCGATCGATCGCACGGTAACTTAATGCCTCCTGCAAATGCCGCCTCTCTATTCCGGGGCAGCCCTCCACGTCGGCGACCGTGCGCGCAACTTTCAACAAACGCTGCCACGCGCGAATGGATAGCCCAAACCGCGTCAGTGTCTCTTCCAGCCAGCCTGCATCTTCAGCGTTGAGAGAACAAAACTGTCGGATCCCACTGTTATCCAGCCGGGCATTCAGCCTGTTTTGACGAGCATACTGCCGCGCCTGCGCCGCAATAACCCGTTCACGCACAGCTGCTGAGCTTTCGCCTTTGATACCGGTTTGCCTCAGCAGACCGGGTGGGGGCAGGGGGATCTCGAGAGATAAATCAAAACGGTCGAGGAAGGGGCCGGACAGCTTACTCAGATAGCGCAGCGTCTGCTCTGGCGTACAGCGGTTATGGTTGCCCTGATAATGACCCGTAGGGCTAGGGTTCATCGCGGCGACCAGCTGAAACTGCGCAGGGTAGCTTATTTTGGCCCGTGTACGAGACAGATGGATTTCGCCGGATTCAATCGGCTCCCGCAATGCATCCAGCACGCGGCGTTCAAACTCTGGCAATTCATCCAGGAAGAGAATGCCGTTGTGCGCCAGTGAGATTTCACCCGGACCGGGGATCGAACCCCCGCCCACCATCGCGGTAAGAGACGCACTGTGGTGTGGAGAGCGGAAAGGACGGCGGCGCCACTGTTTATGCAGCGACGTAGAACTGACCAGGCTAAATATCGCGGCGCTTTCCAGCGCTTCGTGATTATTGAGGGGTGGCAACAGGCCGCTCAATCTGCTCGCCAGCATCGTTTTCCCCGTGCCTGGCGGACCTATCAGTAACAGGTTATGCCCACCCGCGGCCGTTATCTCTAACGCCCGTTTACCCTGTTCCTGACCCATAATATCGCTGAGATCCTCGGGCGAATCTGGCGCCACCTCGTCATTCTCCTGCGGCTCGGCAAGCTCGTGTCGGCCTTCCAGCCAGGCGCAAACCTCCTGCAAATGTCCCGCGACAAGACACCCCTTTTCGGCAATAAGGCTAACTTCAGAGGCATTTTCATTGGCCACAATGATTTGTCTTCCCGCGCGTATGGCTTCAAGCGCACCCGAGATTGCTCCGGGAACGCCTCTTAACGCGCCTGTAAGCGCTAATTCACCCACGAACTCGCACGAGCCTAGCCCTGGCGTATTGAGCTGTTCAGAAGCCGCGAGAAGCGCTATAGCAATAGGTAAATCATATCGCCCTCCCTCCTTTGGCAAATCGGCGGGCGCAAGGTTGATGGTGATCTTCTTCGCCGGAAAAGCATAACCGCTATTAATAATTGCGCTGCGCACGCGATCCCTCGCCTCTTTGACGGTCGTTTCTGGTAAGCCGACCAGCGTCAGTCCGGGCAGTCCATTACTTAAATGAACCTCTACAGAAATAAGCGGTGCCTTCACGCCGATGGCCGCGCGTGTATAAACAACTGACAGTGACATAAGCCCTCCTTGGTGGTGACTATGCCAGTATCATTTTTTCCTGTTTAGCGCTAATGCACTGATTTACGGCGCTCGTTCCAGCCTTTTAGCGGCAAAATGCAATCATTACATGTGGGTGGAATTGGCCTCGCAGAAAAGAAATCATGCGCCCCTTGCCTGATGAAACAGGACAAAAAAATGAAAAATCTTCATTTCTATTTTTTCCCTATATAAAACAACGATTTTGAAAGAAATAGTTCGCCTGCTACAGAAATAGGTCATAAAAAAATCTTGTGTCAGATGAAATATCTGTGGTAACTCTTTAGGTATTCCTTCGAACAAGATGCAAAAAGAACTGAAAATGACAGCCCTTCTACGAGTGATTAGCCTGGTCGTGATTAGCGTGGTGGTGA
>OKAA01000498.1_pt1 | contig 10899 bp, 9 predicted proteins | sample 1611051 | NCBI WGS metagenome assembly OKAA01 (sample SAMN04436707, study PRJEB24849) | human gut metagenome | biome: human gut; feature: NICU; material: stool | host: Homo sapiens | place: USA: Saint Louis, MO | collected 2010-09-04
TTGACGACCTGCTCCGGCATCTCAACGTGGCGCTGGGCGAGCTCGGAGATATGGACAAGGCCTTCGATTCCGTCCTCGACGCGCACAAACGCACCGAACGGAACGAGCTTGGTGACCTTGCCGGGCACAACCTGGCCGATTGCGTGGGTACGGGCGAATGCCTGCCACGGATCTTCCTGGGTGGCCTTCAGGGACAGGGAGACGCGTTCGCGATCCATGTCGACGTCGAGGACCTCGACGGTGACTTCCTGGCCGACCTCGACAACCTCTGACGGGTGATCGATGTGCTTCCAGGACAGTTCGGAGACGTGCACCAGGCCGTCCACGCCACCCAGGTCGACGAATGCGCCGAAGTTGACGATCGAGGAGACGGTGCCGTTGCGGACCTGTCCCTTCTGCAGGGTGTTGAGGAAGTTGGTGCGAACCTCGGACTGCGTCTGCTCGAGCCATGCGCGGCGCGACAGGACCACGTTGTTGCGGTTCTTGTCGAGCTCGATGATCTTGGCTTCAAGCTCGCGGCCGATGTAGGGCTGCAGGTCACGCACGCGACGCATCTCAACCAGGGATGCGGGCAGGAAGCCGCGCAGGCCGATGTCGAGGATCAGGCCGCCCTTGACGACCTCGATGACAGTGCCGGTGACAACACCTTCTTCTTCCTTGACCTTTTCGATCTGGCCCCATGCGCGTTCGTACTGTGCGCGCTTCTTCGACAGAAGCAGGCGGCCATCCTTGTCTTCCTTCTGGAGTACCAAAGCTTCGATCTGATCACCCACCGCGACGACGTCATCAGGATCGACGTCATGCTTGATGGATAATTCGCGTGAAAGGATGACTCCTTCGGTCTTGTAGCCGATGTCGAGGAGGACCTCATCGTGGTCAATCTTGACGACTGTTCCCTCGACAATGTCCCCATCGTTGAAGTATTTGATGGTCTTGTCGATGGCGGCGAGCAGGTCTTCTTCAGACCCAATGTCGTTCACTGCAACCTGAGGCGTAGAGATGCTCGGCTGCTCGGTGCTGGTGGTCATGTAGTTATGTACTCCGAAACGGACGATCTAGTAGATGGACAAAATTGAGTGTGTCCGTCAATCACCGCGAAGGCAACTGACACACACCCGAGAAAGTTTACCAGTTCAGGATCAAAGATCTACCCTCAGCTCCTGAAAAGATGTGTGAGCAGTGACATATTTGACCAATCTCACAACTGGTGCACTTAGTGAGCAGCTTCTTTCCATGAATGGCCGATCCCCACCGCTACATCCAGCGGCACGCGCAGCGCCAGCACCGGGTGTTCGGCGCGCGTATGGTCGGTGGCTTCCTCCTGGCCGGTGGGTTCCACATCGCCATCGTCATCGGATTGCGGGGCGCGAGCAGTCTGCAGGCCATGCGGCAATGGAGGATAGGCCATGTTCTCACGTACCAGCTCTTCCACGTGCACAGCTTCTCCCTCGGCTATTTCAAGAATCAATTCATCGTGAATCTGCAGCAGTATGCGCGAGCGTAGTTTCTCGTCGCGCAAGGCACTGTCGACTCCAACCATCGCGATCTTGATGATGTCGGCTGCCGATCCCTGGATCGGCGCGTTCAGTGCGGCACGCTTGGCTATTTCACGGCGCTGACGGTTGTCGGAGATGAGATCGGGCAGGTAGCGGCGACGACCGAACATTGTCTGGGTAAAGCCATCCTTCTGGGCCTGCTCCACGATGCCGTCCAGGTAGTCACGCACGCCGCCGAAACGCTCAAAGTAGCGTTCGCGCAGCTCCGCCGCCTCCGGCACACCGATTCCGAGCTGCGCAGACAGACCGTACGATGACAACCCGTAGGCCAGACCGTAGGACGTGGCCTTGATGCGCGAACGCTGCTCGGATGTCACCTGATCGACAGGCGTGTCGAACACCATCGACGCCATCGTGCGGTGCAGATCCTCACCCGAGTTGAAGGCGTCAATCAGTCCTTCATCGTTGGACAGGTGCGCCATGATGCGCATCTCGATCTGCGAATAGTCCACGCTCATCAGGGATTGCCACCCCTCCCCTGCAACGAACGCGTGCCGGATGCGCATGCCGTCGGGTGTGCGCGCGGGGATATTCTGCAGGTTCGGTTCCGACGAGGCGAGCCGCCCCGTGGCAGTCGCAATCTGAGAAAACGTCGTGTGAATCCTGCCGTCATCAGCAATCGCGCTGTGCAGGGACTGCGTCATCTGGGACAGCTTGATGCGGTCGCGGTGCGTGAGCAAATGCTCCAGGAACGGGTGGCGCGTCTTCGCGAACAGTGTCTCCAGCGCTTCCGCATTCGTCGTGTACCCCGTCTTCGTCTTCTTGGTCCTGGGCATATCGAGTTCATCAAACAGGACCTGCTGGAGCTGCTTGGGGCTCGACAGGTTCACCGTGTGGCCGATTGCGTCATAGGCGCGTTGCGCAGCACCTTCAACAGCTTTCGACAGCTCCTGACGTTGCAGGTCGAGTTCCTCACTGTCAATCGCGATCCCCACGTGTTCCATGCGTTCCAGCATGCGCGCGACAGGCTGTTCCACATCGTCAAGCAATGTTCGTTCATCATCATTCATCGCCCGCCTGAGAGCATCAGCCACATACGGCAGGACGGCTGCGCGCTGCGCCATCTGTCTACGCGCCGCAGCCTGTTTCTCCTCCGATTCACCGTCCAGATCCAGCATCTGCTGACCGGATTCTTCCTCTTCCAGGGCCGTGATGTGCACGCCCAGATACTGCTCAGCCAGATCGTCGATCGCGTAGGAGCGCTGCTCGGGCCGCAGCAGGTAGGCGCCCAATGCAACGTCGAAGGTCACCGGCAGGGTCTCCACGTCCCAGGCGCGCATCATATGCACCAGTGTTTTGAGGTCATGGGCAATCAGGGGTCGTGTCAGGTGCGCCAGCCATTGCGTGCACTGAGCCGTCTGCTCGGTGGTGACCTCTCGAGCATCAATGAGGAGTACCTTCATGCCGCTCGCGATCGCAAGATGTTCCAGGTCAGGCAGGGGCGGGTTCGCGACGCCTTCGCACCAGATTCCCACTGACGTCTCTGCCTCAAAGGTTGCAAGGACCTGCTGGACATTCGTGTTCGCATCGGCTCGGATAATTTCCACGTCATCAAGGATGAGTGATTCTTCCGCGCCACCCTCGTCGGCCGTGCTGCCCCCGGAATTGACGAGGGCGTCCGGAGCAGAGGGGTTGAGTGCGATCGATGCGACCGAGACGATCTCGCGGCGCGTGCCAGGTCCGAATTCAAGGCTGTCGCACAGACTCATCGCCTCTGAATGCTCGGTGGGACGACGGTAAAGGTCATCGAGAGTGATTCCCAGATCAACGTCAGTGAGCAGGCGGTTCAGCGAGCGGTTGCGGCGCACGTCATCGATATGGGCGCGCAGATCTGTTCCGCGTTTGCCACCGATCTCATCTGCGCGAGCCAGGACATTTTCCAGTCCGTCGAATCTGTTAATCCACGTGGCAGCGGTCTTGGGGCCGACGCCAGGCACTCCTGGCAGATTGTCGGCGGTCTCCCCCACCAGCGCGGCAAGCTCCGGGTAACGCTGAGGCGGCACGCCGTACTTCTCCTCAATGGCTTCCGGTGTCATGCGACGCAGGTCCGACATCGACTGACCGGGGTACAGAATCGTGACGTGTTCGTTCGCCATCTGGAAGGCGTCGCGGTCACCTGATGCCACGACAACATCCAGCCCCTGTTGAGACGCAGTATGTGCAAGGGTGGCCAGAATGTCGTCAGCCTCTATATTCTCCTTGCGCAGACGGCAGATACCCATGGCTTCCAGGAACGCGTCGATCAGATCAACCTGTCCGTGGAATTCAGGAGGGGTCTCATCGCGCGTGCCTTTGTACTCCGGGTACTTATCCGTGCGGAACGAATGACGCGAGACGTCGAAGGCAACAGCGACACGTGTCGGATTCTCATCCTTGAGGATCTTCGTGAGCATGCGGATAAATCCGAACACAGCACTGGTGTCCTGACCGGTCGAGGTCTGGAAATTACCCGAGCGCATCGCGTAAAACGCGCGGTAGGCCATCGAATGTCCATCAATAATCAGCAGTTTTCCGTCCACACATGACACCCTAGAGGTATGAGCGAGACGAATCACGCCAATGACACACATTCACATCAATCTGATGACCACCAGGAATCTCACAGTGACCATGGGCCGACGATGGTGGGTCAGCATTGGCCAGGGACGCTGATGGACGCGATGGGCATGGAAGTGACACAGTATGGCCCTGACTGCACGTCGATCACAATGCCGCTTGAGGGCAATACGCAGCGAATTGGAATCCTGCATGGCGGCGCATCGGCGGCTCTGGCTGAGACAGCGGGATCGCTTGCGGCGGGAGCACACGCCTACAGTGTGGGCGGCCCGGATGCCTACGTGGTGGGCGTGGAGCTGTCCATCTCGCATCTTCGAGCAGGCACCAAGGGGCCGATTACGGCGACGACCCGTGCGGCCCATCTGGGTGGCTCATCAACGGTTCATCTGGTCTCGATCACCGATGGAGATGAACGCCTCATTGGAACCGCACGTATTTCCAATCGTGTGCTGAAGCGACGCTGATCTCGGTCTTTAGCGAGACTGACAAGGGCGACGAAAATACGCGGTCTACACCTCTTGAGTTCACTGAGACGAATGCCACAGATACTGTTAATCTCATTTTTGGGATAGGGACTTACGTCACACCTACCTAAACTCCAATTGAGAGGACATTGTCATGACCACACACTCAATCGAAGAACTTGCCAACGCAACAGCTTTCGACTCCAACGGCGACAAGCTGGGCGACGTGAAGCAGGTATTTACCAACGATGCGACGGGTGAGCCCGATTTCATCGAAGTTGCTCACGGCCTCTTTGGCATGGGCTCCAGCCTTGTCCCACTGCGTGGATACCGCCTCGACGAGGAAGGCCTGCACCTCGCGTTTGAAAAGGATCGCATCAAGGATGCGCCTGACCTCGCTGATGAAGGTCACCTGACTCCTGAGGATCAGGACGCACTGTACCGCCACTACGGTGTCGGTTCTCTGGCCGATGGTGCAGCACCGATCGAGGACCAAGCTCCGCGCATTGCACCGGAATCAGACGTTCCTGCCGCCGCCCCCGTTGCGCCTGTGGCCGACGAGGAAGTTCACGAGGAGGATCGCGCCGCTGAGGCTCGTCACCTGGCTGACCAGGAGCCGATCCACGACGAAGCAGACCAAGGCGAAATCATTCGTTCCGAAGAACAGCTCAACGTTGCCAAGGAACGCGTCGCGACTGGTGAAGCTCAGCTCCGCAAAACGGTCGTCACCGAAACCGAGACTGTCGAGGTTCCCGTCGAGCGCGAGGAAGTACGTGTGGTTCGCACCCCCATCAGTGAGGAAGAGGCAAAGAACCTGGATGGCCAGGACATCTCCGAGGGTGCTGCTTCCGTGACCCTGCATGAGGACCGTGTCGTTGTCTCCAAGGAGAGCGTGCCTGTTGAGCGCGTGTCACTCGAGACGCAAACCGTTCAGGACACGCAGACCGTGTCAGAAGACCTCAAGAAGGAGCGCATTGAAAGCAACGTCGACGGCGAAGAGCGTCTCGACTGATTGAGCGCGACTCTCACTCAACAATGCGGGTCTTGCAACTTCGTGCAAGACCCGCATACACATATCTCAAGCAGTCTCAGTCATCCACCTGATCGATCACTGCGTCTGCGACCTCACGCATGGACAGGCGACGATCCATGGACGTCTTCTGGATCCATCGGAACGCCTCAGGCTCAGTCATGTCCATCTTTTCCATCAGGAGTCCCTTGGCGCGGTCAACGCGCTTGCGCGTCTCGAAACGCTCCGACATGTCGGAGATTTCTTCTTCCAGTGACTCGATTTCACGGTGACGGGACAGGGCGATTTCAACTGCGGGAATCAGGTCGGCAGGGCTGAAAGGCTTCACGACGTACGCCATAGCTCCTGCGTCGCGCGCACGTTCGACCAGTTCTTTTTGTGAAAAGGCAGTCAGCATGACAACAGCGCAGGAGAGCTCTCGCAGAATCTTCTCTGCAGCTGTGATGCCATCCATTTTGGGCATCTTGACATCCATCACACACAGATCAGGAGTGTCATCCTCGTTGTCGGGCTCCAGTGCCAGCCGAACAGCCTCTTCTCCGTCACTTGCCTCTGCGACGACGTCGAAACCTGCTGCGGTCAGCGTCTCGACAATATCAAGGCGGATCAGGGATTCGTCTTCAGCTACTAACACTTTTCGCGGCTTGTTTTCGTCTGTGCTCATCTGAAATTCCTTCAATTGGTGTCTGATCAATAAATATCTTATCCTTGATGAGCACGTTCGCGTGTGCCCTGGTAGCCCAATTGGCAGAGGCGGTCGGCTCAAACCCGGCTTGTTGTGGGTTCGAATCCCACCCGGGGTACAGAAGTATTCGGCATTATTCGGCTGAAAACTCCCTCGACGAGGGCGTTTAGGGTGCGTTTATCACACCAGTTGGAATCACCCTTCTGAGCTGTGTTTCACTGCAGTATCCGCTCGTAATGGGATGGAAAAAGTCCTGCAGCAGGCTACGACAATGTGAATGTCTTTTCACCCCCGAAGCAAGAAAGATCTCACTCGATACGGCCGAGAAGCAGGGCAGCGCCGTGTACCAATGGAACACAACCGCTGCGCCTGGTCACATTCCCAGCAAACTGACAGGTGGAATGAAGTATCTCCCAAGAATCGTTTCTTATGCTCAAGCTATCCGAGCCGGACAGAACATGAAGCACGACACGTGCTGGTGCGACTGGCCGTTACGCTCGGGGATCTGAAGGAAGGGGCTCTGTTTTCGAAGGACTCGCACTGTGTTGATGGGATAGTGTTGGGGGTCGGCCACATGTGGCCGACCCCCAACACTGCGTCTGTGGTAGCTTTCCCTTATGCAGCTTCAATGAGTTCAAGACCCAGAAAGTCTGCTGCAGCGATGCGGCTGGCAGGCACACGCAGAGCCTCGATGGCGCGACGTACGTCGCCGTTCGTGAAATCAGCAAACCACGGGCGTACCGCATTGGAAAGTTGATCAAGCAGAACGTTGTTTGCCTGCCGATCCGAATTCCGGTCATGGACTGACACGGTCTTTGCATTGCGATCTTCAATTGTCATATTTCTATCCTCTTCTTCTTCCTCACGCCATAACGGGGTATGTACTCTTTGCGCACAGGCCGCCCCGTCAGACATTCAGTTCTCAATCACACTCGCCCACCCCTCATCAGGTGGAAAGTGTGAAGTCATATCAGCGCAACTCTCAACACCAGGTTGACAGTTTGCATCCACGTCAACGATAACACATCATCGGGTCGCGTGAGAATAAGCCTCGGCGGCCGTTAGAGAAAACGTCCTCCCCGCAGCATCGCCGTTGATGCTGACGGCTCGACGCGATCATCTACTGTCTGCCCAGCATTCCGACTCGGCCACCAATGGAGTAATCAATATCGTCACCCACTGAGTGAACACGAATCAGGTTCGACGAGCCCGACACGCCCGGCGGCATACCGGCCACGATGACCAGCTGGTCACCCTGCTTACACAGCCCGGCTGTCTGTGAGATTTGATCGACCTGCCAGACCATGTCATCGGTGTGCATCACCGAGGGCACACGGTAGGTCTGCACTCCCCACGTCAGTGCCAACTGCCTGCGTGTCTCTTCGAGCGGCGTGAAAGCCAGCATTGGGATAGGGCTACGCAGACGCGCCATATAGCGCGCCGTCATTCCTGCCTGCGTGAAGGTCACCAGGAACTTCGTATCGAGCTTCTCTCCCACTGACACGGCGGCCTGGGAGATCACGGCCGAGCGGTCTGCGATGAAACCACCCAACGGCGCGATGCGCTCACCACCGTTTTCTTCGATGTTCTCCACAATGCGTGCCATCGTGCGTACAGCCTCGATCGGATACTGACCAATCGACGTTTCACCCGACAGCATGACGGCATCAGCACCGTCAAGGATCGCGTTCGCACAGTCCGATGCCTCAGCCCTGGTCGGACGCGGGTTCTTGATCATCGACTCCAGTACCTGGGTCGCAACGATAACCGGCTTGGCTGCCCGGCGTGCCAACTCAATGGCGCGCTTTTGAACCAGCGGCACAGCTTCAAGCGGCATCTCCACACCCAGGTCACCGCGCGCCACCATGATGCCATCGAAGGCGTCGACGACCTCCTCGAGCACCTCAACGGCCTGCGGCTTTTCAATCTTCGCGATGACAGGGCGCCTGCGGCCTTCCTCGTCCATGATCGCGTGCACTTCGTCAATGTCGCGGGCGTTGCGCACAAAGGACAATGCAATAAAGTCCGCACCGATCCTCAGTGCCCACCGCAGGTCATCGCGGTCCTTTTCCGACAGCGCCGGCACTGACACCGCAACACCCGGAAGGTTCAGGCCCTTGTGATCGGACACAAATCCGGGGACCTCTACCTTGGTGGTTACGTCGGTGTCCGTTACTTCCATGACACGCACGGCGACGTTTCCATCGTCGATCAGGAGACGGTCACCAGGACGACAATCCCCCGGCAGGCCTTTGAACGTCGTGCCGACGCGTTCCTTGGTGCCCTCGACATCTTCAGTCGTGATCGTGAAGGTGTCTCCCATCTCAAGGAACTGCGGGCCGTCCTTGAATGTCTGCAGACGAATCTTCGGGCCCTGGAGGTCCGCAAGAACAGCTACGGCCCGGCCCGACGTCATCGCTGCACGACGCACACGCTCAATGACACGTTCGTGTCCTTCGTGAGTTCCGTGTGAGCAGTTGATACGGGCCACATCCATGCCCGCGTCCACGAGTGCCTGTACTTGTTCGGCAGATTCAGTGGCTGGGCCTAACGTACACACGATTTTTGCTCGACGCATACTCTTACTCTACAGTGCCGATCTCGATTCAGGGGAACCCTCACCGGCTTCGGCGCTATCAAAGACGTTTTTCGCGCCCTGCACGCTGCCCGATTCGTCCGCGAGTTTCGATACATCCTCTTCATCTAAAGATTCGTCGGCCTCATTATCTGCGCCATCCGACTTGTCGAGGCCCAGGTGTGCCCGCAGGCGCTCATGCTCGTCTTCGCTGACAGTCGTTGACCTGCCGAGGCGTCCTGCCACGCAGAAAACGGCCAGGCCCGCGAGGAAGACCGCGATCGATGTCCACACGTTCAGACGCAGCCCCAGAATGTGCTGCGCTTCGTCAACGCGGAGCATCTCGATCCACACACGCCCGAGCGTGTATCCCATCAGATACAGCCCGAAGACCTGACCTGAAGCGAACCGTGCGCGTCGATCCACCCACACGATCAGTGCGGCAATAACCAAATTCCACAGGCATTCATAGAGAAATGTCGGGTGAAAGAGCGTGCCGGCGGCATACTGGGCAGGCATGTGAGCCGCGTCGACCTGCAGCCCCCACGGTAGTGTCGTCGGCGCGCCGAACAGTTCCTGGTTAAACCAATTCCCCCACCGGCCTATTGCCTGTGCCACCAGGAGGGCCGGTGCAATGGAGTCAGCCAGAGGTCCCATTCGTTGGCCGGCGCGTCGCAGCGCAATGTAGGCACCAACAGCGCCCAGAGCGACGCCGCCCCAGATTCCAAGACCGCCATTCCAGATTTTGAACGCGTCAATGGGATTGCCGTTGGGGCCGAAGTAAGCATCAGGTGAGGACACCACGTGGTAGATTCGCGCTCCGATGATTCCCAGCGGGATCGCCCACAACGCAATTTCGTACATGAAATCGGCCACGCCACCGCGCCGCTCGTACCGCCGGCCGGTGATCCACACTGCAGCGACCATCCCCACCATAATGAGGATGCCGTACATATGGATGGTCAGTGGACCAATGTTCCACGCTCCCTGCGGCGGAGACGGTATCGCTGAGCCAATCAGTGAGCTTGCCACAGTCAGATCGTTCATCGTCACCGCGCCTTCCGGTTAGACAGTTCGTGAGTTCTTAACGCCATCACTGAGTTCACGGGCCAAAGTTCCGAGCGCTTCGAAAGCCTGTTCCCTGTCCTCGTCAAAAAGTGTGCGCACAAGTGCAGAACCCACAATAACGCCATCGGCGTAGGAGCCTATTTCATGTGCCTGCGTGCCGCTGGAAACGCCCAGACCCACGCACACGCGCTTTGCACCGGCTTCACGCGTGCGTGCGACCAGTTCGCGCGCGTGAGTGCCGACCGAGGATCGTGCCCCTGTCACGCCCATCGTTGACGCGGCGTACACCCATCCGCGTGCGTGGGAACTGATCAGTTCCAAACGCGTGCGAGTTGACGACGGTGCTACCAGGTAGATGCATTCCAGGTCATTTTCGCGAGCGGCATTTTCCCATTGCTCGCCTTCTTCGGGTGGCAGGTCCGGCGTGATCAGGCCTGATCCGCCGGCCTGGGCAAAGTCGCGGGCAAAATGGTCCACGCCGTACCATTCGACCGGGTTCCAGTACGTCATGCACACGGTGGTCAGACCATAGTCCACGACTTCTCTGGTCGCTTCCAGCAGGTCCTCCAGGTGTGTTCCATGTTCGAGGGCGGCCACGGTTGCGCGCTGGATCGTGGGGCCATCCATCCCAGGGTCGGAATACGGGAAACCAAATTCAAGGACATCAACGCCGTTATCTGCCAGCACTTTCGCTGCATGCACCGAGTCTTCCACAGTGGGGAAACCGACGGGCAAATATCCGATCAGGGCGGCGTGCCCGGCATTATTGGCGCGATCAATCGCATCTGCGCTGTGCATCATTTGTCGGCCTCCCTGCTCGGATCAATGTTCTGGTATGTGGGTTCACCCAGGCCGAACCACTTCGAAGCGGTTGTCACGTCCTTATCGCCGCGCCCAGACAGGCACACCACGATAATGGGTTCCTTGCCTTTTTCGATCGGTCCTGCTTCGAGTCGCTCGTGGGC
>OKAA01000504.1_pt1 | contig 10772 bp, 9 predicted proteins | sample 1611051 | NCBI WGS metagenome assembly OKAA01 (sample SAMN04436707, study PRJEB24849) | human gut metagenome | biome: human gut; feature: NICU; material: stool | host: Homo sapiens | place: USA: Saint Louis, MO | collected 2010-09-04
TGGATCTCGGCAGGTCCCAGCAGCGCGGATCGTTCGTCTGTTTCGTTCACGTCACGAGGGTATCGCGTGAGCGCGGATCAGTACCAACCGACAGAATTGGAATGCCCGAGCGCGCCGCATGGGGTTCCGTAGCGGCCGGCGACGTATCCCAGGCCCCACGTGATCTGCGTGGCCGGATTCGTCTGCCAGTCAGCACCGGCAGATGCCATTTTCGATCCGGGGAGAGCCTGCGGAATACCGTAGGCGCCTGACCAGGCGTTAGCGGCATAGGGGTTCCAGTGCGATTCGCGATCCCACAATGTCAGCAGGCACTGGAATTCACTGTCTGACCAGCCGCGCTGACTCACCATTTGCTGCGCGATGCCGCGCGGATCTTCGCCCGAGTATGTTCCGGTCGGTGTCGAGCTGATCGTCAGCCCTTCGGCTTCAGCGATGCCGCGAATCTCATCGAGTTCGGCCTGGCTTGAGATGTCACCGGGTTTGGCTCGGAATCGTACGGACGTGCGGCCATCTGATTCAGTGCCTTCTTCCAACTGGGCTTTCGGATCGATGCCGGCGGCCAGGAGAGCTTCGGGCGTGACTTTCCTGGTGCCGACGGTGACGATTTCCGGTCGCGGTTCCGCTTTCTTGTCGGCCGACAGCACGGCTGAGTAGGTCACTTCGCCGTCGACTGTTTCCTGCCACACCACAGAGCTGTTGGCACCGTGTGTGCCTTCCTGTTCAACGATGCGTTCGCCTTCGAACAGTGCGTCGGACTTGCGTTCTTCTTTCGAGAAGTTCACCGGGGTGTCTGTGCTGACGCGTCCGCGGGTGACGGGCTGGACGCGCACGGACAGTTCGCCGTTTGCCGATTCGAGGGTGACCCGGTCCAGCGGCGACAGCTTGATTCCGTTGTTTTCAATGACGTGTCGTATGTCCTGGCCTGCCCGGACGGCAACATTCTGGATCACGTTGCCGTTTGTTTCAATGACTGGCAGTGTGCGTGCGCGTGACACGAGCGGTTGAAGTTCGGCTCGCATCGAGGAGCGGCTCGCGCCTATCGCCACGGTGGATCCGTAGGTGTCGGCATCTGCCAGGATCGTGTCAATTGAGCTGGACGTCGACCATACGGTGCGTTCTTCGCCGTCGATCGTCAGGTCGTAGGGTTTGGCCGTGCGCACAACGACATGGTCAACTGACGCGATGTTTTCGCTGGGTGTGGGCGAGATCAGGTCGTGTTCACCGACCTGTACGTCGATGCTGGCGAGCGCGTCGGAGACTGTGCCGCCCCACACGGTGACAGGCTGACTGACTCCGTCGACTTCGAGCATCACTGTGTGACGAGCCTGAGCAATACCACCAACCGCGATGCCGGCTACTGCAAGTGACGCTGCACTTGCTGTGGCAATGATGCGTCGCGGGGTCACGGCAGGCTCCTTCCAATCGGCTGTTCCTACCGTAACCGTTTTGTGACTATTTGTGGAGTCGGACCGGAAAATTGTGGTGAGTTGCGCGCTCAGTACAGTCCGAGGCTTGCCGCGCATGCTGGCCACTGGCCCCATCCAGCTGCCGCCTGCAGTGCCTGAGCGCGGGCAGTTTGCTCAGCTGCCGATGCGTCCGAGGGCAGGCCGGTGCCGCCCATCGATTGCCACGTGGGCAAAGTGAACTGGTACATGCCGTAGAATCCGTTGCCCGTGTTGGTCGCCGGATTTCCGCCGGATTCACACTGAGCCAACGCGGCCCACACGTCCGAACCAGCAGTGGTTGCGGGAGCTGCAGTCGGCGTGGAAGCTGTCGTCCTCTGTTGGGCGGCCGCTTTCTTCGTTCCCACCGCGACGATCTTGTTTTGCGGGTCGGTCTTGCTGGTCGATACGGCTGCCGACACGGCGATTTCTCCGCCGACTTTTTCCTCAAAGTACTTGGTCGTCACCGAGCCGTCTTTGCCTTCCTGAATAACCGACGTCGTTCCTTCAGTCAGGGTGTCGTCTTTTCGCTCTTCAGTTTGGAACGGCACTGCGTCGGTCTGCGTGCGGTAGCCGCGCTCAACTCGTGTCACGACGATCGTGATGGTGCCGCCGCGGTTTTCCAGCTTCACGCGATCCAACGGGCTTGTTGTGACGCCCAAGCGAGCCAGGATTGAAGCCGTGTCGTCACCGGTTTCGGCAGCTGTGTCAAGGGTCTGGCCGTCTACCTCAACCTTGATGCGTTCGCCGGGCGCTGCCAGCGGCAATGTGGCACGGGCAAAGGATCGGTCAGCGGCGATGATCGCCGTGCCGTGCTGGGAGAATTCGTCCAGTAAATCGGCCATTGATCCTGCTGTGGACCACAGTTCCACCTGGTTTCCGTCCAGATCCACCGTGTACGGCGATGCAGTCCGTACAACGACGGTGTCACCGTTGGATACTCCCTCGCCCATCGCCGGTGCGACCAGATCGTGAGGGCTGACTTCAACGCCTGCAGCATTGATGACGTCTGAGACGGTGCGGGAGAATCCGCTGACGGGCTGCGAGACTCCGTCGACCTCGAGAGTCACGGTGTTGTGTGCTGCTGCTGCGCCCACTCCGGCCACGCCCACAACTGCGAGCGATGCGGCGGATGCGGCTGCGATAACGGTTCGTCGGCTCGGTGAGAATTCCAAATTCACAAGTGTCCTGAGGTCGTTCGGCTCCGTCGGGCAGACGGACTGACTGGTGCCACACTAATAGGTTTTACCCAAACGTGACATCCGACGTCGCACATCTCACATGCGTCGCGTTTGCTTTTCGCCGTCGCACGTGGTTGCGTCCACCCCTTACGCCCACGCGCCGTATACGTGCGTCGTATTGCGCCACAACCGGTCACACGCAGCAGCTTCGTCGACGTTCCATAGCTCGGCAATTGCCCGCACGGTGTGGACAATTGAGTAAGTCGCGTTCGGATGACCACGCCACGGCACTGCTGTGAGATAGGGCGCATCCGTTTCGACCAGCACGAGTTCAGGCGGAAGTTCGACCAGCGCTTGACGAAGGTGGGCGTTAGCCGGATACGTCATATTGCCGGAAAATGACGCATACCACCCGTTCTTCGCCAGTTCGCGCGCCATTGCCGCGTCGCCGGAGTAACAGTGAAAGACGATGAGCTGGTCGGCCGTGGCGGTTTCGTTCAGGATCGCGAGTGTGTCTTCATGCGCATCACGATCATGAATCTGCAGCGGCAGGCCCGCTGCGGCTGCGAGTCGAATGTGCGCGCGAAATGATTCCGCCTGCGCTTGTTTGCCGGCATCGGCTGTTCGGAAGTAGTCGAGTCCGGTTTCACCGACGGCAACGATGACCGGGTCATTCAGACGCCGTTCAACCTCCGCGAGTGCTTCGTCCAGCGGAACGTGGTGCTGTTCAACGTGCGGGACGAGGCCATCTGGCGACGGTTCAGCAATCCCGGCATGCAATGCTGCTTCGTTGGGATGAATCGCAAGCGCCACTCGTATCGCGAGGCCGGACGCGCCCTCACGCGCAAGCTGCATCGATCCGTCGAAGTCAGGGATTTCGCAGGCAGAGGTGATGAGTCCGCGCACACCGACCTGCTGAGCGCGCTCGAGCTGTTCGTCAAGCGCCAGCCTGATTCCCTCAGCGCGAGGAATCTGTTCCTCATACAGCGGCAGATGAGTGTGGTTGTCGATCACATGACCTTCGAGCGGTTGCGCAGCTGGTGGCCATTCGCGCTTCTTTTTCTTCGACACCGGACCGGTCACTTCCTTCACTGTGATGACGTGCTTATTCCTCTGAACCGATCCTAACGAACCCGCCGCCTTCGCCGCTCATTCCCTTTGAGGCGGCATATGTCCGCGATAGCGGGTAATTCCGTTGACGACGTCGTACCGGAAGCCGAGTGGAGTTGTCCACTGGTACACACCAGGCTCTGGCTGGTCGAGGTCCCAACCTGCATGCGTTTTTGCACGGTGAACACTTCGCGACAGTGGACCCAGATTCGCCAGATTTGTTTGCCCAGCCGGGCCACCTTCCTCATATGGGACCGTATGGTCCAGGTCGCACGATGTTGAGGGCGTGTTCGAGTAGGGGAATACCTCGAACGGTTCACGCTGAAGCAGTGCCCTGCGCATCATCGGTGTCGGATCGTGCCGGTCACCGGCAGGCAGCGATGAGTAGTCAAGGACGGGGCGAATCGTGACCCGAGTATGCGCAAGCATGGATGCGAGTTGCGCGACTGGAACAGAACCGCCATCGTCAATACTCGCGCAGTGCGGCGAATCCGGGTAGATATGAGCAACGATCTCAGCTCTGCGCTCAGTTTTCGCTTCACGTCCATTTAACAGTGCCCCCGCCTGCTCGGGGTTCGCCAGCAAGCCGAGTGCACGCGAGCGCCGCTCATCAACCGACTCATCTGGATGCGAGGCGGCCAGCGCAGATGCCAGACTTGCGACAGTGCGGTCAAGATGGAGGGCATCTGTAATGGCGAGTTGCGCATGCATATAGGCGCTGCCGACTCCCTCGTCCATGTCGAACACGACGCGTCTGGCACGCTCGGCAAGTTCTGCACGCACTTCGATCATCTGCGGGGCAACGCGGGCGATCAGAAGGTTCACGTGACGGGTGATGCGCCCCTGGTTCCATGAGCCGATCTGTCCGAGCAGTTCATCGAGCGTCGCGCATTGGGATTCGCTGAGTGTGGACGTCAGCGAGTGAACATGGCAGGCCTTCCAGACGGGGATTTCAGCATCCATGACGCGGTCCCACAGTCTCGGGAGGCGGAAGCGGACACCAAGTAGCGAGTAGAGTTCCTGCAATGTTTGAGAGGGCGAGCATCCTAAAGCGGCAGCAAGTTCGAGATGGGCGAACTCGGCAATGAGCGGGGTGCCGCTGCTTGAGCGCGGCACAAGAGCCTGCTCTCCTTTGAGCGCGGCAGTGACCGTCAGAATCGTGTCGACGATCATGCGGGCGCGCTCAGCTTCAGCTTTCCGCCAGCGGGCATCCGCCTCGCGCAGTGCGTTCACCTGCTCGATGGCAGCATCAAGCTCACTGGCGGAACCGCCGCCGTCGGGTGCACCTGCACACACACAAGTATCGAACATGTGTTCTATTGTGAGGGATGGCATGTGCATCTGCGTCCCACGAACACCACTTAACGGGACACAATTTAAGTGATGTGTGTCACATTTAAGCCAGTAGGGCGGCTTCCTATTTTCCGTTCAGCTGCGCGTAGTCAATGCGGCGATCTTTGAAGTAAAATTCCTTGTCACGATCATTGATCTCACGCAGCACACGGCACGGATTGCCAATTGCGACAACATTCGCCGGCAAATCTTTAGTCACGACGGCGCCGGCACCCACCACGGTGTTATCGCCGATCGTGACACCAGGCAGGATATTGACACCGGCACCGATCCAGCAGCCTGAGCCGATGCGGACCGGCATATTGTACTGGTAACCCTTTCGGCGAAGCTCCGGGATAATCGGATGTCCCGCAGTCGAGATGGTGACGTTCGGGCCGAACATCGTGTAGTCACCGACGTAAATATGCGTGTCGTCAACGCAGGTGAAGTTGAAATTGACGTAGATATTGCTGCCGAAGTGGATATGATAGCTGCCGAAGTTCGCATAAAATGGAGGCTCGATGTAGCAGTTCTCCCCTATTTCAGCGAACATTTCCTTCATCATCGTCTGGCGTTTGTCCTGTTCGGATGGGCGCAGCTGGTTAAATTCGTGGAGCCGTTCGAGGCATTTCGTTTGCACGGCGACGATGTCGTCATCGTCTGGCATATACAGATCCCCTGTGTGCATTCGTTCCTGCATGACGCTCATCGCGCAGTCTTCCTTGTCGTGTCAAAGGCGGCTGATCCGCTCAATATTCTATGGAACCACGCATTATTTGCGTATTGACGAGGGCGGCTCAACCGCTCCGGATGACACGAGCTCCTGCTGCGTGAACTGGAAGACGTTAAGTGGACGTCTATTTCTCCGGCCGCAGATTTCCAGGCCAAGGGCGCCCGAACAGGAGCTTACACGCTTGCCGGAGAAGAACTCACACTGAATTCCAGCGAAGAACCAACCATCTCATATGCGGACTACGCAATCAACGACACCGACGAAATCGAAGCGGCCAGCACCTCCGCGAGCACATCTCGGTTGTCAGCATGTGATCCGCGAGAAACTGTAGTTCCCACAATCCTGCCCCGCTAACAGGAGCCAGCGAAACCAGTGGCACCGACATTCAAACACGAGACTCTCTCATAGGCAGGCACAACAGGAACTTGGGCGATGCGAGATTCAAATCTCGCTGACCCATTCGTCCGATGAAACAAATTCGGCAAACCTCTGGACTAAGAGTTCTTCAGCCTCCGCCGTCCGTGCTGCATTCTTGAGAGTACATTCCCAAACAGTAAAACACTTGATCTCCCGTGCGCGAAGCAGTTCCCTTACTCTGGAATCCCTCAGGACATTCGACTCGAACTTCTCCTGCCAGAACTCAGCATGAGTTTTGGGTGTCGTTGCAAACCTGCAACCAGCGTGTCGATGCCAGAAACAGCCATTTACAAAAACCGCAGTGTTGTATTTCCGCAAGAAGACATCCGGCCTGCCTGGAATTCCTTTTTGAGCAATTCGGTAGCGGTAGCCGTGTCGAAACAGAAGCTTTCGAAAATACAGCTCAGGATTCGTATCTCTCGAACGGATCGAGGCCATATTGCGACTGCGCTGCTCGGAGCAAGCTAGGTCTGCACTCAAAGACGCTCAGTCTCCTGGACATAGGAAACAAACTGCAACAAACTCCAGATTCGATCCCGCCGATCTGCCGGGTAGAACTTTATATAAGGCCTGGGAACAACGAGCACCACATTCTCACTCTGCATTTCATCCATCTGAGCGGGAGAAATACCTTGTTGGAGCGTGCAGAGGTACTTCGGTCTGTCGCGCAGACGGTCAGCTTCGTTGATCACCTGCCGCCAACGATCCTTGCAGGTCGTCTTCGCAGCCAGTGAAATCAGCTTGCAGGTCGGAAAGATCGGGTCGTGATAAGACTCCTGTGAGGGAAATATGAAGTCAGGCTTCTTATTCCCCTCGGTGATTGCCTGAGCCGTATAGGCAACCTCATTGCCGTCAAAAACAGCAGCAAGGTGATGCTCCAGACTCTTGCCTGCTCGACTCTTTCTCCGGTTCAGCACCCTGTTAGCCAAGGTCACAAACTCATCTACAGAAGTAAATCCCCCTGCGATGGCATTACCGTAGCGGCTGTGCTCAATTGCTCTGAAAAGAGCATATTCCATTTTGGTCCATTCGATGATCTTCCGATCTGGATTGGTACGGATAAACTCTTCATGGTCGTACACTCGGTTCTGAATACAGCGCGCCGCTTCAGACATATTTTCAGATGCCGGAAATTCAACACTCAGTCCTTCGATAAATTCCCGAATGGCATTCTGCTCACGTGTCTCCTCAGTTACACGACCGGCATCGATTAAACGATTTGTCTCAGTAGGACTAATAGCAAACGCCTCAAGGAACTCATTGATGTCCTCTTCTGCATTCAGGAAATATGCGCTGTAGAATTCTTCCGCGCACTTCACGAAGACGAACAACGCACCGGTATAGTGGGGACGCAGGAACGGAAATCCGCGTCCAAAGTTTGTAATTCGGTATTCGTTCCTCGTGCCCTGTCCGTAGTAAATGAAGCGGGTACTCGTTTCAAACTCATCCTGCCACTTGACCTTGACCCATCTTTCCTTATTAGTTCCTTTCTGACCCGGCTGATCAAAAAGTATGGACAGGGAGGGCTTGGAAATGTATATGCCAGCCTGGTGACCGCCTGTCAGCCCGGTGTCATTAGCGGAAAGAAACTTGCAGTATGCTTTCTCGCTGCCCAAAACCGCCTGGATTGCCTGCATGGCATATCTCTCAACTATTTAGATCACCTTCTTTGACCCATACACACAGTTTTCAGCAGCATAATTTATCGCTGAATCGAGCCGCACCAGCTCTGCAGTTATAAGTCCGGCGATGTCCGCCATAAGAGGGACCACAACAGAGTTTCCGAACTGGCGATATGCCTGCGTATCCGATACGGGAATTTTGAAACTGTTGGGAAACCCCTGAAGCCGTGCGCACTCTCGCGGAGTCAATCGACGCGGATTTTTCCCCTCCTGTGCTATCAGGATCTCAGACCCATCCTTGTAATACCGCGCACTGAGTGTCCGCGTAATGCCGTCCAGAGGCGCCATACCATAACCGAACCCATTTCCGGCTTTACGATGCTTTTCTGCATAGTTCTGGAGATAGGTCCACAGCTTGTCGGAAAGTGTGTATTTTTCGGCGACCTTATCCTCCAGAATTTCCCGTAACACCGGCGGATTCTTCAGGGGATGCAGATTGAAGGAAAAATCAACGTTATCGCAGTAACGCTGCTTGTCGAAACCTACAATTACTATCCGTTCCCTGTGCTGCGGAACATATCTTTTCCCGTCAACCACCTGGTATTGAATGTCGTAGTTCAGTTCCTGAAGAGACTCTTTGATGATCGTGAAGGTCTTTCCACGATCATGACTGCGCAAATTCTTGACATTTTCCAGCATGAAGGCCTTTGGTCGTTTCTCTTTCAAGATACGACAAATATCAAAGAAAAGTGTCCCCTGAGTCTTGTCTTCGAAACCCGTTGCACGCCCCAAGCTGTTCTTTTTCGATACTCCAGCTATGGAAAACGGCTGGCATGGAAACCCCGCTACCAGAATGTCATGATCCGGTATATCCGCAGCCTTGACTTCTGTTATATCCCCATCAGGCCACTCTTCAAAGTTCGCATGATATGTTTGTTGGCAATATTTATTCCATTCACTCGAGTAGACACATTGCGCTCCAGTCTCCTCGAAAGCCAGCCGCATACCTCCGATACCGGCAAACAGGTCTATGAACTCATAGGAGCTGCCGTCTTTGGGAGCCTTCTTGTCTGCTGAATTCGCTACCATTTACTCCCACTCAATCGTTGCCGGCGGCTTGCTGGTTACGTCCAGGACAACGCGGTTGACCTCGGGCACCGCGTTGGTGATGCGGTTGGAGATGCGGGCCAGGACATCGAACGGTACGCGCGACCAGTCGGCCGTCATGGCATCCTCGGACGACACGGGGCGCAGCACAATCGGATGGCCATAGGTGCGGCCATCGCCCTGCACGCCAACCGAATGCACATTTGCCAGCAACACCACCGGACACTGCCAGATCTCACGATCCAGCCCGGCAGCGGTCAGCTCTTCACGGGCAATCAGATCCGCGGCGCGCAGAATCTCCAGGCGTTCGCGCGTCACGTCACCAATAATGCGAATTCCCAGGCCAGGACCGGGGAACGGCTGACGCCACACAATGTTCTCCGGCACGCCCAGTTCCAGGCCAATGGCGCGCACCTCGTCCTTGAACAGCGTGCGCAGCGGCTCCACCAGCTCAAAATTCAAGTCCTCCGGCAGTCCGCCGACATTGTGGTGCGACTTGATGTTCGCAGCACCCTCGCCGCCACCGGATTCAACAACGTCGGGGTACAGCGTGCCCTGTACGAGGAACTTGATCTCCGCGCCCGCTTCACCGGCCTCACGCACCAGTTTCAATTGCGCAGCCTCGAAAGAACGAATGAACTCGCGGCCAATGATCTTGCGTTTTTGCTCCGGGTCGCTCACGCCAGCCAGAGCATTCAGGAAACGCTCCGACTCGTCCACCGTCACCACGCGGATCCCCATCGTGCCCGCGTAATCATGCTCGACCTGCTCACACTCACCCTCACGCAGCAACCCGTGATCAACAAAAATACACGTCAGCTGATCGCCCACCGCTTTGTGCACCAGCGCGGCAGCAACCGAGGAATCCACGCCGCCGGACAGACCGCAGATCACTCGCGCATCGCCCACCTGCTCACGGATCCGAGCCACCTGATCATCAATAATCGACCCGGGAGTCCAATCAGTGCCAATACCCGCACACTCGTGAATGAAGTTCTCAATGAGCTTCTGGCCAAACTCGCTGTGATGCACCTCAGGGTGCCACTGCACACCATAGAGCCGGCGCGACTGATCCTCGAACGCGGCAACCGGTGTTTCCTGCGTGCTGGCCGTCACAGTGAAACCATCCGGCGCCTGCTGCACCGCATCACCGTGACTCATCCACACGGACTGTTCTGCCGGAGTACCAGCAAGCAGCGCGCTGGAGGCGCCCTCGTCAATCGTGAGCGACGTATGGCCGTATTCGCGCGTTCCCGTCTTGCCGACGGTGCCGCCCAAAGCCTTCGCCATGACCTGGAACCCATAGCAAATGCCGAGCACCGGGACGCCTGACGTGAACAGCTCAGTGTCAAACGTTGGCGCGTTGTCCGCGTACACAGATGACGGGCCGCCGGACAGGATCACCGCAGCCGGATCCTTCGCAAGCATCTCGACGGCCGGCATCGTATGCGGCACGATCTCCGAGTACGCAGAGGTCTCACGGACACGACGCGCAATCAGCTGCGCGTACTGGGCGCCAAAGTCAACAACAAGAACAGGACGATTTTCAGTGCTCACAGGCTCATCGTAGCCGTACGGACGACCCATGCGCCACACTCACTGCGTCACCGTCAGCGAACCTGCCAAAGGCGCGTTGGAATCACCACCCACATACAGTTCGATGCGCGTGGCGTCCTGGATCCAGTCCTTCGTGACCGCGCTCCAGTACCGCAGTTGATCGGGGCCGAGGGGGAACGTCACCCTCACAGTCTCACCGGCCGGGATGCTCACACGTGAGAATCCCTTAAGCTCACGCAAAGGCCTCGAGGACGTGCCGTAGCACTGGTGG
>OKAA01000507.1_pt1 | contig 10737 bp, 10 predicted proteins | sample 1611051 | NCBI WGS metagenome assembly OKAA01 (sample SAMN04436707, study PRJEB24849) | human gut metagenome | biome: human gut; feature: NICU; material: stool | host: Homo sapiens | place: USA: Saint Louis, MO | collected 2010-09-04
ATAGCGGGATACTGGAAAAGGTATTAGGCATGCAGAAAGAAAAACTTTCCGCTTTGATGGATGGCGAAACGTTGGATAGTGAGCTGCTCAAAGCGCTTACGCACGACCCGGAAATGCAGAAAACCTGGGAGAGTTATCACCTGATCCGCGATTCAATGCGGGGGGATACGCCTGACGTTCTCCATTTCGATATATCCGCTCGCGTGATGGCCGCTATTGAAAACGAGCCAGTACGTCAGGTGTCGCCATTAATCCCTGAGGCCCAACCCGCTCCGCAGCAATGGCAGAAAATGCCGTTCTGGAAAAAAGTGCGTCCGTGGGCGGCGCAGCTTACCCAAATGGGCGTGGCGGCGTGCGTTTCACTTGCAGTTATCGTCGGTGTCCAGCACTATAATGGGCAATCTGAAACATCCCAACAACCTGAAACGCCGGTTTTCAATACCCTGCCTATGATGGGGAAAGCCAGCCCGGTAAGTCTGGGAGTGCCTTCTGAAGCAGCGCCTGTCGGCAGTCAGCAACAGCAGGTACAGGAGCAGCGTCGTCGCATTAATGCCATGTTGCAGGACTATGAACTGCAGCGCCGACTGCACTCCGAACAGCTTCAGTTTGAGCAGGCGCAAACCCAGCAAGCCGCGGTACAGGTGCCAGGAATCCAAACTTTAGGAACGCAATCGCAGTAATGAAGCAACTTTGGTTTGCCATGTCCCTTGTGGCGGCTAGCCTGTTCTTCTCAGCAAACGCCTCGGCCGACCCTGCGTCCGGGGCGTTATTGCAGCAGATGAACATCGCCAGTCAGTCACTGAATTACGAGCTGTCATTCGTCAGCATCACGAAACAAGGCGTTGAATCTCTACGTTATCGACACGCACGCCTGGATGGTCGCCCGCTTGCGCAATTGCTACAGTTGGACGGTCCCCGCCGGGAGGTCGTACAGCGTGGTAATGAAATCAGTTATTTTGAACCGGGCCTTGAGCCGTTCACCCTGAACGGTGATTATATTGTCGATTCTCTGCCTTCCCTGATTTACACCGACTTTAAGCGCCTGGCGCCTTACTACGACTTTATTTCCGTCGGACGCACCCGTATCGCAGACAGATTGTGCGAAGTTATCCGCGTTGTGGCGCGCGATGGTACGCGTTACAGCTATATCGTCTGGATGGACATGGACACCAAACTGCCGATGCGTGTTGATCTGCTGGATCGCGATGGCGAGACGCTGGAGCAGTTCCGCGTTATTGCGTTCACGGTGAGTCAGGATATCGGCAGCAACATGCAGGCGCTGGCGAAGGCGAATCTGCCGCCGCTGCTTTCTGTTCCCGGTGGCGAAAAAACGAAATTTAACTGGAGTCCATCCTGGGTGCCGCAAGGCTTTAGCGAAGTTTCCAGCAGCCGTCGTCCGTTGCCGACGATGGATAACCTGCCTATCGAATCGCGGCTTTATTCTGACGGTCTGTTTAGCTTTTCCGTCAATGTGAACCGGGCGACGCAAAACAGCAGCGATCAGATGCTGCGCACCGGGCGCCGAACGGTTTATAGCAGCGTTCGCGACAACGCGGAAATCACCATTGTCGGCGAGCTTCCGCCGCAAACGGCGAAGCGCATTGCCGACAGTATCAAATTCAGGGCAGTACAATGATTAAAGAGTGGGCAACCGTTGTCTCCTGGCAGAATGGTCAGGCGGTGGTGAGCTGCGACGTTAAAGCGTCATGCAGCAGCTGCGCCTCCCGTGCGGGATGCGGCAGTCGCGTGCTGAATAAATTAGGGCCGCAAACCACGCATACCATTGTTGTGCCAAGCGCGGAGCCGCTGGCGCCGGGGCAGAAAGTCGAGTTGGGCATCGCCGAAAAAAGCCTTTTAGGTTCGGCGTTGCTGGTCTATATGTCGCCTTTAGCAGGGCTATTTCTTTGTGCGGCGCTTTTTCAGATGCTGTTTGGATCTGACCTTGCCGCATTAAGCGGGGCCGTGCTGGGCGGCGTGGGCGGTTTTCTGGTTGCCCGCGGTTATTCCCGAAAACTGGCGGAGCGCGACGCCTGGCAGCCGGTGATTTTAAACGTTGCCCTCCCGCCGAACCTTGTCCGCGTCGAAACTACCTCAATCGAAACGCGCCAGTAAACGTTTTGCCCAACGGTACACCTGCCGCGTTGGGTTGTTGTCCCGATAAGCATGCGCTTTTCCTGCGTTGCGGTGTTTTACAGGAAAAAAGCGAGGCGTTTTCCAGTTCCCGCTCTCCTTACACTATGAACATTTCCTCGCCTTAGCGTTGTAGTGTAGAATGCGGCGTTTCAGTTAAAACAGACGTTAAGCTCAGAACAGCGACCTCTAAAGTCTGGTCAACCAGGCGTAAGGCATAATAATTTATATCTATGAAGAACATACGTAACTTTTCGATCATTGCTCACATTGACCACGGTAAATCGACGCTGTCTGACCGTATTATCCAGATCTGCGGTGGCCTGTCTGACCGTGAAATGGAAGCTCAGGTACTTGATTCGATGGATCTTGAGCGTGAGCGCGGTATTACTATTAAAGCCCAGAGTGTGACGCTGGATTTTAAAGCGTCTGATGGTGAAACTTATCAACTGAACTTTATCGACACGCCGGGACACGTTGACTTTTCCTATGAAGTTTCCCGTTCGTTAGCCGCCTGCGAGGGCGCGCTGCTGGTGGTGGATGCCGGCCAGGGCGTAGAAGCGCAAACGTTGGCGAACTGCTACACCGCGATGGAAATGGATCTTGAAGTGGTGCCGGTGCTTAACAAGATTGACCTGCCGGCCGCCGATCCGGAGCGTGTGGCGGAAGAAATTGAAGACATTGTCGGCATCGATGCGACGGATGCGGTACGCTGCTCCGCCAAAACGGGTGTCGGCGTGACGGATGTTCTGGAACGCCTGGTGCGCGATATCCCGCCGCCGCAAGGCGATCCGGACGGCCCGCTGCAGGCGCTGATTATTGACTCCTGGTTCGATAACTACCTGGGCGTGGTATCGCTGGTGCGTATTAAAAACGGCACCATGCGTAAAGGCGACAAAATTAAAGTGATGAGCACCGGGCAGACCTACAACGCTGACCGCCTGGGGATTTTCACGCCGAAACAGGTTGATCGTACCGAGCTGAAGTGCGGCGAAGTAGGCTGGCTGGTCTGCGCCATTAAAGATATCCTCGGCGCGCCGGTTGGCGATACCTTAACCTCAGCGCGTAACCCAGCGGAAAAAGCGTTGCCGGGCTTTAAGAAGGTGAAACCGCAGGTCTATGCAGGTCTGTTCCCGGTCAGCTCCGACGATTATGAAAGTTTCCGCGACGCGCTCGGCAAGCTGAGCCTGAACGATGCCTCACTGTTTTATGAACCGGAAAGCTCCTCGGCGCTGGGCTTTGGTTTCCGCTGCGGCTTCCTCGGCCTGTTGCACATGGAGATCATTCAGGAGCGTCTGGAACGCGAATACGATCTGGATCTGATCACCACTGCGCCGACCGTGGTTTATGAAGTAGAAACAACGGCGAAAGAGACTATCTATGTTGATAGCCCCTCCAAGCTGCCGCCGTTGAATAACATTTATGAACTGCGCGAGCCTATCGCCGAGTGTCATATGCTGTTACCACAAGCCTATTTAGGTAACGTTATTACGCTGTGTATTGAGAAACGCGGCGTACAAACTAACATGGTGTATCACGGTAACCAGGTCGCGTTGACCTATGAAATCCCGATGGCGGAAGTGGTGCTCGACTTCTTTGACCGTCTGAAATCAACGTCGCGCGGCTATGCGTCTCTGGATTATAACTTCAAGCGCTTCCAGGCTTCCGATATGGTGCGTGTTGATGTGTTAATCAACAACGAGCGTGTCGATGCGCTGGCGCTGATCACGCACCGTGATAACTCGCAAAGCCGTGGTCGCGAGCTGGTGGAGAAGATGAAAGATTTGATTCCACGCCAGCAGTTTGATATCGCGATTCAGGCGGCGATTGGTACGCATATTATTGCCCGTTCGACGGTAAAACAGTTACGTAAAAACGTGCTGGCGAAGTGCTACGGCGGCGATATCAGTCGTAAGAAAAAACTGCTGCAGAAACAGAAAGAAGGTAAGAAACGCATGAAGCAGATCGGTAACGTCGAGCTGCCTCAGGAAGCGTTCCTCGCCATTCTGCATGTCGGTAAAGACAATAAATAATCCCTAAGGAGTTGGCATGGCGAACATGTTTGCCCTGATTCTGGTGATAGCCACACTGGTGACGGGCATTTTATGGTGCGTTGATAAGTTTGTTTTCGCGCCAAAACGTCGGGCGCGCCAGGCTGCTGCGCAAACGGCGTCGGGAGATGCGCTGGATAACGCTACGCTCAATAAAGTGGCGCCTAAACCAGGCTGGCTGGAGACCGGGGCGTCGGTTTTCCCGGTTCTGGCGATCGTTCTGATCGTTCGTTCATTTCTTTATGAACCCTTTCAGATCCCGTCAGGCTCAATGATGCCGACACTGCTTATCGGCGATTTTATTCTGGTGGAAAAATTTGCCTACGGCATTAAAGATCCGATCTACCAGAAAACCCTGATTGAGACCGGTCATCCAAAGCGCGGGGATATTGTGGTATTTAAATATCCGGAAGATCCTAAGTTAGATTACATCAAACGCGCCGTCGGTTTGCCGGGCGATAAAATCACTTATGATCCGGTTGCGAAAGAGGTGACGATTCAGCCTGGCTGTAGCTCCGGTCAGGCGTGCGAAAATGCGCTGCCGGTTACCTACTCTAACGTTGAGCCGAGCGATTTTGTACAGACCTTTGCCCGCCGTAACGGCGGAGAAGCGACCAGCGGTTTCTTTGAGGTTCCGCTAAACGAGACGAAAGAAAACGGCATTCGCCTGACCGAACGTAAAGAGACGTTAGGCGATGTGACGCACCGCATCCTGATGGTGCCGATAGCCCAGGATCAGTTGGGCATGTATTACCAACAGCCAGGACAACCGCTGGCGACCTGGGTTGTACCGCCGGGACAATATTTCATGATGGGCGACAACCGCGATAACAGCGCGGATAGCCGTTACTGGGGATTTGTTCCGGAAGCGAATCTGGTCGGTAAAGCGGTCGCTATCTGGATGAGCTTTGACAAGCAGGAAGGGGAGTGGCCGACAGGCGTACGCCTGAGTCGTATCGGCGGTATTCACTAACTGTGACGAAATGATCGTTCACGCTGCCGTCTTTTTAGCGGCAGCGTGAATTATTTCCTGGATAAATTCCCTCAGACTAACGACATCCCCTGTCGTTGTGTATAGAATATTCCCCCGAAGTTTTAGGTTGGCGCCGTTTGGTCGCCACGGCACACGAAACAGCGTTGGTTATAGACAACCTTCTTTCCGCTGCAGCGATGCGGCAGGACAGATGACGTATATCAGGTCTGTTTCGTGTGCTGGATTGTTGACGCATTCATTTATTGGTATCGCATGAACCCCATCGTAATTAATCGGCTTCAACGGAAGCTGGGCTACACTTTTAATCATCAGGAGCTGTTGCAGCAGGCATTAACTCACCGCAGCGCCAGCAGTAAACATAACGAACGCCTGGAATTTTTAGGCGATTCAATCCTGAGCTTCGTTATCGCTAACGCGCTTTATCACCGTTTTCCACGGGTGGATGAGGGAGATATGAGCCGTATGCGCGCCACGTTGGTACGTGGCAATACGCTGGCGGAATTAGCCCGTGAATTTGATTTAGGCGAGTGCCTGCGTTTAGGGCCGGGCGAATTAAAAAGCGGCGGATTCCGTCGAGAGTCCATTCTGGCGGACACCGTTGAAGCGTTAATCGGCGGAGTATTTCTCGATAGTAATATCCAGACCGTCGAGCAGTTAATCCTTAACTGGTATAAAACTCGTCTGGATGAGATAAGTCCGGGCGATAAACAAAAAGATCCGAAAACGCGCTTGCAGGAGTATTTGCAGGGTCGCCATCTGCCGCTGCCATCTTACCTGGTTGTGCAGGTACGCGGCGAGGCGCACGATCAGGAATTTACTATCCACTGCCAGGTCAGCGGCCTGAGCGAACCGGTGGTTGGCACGGGTTCCAGCCGTCGTAAGGCGGAGCAGGCTGCCGCCGAACAGGCGCTGAAAAAACTGGAGTTGGAATGAGCACTGACAAAACTTACTGCGGATTTATTGCCATCGTCGGACGTCCGAACGTTGGCAAATCCACCTTGCTGAACAAACTGCTTGGGCAGAAGATTTCGATCACTTCCCGTAAAGCGCAGACCACGCGCCACCGCATTGTCGGTATTCATACCGAAGGCCCGTATCAGGCAATCTATGTAGATACCCCGGGTCTGCATATGGAAGAAAAGCGCGCCATTAACCGTTTGATGAATAAGGCGGCGAGCAGTTCGATTGGCGACGTTGAGCTGGTGATTTTCGTTGTGGAAGGCACCCGTTGGACGCCGGACGACGAAATGGTCCTGAACAAACTGCGCGATGGCAAAGCGCCGGTTATTCTCGCCGTTAACAAGGTGGATAACGTGCAGGAAAAAGCCGATTTGCTGCCGCACCTCCAGTTCCTGGCAAGCCAGATGAACTTTCTTGATATCGTACCCATCTCTGCTGAAACGGGTATGAACGTCGATACCATTGCTGGTATCGTGCGTAAACATTTACCGGAAGCGATTCACCACTTCCCGGAAGATTACATCACCGATCGCTCTCAGCGCTTTATGGCGTCTGAAATCATTCGTGAAAAGCTGATGCGTTTTCTCGGCGCCGAGCTGCCGTATTCCGTTACCGTTGAGATTGAACGTTTTGTTACCAACGAACGCGGCGGCTATGATATCAACGGGCTGATCCTCGTCGAGCGCGAAGGGCAGAAGAAGATGGTGATTGGCAACAAAGGCGCCAAAATCAAAACCATTGGTATTGAAGCGCGTAAAGACATGCAGGAGATGTTCGAAGCGCCGGTACACCTGGAACTGTGGGTGAAAGTGAAATCCGGCTGGGCCGATGACGAACGCGCTCTGCGCAGTCTCGGTTACGTAGACGATCTGTGAGTTAACACAGCGTGGAAGGGTGGCAGCGCGCATTTGTCCTGCACAGTCGCCCCTGGAGCGAAACCAGCCTGATGCTGGACGTCTTCACGGAAGAATCGGGGCGCGTGCGCCTTGTCGCCAAAGGCGCGCGATCTAAACGTTCCAATCTGAAAGGCGCGTTACAGCCTTTTACGCCGTTATTGCTACGCTACAGCGGACGCGGCGAGGTGAAAACCCTGCGCAGCGCCGAGGCAGTTTCTCTGGCGCTGCCGTTAAGCGGTATTACGCTCTATAGCGGCCTGTACATCAACGAACTCCTCTCTCGCGTACTGGAATATGAAACGCGCTTCTCCGAACTCTTTTTTGATTATCTGAACTGTATTCAGGCGCTGGCGGGAACCACCGGCTCGCCTGAACCGGCGTTGCGACGTTTCGAACTGGCGTTGCTGGGTCATCTGGGGTATGGCGTCAATTTCACCCACTGTGCAGGCAGCGGCGAACGGGTGGATGACACCATGACCTACCGTTACCGCGAAGAAAAAGGCTTTTTCGCCAGCGTCGTCATCGATAACAACACCTTTACCGGACGGCACCTGAAAGCGCTGGAGGCGCGGGAATTTCCGGATGTAGATACCCTGCGTGCCGCTAAACGCTTTACCCGTATGGCATTAAAGCCGTATCTTGGGGGAAAACCGTTAAAAAGCCGGGAGCTGTTCCGGCAATTTATGCCCAAACGCACAGTAAAAACGAAGAAAGATTAACGAGGATTGTCATGGCTGAATTACTGTTAGGCGTCAATATTGACCACATTGCCACGTTACGTAATGCGCGCGGCACCGACTATCCGGATCCGGTACAGGCGGCGTTTATTGCTGAACAGGCAGGCGCGGACGGCATTACCGTACACCTGCGCGAAGATCGTCGCCACATTACCGATCGCGATGTGCGCATTCTGCGTCAGACGCTGCATACGCGTATGAATCTGGAGATGGCGGTGACCGAAGAGATGCTGGCGATCGCCGTAGAAACCAGGCCGCATTTCTGTTGTCTGGTACCGGAAAAACGCCAGGAAGTCACCACCGAAGGCGGCCTGGATGTGGCCGGACAGCGCGATAAAATGCGTGATGCCTGTGCGCGCCTGGCGGCGGCTGGCATCCAGGTTTCGCTCTTTATCGATGCCGATGAAGCGCAAATCAACGCGGCGGCGGAAGTCGGCGCGCCGTTTATCGAAATCCATACCGGCTGCTACGCCAACGCAGAAACCGATGCGGAACAGGCAAAAGAGCTGGCGCGTATTGCCAGCGCCGCGACCCTGGCGGCCCGTCTGGGGCTAAAAGTAAATGCGGGTCATGGCCTGACCTACCATAACGTCAAAGCTATTGCCGCACTGCCGGAAATGCACGAGCTCAATATCGGTCATGCCATTATTGGTCGGGCGGTGATGACGGGGCTGAAAGAGGCGGTGGCTGAAATGAAACGTTTGATGCTGGAAGCGCGCGGCTAATGGCGATTCTCGGCCTGGGAACGGATATTGTAGAGATTGCCCGCATTGAGGCAGTGATCTCCCGTTCCGGCGAACGTCTGGCAAGGCGTGTGCTCAGTGACAACGAGTGGGCTATCTGGGAGACGCATCAGCAGCCGGTGCGTTTTCTCGCCAAGCGTTTTGCGGTCAAAGAGGCGGCAGCGAAAGCTTTTGGCACCGGCATCCGCAACGGTCTGGCGTTTAATCAGTTCGAAGTGTTTAACGATGAGCTGGGAAAACCACGTTTGCGGCTGTGGGGCGAGGCGTTAACGCTGGCGGAAAAACTCGGTGTGGCGCACATGCATGTCACGTTGGCCGATGAACGCCATTACGCCTGCGCTACGGTCATTCTGGAAAGTTAGATTTGCCGGATGGCGGCGTAAACACGTTACCTGACCTACAGGCCGATATATTGTCGGCCTGATAAGCATAGCGCCATCAGGCATTGTTGCGTTGGAAGTGCGTTAACCCGCTTACAGTTTATCTGCGTGATGCATCAGAACAAACTTATCCCACAACTGTTCTTCGGTTTCGACATGGGCGGGATCCTGCAAAATCGTATTGGGGATCGGACAGACTTTCTGACAGGTCGGCGTTTCGTAATGGCCTACACACTCGGTGCATTTGTCGCTGTTAATCTCATAAATGCTGTCGCCCATTGAAATCGCCTCATTCGGGCACTCCGGCTCGCACATATCGCAATTGATACATTTTTTGGTGATTAACAGCGCCATCAGGAAATTCTCAGAAACAACACAAATCGGGCGGGCATTATACGCCTATTTTCTGCTCGGGCCAGCTCTTTTCTGGCGCTGATTTGTTATCTACAGTGTAAAAATTTTTGATCTGCTTGAGCAGGCAGATGGTTGCGTTATCCAGTGAAAGGTCATTACTGTGCACCAGCATGACAGGAATAAAGAATGCGGGGATGCCCAGTGAAACCAGGCGAACATTTTTGGGTGTCGATAAATGGGTTAGCGAGCGGGTAATAAATGCGATGCCAATCTGCGCTTCGGCATACTCAAGGCATGAGTAGTGGTTATCCAGTTCGCAGATGACGTTAGGAACGACTTTGCGGTTATTAAATTCTGTGGTGATGATCCCTCTTAATAGCAGAGAGTCATTAAGCACGATAATGGGCTGGTCGTTTAAATCTTTTAGATGCAGACGTTCGCGTGTCGCCAGAGGATGAGAAAGTGGGATTGCAGCGATAATTTCATCTTCAAACAGCATGGTCGAGCTTAGCTGGGCAGGGAGCGCTGTTCGATAAACAATGCCAATATCAACGGCGCTATCCGTCAGCTTTTTAATGGTTTGCTCAGTTGAGAACTCTTTAACATTTAAAGATATTTCCGGATGGTGCGCCATAAAGTTGCGAAAAGCGGGCAGGACCAGGTAGCTGCCTGACACCCCGATTGAAATAGTATCGCGCTGTTGATCCTGATAGGGAAGAAGTTCATTTTCGGCATTTTTTAAATCCAGCATTATTTTGTTAGCGTGTCGTTGCAAAATAATGCCTGCTTTTGTTAATTTAATTCCTCTACCTTTTCGCTTAAATAATATTGTTTTAAGTGATGACTCAAGTTGTTTGATTTGCTGACTTAATGATGGCTGAGTGATAAACAGGCGACTGGCTGCCCGACCATAATGTAATTCATCACACAATATCAGGAAGGAATGTAGTTGTTTGATATTCATTAAAATTTAATGCCAATCGATTGGGTTTTGTTATAACGATTATAAAAAATACCAAATTGTTTGCCTATTTTGCTTTTTTTAAACTGTGATCAGTGCATTTTAAAAAGGGAAAATTATGTCGGCATCAATCAACCGCTGGGGAATGCTTGCCGCTCACGTGTGCATCAATTTTGTGCTCGGGGGCGTCTACGCATTTAGCTATTTCAAAACACCACTCATGGCGCAATATCACTGGGATCCGGCTACGCTGGCGTTAGCATTCTCTATCAACATGGGGATCATTCCTTTACCGATGATTTGGGGTGGGAGAATGATCGACAATGGTAAAGGAAAGCAGGCGATAGTTATCGGCGGTATCCTGTTTTCTTTAGGTTTTATCTTGTCCGGGTTTGTGGATAATTTGCCCATGCTGTTTTTAACCTACGGCGTCATTGCCGGGTTGGGATCGGGCTTGGCTTTTACGGGTAATCTTAATAATATTCTGAAATTTTTCCCTGACCGTCGCGGTCTGGCTAGCGGTATCGTACT
>OKAA01000521.1_pt1 | contig 10511 bp, 6 predicted proteins | sample 1611051 | NCBI WGS metagenome assembly OKAA01 (sample SAMN04436707, study PRJEB24849) | human gut metagenome | biome: human gut; feature: NICU; material: stool | host: Homo sapiens | place: USA: Saint Louis, MO | collected 2010-09-04
GATACATAGGTGACAGATCAGACCGGGAACATAGGTAACACTTTTAGTCTATCCGCACCACACTCTGGGTTTTTCGGTCGTAGTACGCAAGCGTTATTCCGTTGAAGATGATGGCCTCCAGGCCATCATCCTGCTCTTCCAGCATGATGTACTCATCAGTCAGCGCTTCACTCAGGAACACCGTCCCCTTTTTCCCCATATAGAGTGTCCCCCTCGATTTCACCCTGTAGACCGTTCCTCCTGACGGATAGGCATAGTCAGGAGCACGGCCATCCCACTGGCGCTTCGAGGGGTGCCACACCGTTCCGGGCGTTGCACCCGCCAGGGCTTCATGCGGTCTTTCGTAGTTAAATTCTTCCCGGTAGTCACTGAACCACCGCTGTTGTTCTTCCATCGTCATGAAGGTGTTCCCCTGCGCCAGCGCACTTTTCAGGGAACGGTGCATGCGTTCGTGCCGCCCGTTCTCTTCGGGATGGCCCCGCCGGATACGCTCCGGTCTGACGCCCAGCTTTATCAGCCAGACGGCAAGGCGACTTAACCCGGCGATACCCGTCCCTGCGAAGGGCTGACCATTATCGGTTCTCAGAACGTCCGGCAGACCGTACTCCAGGAACGCCTCCGTCAGACAGTGCCTGACGAAGGGCTCGCTCTCACGGTCCGTTCCACGGCAGCTCAGCAGATACCGGCTGTGGTTGTCGGTCAGGGTAAAGGGATGACAGTACTCTCTGCTCAGCAGCCTGAACTTGCCTTTAAAATCAGCGCTCCAGACCTGATTGTTTTCACTGATGCTGGTCAGGGGCCGGCGATTCCCCGGCGTTCTGCGCTTTCTCTTTCTGTCAGGTACCAGGCCTTCACGCTTGAGGATATCGCCGACAGTGCTGGCAGCAGGAACGGTAAAATCGACGTGATGATTGAGGAGCCACATCCGCAGTTTTTTCGGGCCCCAGTCAGGGTGTTTCTGACGCAGGGCAGTCAGGTGTCCGACGACCTCATCAGGAACCGTCCGGGAGTGAGAGCGTGGTGCGCGCGACCGGTCAGAGAGAGAGGACAGGTCAGAAGGGTCAAAACGCTGAAGCCATTTGTAGCCGGTTTTGCGGCTGATACCAAAAAGACGGCAAAGAGCGGAGAAGGAGTCCGTACCTGCATGGCAGGCACGGATAAAATCAAGGCGTTGCATAGGTCGGGTCTCAGTCCAGGGCATAGCGAGTCTCCTCTTCTATGCCAGTTATAACTGTTACCCATGTATCCGGTCTAAAGTGTTACCCATGTTTCCGGTTCATACCCTGCGCTTACCGGGCCTACAATGGCCTCGGACCCGTAGGCCGGGCAAGCGCAGCGCCGCCCGGCAATGTTCTAGATCATCAGAGCTAATTTCGTCCCCTGCGCAATCGCGCGCCGCGCATCCAGCTCCATCGCCACATCGCACCCGCCAATCAAATGCACCGTTTTCCCCGCCTCACGCAGCGGATCCGCCAGATCCCGCTTCGGCTCCTGTCCGGCGCACAAAATCACATGATCCACGCGCAGCAGCTGCGGTTCGCCGCCGATCAGCACGTGCAGCCCGTCGTCGTCGATCTTCTGGTAGCTCACCGCCGGGATCATCTTCACCCCGCGCGAGAGCAGGGTGGCGCGGTGGATCCAGCCTGTGGTTTTCCCCAGCCCTTCACCCGGCTTGCTGGCTTTACGCTGGAGCATCACGATCTGACGCGGGCTTTTCGGCAGCTGCGGACCTTCCGGGCGTAAGCCGCCGGACTGACTGAGGCTGGTATCAATGCCCCATTCCACGCAGAACTCAGCGATGTTCTGGCTGGTGGCTTCGCCCGGCTGGCTTAAATACATCGCGGTATCAAAACCGATCCCGCCGCAGCCGATGATCGCCACCTTCTCGCCAACCGGCGCTTTGTCCCTTAATACATCCAGATAGCTCAATACCTTCGGATGATCGATGCCTTCGATCGCAGGCGTGCGCGGGGCGATCCCACTCGCGAGGATCACCTCATCGAAACCGATCAGATCCGCCGCGCTGACAAAATGGTTGAGCCGTAGCTCGACGCCCGTCACCTCGATCATCCGGCGGTAATAGCGCAGCGTTTCATAGAACTCCTCTTTGCCGGGGATCTGTCTGGCGATAGTAAACTGCCCGCCGATCTCTGCCAGCGCATCAAACAGCGTCACGCTGTGCCCGCGGGAAGCGGCATTGACCGCGAATGCCAGCCCCGCCGGACCAGCCCCCACTACGGCCAGACGTTTCTTGTTGGTCGCAGGAACGATCGGCATTTTGGTTTCATGGCAGGCGCGGGGGTTCACCAGGCAGGAGGTGACCTTGCCGACGAAGATCTGATCCAGACACGCCTGGTTACAGCCGATGCAGGTGTTGATCTCATCCGCACGGCCACTTTGCGCTTTGGAGAGCAGTTCGGCATCTGCGAGGAATGGACGCGCCATCGATACCATATCGGCATCGCCGCGGGAGATCACATCCTCTGCCACCTGCGGATCGTTAATGCGGTTGGTAGTCACCAGCGGAACGGAGACTTTCCCTTTCAGCTTGCGCGTTACCCAGCTGAACGCCGCGCGCGGCACCGGCGTGGCGATGGTCGGGATGCGCGCTTCGTGCCAGCCAATCCCGGTGTTGATGATGGTGGCGCCAGCGGCTTCAATTGCCTGCGCCAGCTGTACGGTTTCGTCGAAGGTGCCGCCGCCTTCCACCAGGTCGAGCATCGACAGGCGGAAGATGATAATAAAATCCGTACCCGCACGTTCACGCACCGCGCGCACCACCTCCACGGCAAAACGCATCCGGCGGGCATAGTCGCCACCCCATTCGTCGTCGCGCTGGTTGGTGCGTGCGGCGAGGAATTCGTTGATCAGGTAGCCTTCCGAGCCCATCACCTCCACCCCGTCGTAGCCCGCCTCACGTGCCAGCGCAGCGCAACGGGCGAAGTCGTCAATCAACGCCAGGATCTCATCGTGGCTGAGGGCATGGGGAGCAAAGCGGTTAATCGGCGCCTGAATAGCCGAGGGGGCAACCAGGTTCGGCTGATAGCTGTAGCGCCCGGTATGCAGAATTTGCAGGGCGATTTTGCTGCCCTCGCGGTGGACCGCGTCGGTCACAATGCGGTGGTGCGGCAGCTGTGACGCATCGTTCAACACCGCGCCGCCCTCCATCGTCACCCCGGAAGGTGCAGGGGCTACGCCGCCGGTGACAATCAGCGCCACCCCGTGGCGCGCGCGCTCGGCATAGAAGGCTGCCAGACGTTCAGCCCCGTCCGGACGCTCCTCCAGCCCGGTGTGCATTGAGCCCATTAACACGCGGTTTTTAAGGGTGGTAAACCCCAGATCGAGGGGGGCGAATAGCGACGGGTAGCGGCTCATAGTCTCTTCCAGTGTAAAATTATTGTTATGTGGTCGGATGAGTTACTAATTTAGCCAGCGGCAGCGGAAAGGTAAAAGCGGGATCGAATGATTGTGATAGATCTCAAAGAACTTCCCCGGTGGCGCTGCGCTTACCGGGTCTACAAATCCCCAGGACAGATAAGCGTAGCGCCATCCGGCGTTATTTACGGCGCCGCTGCCCGCACCAGCCCCGGCGCCTGCCACATCGACGTGGTCAGCCCGCTGTCCACCAGCCCGAGCTGGTCCGCATATACCGCCTGCCATTTCTGCATCATGCCGTCGTACAGCTCGCGGTGCGCCGGGTTTGGCGTGAACTCGCGGCTCCATTTCACCAGCCGCTCGCCCGTCGAGGCCATATCCGCAAACAACCCCGCGCCAGCACCTGCCGCAATCGCGCAACCCAGCGCCGTTGCCTCTTTGACTTCCGGCACGCGCACCGGCAGCCCGGTAACGTCGCTTAAAATCTGGCTCCACAGGGCACCTTTGGCCCCGCCGCCCGCAAACACCAGGCTCTCAAACGTCACGCCGGAGAAGTGGGAAATCTGCGCCAGGTTGCAGGCCGAGACGATGGCCGCGTTCTCTTCCAGCGCGCGGAACAGCGTCGCTTTGTTGCACTTTTCCGGGTCGATGGAGAGGTTAATAAACGACGGCGCGGCGTGATACCACTGCTTAAAATGCATCGCGTCGGAGAAGATCGGCATCACGCCGTGGGAGCCAGCGGGCACGCGGCTCGCCATCTCTTCGAGCAGGGAGTAGGTGTCCATTCCCATTCGTTCAGCAATCAGCTTCTCTTCGGCGCAGAAGGCGTCGCGGAACCAGCGCATGGTTAGCCCGGTAAAGAAGCTGATCGACTCCGCCTGCGCCATGCCGGGGATGACGTGCGGGTTTACGCGGATGTTCATCTCAGGGTCGGTGCGCACCTGCGGCAGATTCACCACCTGCTGCCAGAAGGTGCCGCCGAGAACCGCCGTTTGTCCGGCGCGCACCACGCCCAGCCCCAGACAGCCCAGTTGCACGTCGCCGCCGCCCATCACCACCGGCGTGCCTTCACGCAGGCCGCTCTGCTGCGCAGCCTGTCTGGTAATCGCCCCCAGCACGGTGCCGGTCTCTTTCACCGGGGAGAGGATATCGGCGCGCAGCCCGGCCATGTCGAGCAGCGCCGGACGCCAGTCGCGGGAGAAGAGATCCAGCATGCCGGTGGTGCCCGCATTGGACGGATCGACCGCCAGCTCGCCGGAGAGCTTCGCCGCCAGCCAGTCGCTGATCATGGTGATGGTGGCGGCTTTACGATAAATATCCGGACGATGGTGCGCCAGCCACAGCAGGCGCGGCATGGCGCTGAGGGCCAGCGTCTGGCCGGAAACGTCATACACTTCGGATTCAAACCGGTAGTCGTGGATCTCTTTGAGTTCGGCCACCTCGCGGCTGGCGCGGGCGTCGACGTTGGCGCAGGCCCAGATAGCCTCGCCGTTGCGGTCGTACAGCACAATCCCTTCGCGCATCGAACAGCAGGCGACGGACTGAATATCCGCCGCGCTGAGCCGCGCGCGCTCCAGCGCCTGCTGAATACACTGGCAGGCCAGCCGCCAGTTGGTGTCGAGGTCGAACTCCATCGATCCTGGCACGTTCTCCACGCTCAGGTGCTTCCACTCGGCCTGGCCAACGGCAATCTGGTTGCCCTGTAAATCGAAAATCACGGCGCGAACGCTGCCTGTCCCTGCATCTAACGCTAAAAGGTAACTCATGAGCTTGCCTCGTGTCAGGCGCAGGGCTGCTCTTATCCGGCCAGAGCCAGCACCGCGCGGGCTGTCGTCTCTTCCGTCACCAGGCCATTAATACGGCGACCCTTCAGTGCGGCATAAATCGCATCGGCTTTCTCTTCCCCTCCGGCCACGCCGACGATGGTGGGCAGTTGCGCCAGTTCATCGAGCGTGACGCCCAGTAATTCTTTGTGGATCTCCAGCTCCTCAACGCATTCCCCTTCGGCATTGAGGAAATAGCCAAGGATATCGCCCACCGCGCCTTTACGGGCGTACATCAGCTGTTCACCTTCGCTGATATAGCCGGAGCGCAGTATCGTTGCATCGCGGCGCTGGTTTACCGAGCCAATCCCGACCACCGCCACGTCAGCCGCGGTGGCGGCGAGGATCACGTCGCGCACGCTGGTTTCGCGCTTTAAGATCCCGGCGACTTCAGCGGATGACACGCGAAGCGGGGCGGGGATCATGCTGACGCTACAGGCTGCATCCAGCTGGCCGATACCGGTCATATACGGCCCGACGCCGCCGGAGAGCGTCACCAGGCGGATCTGCTGCGAGCTGATAAAGCCGCTTAAGTGTTGCAGACTGCTCATGGTGGTTTCACCGAAGCCCACCGCTAACAGCTGGCCGGGTTGCAGTACGCCCATCAGCGACTGTGCCGCGCCAATGCCCAGCCGCACGTTCATCGGCGGCGTATTCAACGCGGGCATCACGCGCACCAGCTTCAGGCCAAATCGTTGTTGCAACTCCGTTTCCAGCGCCAGACAGCCCTCGTAGCGGGAGTTGATCTGCACGCGGATCACCCCGGACTGACGGCCTTTCTCCAGCAGGCGGGAGATCTTCAGGCGCGGCAGTCCGAGCCGTTCGCCGATGTCGTTCTGGGTCAGCCCGTCGTGGTAGTAGCACCAGGCCACGCGCGCCACCAGCTCCTCTTCCGCCAGTGCCAGCCCGGCAAACCGTCCTTCTTCCGCAGTGCGTTTATCGCTCATAATTGAACTCTTATAAAAATTTAGATCATATGTTCGTGATGGTGCGACGTGAAAATGTGAGCCACGCGACAAAACGGATCTTTTCGATCGTTTCCGCTTTATCTGAATCTCAATCGATAAAACTGTGATCCCTGCACGGTTGTAAATATAGTTCACCGTCTACGCTTTTGAACATTATTAAATCTAAAAATCATTTGTTCAATAGCGGAGCGATGATGACACCACTTCTCGACGCGCGTGATATCAGCAAGCAGTTTTCAGGCGTACCGGTCTTAAAAGGCATTGATTTCACGCTGCTTGCGGGGCAGGTGCATGCGCTGATGGGCGGTAACGGCGCGGGAAAATCGACGCTGATGAAGATCATCGCCGGGGTAGAAACACCGGATAGTGGTGAACTTTCGGTGGCGGGTGAGTCTTTTGCACGGCTTACCCCGGCGCAGGCGCACAGGTTAGGCATTTATCTGGTGCCGCAGGAGCCGCTGCTGTTTCCCAACCTGACGGTGCGGGAAAACATCCTGTTTCGTCTGCCGCGAGAGCGCGATCGGGAAAAACGTCTGGCGGAAAAACTCCGGCAGCTGCAATGCCAGCTTAATCTCGACGCCACCGCCAGCACCCTGGAGGTGGCGGACCAGCAGATGGTGGAGATCCTGCGCGGGCTGATGCGCAACGCCAAAATTCTGATCCTCGACGAGCCCACGGCCTCGCTGACGCCCGGTGAAACCGAACGGCTGTTTCGCCAGATCCGCGCCTTGCAGGATCTTGGCGTCGGGATTGTTTTTATCTCGCACAAGCTGCCGGAGATTCGACAGCTGGCGAGTCACGTCTCAGTGATGCGCGACGGCGCGGTGGTGCTCAGCGGCGAAACCGCGCAATTTGACGATAACGCCCTGATCGCCGCCATGACGCCGGTAAGCCGGGAGACATCCCTGAGCGATACGCAAAAGCTGTGGCTGGCGCTGCCGGGCAACCGCCGCACCCAGGCGCAGGATTTTCCCGTGCTGCGCGTGGAAGCGCTCACCGGGGAGGGCTTTATCGATCTCAGCCTTGAGATTTACGCCGGGGAGATCGTCGGTCTGGCCGGGCTGGTGGGGTCCGGGCGCACCGAGTTTGCCGAAACGCTCTACGGTCTGCGTCCGGTACGCGGCGGGCGGGTGTGGCTGGAGAGCCAGGAGATCACCGCCGATCCTGTCAGTTCACGCCTGCAAAAAGGGCTGGTCTATCTGCCGGAAGACAGGCAGGTGTCCGGCCTGTTTCTCGACGCGCCGATCCGCTGGAACACCGTGGCGCTGAACGAGCCGTCGCTCTGGCAGCAGCGCAAGCGGGAGTCAGCGGTAGTGGAACGCTATCACCGGGCGCTGGGGATCAAGCTCAACCATGCGGATCAAACCGTGCGCACGCTCTCCGGCGGCAACCAGCAGAAGGTGCTGCTGGCACGCTGTCTGGAGGCCAACCCGTTACTGCTGATCGTCGATGAACCGACGCGCGGCGTGGACGTCTCGGCGCGCGCCGATATTTATCAGCTGCTGAAAAGCGTGGCGGCGCAGAACGTGGCGGTGCTGATGATCTCAAGCGATCTCGATGAGTTTCCCGGCCTCGCGGATCGGGTGCTGGTGATGCACCAGGGCGTACTCAGCGGCGAACTGCCGCGCCAGGCCGTCAGCCTCGACCGGATGATGGCGCTGGCGTTTGGAGGGCAATCATGAAGATCATACTGAAAAACCGCGAGCTGAGCGCGTTTCTCGCCATTCTGGCGCTGTTCGCCGTGCTGGTGGCGCTCAATCCGTCGTACCTGAGTTTGCAGACGCTGGGGATGATCTTCGCCAGCTCGCAGATCCTGATTTTGCTGGCTATCGGCGCGGCGCTGGTGATGCTGACCCGCAATATCGACGTCTCAGTTGGCTCCACCGTCGGGCTGTCCGCCATTGCCGTCGGCGTGGCGCTCAATAGTGGCTACGGCCTGCCCGTTTCTATTCTCTTCGCGCTGTCGATCGGCGCGCTGGCGGGGGCGTTCAACGGTTTTCTGGTGGTGGGCCTGCGCATTCCGGCGATTGTCGCCACCCTCGGCACGCTGGGGCTGTATCGCGGGGCGATGCTGCTGTGGACCGGCGGGAAGTGGATTGAAGGGCTGCCGCCGGGGCTGAAATCCCTCTCTGAGCCTGCCGCCGTCGGCATTTCGCCGCTCGGCATGCTGGTGTTGATTATTGCGGCCACAGGCGCGTGGATGCTGTCGCGCACCGCGTTCGGGCGGGATTTTTACGCCGTGGGGGATAACCTCGCCGCCGCGCGCCAGCTGGGCGTGGCGGTGAATCGCACCCGCATGATCGCCTTTACCCTCAACGGCATGCTGGCGGCCTGCGCCGGGATCGTCTTTGCCGCGCAGATAGGCTTTGTGCCCAACCAGACCGGCAGCGGGCTGGAGATGAAAGCCATCGCCGCCTGCGTGCTGGGGGGCATCTCGCTGTTGGGCGGCACCGGCACGCTGGTCGGCGCCTTCCTCGGCGCGTTCTTCCTCACCCAAATCGATACCGTGCTGGTGCTGTTCAGGCTCCCGGCGTGGTGGAACGACTTTATCGCCGGGCTGGTGCTGCTGGGCGTGCTGGTACTCGACGGGCGGCTGCGTCAGGCGCTCTCACGGCATCAGCGGGCGCTGAAATACAGCCGTTTCCAGCCGGGTAACAAAGGGGGAAAGCACGTTACCCCGTTTCCCAAACGCAAAAAAGAGGTGGCGTAAATGAGGCTTAACTGGGAAAGCGCGCTGCTGATTTTACTGGTGCTGGAGAACCTGCTCTTTGGCGCCATCAACCCGCGCATGCTCGACATCAACATGCTGCTGTTCAGCACCAGCGACTTTATCTGCATTGGCATCGTGGCGCTGCCGCTTACGCTGGTGATCATCAGCGGCGGGATCGATATTTCCCTCGGATCGACCATCGGCCTGTGCGCCATCGCGCTGGGTGTCATGATGCAGGCAGGGTGGCCGATGGCGGTTGCCATCCCTCTGACGCTGGTGCTCGGCCTGCTGTGCGGGCTGGTGAATGCGGCGCTGATCCACTACACCGGCATCAGCCCACTGGTCATTACCCTCGGCACGCTCTACCTCTACGGCGGCGGGGCGCTGCTGCTCTCCGGTATGGCGGGCGCGACGGGCTATGAGGGGATCGGCGGTTTCCCGGACAGCTTTACCGCCTTCGCTAACCTCACGGTGGTGGGCCTGCCGATCCCGCTGGTGCTGTTCGCGGTGATCACCGTCTTCTTCTGGCTGATTACCCACCGCGGGCGCTTTGGTCGGCATCTGTTTTTAATCGGCCAGAATCCGCGTGCGGCGCGCTATGCGGCACTGTCGGTGAACGGCATGCCGTATGCGCTGTATGGCCTGGTGGGAGTGGCCTCGGCGGTTGCCGCGCTGGTGATGGTCTCCTATTTCGGTTCCGCGCGCTCGGATCTGGGGCGCGCTTTACTGATGCCCGCGCTCACCGCCGCCGTGCTCGGCGGGGCGAATATCTACGGCGGGTCAGGTTCGGTTGTCGGTACGGCGCTGGCGGCGCTGCTGGTGGGGTACCTGCAACAGGGTTTACAGATGGTCGGCATCCCCAACCAGGTGTCGAGCGCGCTGTCAGGGGCGCTGCTGGTTGTGGTGGTGATGGGGCGTTCGCTGAGTCTGCACCGCGAATGGGTGCGATCTCTCTTCAGAAAACTATCCGGAGCGTAAGATGAAAACAAAACTGCTCGTCCTGGCAATGGCCCTCAGCTTCGCTTCGGCGCAGGCGGCGGACCGCATTGCCTTTATCCCGAAGCTGGTGGGTGTCGGCTTCTTCACCAGCGGCGGCAACGGCGCGAAAGAGGCGGGGAAAGATCTCGGCGTGGACGTGACCTACGACGGCCCGACCGAGCCGAGCGTCTCCGGCCAGGTGCAGTTGATCAATAACTTCGTCAACCAGGGCTATAACGCCATCATCGTCTCTGCCGTGTCGCCAGACGGTCTCTGCCCGGCGCTGAAGCGCGCGATGCAGCGCGGCGTGAAGGTCCTGACCTGGGACTCCGACACCAAACCGGAGTGCCGCAGCATCTATATCAACCAGGGCACGCCGGAACAGCTCGGCGGCCTGCTGGTGGAGATGGCAGGCAAGCAGGTCACCAAACCGAACGCGAAAGTGGCGTTCTTCTACTCCAGCCCGACCGTTACCGACCAGAACCAGTGGGTGAAAGAGGCGAAGGCCAAAATCGAGAAAGATCATCCTCAGTGGCAGGTCGTCACCACCCAGTTTGGCTATAACGACGCCACCAAATCTCTGCAAACCGCCGAAGGGATCTTAAAAGCCTATCCGGATCTGGATGCGATTATCGCCCCGGATGCCAATGCGCTGCC